>Ga0208849_1001851_pt1 | contig 13069 bp, 9 predicted proteins | sample NGESurdeep072012_10_FD_184470 | JGI IMG/M metagenome (GOLD analysis project Ga0208849, IMG submission 184470) | Arctic peat soil microbial communities from Barrow, Alaska - NGEE Surface sample 53-3 deep-072012 (SPAdes) | ecosystem: Environmental > Terrestrial > Soil > Wetlands > Peat ...
GGCCAAGGGCGCCCTGCACGGCAAGGTCGGCGGCGCCTTCACCTCGACCGCGACCCAGCATGGCGGCCAGGAAACCACGCTGTTTTCCATCATCACCAACCTGTTGCATTTCGGCATGACCATTGTCGGCCTGAATTACGGCTTCGCCGGCCAGATGGAGCTCAATGAAGTCACCGGCGGCTCGCCCTATGGCGCGACCACCATTGCCGGCGGCGACGGCAGCCGCCAGCCAACCGAAAACGAACTCGCCGGCGCGCGCTATCAGGGACGCGTGATCGCGGAAACCGCCAAGAAACTGCATGGCTGATACGTCGCGGGCGGCATTCTCTTTCGGGGAATGCCGCCCCACTTGTTGTCGGGGGACGCTGGACTTCGCCATGATCGAATTTCTCTTTATCTATCAACTGGCACGCAATCCACTGCAGGCGATTGCGCGGCGCTGGTATTGTCGCAGCCTTTACCGGGCCTCGCGGGGACGGCGGCAATGCTCTGGATGCACCGGTTCGTGATGTCGCTTGATTCAGTCGGGCGTTGACACGAGATCGCCGAGGCCGTGGAACCAGACGGCTTCCAACCCGTTGGAGCACGCGCAGTGGCGCCTGGAGACACCGAAATGACCAATAAGCCCGATTCCAAGGATACCAAGAAGGCCCCGGCGGACCCGCATCCCGGCATGATGGGCGACGGCACCGAGGAGCAAAACCTCGGCCAGCCAGGAAATCCGGCGGCACGCATCAAGAAGGATGAAGTGGACGCCGCCTTCAACAAGGACACCAAGAAGAAGTAACCGGTCCATCCCCAATCGCCGGGAGTTATCCTATAAAGGCCGGGCCGGATCGCGCCCGGCCTTGTCATGTCGGCCAGCGCCGACGACTGAATGTGACGGTGACGCATGAGCCACACACCGCAAGTCGCATGGCCGGAATTGCCCACCGCGACGTGGCGCGAGACCTATGCGACGCTGCATCTGTGGACCCAGATCGTCGGCAAGATTCGCTTTGTGCGCTCGCCCTGGCTGAACCATTCCTGGCACGTCGCGCTCTATGTCACCGCGCGCGGCCTCACCACCTCGCCGATTCCGAACGGCGTCAGCTCTTTCCAGATCGATTTCGATTTGATCGACCATGTTTTGCGGATTTCGGCCAGTGACGGCGCACAGCGGCAGTTTGCCCTGGCCGGGCAATCGGTGGCGAGCTTCTATGCCGCGGTGATGGCCAATCTCGCCGAACTCGGCATTGACCTTGCGATCGACGAGATGCCGAACGAATTGCCGGAGCCGATCCGGTTTTCGCTGGATCACAAGCATGCGACCTACGACCCGGACGCAGTGCGGCGCTTTTTGCAGATTCTGGTCAACGCCGATCGCGTGTTCAAGCAATTCCGCACCGGCTTCCTCGGCAAGGCGAGCCCGGTGCATTTCTTCTGGGGCAGCTTCGATCTGGCGGTGACGCGCTTTTCAGGCCGGCGCGCGCCGCGCCATCCCGGCGGGGTGCCCAATCTTTCCGACGAGGTGGCCTGCGAGGCCTATTCCCACGAGGTCAGCAGCGCCGGATTCTGGCCGGGCAGCGGCGCCATCGATTATCCCGCGTTTTATTCCTATGCCTATCCGGCGCCGGCCGGGTTCAGCACCGCGGCGGTGCGCCCCGATGCTGCGTTCTTCAGCGAGGCGCTGGGCGAATTCATCCTGCCCTACGATGCAGTGCGCACCGCGGCCAAGCCGGACCAGGCACTGCTCGATTTCCTGCAAAGCACTTACGAAGCCGCCGCCAACGCCGCCAAATGGGATCGCGAGGCGCTGGAATGCGCGCTGGGCCAGCCCGGCGTGGTGCGTAAAATCCAGGCTCCGTCCCGATGAATGGCTTCGGTAACCTTACCGATATGCAGCTTTCGCCTTATCAACGGAAATGTGGGAAATACCGTGCGAACAACTGAAATTTGGCACCTGTCGGCATTCGTATTGACGGACAACAGAGAATGCGCATTCCCAAAGTGCGATGTCGTGAAATCGTCGAAAGCGATATCGAGGCGATCGCCGATCTGCTGGCCCGGGGTTTTTCCGGCCGGACGCGCGGCTATTGGACGCGGGGCCTCTTGCGGCAAAGCGAACGACCGGTTCCGCCGGGGTATCCCCGTTACGGTTATCTGCTGGAAAATGACCGTGAGCCCGTCGGCGTGCTGCTGCTGCTGTACACCTCCAGGATCGAGGCCGGCCGAGCCGTGATTCGGTGCAACGTTTCGAGCTGGTACGTCGAGCGGGAGTTCCGAATCTACGCGACGCTTCTCACTTCGACCGCGCAGAAAAACAAGCAGGTCACGTACACGAATATCTCACCCGCGGTTCCGACCTGGCCCATTATCGAGGCGCAGGGATACAAGATCTACTGCAGCGGGCTGTACTTTTCAGTTCCGTTGCTGTCGCGCTGCGAGCCTGGCGCAACGATTGAAACCATCGCGCCCGATGTCCGGTCCATCAGCGGCCTGCCGCAGCCGGATCTCGAATTGCTGACAAGCCATGCGCGATACGGTTGCCTCGCCTTCATATGCCATACCAACGACGGGCCGCTCCCTTTCGTCATGACCCCGAAACGCATGCGGGGGGGAACAATCCCGCTGCCGGCGCTGCAGCTGGTCTATTGCCGCGATATCGCCGACTATGTTCGCTGCGCCGGCGCCATCGGCCGCTTCCTGATGCGGCACGGCAAACCAGTCGTCGTTCTCGATGCGAACGGACCGGTACCGGGGCTGGCCGGCGTCTATACCGAAAGCCGTGGCCGAAAATATTTCAAGGGTCCCAACCAGCCTGGACTGACCGACCTTACCGAGACGGAACTTGTCCTGTACGGGTCTTGATCGCTGCTAGCGGCTCGGCACCGGCATGGCAACACGCGGGTACAGGTTTGCCGGCGACACCGGGACCGGACTTTGCACGTTGGTTCGGATGGCATTTCCGAGCACCAGGCCCGCAAGGCAAGCCAGCAAGCCGAGTGCCGGCGGCGCGAACAACGCCTCCTCCTGAAAAAAACCGTTGGCCAGCACGACGAACATCCCGAACCCCGCCAAACCCTGGGTGAGAAGGCCGGAAACCGCGTACAGACGCCATGCCTTCATGCCTATGACGAAATAAAAGCCAAGCGGCAGCAGGGCGGCGATCCCCATTTGATAAAGCAGCACACCCACCGCGCTCTCGACCGCGCCATCGACTGAGCCCGCCTGCTGCGCCGCACGCCAGTCGATCGAAAAAAAATCGGCCGACAGATTGCCGCCGGCACCCAACCCGCGACCGAACGGCGCCTGCAGGAAGCCATGCCAGCCGCCCATGAAGCCGAGCACGTGATAGTCGCCGATCTCCAGGCCGACGCGCAAACCCACGATCACATAGGCGATCAAGGCGAGGAAACCCAGAACAAGTGTCACGACAGCACCCAGCAGCCGCGTCGATAGCCAGGCTCCCGCAACGAACAGGATCAGGATGAGCCCCCCCTTAACCCCGCACAACACGGCAAGCGGCAGCGCCGCGGTCGCCAGCAGCCGGCGTCCGACCGAAAACAGGAAAAGAACGAAAAAGCCGACGCCATAGGCGTAGCTGATGGCGCTGATATTCGGTCCGAACACACGCAACATATTTGAAAGGCCGAGGCCATCGAGCAGCGGTGTATTCAGGAAGCTGTAACTGAACCGGTCCTTGAGATCGACGAAGACATTTCCGGTGGCCCGCATCTCGCGTTCCCAGGTGCCCAAATTGGTGGCCTTGATTTCATCAAAATGCCAGTAGGCGTAGCCATTGGTAATCGCGAGCCAGAAATCGCGAAACACCAGCTCGACATAGCCGCAAACAATGAACAGGACCGCAATCGCCACCAGGACCGGCGTGACGCGGATCTCGTATGTGGCGGCCGTCAGCAGCGCAAGCTGGAACAGGAACAACGGAAGCACGATGTTGCGAAGATAGATCGACGCTGCAAGTCCGTCGCGGGAAAACCCTGCGACGAAATAGACCAGCACAACGGCGAGCACCAGCGTGCTGCCGGCCATGAGACGGTTGACCTCGGGCGAGCGATCTCTCTGCCGCAGGACGTAAAGCCCGACCGCCGCCAGCCACATCACGGCGCAGTTCAGAAAATTGTAGCCCTTGATGAATTCGAGCTCCGAAGGATTCGCAATATAGGGCGACAGAATCGAGACGAAGATGCCTTGAAACAGCAAGATGAAGATCGCGATCGGCGGAGCGTAACCCGGGGCCGCGGCGATGATGGCGCAAGCGATGAGGGTCTGGGCGAGGATCGCCAGCACCGGACTGAGCGCATGCAACAGCGGAGCAAAGGCGATCGATGCCGCGGCAAGAATGATCGTCAGCACGACTTCCTGCGCCCGCGCCGGCAAGATGTCGGGCTGGCTCGCCGGCCATGAACCGAGGATCGAAGGGGCGTGTCGGACCAGCATTGTTGCGCCTTTGTTCGCAGCCAGTCAGTCACTGATAGCGCAAGGCCCGGTAAAGATTCGTTAACTCTGCCGCGCTGCGCTTGCTGCCGCTATTCAGCGGGCAGTGAGATTGGGTGGCCGAACAGCCTCGTCCGCAGCCGAAACACTGATCCGTCGATCCCGGTCAGGTTCCGGACCGAGCTTCTCAGCATGATGGCCATGGCGATGAATGAAATAGTGGTCGCGGCCACCGCGCCATTCACGCCGAAGATGGGGATCAGGATAAAGAAGCCGACGCAACGCAACAGCACGACCCCACCGATGATCGAAAGGTATCGGCCCTCGTGTCCCGTAAGCATCAGGATCGGACCGGACGGTCCGGCAGCCGCAACAGCCGCCGTTCCCAGCGACAGCAACGCCAACGCGCCGTAATACGACGCATAATCCTCGCTGAACGCCCTAAGCAGCCACGGTCCGGCGCCAAGAATCAGCAACAGGCCACCGGCGATGATGACCAGCGTGACGCCGGCAACCGAGTCGAGCAGGGCACTCAGCTGGCCGAATTGGCGACGATAATAGAGCTGAGGAATGTGCCGGGTCGAGAACATGTAGATCGCGCCGGTCGCCATCGCGAACGCGTTGGCGATCCGGGTCGTAACGAAATAGGCGCCGGCGACGGTAGGGCTCATCAGGAAGCCGACGATCAAGACATCGGCGTACTGGTTCGATGCCTCCAGGCCATTCGACAGCCATAATTTCAGCGATCGGGCAAACCAGCGCCGCGTATCGTAGATCGTCTGAGAACTGCCGATTCCGGGAAAGCGCGCATGAGCGCCGCGCCACATCGATACGACATGGATGAAGATGGCGGTGGTCGCTCCCGCAGCCATCGTCAGGAAGATGGTGCTGATTTCGATCCCGATGCGCAACAGGACGCAAATCAAAAGGTAGACGATGGGAGGAACAACCAGCAAGAGATTGCTGATGCCATCCCCAATCCCGACACCGATCGCGGTGCGTACCAGGTGTGACGTCGTCAGCACGATCGACAACGTAACAAGATAGACGGTCACCGAAGCCGCCAGCCACCAATCGTGCGTCGTCGCCAGCCATGCGTAAAACGGAACGGCGACGAGCGCGCTACCGGCGAGGCAGGCGATGCCGCTGAAGATCATCGCGCCCTTCAGCAGGCGATGCTGGCCGGCGGAGGAATATTCGCTCCAGGACCGCATCGAGACGATCTGCTGGCCGAACGTCGCGACGACGCAGAACAGGCCGGCGGCGCTGAACAGAATCGAGTACGTTCCAAACATGCCGTTGCCGAGCGTCCGCGCGGCAAGGGTGATCAGAACAAAGTTCAGAATCGTGGTTGCGGCCCGCAGCACGAATACCCAGGCCATGCCGCGCAGCGCAGCATTCCTTCGAAGTCGAACGAGGCCGCCAATCACGCTCTTGAATTTCACGTCTACCAACCTCGGACAACTTTCCGGTGCCGCAATCCATGTGCTTCCAAACGACGTCCCGCCCCGGATCGTTTTACCCCATTTGCTGCCGCGACGGACGAACGAAAGACGAGAACCGCAATTGAGGTTAAGAACCAGCCGATCTCTCACCGAGCCAAGCTTGACATCAAAGGCAGCTGCGTTGTCAGCGTCATGGAACCGGCACATTCCGCAGCAGGCGGCCTCGGCGATCGCCGGCGGAACCAAAGGACGGGACTATGGCGCTGGCTGCAATGCGGCTGGTCTGCCTGCCATACCGAGCGGCGCCACCCTGGGCTGGATGCTTGTCCCGTCAATCAATTCAAGTCGGCCGCAGCGATTCAAGGTATGAAGCTTTCGCCCCGGCCACAATGGTCCGGGCCGGACGATGTGCCTGACGACCTGCTTGAAGGAGGTCGGCGAAAGCTCGGTGATCTCAGCAAGCCCCAGAGCGCATCCATAACCGTCGGTGCAATCCTGGACCGGCCGCCACAATTGCCCATTGATGGTTACGAAGTTGCCGGCCGGCCGCGCGCTGGCACGATCGACCATCACCGGATTGGCGGCATTCGGGATCCACGGCCCGAACAACCGGTCGGCATGGAACAAAGACAAGGTGTCGGAATACCCGGCCGCGCCATCGCGGGTGGCGCCGAGAAGATAGTACAAGCCGTCATGCCGGATGATCGTCGCGTCAGCCAGTTCCAGTCCGGAGAGCAACGTGGTGTGACGCTCCCATCGGCCCGGAAAATGGACGCATTTGTAAAGCGCCACGTCCCGATTGCTGCCGCTTTCGGGAATCATCCATAGCTCGCCGTCATGCTGCAGCAGAAATGGATAAGACAGATGCCACGGCTCTTCGAGCACGGGTATCACCGGTCCGATTGGACCTGCCCTACCGAACTCGATCGCGGAAATGGTGCCTTTGCCGACACGGTGGTCGAGATCTTCAAAGAAAACGAAGGTTCGCCCCCGCCACGTCACCGCGAATGGATCGGCATAGAAGCGATGCGCGGGGCTGGGGATATCGTTCCAGCCGGGACCCGACAGATCGCCCGAACTCCAAATGCCGTCATCGTCGGTGTATCGCCAGCCGACCCGCCAATGCGGCGCATAGCAGCAGAGACGATAGATCCGCTTCAAGATGGCGACAGCGAGCCCGCCAAGGACGTAGGAAGCCGGCGATTTGGAACGCGGATGATCCAAGCCGTTCATTTTTCGCGGCGCGGGCCTTGGCCTTCCGGAGAGAATCGCGCTGAGCAGAGTCCCCGTCCGCGCCATCGCGGTATCGAGCGAGCCGCTCAATCCTTCGGCGATTTCGGCGGACGGCCGGCCGGCGTCCAGTATCTCGCCGCCGATCTCGTCGCGTATTTCGATAACCGGCAGATCGCCTGAAAGGACCGCCGTCAAGACGGCAGCTTCGCCTGCCGCGCCGTTGTAAAGCGGGCGCAAATAGAGACGAGGCGTGCAGGCCGCGTCGCGCTCAAGATCGGTAAAATCGACAACGATGTCCGGTTTGCGGCCTGGTTGCCGCAGTTTGCCACAAGCATCCTTGCTGACGGCGTCGGATCCGCCGACCTTCCCGCCGCGTAGCAGCATCCGTTCAAGTTCGAACAGCGCCTCCAGACCGGCGGGCCGTGGCGCCGCGGTCCTTAGCCAGGCGATTTGAATATCGCTAGTCCCGTCATCCAGAAGCTTCGCCAGGCGAGCCATCCAGGCGCGCGGCCGCGCGTCATCAAATCGAAGTTCAACAATCATGACCGGCTCTCCCGAGCACAGGAAATCGGACGCCCGCAAGCGTCTTGAAGTATACGAACGTAGTCATCGACCATGGCCTCGACCGAATAGCGCAGCGTCAATCCCTTTGCGTTTCGCCGCAGCCGCTGGCTCAGTGCGCTGTCCTCGAGAACCCCGGCAACCGCCGCCGCCAGCAGCGCGCTATTGGAGGCATCGACAAAGACCGCGGCGGGTTCGCCCTGATAGGACAGGACTTCCCGCAGCACCGGCAGGTCATTGGAGACCACCGGAATCCCGGCGTGAGCAGCCTCTACAGCGGCCAGGCCGAAGGTTTCCGCCCGTGACGGAAACACAAACAGATCGAGGGTCGCGAGAAACGTCCCGACGCGCTCCGGAGCGATCTCGCCGACGAAGTGCACCCGGTCCGAAACGCCAAGCTTGGCCGCCAATTGCCTGAGCCTCGCCTCATCGGGCCCCTGCCCCGCAAGCGCAAGATTCCAGCAAGGCCGGTCCGCCAATATTCGTATCGCCATATCCAGCTGCTTGAGCGGGTGCAATCGCGCGGCGGAGCCGAGCATGATGCCGTCGCGCGGCAGACCGAACAGCTTTCGCGCCGCAGCGCTGGTGATCTCGGTCGATTTTTTATCGAAGCCGTGCGCAACGTGCCTTAGCCGCCTGCGATATCCCTCAGGGTAGCGCGAATATTCGCGGTACATTTCCAGCGAGTTCACTGTGACGCACTTGAAAAAGCCAAGGCTTCCCATCGCCATATCTACGGCGCGCACGAGGCTATTCATCGTCAGGCGCGCCGAGACCTGATTGGCGATTACCGGCGCCGGACTCACCAGTCTTGCAACCGCGCCTCCGATGACGTTGCCATAGTGCTGAAACGTCAAAATCGCGTCCGGCCGCATTCGCCGGATGCTTCGCGCCAGCGTCCACAGAAAGCGCAGAAATGCCAGCGGGGTTCCGGGACGGCTCGGCGCGCAATAGAGGGTGTTGGGAGGCGCATCGAACGATGACGATTGCAGAAAGAAGAAGAGGTTGTGAACGTCGAAGCCACGCGCCGCGAGCCCGGCGCCGACCAGCCGGGAAATCTCCTGGGCGCCGGCATTCTCCGCCTGGGTCTGAACCACAAGAATGCGAGACGCTCGCTTCATGTCGGCGGACTTCGCCATATTAAAATTTCTTTCAACTGCGAAGCCCCTTGGCCGCGCACCCCGCGATAGCAAAACGGTAATGGCGCGCAATGGCGCGGGCTCCGGGGCTTCTTTTATACGGGGAGCGGAAAATTTCATCGGTTACCACGCGATGCAGTTAATGCGGCTGGCCGCGACGCAACCGGCGTCGGCGACGGCCTGGCGGTCGGGGATCCCGATGCATCGCCAAGGGTCCTGCCGTTAACGGTTCCTTAGTCATGATTCCCAGCCGAGTAACCGTCGATTAACCGTAGATATTTACGTTGTAGTCAGTCACAGCACCCCGGGGAGCCTGCCGGGCTTGGTTGAGTTGGAGCGTATGATGTCGTTGAGCCAGGCGTCCGCGGACACGGCCGGCCGGACCGACAGATCTGTTCAGGCGTCGTGGGAAGCACCCGTTCCTTTGGCCGCGGCGGTTGATCGTGGCGCAAAGCCGATCAGCGGCACGTTGACGCTGGCCGGCCTCGCCGCGTTCCTGCGGCGGAATGCAAAAAAGATCGGCTCGCTGGCGCTGATCCTGTTCACAGCGGGAATCGTCATTATGTCGATCATTCCGACGCGTTACGCGGCGACCGCGCTGGTTTTTGTCGATCCGAGAGAACTGCATGTAACGGCGGACCCCGACGTACAGTCCGGGATCGGCCAGGACTCTGCGGCGCTGCAAAGCCTGATCGAAATCGCAAAGTCCGACGGGTTCCTGAAGCCGCTGATCGAGAAACTGCAGATTGCCGACGACGAGGACATTTCCGGCGGCGAAACCAATACCTCGCGGCTGCTGGAGAAATTGCGGGCCCGGCTCGATATTTCCCGCCGCGGCCTGACCTACGTCATCGCCATGACGGTCACCCACAGGAACCCGAAGCAGGCGGCTTATTACAGCAATGCCATCGCCGAGGCGTTTGTCGCCAACCAGACCCAGGGCCGCACCGCGATCATCGAAGAGGCCGCCGATTGGCTGAACAGCCGGCTCAAGACCCTGAACGACCAGGTACGCGCCGCCGACGACGCCGTGGCGGCGTACAAGGCCGAGCACAAGATCATCAATGCGGGCAAGGAAAGCACGACGCGCCAGCTTCGCGTCACCGAACTCAGCCAGCAGGTATCGGCGGCCCGGCTGCTCAGCGAGCAAGCCAAAAACCGTTACGAGCAGGCCCAACGCAATCTGAAGGCCAATGTCGAGGGACCGGCCGGCGCGCGGCCGGACCTACTGAGCATCCTGCGTGCGCAGCGCTCGCAGCTCAACGACCAGATCGCGCAAAAGCGCGCGGTGTTCGGCGACCGTCATCCGGACCTGGTGATATCGTACAACCAGCTCAACGAACTCGACCGCCAGATCGAGACCGAGCGCAAGCGGAACGTCGAAAGCGCTAAATCGGATTACGAGACGGTGCGGGACCAGCAAAAATCGCTGGAGCAGCAATTGGCGTCGGTCGAGGGCGAGATGGTTGCCGACGTCCAGTCGTCGGTCAAGCTGCAGGAACTGCAGCGTAATGCCGATGCCAGCCACAACATCTACGACCAGTTCCTGGCGCGGTTCAAGACCACCAACGAGCAGCGCATGCTGCAGACATCGCAGGCCCGGGTGGTTTCCGTTGCAACCGTTCCGACACGTCCGACGCGACCGTCGCTGCCGATCATCGTGGTCGCGTTGGCGCTCGGCGCGCTGCTGTCGTCGACCACGATCGTGACCATGCTCGAGCAGGTCGGGCGCCCGGATGCCGTGGCGAAAGCCGAAGCCGCAACGGCCGCGCCGGCAATAGCGACCGCGCCGGTCAATATGCCGGTATGGGGTCGCATCCCCAATATGTCCGCCTCGCTTGCTGCGCGGCTGGGGTGGCGCAGGGGCGCCGCGACTCGGACCGCGGAAGCCGATCTACGCAGCCATCTGCAGCCGTTGCTGGCGAAAATCACCAGCACACCTGCTCAGCGCGGCAAGGTGGTGCTCGTGACATCCGGCGAAGTCGGCGTCGGCAAGAGCTCGCTGGCGCGGTCACTCAATGCCGCCGCCCTCGATCGAGGGATGCTCAGTGTCCTGATCCAGATCGCTGCGGAGCCGGCTACTGCTCAGCAAAGGCAATTGCCTCACCAGGACGGCGCTTCGAACCAGGCCCGTGCGCTGAACACCACCGCCGCCTCGCTGACCCAGCTTCTGCATGACAACCGGAATCTCCAGACCCCGGCAATGGCGGGCGACGTGCGATCCGAGTTCGATCTGATCGTGATCGACGCGCCTGCGTTGCAGCCCCAAACCGACGTCGCGGCGATGGCGGCTCGCGCCGATTTTGCAATTGTCGTCGTTACCGAGGCGGCAGCGAATGCCGGATTCCTCCGCCGCGCCGAAGCCGCATTGTCCGGATCCGGCGCCCGGCTCGGGATCGTCATCAACAAGGTGAACGCTCTGCCGGCAAGTCCGGCCGAGCAAATCAATCCTGGCCGGGAAGCTGCGAAAAGGTCGAGCCTCGCCTAGCGGATCACCGGCGCGCGAACTACCTTAAGGTCGCACGAGGTTTGAATGGCGCATGGCTGGCGAATAGCACTCCGGCAATATGAAAGATGGTTCGCAGCCGGTCTCGTCGCCTTGCTCGCCGCGATCCCGAACCCGGCTGCGGCCACCGCTTGTGAATACCGGACCGGTTCGGTGCCACCGCAGGCGATCGCCTCGCTGTCACGCGGCTTCAACCTCGCCGGCTGGTTGGATGGACCTGAATCGATTCCCCCTGACATCGCCGTGCTTCGTACGCTTCGCAAGGCCGGCATGACCCACGTGCGGCTCCCCGTATCGGCGGAGCGCGTGATGCGGCGATTCACCTCGCAACGTGACGTCAATGACCAGCTGCAGTCGCTCGATCGGGCGCTCACCATGCTGCTCTCGCTCGGTTATCACGTCTCCGTCGATCTGCACCCGGGCGAGCGTTTTTCCGGGCTGCACCACGATGATCCAACGGCATCGATGGACGCCCTGCGGGACGGATGGAGCCATCTGGCTGACATCATCAACCGCCACCCACCGGCTCTGGTGTTCGCTGAACTGCTCAACGAACCGGATATCGCGCCGGCGCGGTGGCAGACCGAAGCCGAGCAGTTGGCCGGGTTCGTCCGCGACCGGCTTCCCCGGACGACGCTCATTGTCGGTCCGACCAATTGGCAGCGGGCCGATTCATTGCCTGACTTCCGTCCCTTGAGCGATCCCAACGTGGTCTATGCCATCCATTTTTACGATCCGATGGTCTTTACCCATCAGGGCCATTGGGATCTGGCCGACCCCCTGAGCAATATCAGGGGATTGCCCTTCCCAATCGAGGCCGAAGACCCGGCGGTGCAGAATATCAGGCAGCAATTGATCGCCGGGGCGAAGCCGCGCGCGCTTGCAATGCTCGATAGCGCGATCGCCCAGGCGAAGTCGGGCGATGTCATCAACAGCCAGCTTCAGCCCGCCGTTGCCTGGCAACAGCAGTTCTCGCGCCCGCTGATTATCAATGAATTCGGGGTGCTCAAGGGCGGGGCGCCGGAACAAAGCCGGCTTCGCTGGCTCCGATCCGTGGTCAATTTCGCCGAGCGACACTGCTGGGGCTGGACCCATTGGGAATATGCCCAGGGCTTCGGTTTGCTTGACGCCAAAACGGGAAAGCCGGACGCCGACATCATGCGGGCGCTGTTGCAGGGCGCCCCGGCCAGCCTCGCAAATTAACCAAAGATGAATCAATTGTTAATCGGGGACGCTTTAGGGGGTTGTTCCCCGTCAATATTGCTGCGTTTTATGAGGCATGAGTCCGCAAATTTTCAGGTCTGTTCGGTTCCGGTCGACCAACCCGAGTGACGAACACTATGCTTGAGCGCCGCGCAAATCCGGTCGGGAGGGCTGCTACAGCCAGCATACCCAGAATTTCGCTGGGAGGCTTGCGGCTCGCCGTGCTCGATATCGAGCAGACCGCCGACTTCATGATCGACATGGTTTTTCCGCAGCGCCGGATCAGCCGGCCGCTGTATCTGACCTCGGCCAATGGCGAGGTGCTGGCGCGCTGCTCGACCGAACCGGCTACGGGGCGGTGGTTCCGCTCCGCCGACCTGATCAGTGCCGACGGCCAGCCACTGGTGACGGTGTCGCGGCTGAAATCATCGACGCCGCTGCCCGAGCGCGTGGCAACCACCGACCTGTTCGACGTGGTCGCGCGCAAGGCCGCCGCGGCAGGACTGACATTCTATATGCTCGGCGCCGAGGAAGATCAGAACGCC
>Ga0208849_1001853_pt1 | contig 13064 bp, 12 predicted proteins | sample NGESurdeep072012_10_FD_184470 | JGI IMG/M metagenome (GOLD analysis project Ga0208849, IMG submission 184470) | Arctic peat soil microbial communities from Barrow, Alaska - NGEE Surface sample 53-3 deep-072012 (SPAdes) | ecosystem: Environmental > Terrestrial > Soil > Wetlands > Peat ...
TCGCCTGGTCGTTCTTGCCAATCTCGGCGCGGCCGCCGGCAAGGTCGACATTGGTGCCGCGCAGGCTCTGGCTGACATTGACGGCGGTGAGGCCGGCGGCCTGCAGCCGGTCGGGATCGAGCGAGACCAGGATTTCGCGCTCGACGCCGCCGATACGCTCGACCTGGGCGACGCTGCGCACGCCCTGCAGCGCGCGTTTGACGACGTCGTCGACGAAATAGGACAGTTGCTCGGGCGTCTTGCCGGGCGAGATCGCGGCATAGGTGACGATCGGCAGGCCGATGACGTCGACGCGCTGGATCAGGGGCTCGTTGACGTTCTGCGGCAGGTTGCTGCGGACCCGGGTGACCGCGTCCTTGACGTCGTTCAGCGCGCGGTCGGTGTTGGTCTCGAGCGCGAACTGGATCGTGGTCAGCGACAGCCCGTCGGTGATCGACGAGGAAATGTGACGCACGCCCTCGACGCCGGATACGCCGTCCTCGATGGTCTTGGTGACCTGGGATTCGAGCTCGGCCGGTGCCGCGCCGAATTGCGATACCGCCACCGAGATCACCGGAATGTCGGCGTTCGGCAGCCGCGTCACGGCCAGCCTGGTGAAGGAGACCCAGCCCAGCGCCAGCAGGATGATCGAAAACACGATGGAGGGCAGCGGGTTTCGGATCGACCATGCCGAGATATTCATGGCCATCAGCGTACCCGCGTCCGATCGAGGTCCTCGGCGAACACCGTCTTGATCTGGTCGCCGTCATGCAGCGAAGAGCCGGCGTCGGCGACGACGACTTCGCCGACGTCGAGGCCTTCAAGGATTTCGATACTGCTGTCGGACACCAGCCCTACCCGAACGTTGCGCGTTTCCACGGTATTGCCTTTGACCACCTGAACCGTCAGATGGTCAACGGCGGTCCGGGGAATGGCGACGCCGCAACTGCGCTTGGCGTCGATGTTGACGCGGGCGAACAGGCCGACCTTGAGCGACGGGCTGCCGGTCAGCGAGATCCTGACATGGCCGAGCTGGGTAGCGCGGTCGATCTCGGGCGAAACCAGCCTGACCCGTCCGGCCAGGTCCGGTGCATCGTCCCGGCTGATGCGCACCGTCGCGCCCGGATTGAGTTTCAGGATCTGGAAACTCGGGACTTCGGCATCGAGTTCGAGCTCGTTGCCGACGGCAATCAGGAACATCGGTCCGGCGTGCGGCGAGGCCGGCGCGCCGACGACGGTGTTGACCTGGGTGACCAGTCCGGCGGCCGGCGCCCGCAACGAGATCGACGCGGGCTTGCCGCCGCCGGGTGCTCCAGGCGGCGGCGTCAGCCGGGCCAGCTCCTGGTTGGCGGTGACGATGTCGCCTTGGCGGACCAGCAGATCGGAAACCCTGTAGCCTTCCTGATCGACGCCGACCACCGCCTCGCGGCGCGGCACGATCAATCCGGTGCCCCGCACCATGTCGGAGAAGCAGGCATTGGTGGATTTCGCGACCACGACCAGCGCGGTTCCGGGCGTATCCTGCGCCTCGGGATGGGAGCGGTGCTCGATCCAGTAATATCCGCCGCCCAGCGCCGCCACGACGACCACGGCCAGCGCCGGCTTGAGATATTCGGAAAACGTCATCGCCGGATCAATCCAGACCTAAAGCCGTGGGGAGCGGGTGCCAGAGCAGGATGATATTAGATCGAAGCGGCACACTCAAACCACCCCATCCATTGGCTTTTGCGTCATGGCCCAGCCGCGGGCCTGCACCGAGGGCAGCGATTTTGCGCTGATGTCGGCCGAATTGAAGTCGAAATTGATTTCCGCTTCCGACCCTGAATTATCGTCAATGCACTCCGTAACTGGCGAATTCCTTGACGATATTCGGATCCATCGCCTTGGCATTGGAAATATCCCGTTCGCCTTGCGAAATCGCGCCGTTGCGCTGCCTGGCGAGGCCGCGCCCGTACAGCGACGAGGTCAATCTCGGATTGATCTTGAGGGCGGCGTCAAAATCGGCAATGGCGTTTTTGACCATCCCGCCTTTCAGATTGACCAGGCCGCGGCTGTCGAGGGCATCGACAAAGTTGGGGCGCAGCCGCAGCGCCTCGTTGCAATCCTTCAAAGCCGCCGGCAGGTCGCCGATGACGGTGCGTACCCAGCAGCGGTTGTTGTAGGCTTCGACGTCCTTGGGGTTGAGCCGCAGCGAGTCACCGAAATCCTTGACGGCCAGTTCATAGGCGCCCTTGCTGGCGTAGACCTGTCCGCGCCGATAAAGCGCGTTGGCGTCGTCCGGATTGTCGGCAAGTTTGGCGGTCAGACTCTTGATGGTCGGGTCATCGGCCAGCGCCACCACCGTCCCATCGGTGCCTTCCGCCGGCTTGTCGGCCGGCGGAGCGGGCGGCGGCGGGGGAACAGCGGCTTCAACCGGCTTTGCAGGCGCAGCATCGACGCGCGGCGGCGGCGCTGGGGATTTCGGCGCAGGCTGGGGAAGGGCGTCCGCCGTGGTGGACGGCTTTGCGCCCGGGATGAACGAAAAGTCCTCGGCCAGAGAGGATGAGATCCACGGCACCTGCTCGCTGCGGGAGCCGCGGGTGACGCCGACCCGGGTGCGGTTGAGCGTCTCTTCGGCCATCAGGTCGGGAACGCCCATCTCCTTGAGCAGTTCCTGCACGAACAGGCTGTGGTCGCTGCCATTGTCTGAAATGACCGAGCTCAGCGCCGCCGAATACATCACCAGCGTTCCGTTCGGCGCAATCACCGGCGCGAGGCCGGCGGAAAAGCTGCGGAACCGGCGCTCGAATGGATTGCGCCTGGAGGCGTCGATCAGCGCGACCTTGACGCCGGCGCCACGATTGTTGATCTCGCCGAGAACCGTATCCAGGCTGAAGCCGTCGCGGCGGACATCCGGTTCGGTCCAGATCTGGGCATCGACCGGTATCATGTAGCTCTGGCGTGCGGCCTGGATGCCGAAGCCGCTGAAGAAAATCAGCACGACGGAGCCGGGCTTGACGCGGCCGTAGAGGCGATCGAAGGCGCGGCGCATCGCCTCGCCGGTCAGATTTTCTCCGATGTCGACGTTGAAGCCGTCGCGCTTGAGTTCATTGGCGACGTCGCGGGCGTCGTTGATGGGCTCCTTGAGCGGCGCTTCGGCGTCGGGATATTTGGCGTTGCCGATCACAAGGGCAAACCGGTCGGCGTTGTCAGCCGCGGCCGGCGTGACCACCGTCGCGACCCACAACATCGAGATCACGGCCAATGTGAGGCGCATTCTCATACCGCGACGGTCCACCCAACAGGGCGCCGATCCGAGCTCGCGCCTCGGCGACCCTACTCTACGCAAACTGCATTATCAAACCGGGCCCATCGGCCCTGTCAACTCCGCGGAATTGCCATTGGTCGCGACAATTAACCGCGACAAGGGCTCGGCGGAACCTGATCGAATCGCACGCCCGGGCGTGACGAAAACTTGACGCGAACACACGCGGCGTCGCGATCACAGAAGCGCCGATGCATGTGCGTCATGCGGCCGATCTTGCATTGCAGCAGACGGGCGGCGAACGCCGCCCGGTTTGACCTTTGCCGATGACGGTGGCTTGGTATGCCGCTCGGGCAGTCGTGCAATCAAAAACGCGCAACCAAGAAAAGTGAAACCGATGGGAAACGTCTACGAAATCTACGCCCTTCGCTACGCGACGATGTCGCCGCGCACGCCCCACATGAATTACCTGGTGCCGGATCCCCACGACACCGCGGCCGCCGATCTCGATTATTTCGTCTGGCTGATCCGCGGCGGCGGTCGCGATATTCTGGTCGACACCGGCTTCAACGCGGCGGAGGCCAGGCTGCGCAATCGCACGCTGACGCTCAATCCGGTCGACGCGCTTGAGGCCTTCGGGGTCGGGGCCGACGGCATCCGGGATGTCGTCGTCACCCATTTGCATTATGATCACGCCGGCAATCTCGACCGCTTTCCCAATGCGCGATTTCATCTGCAGGACCGCGAGATGAGCTATGCCACCGGGCGCTGCATGTGTTTTGGGGCGCTGCGGCATCCGTTCTCGGTCGAGCACGTGACGCTGATGGTGCGCCATGTCTATGGCGAGCGCGTCAGCTTTCATTCCGGCGATGGCGAGGTCGCACCCGGCGTGACGCTGCATCGCGTCGGCGGCCATTCCGACGGCCTGCAGGTGGTGCGGGTCGAGACCGCGCGCGGCCCTGTGGTGCTGGCGTCGGACGCGGCGCATTACTACGGCAATCTGCATCGCCGAAATCCGTTTCCGATCGTCTACAACATCGGCGATATGTGCCTGGGCTGGGAAACCGTCGAGCGGCTGGCCGGCCATCCCGACCGCGTTATCCCCGGGCACGATCCGGTCGTCGCCGAAATCTATCCGCGCGCCAGCGACAAGGTCGATGCTTTTGCGTTGCATCTGAAACCGTCGCGCTCGTTCGTCAAGTAGCATCGAGCGAGCCAACCGATGTCAGGATACAAGACCATCGGCTTCATCGGTCTCGGCGTGATGGGCGAGCCGATCTGCCGCAATCTCGTCAAGAAAAGCAGTGCGCGCGTGATCGCGTTCGATCTCGCGCCGGAGCCGCTGGCGCGGCTATCCGCCGACGGCGCCGAGATCGTGGGCTCGGTGGCCGAGGTCGTCGACAGCAGCGAGATCGTGTTGCTGTGCCTGCCCAGCGCCAGGCATGCGCGCGCAGTGTTCGAGGGTGACGGCATTTTAAAACATATCCGCGCAGGCCAGGCGGTCGTCGATCTCGGAACCTCTTCGGTCAACCAGACACGCGATTTCGCCCATCAGTTGCAGGCCAAAGGCGCTTTCTGGGCCGATGCACCGATCGCGCGCACGCGGCAGGCCGCGCAGGACGGCACGCTGAGCGTGATGGTCGGCGCGTCGCCGGAGCTGTTTGCCGCGATCGAGCCCTTGATCCGCTGCTTCGCCACCGATGTGACACGTTGCGGCGATGTCGGCGCCGGACAGGTGACAAAAATCCTCAACAACATGGTGCTGTTTCAGACCGTCAACGCTTTGGCCGAAGCGGTCGCGGTCGCCAAACGCAACGGCGTCGAACCGGCGCTGCTGCTCGATACGCTGTCGAAGGGCTCGGCCGACAGTTTTGCGCTGCGCAACCACGGCATCAAGGCGATCGTGCCCGGCCATTTTCCCGAGCGCGCGTTCTCGACCGAATACGCGCTGAAGGATCTGTCCTATGCGCTCGAACTGGCCGATAACGCCGGCATCAAAATCCGCGGCGCCGAACTGATCGGCCAGGTGCTGCAGGAAGCGATCGATGCGGGATCGGGCGGAGCGTATTTTCCGGTGATCGCCAAGTATGTCGATAAGGGGTGAAGAACCCATTCACTGCCAATGCCGTCATTACGGGTTCGCGCTGGCGCGCGCCCCGGAATGACGACGGCTAATACCCGTTCTTAATGCCCGCTTCGCGCGCGGTCTGTACCAGGCCTAGACTCGTCTCGATCTTGCCGAGCATCTCTGCAAAATCCTTGCGCTCGCGCGCCGAAAGGCACGACAGGATCTTCTGCTCCTTGCGCAACAGGCGCGGGATTAGTTGCTGGTACAGCGCATTGCCTTTGCGCGTCATGCGCAGGGCGAACTCGCGGCGATCGTCGGCGTTCTCGACGCGTTCCACCAGTTGTCGTTTCATCAGCGCGGTGACCGCGCGGCTGATGGTGGATTTGTGGGTTCGGGTGCAATGCGCAATGTACTGCGCGCTGCAGGCGTCGTTGCGAAAGCCGAGCGTCGCCAGCACGCGCCATTCCGGAATGTCCAGCCCGTAGCGCGCCTGATATTCGCCGGAAAGCGCGGCGGAGACCTCTGCGGCCAGTCGGTTCAGCCGGAACGGCACGAACCGGAACAGGTCGAGCCTGTCGCCGTTTTTCGACGCGGCTTGATCGCGCGAGCCGGGCTCCGCTTCGCTTGCAAGCGCTTTTGGCAAAAATCGCTCCAATTTGAGTTGACGGGCGAACGCGCAACGCGTTTAGATAGTTGCAGATGCGACTATCCTAGGCTTGACCGGGCCCGTTGGCCAGAGCGAAGTCGGTTAGTCCGAGATTCCCAGACTTGCGTTAAAGTGAGCCCATGGCGCAACCCTCCAGAACCCAGTTCGGTTATCGCCGGCATCCCGATCAGGATCGGCCCGGCGCCAATGCCGCCGAGTATCCGGTGGTGGTGGTCGGCGCCGGGCCGGTCGGGCTGTCGCTGGCGATCGATCTGGCGCAACGCGGCCAGAGCGTAGTGCTGCTCGACGACGCCGACCGGATCGGCGAGGGGTCGCGCGCGATCTGTTTCTCCAAGCGCTCGCTCGAGTTCTGGGACCGGCTCGGCGTCGGCGGCCGCATGGTCGAGAAGGGTGTGGTGTGGAGCGTCGGCAGGATTTTCCACGGCGCGTCGCAACTTTATCAGTTCAACCTGCTGCCGGAGCAGGGACACAAGCGGCCCGCCTTCATCAACCTCCAGCAATTTTATGCCGAAGCCTATCTGGTCGACCGGGTGCAGGAACTCGCGGCAATCGACCTGCGCTGGCGCAACAAGGTCACCGGGCTGGAGCAACGCAACGACCATGCGATGCTGACGGTCGAGACGCCGGAAGGGCCTTACTGGATCCGCGCGCAATATGTCGTCGCCTGCGACGGCGCGCGGTCGTCGCTGCGGCAGATGGTGGGCGCCGAATTCGCCGGCAAGGTGTTCGAGGACCAGTTCCTGATTGCCGACGTCAAGATGACGGCGGAGTTTCCGACCGAACGATGGTTCTGGTTCGATCCGCCGTTTCATGCCGGGCGCTCGGCGCTGCTGCACAGGCAGCCGGACGACATCTGGCGGATCGATCTGCAACTGCATCCGGATGCGGACCCTGCGGTAGAGAAGCGGCCCGAGAATGTGCGGCCGCGGATCGCGCGCATGCTCGGGCATGACACGTTCGATTTCGAATGGATATCGCTGTACAAATTCCAGTGCCGCCGGATGGAGAAATTCATCCATGGCCGCGTGGTGTTCGCCGGCGACGCCGCGCATCAGGTGTCGCCGTTCGGCGCCCGCGGCGCCAATTCAGGGCTGGAGGACGCCGAGAACCTGGCGTGGAAACTCGACCGCGTGCTGCGGAAGAGTTCGCCGCCAGCCCTGCTCGAGACCTATCACACCGAGCGCAGCGCCGCCGCCGACGAGAATATCCGGGAATCGACCCGCTCGACCGATTTCATGGCGCCGACCTCGCGACAGGAGGCGCGGTTACGCAAGGCGGTGCTGTCGCTGGCCGGGGAAACCGAATTCGGCAAGCGCATGATCAATGGCGGACGGCTGTCGGTTCCCTCGATCTATGATTCACCGTTATCGACGCTCGATAGCGATAATTGGCGCGGCGGTCCGCGGCCCGGCGCCTCGATGCCTGACGCGCCGCTGGTCGGCGATTCCGCATTTTTGACCGATGCCTTCATCCGGGCGGGAACACGGTTCACGCTGCTGGAGTTTACCAACGGCGCTGCGGTTGATCCGCCCGAAGGAGTCGGCGCCATCCGCATTGGCGCGGATGACGGCGATCTGGTCGGCGCACGCTATGATGCCGAGCCCGGTACCGCCTATCTGCTGCGTCCCGACGGCTATGTCGCCGCGCGTTTCCGGCATCCGACCCGCGCCGCGCTCGATACCGCTTTGGCGCGCGCCGCCGGCATCAACAGAGGCTCCTGATCATGGTGCTATCGACCCACTCGAACTTCGCCACGCCCGATGATGCGTTTCGTGCTGTTGTCGAGGCGCATCGCGGATTGAGCGACGAGCAGAGCGCCGATCTCGATGCGGCGCTGGTTCTGATCCTTGCCAATCATATCGGCGATCTCGACGTGCTGCGCGAGGCGATCGCGCTGGCGCAGCGGCGGATGCTGGATGCCGGCCAGCAACAACAGCAGCAACAGCAATAAATTCAGAGGGAATTGAATTAATGGCAAAAGGTTTTGCATCCACCACCGACATGGCGGAGAAGAAAATCACTTTCTCCGAGATCGGCACCGATCTCTATGCTTTCACCGCCGAGGGCGACCCCAATTCCGCTGTCATCGTCGGCGACGACGGCTGCATCGTGTTCGACGCGCAGGCGACGCCGGCGATGGCGAACAAGGTTATCGAACGGGTGCGCACCGTCACCGACAAGCCGATCAAATATGTGGTGCTGTCGCATTATCACGCGGTGCGGGTGCTCGGCGCCTCGGCCTATCACGCTCAGGCGGTGATCGCCTCATCGGAAACCCACCGGCTGGTCGAGGAGCGCGGCCAGCAGGACTGGGATTCCGAATATGGCCGGTTTCCGCGGCTGTTCCAGGATGCCCAGAGCATCCCCGGCCTGACCTGGCCGACGCTGACCTTCGAGGGCGAGATGTCGATCTATCTCGGAAAGCGCGAAGTGCGGCTGATGCAGCTCGGTGCCGGGCATACTTCCGGCGATATCGTGGCCTGGGTGCCGGACGCGGAAGTGATGTTTTCCGGCGACCTGATCGAATACCACTCGGCCTGTTATTGCGGCGACGCGCATTTGCGCGAATGGCCGGCGACGCTGAACGAAATCCGCGCCTTCAATCCCAAGGCGATCGCGCCGGGGCGCGGCGACGCGCTCAAGGGCGTTGCTACCGGGCGCGACGCCATCGCGATGACACGCGATTTCGTCACCACGCTCTATGGGGCAGCGGAGACCGCTGTCGCAAGGGGTCGCAATCTCAAGGAGACCATGGCGGCGGCGCGCGAGGTGATGGATCCGAAGTTCAGGAGCTTTGCGATCTACGAACATTGCCTGCCGTTCAACGTCTCGCGCGCCTTTGACGAGGCGTCAGGGATCGACGATCCCGTGATCTGGACCGACAAGCGCGATCAGGAAATGTGGGCCAGCTTGCAAGGAGGATAGTGATGAATATAAACACCTCGCCGGATGTGATCTCGCGAAGCTCCGCCAATATCACGCCGGGCTACATGTCCGGCTTCGGCAACAGCTTTGAGACCGAGGCGTTGCCGGGCGCGTTGCCGATCGGGCGCAACTCGCCGCAGCGCTGCGCCTATGGGCTCTACGCCGAACAGCTGTCCGGTTCGCCGTTCACCGCGCCGCGCGGCAGCAATGAGCGCTCCTGGCTGTACCGGATCCGGCCATCGGTGGGGCATTCCGGCCGCTTCGCCAAGGTCGACGCGAAACTGTGGCGCACCGCGCCGTGTCACGAAATCGAGTTGCCGATCGCGCAATTGCGCTGGGACCCGGCCCCGATTCCGAAGGAGGACATGACGTTCCTGCAGGGCGTCCAGACCATGACCACGGCGGGGGACGCCAACACCCAGGCCGGCATGGCGGCGCATGTCTATCTCATCACGAAATCGATGGTCGATCAGCATTTCTACAACGCCGATGGTGAGATGATGTTCGTGCCGCAGCAGGGCAATCTGCGCTTTGTCACCGAGTTCGGCCGGATCGATGCCGAGCCCGGCGAAATCGTGGTGATCCCGCGCGGCGTGAAATTCCGTGTCGAGATATCGGGCAGCCCGGCGCGCGGCTATCTTTGCGAAAATTACGGCGGCGCCTTCACGTTGCCGGAGCGCGGCCCGATCGGCGCCAATTGCCTCGCCAATGCGCGCGACTTTCTCACGCCGGTTGCCGCCTATGAAGACAAGGACACGCCGACCGAGTTGTTCGTGAAATGGGGCGGCTCGTTGTTCTCGACTCAATTGCCACACTCGCCGATCGACGTGGTGGCCTGGCACGGCAATTACACGCCCTACAAATACGATCTGCGCACCTTCTCGCCGGTCGGCGCCATCGGCTTCGACCATCCGGATCCGTCGATCTTCACGGTGCTGACCTCGCCGTCGGAAACCGCCGGCACTGCGAACATCGACTTCGTGATTTTCCCGGAGCGCTGGGCGGTGGCGGAAAATACCTTCCGGCCGCCATGGTATCACATGAACATCATGTCGGAGTTCATGGGGCTGATCTACGGCGTCTATGATGCCAAGCCGCAAGGTTTTGTCCCCGGCGGCATCAGCCTGCATAACCAGATGCTGCCGCACGGTCCGGACCGTGAGGCGTTCGATCACGCCAGCAACAGCGATCTGAAACCGGTCAAGCTGACCGGCACCATGGCCTTCATGTTCGAGACCCGCTATCCGCAGCGCGTCACCGCGCATGCGGCGAACTCCCCGACACTGCAGGACGATTACGCGGATTGCTGGAAGGGACTGGAAAAGCGCTTCGATCCGAATCGGCCGTGATTTCTTCTTCACCCTCCCCCTGGAGGGTGAAGGTCGGCTCGCATCGCGCGAAGCAAGATACGAGACGGGTGGGATGATCTCTCAACTCGGGCAACGTTTGAAACGAGAGACTGTCACCCCACCCCGCCGCTCATGTCATTCGCGTCGACCCTCCCCGTCCAGGCAGGGTGAAAAACCGCCGCAGTAGAGTTGGAAAACGATGCCCCACCCCAACGATCCCACCCTCCGCTCCTTCATCGACGTCGATCCCGCATCGGACTTCCCGATCCAGAACCTGCCCTATGGCGTGTTTTCGGCAAAGGACGGGCTCGCCCCGCGTGTCGGTGTGGCGATCGGCGCGTGTGTGCTCGATCTCTGGGAACTCGAACAGGACGGACGGCTGGATGTCGGCGAACTCGGCGTGTTCTCGGCGCCGTCGCTCAATCCGTTCATGGCGCTGGGCCCAAAAATCTGGTCGCGCACCCGGGCGCGGATCAGCGAGTTGCTGCGCCATGACCATCCGGAGCTACGCGACAATGATGAATTGCGGCGCAACGCGCTGGTGCCGATGGCGAACGTCAAATTGCATCTGCCGATCGCGGTCGCCGGTTATACCGATTTCTATTCCTCGAAAGAGCACGCCACCAATGTCGGCGTCATGTTCCGCGGCAAGGATAACGCGCTGCAGCCGAACTGGCTGCATATGCCGATCGGCTATAACGGCCGTGCCTCCACCGTGGTGGTCTCGGGCACCAAAGTGAAAAGGCCGCGCGGGCAGCTGAAACCGCCGAGCGTCGACGTGCCGTCATTCGGCCCCTGCAAGCGGCTCGACTTCGAATTGGAAATGGGCGTCGTGATCGGCCGGCCATCGCCGATCGGCGAGATGCTGACCGAACGGCAGGCCGAGGAGATGATCTTCGGCTTTGTGTTGTTGAACGACTGGAGCGCGCGCGATATCCAGCAGTGGGAATATGTGCCGCTCGGGCCGTTCCAGGCCAAGGCGTTCGCGACCTCGATCAGCCCGTGGATCGTGACCCGGGAGGCGCTGGAGCCGTTCCGCCTGCATGGCCCCGCACAGGATCCAGCGCCGCTGCCGTATCTGCGGCAAATGCAGCCGAACAATTACGATCTTCAGCTCGATGTCGGCCTGCGCACCGCGGGGATGAATGCGGCCGCCAACCTCTGCCGCACCAATTTCAAATACATGTACTGGTCGAGCGTGCAGCAACTGGTGCACCACGCATCAAGCGGCTGCGCCATGAATGTCGGCGATCTCCTGGGCTCCGGCACCATCAGCGGCCCGGAAAAGGATCAGCGCGGCAGCCTTTTGGAAATCAGCTGGAACGGCACCGAACCGGTTGATCTCGCCGGCGGTATCAAAAGGACGTTTCTCGAAGACGGCGATTCCCTCGTGATGCGCGGCTGGTGCCAGGGCGACGGTTTTCGCGTTGGGTTCGGTGAGGTCGAGGGGACGATCCTGCCGGCGGTATAAATCAGCTACGGCCGCGCTTTCTATACACCTCTCCCGTAGGGAGAGGTCGGATTGCGCAGCAATCCGGGTGAGGGGTTGCAGCCTAACGATAGACCGTAACCCCTCACCCCTCACCCCTCCCTCTCCCCTTGGGAGAGGGAGCACACTTCCGATGCGACGAGCGTCACCGCTCCTGCGGCGGAATATTCCTGATCCGGGCCGAATGCGCGGCGACATCGTCGGGGCTGAATTTGAGATGCACGCGCTTGTCCGACGGCGGTTGCGCTTGTGCGCACACGCCGGGGCGCCATTGTTCGATCGGCCGGATCGGCCGCGGCGCAAAACCGCCGCCGCAGTTCGGGCAGACATTGCTGAGTTTGTTCTCGGCGCAGTCCGCACAGAACGTGCATTCATAACTGCAGATGCGGGCTTCCGTGGCGTTGGGCGGCAAGTCCTTGTCGCAATATTCGCAGTTCGGTCGCAGTTGCAGCGCCATGTTCGCCTCGTGCCGTTGCGGCGAGCCGGATCATCGCAAATCAAAGCCCCGACTCGAATGGCGAATTTCCCTCGATTTGGGCCATGCCGTTCCCGCCAGCGTTACCGCGCCAACTCCTTGAGCGGCAGCTTCGAGCTTTCCTTCAGCCGATCGAGCACGATCGACGAGCGCACATGGGCCACGCTCTGGTGCGGCATCAGCACGTTGTTGACGATATCCGACAGGCTTTTGAGGTCGCGCAGCACCGCCTTCAGCAGATAATCGGTATCGCCGGTCAGCGAATAGGCCTCCTGGATATCGTCGACGCGATTGACCAGCGCGCGAAACCGCTTGGCGTTGTCGGGCGAGTGGGTCGCCAGCGTGATGTGAATGAAGGCGATCACGCCAAAGCCGAGCGCTGCGCTGGCGAGATCGGCGTGATAGCCGGATATCACCTGCTCCTGTTCGAGCCGCATCCGCCGCCGCGAGCATTGCGACGCCGACAGGCCGGCGATGTCGGCCAGTTGCTGGTTGGTCAGCCGGCCGTCATCCTGCAGCGCGCCCAATATTTTGAGGTCGAAACCGTCCACCGGGATCATGCGGTAAATGTCTCATTCTTGCACGAGTCGTGCGTATTCTAGCCCGAATGCTGGATATTTGCATGCACATTGCGCCCCCGGCGACCGAATATCCGTGCCCGTAGAGATCAGGGAGATCAGCCATGGGTCCATTTCCGCATGACGCACCGGCGGCCTCCATCAGCGCCGACAATCCGATGGGCACCGATGGGTTCGAGTTCGTGGAATACGCTCATCCGAAACCGGAAGAACTGCACGCGCTGTTCAAGCTGATGGGATATCTGCCGGTCGCGCGCCACAAGACCAAAAAGATTACGGTCTATCGCCAG
>Ga0208849_1001854_pt1 | contig 13064 bp, 10 predicted proteins | sample NGESurdeep072012_10_FD_184470 | JGI IMG/M metagenome (GOLD analysis project Ga0208849, IMG submission 184470) | Arctic peat soil microbial communities from Barrow, Alaska - NGEE Surface sample 53-3 deep-072012 (SPAdes) | ecosystem: Environmental > Terrestrial > Soil > Wetlands > Peat ...
CCGGAGCCAGTGTCGCCCAGCTACCGAAGCCGGGTCGAACAGTGAGACAGGGGTGCCGGAGCCAGAGTGAGACAGACCTACCGAACTCTCACAGAATCAAGTGTGGTGCAAATGTGGTACGCGACGGAATCGGACGCCCTAAAAGGGGTCCGGTTCATCGCTACAGTTACACCCTAACCAGGGCTTTCCTTGGAGCGGACGACGGGATTCGAACCCGCGACCCTCACCTTGGCAAACAAAAGCCATCGAGGGAAGCCCGACTCCCCTACCTGCACCTTCGCAAATTTCCGCAGCATGTTCGGCGTTTCGACTGACCACAACACACCGCTATTGACCGTACTTGTCAATGGCGCGTGCGTTTTTTGTGGAGCGCGAACCATCGAAACCTGTACCGCGTGCGCCACGGAATGGCATACGGTCGTCACCGCTTGCCAAACACGGCGTCGCAAACCGCCGCGTGCTGCCCAGCCGACGGCGGTGGCGAGTCATCGGAGCCCGACGATTCCGGGCGGACCGTGAGTTGAAAACAACTTGGCCAAGGGCGGGGCACCAAATGAAACATTGCGGCCTGGCCGTTTGCTACACAATTCGACCTCAATCAGCAGATACCGTCGGGGGACTATCGCGCGGACATCCGGTGAATCGGTTCGACCGGGGTTTCTTGGAAGCTCCCATCGGGGGCTACTCCATCGCTGCCATGACGGCGGCGACGGAGCGGTCGACATCGGCCTCCGTTGTGCGCCAGCTTGATACCGAGATGCGCATGAGACGCTGGCCGCGCCAGGTGGTCGCACCCATCCAGCACTCACCAGAGCGTTGTATGCGCTCTATGATCCAATCGGTTCGCTCGTCGTCACCGAAGCCGACCAGGACTTGATTGAGCACGACGTCGTTGGCGATCGTGACGTGTTCGATCGCGCTCAGCTGCTCAGCAAATCGGCGGGCCAGGGCGCAACACCTCTCGATCAACTCGGCGACGCCGGTGCGACCGAGCTGACGCAAGGCGGCCCAGGTAGCGAAGCCGCGGGCTCGCCGGGACGACTCGAGCACGTAGTCGGCGGGGGCCCGTAGCCCACCCTGGTCCTGTCCGGTCAGGTAGGCCGCGGTGTAGGACATGGCGGCAACATGCGCATCTGGATGGGCACAAAAGGCGTAACCGCAGTCGTAGGGGACATTGAGCCACTTGTGACCATCGGTCGCCCACGAATCGGCGGTCTCGATTCCAGCGGTGAGGTGGCGGGTCGCAGGGTTGGCCGCTGCCCACAACCCGAAGGCACCGTCGATGTGAACCCACGCCCCGTGGTCGTGGGCCACCGCGCTCGCCGCCACGAAGTCGTCGAAGGCGCCGCTGTTCACGTTGCCGGCCTGGAGGCAGACAATCGTCGGCCCGGACGCCCTTCCGAGGACGTGTGCGAGGTCGGCCACGTCGATCGCTCCCTGGGAATCAGTGGCCACCGGCTCGAGGGCTCCAGCACCCAGGCCGAGGAGGCGTAAGGCCCGGTCGATCGTGGCGTGCCGTTCACCGTTTGCAACCACCCGTACGGGCGGACCGCCCAGGAGTCCGTGCTGCTCGACATCCCAACCCGCCTGGGCCAACACCTGGTGGCGGGCGGCGGCGAGCCCCACTGTATTAGCGTCCTGCCCGCCGGTGACGAAGCCGAACGATGCGCTAGACGGCAAGCCGAGCAGCTCCTTCAGCCAGCTGCCGGCAATGTCCTCCACCACCGCAGCCGCCGGTGAGGTCACGGCGTTGAACGCAGGCTGATCCCATCCACTGGTCAGGATGTCCGCGGCCGTGGGCGCGTCGAGCGCGCCACCGACCACAAACCCGAAATAGCGGGGACCAGTGGTGGAAACCAGGGCTGGCTCGACCGCATCAGCCAGCTCGCTGATCACCACAGCAGCTGGCGTCGATCGATCATCCATGGAACCGAGACTGCTCCGCAGCGCATCAAGATCGGCGTCGCTGGGGAATACCGGCCGCTCGTTCACCTGCTCACGGTGGTCAGCGGCACGGGTCGCCGCATTGGTCAAGAGATCACGAAGAGACGTCATACCTCAGTATCGCCGCGCCCCGCGCCACTGACAGCACCCCACCGGCATTCCGCATCGGCCGACCGGTACTGCCCGTGATGCTCAACGTCAGCCGCCGAGACCGTTCACGACCTCGGCACCAGGCACGCGGGCCAGCAGGGCGCCGGGGAGCAGGATCTTGGAGCGGCGCACGCCCGACCCGATGACGACCAGTTCGGTCTCGACCACCCGGCGGTCGACCAACACGAGCCAGTCCGATGGCAGCCCGATGGGCGTGATCCCCCCGTACTCCATGCCGGTGGCCTCCACGGCCCGATCCATGGGCAAGAAAGAGGCCTTGCGCACGTCGAGACGCCGCCTCACCACCCCGTTGACGTCGGCGCGGGTGCTGGCCAGCACGACGCAGGCGGCGAATCGCTCCGTCCCCTCGCGCTTTCCCCCCACCACCACGCAGTTGGCGAGCATGTCGAGCACGAGACCGAACTCCTGTTGGCTGGCGGCAGTGTCGGAGACGGCCGGGTCGATCTCGGCGATCCCGACCTCGTCGACGAGGCCGGTGTGCTCGAGCGCCATCCTGGTGGAGTCGGCCAGCAGGTCGGGGCGGCTGGATGCCGGAACGCTTGACAGGGTGCCGAGGCGGAACGCGGCCACCCGCCTATCCTGCCGCGTCGGCGCGCAGCGGCACCACGTCGGCGCCTCCTGCGATGCGGTGCCAGAGCGTCCCGACGTGCTCGACCGCCAGCTCGATGACGTCGCCGCCCGGCACCCAGCCACGGAACTGCGCGCCCTGGCGCATGCGCCCGGCGATGTGGTGCTCGGCCTTTGCCGCGGATAAGGCGGGCCCGGGCGTCCCGATCACCGCTGCGATCTCGAGCTCGAAATCCCATTCCGCTGTGCCCGGGGCCACGTCGTCGGACCGCCGGCCGACAAGCCGCGGTCCTCGACCGCATCCTGGAGGTGCCCGGGATCAACCGGACCAAGGCCCTCGTGCTCGACACCCTCGTGCCCACGCTGGTGCTGCCAGCCATCGATGTTTTGCCGCCCCCGGGCACCTCGCACCGCACCCGGTGAGGGGGCCCCGCAGGCCGCTGCCGACGAGGTTCCGTCCTATTCGGGCTGTCGGCGAGGCCCCAACCCGGAGAAGGACCTTTCCCCGGGAAACGACACCTCGTACAATGCGCCGCAATTCCCGGTTGACCAGGCGCATGGCAGATCCGGTTCCTGGACCGATCGGCAACGAGGAATGCGAGGGACACCATGACCGGAACCATCCCGGGCCGCGCCCGGGCCGTCGTCCGACTGGGAGCGATCGTGGCCACCGCCGCGCTGGCCCTGGCGGCGTGCAGCAGCAGCCCATCGACGCCGCGAGCCAGCAGCGCCAAGACCTACACCATCGCCTACGAGGGCCCGCTCTCGGGGGGTAATTCCCAGCTCGGCCTGTTCCAGAAGTTCGCCGTCCAACTAGCCATCAATCAGGCCAACGCCGGGACCACCTTCGGGCACCTTCCCTTCAAGCTGGCCTTCCTCCCCGAGGACGACCAGGGCTCCCCGACCCAGGCGCCCACCGCGGCCCAGGCCGTACTCGGCCAGAGCGCGACGATGGCCGTGATCGGCCCGGCGTTCTCGGGGGCGAGCAAGGCCGCCGACCCGCTGTACAACCAGGCTGGCCTCGCCATGGTCACCCCGTCGGCCACCGACCCGACCCTGCAGACTAACGGGTGGAAGAACTTCTTCCGGGTGGTCGCCGACGACGACTCGCAGGGCCCGGCCGACGCCCAGTACATCGTGAAGAAGTTGGCGGACAAGACCATCTACGCCATCGACGACGCCAGCGCCTACGCCCAGGGCCTGGTGGGGGCGTTCGATACCGAGGCCACGTCCATTGGTGCCAAGATCACCCACGAGACCGCCCCCGGCACGACCCAGTGCCAGGCGGGGACGGGCAACGTCCAGCAGTACGGGGCTCTGGCGACCAAGGTGAAGTCGAGCGGTGACTCGGCGGTCTTCTACGCCGGCTACTACTGCGACTTCGCCCTGCTCGCCAAGGCGCTGCGGGGGGCCGGGTTCACCGGGCAGATGGTGTCTGACGACGGCTCGGAGAGCGACACCTTGATCACCCAGGCCGGCGCCACCGTGGCCGCCGGTGCGCTGGCCAGCTGCGCCTGCCAGGACATCACGCAGAACTCGGCGGCGACCTCGTTCAACTCCGGCTTCAAGAAGCTGGCGGGATTCGCCCCCGGCATCTACTCCGGTGAGGCCTACGACGCCACGAACGCCGTCATCTCCGTGATGAAGAAGCTCGGGTCCAACGTGACGAGGGCCAAGGTGGTGAGCGGTCTGCACAGCGTCAGCTACAAGGGGCTGACCAAGACCGTCGCCTTCCAGTCCGACGGGAACATCAGCGGGAACACGGTGTACATCTACAAGGTCGAGGGAGCGCACTTCGTGCAGCTCGGCTCAGTCGCCCAATTGGTCGGCAGCTAGCTCGACGAGGACAGGGCCGGGGCCTCGGGCCCCGGCCCTGTTCAAAGGGCGGTATAGACCGACATGTGCTTTACCCACAGCTTCTGGGCTCTCACGGTCCAAGGTCTCTCTGACGGTTTCCTCTACGCGCTCATCGCCCTGGGCTACACCCTGGTGTACGGGGTCCTCCAGCTGATCAACTTCGCCCACAGCGAGGTGTTCATGTCCGGCGGCTTCGCCGGTTACTTCGTGCTCCGGACCCTCATCGGATCCAGCTCCCCGCACGGGGCGTCCTCGGTCGGCCTGGTGGTGGTGGGCATCGCGGCGGGCGCAGCGGCCGGCGGGGTGGTGGCCTTCCTCCTCGAGCGTGTGGCCTACCGGCCCCTGCGGCGACATAACGCCCCCCGGTTGGCCTTCCTCATCAGCGCCATCGGGGCCTCGTTCTTCCTCTACAACCTGGCGGGCAAGGAGTTCGGCCGCGATTCCGTCTCCATCCCCGCCCCCTTCAACCTGAGCGGGACCGTCTTCACCGTCTTCGGGGCCCCCGTCCAGACCTACGAGATCGTGATCGCCGTCTCGGCCGTCATCATGCTGGTGCTGCTCGACCGCCTGGTGGCGGTGACCCGGCTGGGCCGGGGCATCCGGGCCGTGGCCCAGGACGCCGACACCGCCGCCCTCATGGGCGTCGACATCGACCGCACGATCTCCCAGACCTTCGTGATCGGCGGGCTCCTCGGCGGAGCGGCCGGCTTCCTCTTCGGGTTGAGCTCAGGCGTGGTGTACACGATGGGGTTCACCCCGGGACTCAAGGCCTTCACCGCCGCGGTCCTCGGCGGGATCGGTAACGTCCGAGGGGCGGTGCTCGGCGGGCTCCTCCTCGGCGTGACCGAGAACCTCGGGGTTGCCTGCGTGCAGTCGTCGTGGCGCGACGTCATCGCTTTCGGGATCCTGGTCCTGGTCCTGCTCGTTCGGCCCACCGGCCTGCTCGGTGAGCGCTTGGGTCGATCGGCATGAGCATCTCGGCGGGGACCGTGGGCGCCCCGATCCGGAGCGGCCTCGCCTGGGTGCGCAGTGACAGCGGCCGCCGCCTGGGGGGGTGGATCCTCGGCGCGCTGATCCTGGCCCTCATGACCGGCCCCTCGGGAAACGACAGCGCCCCCACGGCCGGATTCACCGGGTCGCTCCTGCAACCACGGGTGCTGGTGTTCCTCGGTCTCGCCGTGGCCCTGTGGGTGCTCACCAACATCCGCCGCCGCTATGGGGAGCGCATCCGGGCCGCGAGCGACCACGTCACCGGGACGCCGAGCCGGCTCCTGCGGACGCGCCGGGCCCGCTACGGCCTGTACGTGGCGGTCCTGGCCGTGGCCATCGCCTACCCCCCCACCCTGTCGGGGTTCTGGCAGGAGGTGCTCGTCGACCAGATCGGGGTCTTCGTGCTCCTGGCCGTCGGGCTGAATGTGGTCGTCGGCTACGCAGGTCTGCTGGACCTCGGCTACATCGCCTTCTTCGCCATCGGGGCGTACTCCGGTGCGTACTGGACCGGGGCCCTCCCGGTCCACCCGCCCTTCCACGTGAACCCGTTCTGGGCCATACCCCTGGCCGTATTGGCGGCCATGCTCGCCGGCGTGGTCCTCGGTGCCCCCACACTCCGACTGCGGGGGGATTACCTGGCCATCGTGACCCTCGGCTTCGGTGAGATCATCCAGATCGTCGCCACCAACCTCCAGGGGGTCACCGGTGGGGCCGAGGGGGTGAGCGGCATCCCCCATTTCTCGGTGCACCTGGCCGGCGTCAAGTACCAGTGGGGTCTGAGCAACCTTCCGTACTATTACCTCCTCCTCGGGTTCGTCGTGGTCGTGCTGGTGGCGTTCCGCGCCCTGGAGAACTCGCGCGTCGGCCGTGCCTTCACCGCCATCAGGGAGGACGAGGTGGCCGCCGAGGCGGTCGGGATCAACATCCTGAAGTACAAGGTGATGGCGTTCTCGATCGGGGCGTCGACGTCGGGGTTCGCCGGACTCCTCGAGGCGAGCAAGATCAGCTTCGTGTCCTCGCAGGACTTCACCGTCCAGATGTCGATCCTCGTGTTGGTGCTCGTGATCTTCGGGGGCATGGGGTCCCTGCCCGGGGCGGTGGCGGGGGCGGCCTTCCTGCAATGGGTGCCCCAGATCCTGCGCCAGCATCCCCTCTTCGGGTACCAGCCCCAGGACCTCTACATCTACCTGGGGGCGCTGCTCGTCGTGATGATGATCTTCCGGCCCGAGGGCATGATCCCGTCGCGCCGACGGCGGCGGGAGATCGTCCTGGCCGAGACCGGCGTCGGCACCGCCGACGCCATCAGCGGTTCGTCCGACCCCGCCGTCCGGCCGTGACCGTTTCCGTCGAGCCGGTGTTGTCGGCGCCCGCGGTGAACGACCCCATCGTGTCGGTGGACGGCGTGACCCTGCGGTTCGGGGGTGTGGTCAGCCTGGGCGGGGTGACCCTCCGTCAGCGCCGAGGGGAGATCCTTGCGGTGATCGGCCCCAACGGGGCAGGCAAGACGTCGCTGTTCAATTGCCTCACGGGCGTCTATACACCGCAGGAGGGGACCATCGAGTTCCGACCGTCGGGCCGCCCCGCGGTTGCTCTGGTCGGTCGCCGCCCCAACCGGGTCAACCGGCTCGGGATTGCCCGCACCTTCCAGACGAGCCGGCTCTTCAACGCGCTCAGCGCCTACGAGAACATCCGCGTCGGTGTGGAGTCGCGCCAGCACACCGGGCCGCTGGGGGCGATGCTCCGGCTGCCGCGCACGCGGCGCGAGGAGCGCCAGAGTCGCGCCACCACCGAGGAGCTTCTGGGCTTCGTGGGCCTCACCGAACGGGCCGACGAGCTGGCCAGTTCGCTCCCCTACGGAGACCAGCGCAAACTGGAGATCGCCCGCGCCCTCGCCACCCAGCCCGAGCTGCTCCTGCTGGACGAGCCCGCCGCTGGCACCAACGTGACCGAGAAGCAGGCGCTGGAGGAGCTCATCCGCCGCGTCAACCGGGAGAGGCACGTCTCGGTTCTCCTCATCGAGCACGACATGCGGCTCGTGATGTCGGTGGCCGAACGGGTAGCCGTGCTCAATTTCGGCCTCGTGATCGCCGTGGGCACTCCGGCCGAGGTCCAGCACGACGCTGCAGTAGTGGAGGCGTACCTGGGCCGGCCCGACGACGCCACACCGAGCACCACGGCATCGGGCGGTGTCACCTCGGGCGACGGTGGGGTCGGCCGCGGACAGAGCCCGGAGCCCGAGGACAGCGAAGGCTGATGGCGCTGCTCGAGCTCGAGGGGATCGAGGTCCGCTACGGGACCATCCGCGCCCTGCGCGGCGTGAGCCTCGACGTGGCCGAGGGGGAAATCGTGGCGCTGCTCGGCGCCAACGGGGCGGGCAAGACGAGCACGCTGCGCACGATCTCGGGATTGCTGCATCCGGCTTCCGGCACCATCCGCTTCGACGGAAAACCTGTCCACACCGTGCCCGCCCACAGGATCGTGAGCATGGGCATCAGCCACGTGCCCGAGGGTCGACGCATCTTCCCGCGCATGTCGGTACAGGAGAACCTGGAGATGGGCGCCTACCAACGCCGAGGTTCCATCAGCGACGAGATGGACCACGTGTACAGCCTCTTCCCCGTCCTGAAGGACCGGCGGCGCCAGGAGGGCGGCACGCTGTCGGGCGGGGAGCAGCAGATGCTGGCTATCGGGCGGGCGCTCATGAGCCGGCCCCGCCTGCTCCTGTTGGACGAGCCTTCCATGGGCCTCGCCCCCATGATCGTGGCGCAGATCTTCCGCATCCTCATCGACATCAGGGCGGCGGGGACGACGCTGCTGCTCGTGGAGCAGAACGCTGCCCGGGCGCTGGCCGTGGCTAACCGGGGCTACGTGCTGGAGACCGGCGAGATCGTCATGTCGGGACCGGCCGCCGACCTCCTCCGAGACGACCGGGTGCGGGCCGCCTATCTGGGCGAGGGCGTGGCCTAGTCCTGGACCACCGGTGTCATGGCGCCCCCGGGGCAGCAGGCCGCCACTCTAGAGTCGGCCGCTGTGAGTTCATCCGCAGATCATGCCGATCCAGTCGAGAGAGCACGTTTGGCGACCGAGTTCTTCGGTCCACGTGTGCCCGGTCAGCTTGGCTGTGTCTTCGACCACTCCGCCAAAGATCTGGTTTTGGGCACCTCGACGTCACCGAAAAGCTCATTGCGGGGACCGGGTTTCTGTTTGCGCCTGCCGTCATCGCTCTCGCAGACACATGCGCTGCCATCGGATGCGGCAACAACATTTCGGAAGGGGAGTCGTTTACGACGATCGAGTTGAAGTCGAACTTCGTTTCTTCGGCTCGTGTCGGCGAATGCGTTTCCTGCAGATGCCTACCCGTTCATATCGGGCGTAAGACCCGCGTCTGGGACGCCGAGGTGACGAACGCCTCAACCGGAAGACTGATGGCTCTCTTCCGATGTACTCAGAGGTCCTCTCGCCGAGATGACGAGCTGGGGGACGAATGTGGATAACTAAATTGTCCTCACCGCCGGTTGGAGATCGAGCTGTTGAATCGCCAACGGTGGCTCATCGTGGTGGAACCCTCCGCCGCCATGGCGGAATACATCGAGACTTTCTACAACCCCGCCGGGCGCCACAGCTCGACCAATTATCTGACGCCCAATGAATACGAAGCCCTACACCTAACCAAAATCCAGGTCAGATTCTCATAGCCGCGGTCCACCCAACGGGGTCAACCACACTTGGAGCGGACGACGGGATTCGAACCCGCGACCCTCACCTTGGCAATAAGTTTATGCGCGAGCCTCCTACCTGCACTTTTACCAATTCACGCGGCATGATCGGCGTTTTCGACTGACCGCAACAGACCGCTATCGACCGTAACCGTCAATGGCGCGTGGTATTTCCGTGGAGCGCGCGCTACGGAATCCCGTACCACGTGCACCACAGTTCGCCGCTCTCAGGGCGTTCTGAACACATCATGAGTACCCACGCGTCGCCAGATGATGTGAGTTTCACTAGGGCGGATCTCACTCCCGTACTCGAAGGTCGCTCGTCCGTCGGCGGCCCACGTCATCTCAAAGATGCTGGGGGCCCCCTTCACGCCCTTCACCCGAAGACTCGATCGAAATGCTCCCGCTTTGAGGTCGGCTACGAAGAGCGCAACCACCGCTAGAAATGCTGCTTGCTGGTCAGCCGAGAGCGCGTCGAAGTCGGCGCCGAAGCGGGCCAACCAGGCAAAGGTGGGCACGCTCTGTCAGCGAGCGCGCCGCGGCCGCCCCGGAGCCTTTGCCCGACTCCCCAAGGCCGTGAGGAGCTCCTCGCCGGAGCCGAAGATTTCCAGACGATCGCCGGCAAGATCGGTATCCGCTTCCCGCTCCCCCTCCTGCCACTCCTTCGTCCAAAACCACGCCTGGGTGGCGTCGATGACCTTCTGCGGCCGGAGCAGAATCCCCTCGGCCGTGATCTCGGCATCCAGGAGATCGCCTTCTTCGAGATGTGCAGCGGCGCGGATCTCCTCGGGGAGAGTCAGTTGCCCTTTGGCCCGCAGTGTGGTTCTCGACATGACCCCAGCCTAGCAGACGTTCCGAATATCGGATAGTCCGATTGTCATACTTGGGACTCCTTACTGCTACTCAGAAAGCGCGCCTGCTCTTGCTTCAAACAAATCATTGATGACAACGATGTCAACCAGACCTGCAGCGGCCCCTCTACCCCAGGTACGTGCGCACGTGGTACCGCCGCACCACCGGCTGGTTCGGACAAGTAATTGACCTTCCCCAAGCACGCATCCGAGTGCCCGGCCTCGAAACTGACGTAATCATTGCTGACGTCGGCAGAGGTGCCCCCGAACTCCGTGCGAGCGTCGACGCTGCGTACCGCACGAAGTACGGCCGCTTCGGCCACCAATCGATGGTCACCGACGATGCCGCAGCGACCACCTTGCGATTAGACCCGCAGTGACCAAACTGGGATCCACAGGAGGACCTGATCGCCTGACCACGGGCGAGCGAGAGGATCAATTTGCGCGCCTTGTCGACATCTTTGCGTCTCGTAAGCCGATCCCGTTACGGCTACGATCCCCACGCAGCGCCAAGGTTGTGTCGATCGCGGTTCCCCTGCGGGCGGCTGCAGCTGGGAGATGGGACTGCTGGATCCGCGGGCTGGAATCAGTCGTGCAGCACGGGCGCGTAGGAGATGCCGATGATCGCGCCCTCGGGTGACTGCAGCCGAGCGACCGTCTGGCCCCATAGCTCCTCGCGAGCTCCATGCAGCAGCTCATAGCCGGCCTGTTCGAGCTCCCGTGCCGCCGGGTCGACTGCAGTGGCGTCGGCGACGTCGAACTCGATGCTGACCTGCGGTACCGGCCGCTCTGCGGGCCAGTGGTCGGTTCCGAAGCACGCCTGCGCGGCCTGGGAGAGCGGCCAGATCCCGAACGACTTGCAGCCGGCGATCTGCTCGCTGTGGTAATACCCGTCACCCTCGCCCTGCAGCGGGAGACCCAGCGCCTCGACATACAGGTTGCGGCTGTTGATCGGATCGGGAGCGATCACGGCCACGGTCGCGAGGAACTCGATGTTCATTGCACCTCCTCGTTCGTCGCTGCTCAGTCACCAATCCAAGCAGGTCGTGCCCAGCGACGCCGGGAGGAATGCTAGCTCGACGGCTTTGGTCCGAGATGTCCCGGTCGCCACGAATGAGCATGGCTCACCGGCACCTCGGGAGCGGGGGTGGCTACTGCCCTCCGGGGACAACCATCTATCGTCCTTGTCGGATGAAGATTCTCCTGCGCCCGGGAAAAGTCGATGACGAGCAGCCTTTGCTCGGGCTCTTTGACGAAGCGGTTCTATGGCTAACCGAGCGAGGTCTCAGTGGACAGTGGGGTAGCCAGCGCTGGTCGGAGCGACCCGAGACCAAGCAGCGGGTTGCCAGCTTGGCGAGTAGCTCCGGACTTACCGTCGCTGAGGTCGGCGATGAGTTAATCGGCGCTCTCGAGGTCAGTGAGGACTCACCTTCATACGCTCCGGTGACGAACGAGCCCGGCCTGTACGTCGTGCTTCTCCTAACTTCCAGACGGTTCATTGGGCAAGGGATTGGGACAGCACTGTTGGACCATGCCCGTGCGGACTGCCTCACACGGGGCCTGAGCCTTCTGAGAGTTGACTGTTGGGCCGGCGGAAACCAACAGCTTGTGCAGTACTACGAATCCGCAGGATTCACTGCAACCGAGTCGTTCGATCGCAAAGGTTGGCCAGGGCAGCTGCTAATCCAGCGTCTTGGTGAATGAGCGTTCCGGAAGCGTGCCCCATACCGCCGATTCGCGTCGTGCCATGCACGGCCCGACCCAAAGGGTGTTTGCTGCCCGCAAGCGCCACCGATAGGCGCCAGGGCCACCCATCGATCCCGGGTCCTAAGCGGACCCAAAAGACGGACCCTGCGGGTTTCTATGATCGACTGACTGGAGTCAACAGCCCGTCCCGAAAACCGATCCCGTTGCGGGGCAGCTGAAAGCGATCACGACGCGCTGGCTCGATGGCCGGAAGCGGATCCCTCAGCGGGACGGCGTTCGTACTGCTCCTGCGTCATGGGCCTTACAGCTCGATCTCCGGATATAGGCGGTGGTGGGCGAGCAGATCGACGCACCGGCCCCGGCAGGCCTGGGCAACCCGAGGATTGATTTCGTACTTCGCCTTGGCTGTGGATGTAGCGGGTGTCGTGGCTCGTAGTGCATTGACTATTACGTCGGCGACCTCCTCGAGTTCGTCTGGCCTGAATCCGAGCGTGGTCAGCGCCGGTGTGCCGAGTCGGATGCCTGAGGTGTACCAGGCACCGTTGGCGTCGCCTGGCACAGTGTTGCGATTGGTGACCACGCCTGCATCGAGCAGAGCGGACTCGGCCTGACGACCAGTGAGGCCGAAACTGGTGGCGACGTCCATGAGAACGAGGTGGTTGTCTGTTCCCCCGGTGACGAGACGTGCTCCTCTGCGCAGCAAGCCGTCGGCGAGCGCCCGGGCGTTCTCCACGATCTGGGTCGCATAGGTGGCGAATGGGGGTTGGCGAGCCTCGGACAGGGCGACGGCCTTGGCCGCCATCACGTGGGGTAGCGGGCCGCCGAGGACCATCGGACAGCCTTTGTCCACGTACGGTGCGTACTCCTCGGTGCACAGCACCAGCCCACCCCGAGGACCGCGCAGCGACTTGTGGGTGGTGGAGGTCACGACATCGGCATGGGGAATCGGATCGAGGTCACCGGCAAGCACCTTTCCGGCCACCAGCCCGGCGAAGTGGGCCATGTCGACCATGAGGGTGGCCCCGACGTCGTGGGCGATCTCGGCCAGGGTGGCGAAATTAGGGTTCCGAGGGTAAGCCGAGTACCCCGCCACCACCACCAAGGGACGGAACTCCCTGGCCTGGGCGGCGATGGCGTCGTAGTCGAGGAGTCCGGAGATGGGATCGACCCCGTAACTGGTCTGGTCGAATAGCTTCCCGGAGATGTTGGGTCGGAACCCGTGGGTGAGATGCCCACCGGCGTCGAGAGCCATGCCCATCAT
>Ga0208849_1001857_pt1 | contig 13058 bp, 10 predicted proteins | sample NGESurdeep072012_10_FD_184470 | JGI IMG/M metagenome (GOLD analysis project Ga0208849, IMG submission 184470) | Arctic peat soil microbial communities from Barrow, Alaska - NGEE Surface sample 53-3 deep-072012 (SPAdes) | ecosystem: Environmental > Terrestrial > Soil > Wetlands > Peat ...
GGCGGCGCCGGTGTCACCGGCGCCAACCTGTCGATCGTCAATAGCGGCACGATTTCGGGCGGCCTTGGCGGCGACGGTGTCACCCGGGCGGACGCGGTTCTGTTTACCGGCGGCAGCAACAGTTTCACCCTGGCGCCGGGCTATTCCATCGTCGGCAATGTGGTCGGCACCGGCAGCGATACGTTCCAGCTCGGCGGCAGCGCCGGCAGCGCCAGCTTCGACCTCGGCGCCATCGGAGCCAGCCAACAATATCGGGGTTTTCAGACCTTCAACGTGGTCGGCGCGAACTGGACCGTGACCGGGACCCTGGCCCAGACCAATCCGTGGACCGTCCAGGCCGGCACGCTCAATGTGACCGGCAACCTGTCGGCAGCGACCAGCCTCACCGTGACCGGCGGCACGCTGATGGGCACCGGCACGGTCGGCGCCACGCAGGTCAATGCCGGCGGCACCTTCGCGCCCGGTTCGGGCACATCAGGCAGTTCGATCACGGTCGCGGGCAATCTCGCCTTCGCATCGGGCGCGATCTACATGGTGCAGGTCAATCCGGCCACCGCATCGTTCGCCAACGTTACCGGCACCGCATCGCTTGCCGGCACGGTATCCGCGAACTTTGCCGCCGGCGGCTACCTCGCAAAACAGTATACGATCCTGCAATCGGCCGGGCTCGGCGGCACGACGTTTTCAGGCCTGAACAACGTCCATTTGCCTGCCGGGTTCACCGACACCCTGACCTACGACACCGACGACGTGTTCCTCAATCTCAGCGCCACCACGCTCGGCACCGGCACGGGGCTCAACATCAATCAGCAGAACGTCGCCAACGCGCTCAACAATTTCTTCAATTCCGGCGGCGCGTTGCCGCCAGGCTTTGTCAACGTGTTCGGCCTCACCGGCAGCAATCTGGCCAACGCGCTGACGCAACTCGACGGCGAGGTGGCGACCGGCGCCGAGCGCGGCGCGTTCCAGTTGATGACCGAGTTTTTTGGCGTCATGCTCGATCCGTTCGTCTATGGCCACAGCGGCTTCACGTCCGGCGGACAGCCGCTCGGCTTCACGTCGGATCAAGCGGCGAGCCTGCCGCCCGAGATCGCCCTCGCCTATGCGGGCGTGCTCAAGGCGCCACCGAAGCCGCTAACTTTCGAGCAGCGTTGGACCGCGTGGGGCTCGGCCTTCGGCGGCACCAATCAGACCAGCGGCGATCCCGTGGTCGGATCGAACAATGTCAGGACGAGCACCTATGGGTATGCGGCCGGCATGGATTACCACCTCTCGCCCGACACCGTTTGGGGCTTCGCGATCGCCGGCGGCGGCACCAATTGGGGGCTGGCGCAGGGCCTGGGCGGCGGCCGCAGCGATGCCTTCCAGGCCGGCGTGTATGGCACGACGCATTATGGGCCGGCCTATCTGGCTGCTGCGCTGGCGTTCAACAACAATTGGTTCACGACCAACCGCACCGCGCTCGGCGACCAGCTCACCGCGAACTTTGTCGGTCAGGACTACGGCGCTCGGCTCGAAGCCGGCTACCGCTTTACCGCGCCGGTTTATCACGGCCTCGTCGGCATCGCGCCCTACGCGGCGTTACAGGCGCAGGCCTTCCACACGCCGGCCTACAGCGAGACCGACCTGACCGGCAGCGGCTTCGGGCTGTCCTATGCGAAAATGAACGGCACCGATACGCGCAGCGAACTCGGCGCCCGCTTCGACGATCCGACCCTGCTCGGCACCATGCCGCTTGTGCTGCGCGCGCGGCTGGCCTGGGCGCATGACTGGGTGAGCAATCCGGCGCTCAATGCGGCGTTCGAGACGCTGCCGGGCACGAGCTTCACCGTCAACGGCGCGCCAATTCCGCACGATTCGGCGCTGGCCTCGGCGGGCGCGCAATTGTTCTTCACGCCCAACTGGTCGCTGCTCACCAGGTTCGACGGCGAGTTCGCCGGCCACTCCACCACCTATGCAGGATTCGGAACCATCCGCGCGACGTGGTAGGTTGTACTCTGCCGCCCGCCGCGCGAAGCGTTTCAGACCGCGCGCCATAGCCATTCAGCGATCTGGCCGATCGCGTCGCCAAACAGCAGCAGCGCCGCCGACCACAGCAGCGCCGAGACGAAATTGGCGATCTGAAAGTGCCAATACGGCATCTCGAATATCCCGGCGGCGAGCGGCACCGAGGCCCGCAGCGGTCCAAAAAACCGGCCGATGAAAATGCTCGGAACGCCCCATTTTCTCACAAAGGCTTCGCCGCGCGGCAGGATCTCCGGATAGCGCGACAGCGGCCACATCTGCGCGACGTGCTCCTTGTACCGGAAGCCGAACCAGTAGGAGACCCAGTCGCCGAGCGCGGCACCGATGCCGCCGGCAATCCAGACCGGCCAGAACGCGATGCCGCTGGCCCCGATCAGCGCCCCGATCGCGACCAGCGCGCCCCAGGCTGGGACCAGCAGCGAAATAAAGGCGAGCGATTCACCGAACGCCAGCACCAGCACGATCGGTGCGGCCCAACTGCCGTGCTCGCGCACGAAATCGGCCAGTGCGCGCGCAAAATCTTCCATTATCGAGATGCCCTTCCCCGCCCCATGCGAGCCTGCAAAGCCCTTTTAACGGTTTGACGCCCAAGCAACAGCTAAGCCAGCCGCTTTCACGACATCAAGTCACAAAGCCGGGGACGCTGCGTGAGCGCCGGCTCTGCCGCCTCATCAATGCCAACCACGCAAGATCGACGACTACTCAGCTCTGCGGCGCCGCCGGTCGTTTTGGTCGCCGCGGCCTTGCCGCGTGCGACACCGGTGCGAGCGGTTGCAGCGTTACGATCACCGGGTTCGGCTTGTGATCCTGCGCCGCACCCGTGGCAGCATCCACGCCCATTCCGATCAGGCCACCGGCCAGAACATTGCCCGCGAAACCGGCAGCCCCGCTGCCTGGGACCTCCTTGGTGAGAGGAATAATTTGCGGCTCATACCCCTCTTTGTTGATCGTAACCGTGATATCCGCATTGCGCTTTGCTACTACCACGCAAGGAGTCACGCAGGCAGTTGGAATTTCGAGCCCGGAAATTTCGGCGGTCGCGCCCGCTGGCGTCGTCGCAATGGAAATGTTCTCAGTGGTCCCTCGCGTCACCGACGCGCAGCCGACACACGGCACCGCGATTATCGCGGCCAACAGCAGCCTGATCATTTTGGAATATCCCCCAGCGGCGGAGAGCTTCACGCAACCAGTGAGTGAAAGCAAGCGGATGCGCACGACCCGGATGCGCACGACCGCAAAAATGCGGTCAATGCAGCGGCTTTGGGACTCGGCGTGAGCGAGGCCCGGGCTCATAGACGGACGGGCGCCGTCACTATTTAAGCCTATCCATGGCATAGTCAGGGAAACCGATTCGCTGCGCCTCGCGAGCGCGCAACACATGAAGAAACATGCCCAAACCATTGAAATCAGAAGTTAAAGCCAAATCATCCGACGACTTGTTCGGGGCCGCGGAACCGAAGGCCCGAGCCCCCCTCAAGGTCGCTTCGCGCGCGCTGAGCGCCGAGGCCGGCTATACCGCGGCCGATATCGAAGTGCTCGAAGGCCTCGAGCCGGTGCGCCGTCGCCCCGGCATGTATATCGGCGGCACCGACGAGAAGGCGCTGCATCATCTGTTCGCCGAAGTCATCGACAACGCGATGGATGAGGCGCTGGCGGGACACGCCTCCTTCATCGAAGTCGAACTGGGCGCCGACGGATTCCTGACCGTGACCGACAACGGCCGTGGCATTCCGGTCGACCCGCATCCGAAATTCCCGAAAAAATCCGCGCTCGAAGTCATCATGTGCACGCTGCATTCCGGCGGCAAATTCGACTCCAAGGTCTACGAGACTTCAGGCGGCCTGCACGGCGTCGGCGTCTCCGTGGTCAACGCGCTGTCCTCGCGGCTCGAGGTCGAGGTCGCGCGCAGCCAGAAACTCTATCGCATGAGCTTCGAGCGCGGCCATCCCAAGGGCAAGCTCGAAGACCTCGGCAAGGTCAACAACCGCCGCGGCACCACCATCCGCTTCAAGCCCGATAGCGAGATATTCGGCGCCAGGGCCGCGTTCAAACCGCAGCGTCTGTTCAAGATGGCGCGCTCCAAGGCCTATCTGTTCGGCGGCGTCAAGATTCGCTGGCACTGCGATCCAGCCCTGCTCAAGGGCATCGACGATGTGCCCGCCGAGGCCGAATTTCATTTCGCCGGCGGATTGAAGGATTATCTCGGCGCTGCCGTGCATGCCGATACCCTGGTGCATCCGGATATCTTCTCCGGCAAATCCGGACGCGTCGGCGCCCACGGCGCCTGCGAATGGGCGGTGGCCTGGACCGCGGACGCCGACGGTTTCCTGTCCTCCTACTGCAACACCGTGCCGACCCAGGATGGCGGCACCCATGAGGCCGGCATGCGCAGCGCGATGCTGCGGGGCTTGAAGGATCACGCCGAGCGCGTCGGCCAGGGCAAGCGCGCCGCCTCAATCGTCTCGGAAGACGTCATGGTGGGCGCTGCCGTGATGCTCTCGGTGTTCGTGCGCGAGCCGGAATTCCAGGGCCAGACCAAGGATCGCCTCGCCACCGCCGAAGCGCAGCGCATTGTCGAGCAGGCCATCAAGGATCCGTTCGACCACTGGCTGTCGGGCAATCCGGTGCAGGCCAACAAGCTGCTGGAATTTGTGGTCGAGCGCGCCGACGAGCGGCTGCGCCGCCGCGCCGAGAAGGAAATCTCGCGCAAGACCGCGGTGAAGAAGCTGCGGCTGCCCGGCAAACTCGCCGACTGCACCAACACCGCCTCCGAAGGAAGCGAGTTGTTCATCGTCGAGGGCGACAGCGCCGGCGGCAGCGCCAAACAGGCGCGCGACCGCAAGACGCAAGCCATTCTCCCGTTGCGCGGAAAAATCCTCAACGTCGCCTCCGCCACCAAGGACAAGCTCACCGCCAACGCCCAGCTTTCCGATCTGATGCAGGCAATCGGCTGCGGCATCGGTCCGAACTACCGCGAAGAAGACCTGCGCTACTCGCGCATCATCATCATGACCGACGCCGACGTCGACGGCGCGCATATCGCCTCGTTGCTGATCACCTTCTTCTACCGGCAGACCCAGCCGCTGATCGACCAGGGCCATCTCTACCTCGCGGTGCCGCCGCTTTATCGCCTGACCCATGGCGCCAAGACGGTCTACGCCCGCGACGATGCCCACAAGGACGAGCTTCTCAAGAGCGAATTCAATGCCAACGCCAAGGTCGATGTCGGCCGCTTCAAGGGGCTTGGCGAAATGATGCCGGCCCAGCTCAAGGAAACCACCATGGATCCGGCCAAGCGCACCTTGCTGCGCGTGGTGCTGCTGACCGAAGACCGCGACGGCACCGCCGATTCCGTCGAGCGGCTGATGGGCACCAAGCCCGAAGCGCGGTTTGCGTTTATTTCCGACAAGGCCGAATTCGCCCGCGATGATTTGCTGGACGTGTAGCGCGCGGCGGCTATTTCTTAAGCAATTTCCGTACGTTAATCCCATAACGCGGTGGTGGGTGCAAAACCCCGACGGACTACCCGCCATGCCGTTTTCCGGCGAGTGTGCCCCCCCTGCAACAGCATTTCGATCAGAACGAGCTATAAATGCATCCAACAGTTTTTGAGATTCGGTGCATTCGCACCTTGTCATTCAGGTTCGAACACCCGGCCATCGAAGGATTGAAAAATGAAAAAATTAGTGCTCGCTCTGACCGCGGTAGCGGCATTCAGCGGATCGGCCGTTGCGGCTGACCTTGCCCCCCGCACCTATACCAAGGCCCCGTACATGGCCCCGGCTCCGAGCTGGACCGGCTTCTACATCTTCGGCGGTGGCGGCGGTGGGCTGTGGGCGGCCGACAACGGAACGGTATCCACGGCGACCGGCGTTGCGATCGGAACCGGTCAGCGGAATGGTGGAAGCGGCTGGCTCGGGACCGTTGGTGCCGGCTATGACTGGCAAGTCAACCAGGGCTGGGTCATCGGCATCCTGGCCGACGGGCAATTCGGAAGCATCCGCGGCAATGTCAGCGATACGTTCTTCAACCTCGCAGGACCGGAGACGCTTCGGACCAGCTATGCGGCGGGTGCCCGGGTCGGCTATCTGGTTGCCCCGAATGTCCTCTCCTACGTCAATGCCGGTTTTTCCGGCTCGGAGTGGTCCGGCTCCAATCTGACGAGCGTGGCCCTTGGCGGTGCAGCGCTCACGACGACGCCCAGCTTCCATCGTGACGGCTGGTTTGTCGGTGGCGGCGTCGAGAACAACCTGGACATCTTCGGAATCCATATGCCGGGCCTGTTCATGAAGACCGAGTACCGCGCCGCTTACTATGGCAACGTGAACCTGCCGGAAACTGTGATCGCGACCGGTTTGCCGACCGTTACTACCCCGACCTTCAAGTCATGGAATGAGACGGTCACCACCTCACTGGTCTATCGCTTCAACTGGTCTGGCCCGGTGGTTGCCAAGTATTGATTTGATCCACCGTTCAACGAAAAGCCCCGGCATCGTCCGGGGCTTTTTTGTGCCTCGCGCAAGGCGCCACGGCCCGGCTCGAATGTATCGCCGCTCTTGCTCCCGATACACGCGCGCGCCACTCTGGCGATGTGCCAGCGTGATCGCCGCGCCGCCAATGTGGGAGGAAAAACCGATGCGTAAATTGCTGTTGGTAATTGGCATTCTCGCGCTCGCCATCGGGCTGTTGTGGATCGGCCAGGGTACCGGCGTGATCAAGTGGCCGGAATCGAGCTTCATGATCAGCCAGATGCAATGGGCCTGGTATGGCGCGGAGCTGGCCGTCGTCGGCCTGGTCCTGATCTGGCAGGGCAAGCGCTGATGGCAGGTCCCCTGTTCGATCTCGGCGGCAAAGTCGCGATCGTCACCGGCGGCAATGGCGGCATCGGCCTTGGCATGGCGCGCGGGCTTGCGGACGCCGGCGCCGCCGTCGCCATCGTCGGGCGCAATGAAACGAAATCGAATGCCGCCGTCGCCGACCTGACGCAAAGCGGCGCCACGGCCATCTCCGTGGTCGCCGATGTCACCGATCCGGCCGCGGTCGCCGCCATGGTCGCGCGGACAGTGCGCGAACTCGGCCGCATCGACATTCTCGTCAACAATGCCGGCATCACCGTCCGCAAGCCGCCCGACGCGCTTTCGCTCGATGAGTGGGACAGCGTGATCAAGACCAACCTCACCAGCGCGTTCCTGTGTTCGCAGGCGGTCCATCCGGCCATGAAGGCGGCGGGCGGCGGCAAGATCATCAACATCGGCTCGATGATGTCGATCTTCGGCGCCAGCTTCGCGCCGGCGTATGCGGCCAGCAAGGGCGGCATCGTGCAGTTCACCCGCTCCTGCGCGGTCGCCTGGGCCGCCGACAACATCCAGGCCAACGCGGTGCTGCCGGGCTGGATCGATACCGATCTGACAAAACGCGCCCGTCAGGAGATCGGCGGCCTGCATGGCAAGGTACTGGCGCGCACGCCGGCGGCACGATGGGGCGCCATCGCCGACTTCGCCGGCGTCGCGGTGTTTCTCGCATCGCCTGCGTCGGATTTTGTGACGGGCACCGCGATCCCCGTCGATGGCGGCTTTTCGATCATGGGGTGAGGTTCGCCGGAGCCGCCGGTGAATGCACATGCTCGGGGCGCACGCCGAGGCCGACGAAGCGCGCGGTGATTCCCTGCAGCCACGGCACCGCGTTGACGATGCGCATAATCAAGGGAATCCGGAACGGCCGATCGCCCGGCTTGAGCGCGACGCTGATGATGTTGTTCTGAACCACGACCTGCATCTTCTGCGTCATCCGCATTGGAAATTCGCGGCGCCGGCGCACCGCATCCAGTTCGTGTTCGCTCGGGCAGCCGTTGGCGAGTTTCGCAGCCAACAGGTTCGCCGTCGCGACCGCATCCTGGACCGCGAGGTTGACGCCGACGCCGCCGACCGGCGACATCGCGTGCGCGGCGTCGCCGATGCAGAGCAGCCCGGGCCGGGTCCAGCGCTTCAACCGGTTGATCGCCACCGTCAGCAGCTTGACGTCGTCCCAACTCTTCACGTCCGACATCCCCGACTTCAGGATCGGCGCCATGCTGGCAATCTCGGCGCGGAACGCGTCGAGCCCGCGCGCCTTGACCGCGTCGTATTGTCCCTTGGCGATCACATAGGCGCATTGCCAATAATCGCCGCGGTCGAACGTCACCATCATCTTGCCGGCCTCGAGCCGCGCAAACAGGCTTTCGTCCTCGCCGGCGTGCCTGCCGGCGCGAAACCACAGCACGTCCATCGGCGCGCCGATCTCCTCGACCTCGAGCTTGGCGCATTGCCGCACCACCGAATGCCGGCCGTCGCATCCGATGGTGAGGTCGGCGCGGATCTCGACCGGTCCCTCCGGCGTGCTGGCCTTCACCCCGACAACGGTATCGCCGGACCAGACGAGGTCGGTCGCGTCGGCGTTCATCATGACCTTGAGCGAGGCAAACCGCTTGCCGTTCTCGCGCAGGAAATTGAGAAAGTCCCATTGCGGCATGAAGGCAATGAAGGGGTATTTGACGTTGAGACGGCTGAGGTCGGCGACGCGCAGCGAAGTGTTGCCTACTTTGCCGTCCATTTTCTGCAGTTGCTGGTGCGGCAGTTTCAAAAACCCCTCGATCAGGCCGAGTTCGTCCATCACCTGAAGCGTCGAGGGATGCACGGTGTCGCCGCGAAAATCCCGGAAAAAATCCGCGTGCTTCTCCAGCACCAGCGTGTCGATGCCGGCGCGGCCCAGAAGGTAGCCGAGCATCATGCCGGCGGGACCGCCGCCGACGATGCAGCATCGCGTCCGTATCGTGCGCCCCGATGGTCGTTCCGAAGCCGTGCCCGCATCCATGATCTGGCTCCGGTTGAAGAGGTGTTCAGCGCCGGAAACTCTTGATCTCCGAGACGCTGCCGTCGCGATAGGTCAACTCCACCGACACCGATCTGGTTGCAGCCGGCAGCTTGAGATAAGGCTGCGCGCCATCGGGAATGGCGCTGGGATCCCTGCTATCGCAGGGCGGCATCTTCAGCAGCTTGTCCGGCACCGCGCTGTCGATGCCGACCCACACTTCCCGGATCGCGCAGCGATATGACATCAGATGGGTGTAATAGACAAGCAGGCCGTTGAACTCGCGAAACGACAGCCAGCTGGTCGCGGTCATGTCGAGGATTTTTCGCTGGTCGTGAATCAGTGCTGCTTCCGGATCGAAACGAATCGGAAACGGCCCCTGCAATTCGCCTGACGTGTCGGCATAACGAACCCAAATGGTCGCCGCCACAGCATCGGCGGCAAGCTCGATCGATGGATTGGGCGCCCGCTTGCAGCCACTTCATCTGGTTTCCCCACCTTGCACGACAAGTCTGAAGGCGCGTGCCAACCGCCTTAGCCGTAGTCGGCAAGACAGTGCCGCCGGTTCAATCCCGCGCCTCGACCCGGCGGCTCCATTTCCGGATCAGCGGCAAGGCAAAGTTCAGCGCCAGCGACCACAGCGCGAGGCGCGAATTGACGAAACTCAGCGCCATCGCCAGCAGCGATGTGCCGATCAGCAGCATCGCCGACAGCTGCCGGTGCCGCAGATGGTCGCCCTGTTCCAGATGCGGGGTGAGGGAAACCAGACGCAGGCCGATGAGCGCGATCAACAGCGTATGACCGGCATAGAGCCAGATCGCCGGCGCGAAATGTCCGAAGCGGCCGACCACGATGGTGGTGAACGGCACGCAGGTGATGAGCAAAAGATAAAACAGCCACCAATTGGCGTATTCGCGGCTGACGAATTCGGCGCGCGACCGCAGCTCGATATTCGAAAGCCAGCGCAGGCCCAGCACGCCGAAACTCAATACATAGGGCAGGAATTTCGGCCACAGATCGCCCAGACCCTGCAACAGCTCGCCGGCATCGTGGGGATGAAAATCATCCGGCAGCCGGACGTCGAGAATCAGCAGCGTCATGGCGACCGCGAAGATGCCATCGCTGAGCGTATCCAGACGCGCTTTTGAGAACATGGGCCCCCCGTGCCTTCAAGCAACACTCGGGCGCATCGCGCCGCGGGAATTACGATTGTCATGCCGGACTTGATCCGGGCATCGATCTATCTTCGTAACAAGCTTTTCGAAGAGGATGGATCACCGGGTCAAGCCCGGTGATGACAATCCCGAAGGAGCCTGTCATTGAGCTCGGCGAAGGGGGACCCATTGGCGGGATTACGGCCGTTTTCCGGACCCGCGTGGCGCACGCTGTCGGGTGATTCGGCACCGCCGGGTTGCAAAAACATTAAGCTTTTTCGGTGCTTCCGCCCTTGCTCCATTGACTTTGGCTCATTCGCCCCTATGTTCCGGCTTGACGCGGCCCGGTATCGAAACGCGATATCTTGAATAAGCCGCCTGTCTGCGTATCCGATAATCCCGTGCAAATCTGCGTGCCGTTCCGGGATTGAGCGCAACAGCTTTTTCTGAGATTCCAAGCGGCGGTATCTACCAGAGGCTCAATGTCTTTTTCCCATCTCGGCTTGTCCGACAAGGTGCTCGCCGCCGTCGCGGCCACCGGCTACACCACCCCTACCCCCATCCAGGAACAGGCGATCCCCTATGTTCTGGCCCGCCGGGACGTTCTCGGCATCGCCCAGACCGGCACCGGCAAGACCGCTGCCTTCGTCCTGCCCATGCTGACCATGCTGGAAAAGGGCCGCGCCCGCGCCCGCATGCCACGCACCCTGATCCTTGAGCCGACGCGCGAACTCGCCGCCCAGGTCAAGGAGAGTTTCGACAAATACGGCGCCGGCCAGAAGCTCAACGTCGCCCTGCTGATCGGCGGGGTTTCGTTCGGCGACCAGGACATCAAGCTGACGCGCGGCGTCGACGTGCTGATCGCCACGCCGGGCCGGCTGCTCGACCATACCGAGCGCGGCGGGCTGTTGCTGACAGGGGTTGAACTGCTGGTCATCGACGAAGCCGACCGGATGCTCGACATGGGTTTCATTCCCGACATCGAGCGGATCTGCAAGATGATCCCGTTCACGCGGCAGACGCTGTTCTTCACCGCGACCATGCCGCCGGAAATCCGCCGCATCACCGAAACCTTCCTGCACAATCCGGAAAAGGTCGAAGTGTCCCGTCCGGCGACCACCGCCGAGGGCGTGGCCCAGTTCCAGGTCGCGGTCGGCCGCGAACCGCACGAGAAACGCGAGACGCTGCGCCGGCTGTTGCGCGACGCCAAGGATCTCAACAACGCGATCATCTTCTGCAACCGCAAGCGCGAAGTGGCGCTGCTGCATAAATCGCTGCAGAAGCACGGTTTCAGCGTCGGCGCCCTTCATGGCGACATGGACCAGTCGGCGCGCACCGCCGCCCTCGATCAGTTCCGCAAGGGCGAAATTCCGCTGCTGGTGGCCTCCGACGTCGCCGCCCGCGGCCTCGACATTCCCACCACCAGCCACGTCTTCAACTTCGACGTGCCGCATCATGCCGACGACTACGTCCATCGCATCGGCCGCACCGGCCGCGCCGGCCGCGCCGGCACCGCGATCTCCATCGTCACGCCGCTCGATCAAAAATCGATGGTCGCGATCGAAAAGCTGATCGGGCAAACCATTCCCCGCGTCGACAGCGGTGTCGAGGTCCAGCCGGCCGATGGCGCGGCGGCGCCGTCGGGCGGCGAAGCCGAGCGGCCGCGCCGGTCACGGTCACGTGAGGGCGCGCGAGAAGGTTCAAGACACGGATCGCGCGAAAACCCGCGCGACGGTGCGCAGGAACCCCGCAAGCCGCGCCGTGAGCGCGAACCGCGGCGTTCGGGCGGCGGCCGCAATTCCACCCCGGCACCGCAACCGCCGGCGGTCGCATTCACGCCGCCGGTCGCTCCGCCGGCTTCACGCACGCCTTCGATCGGCCGCGCCGAAGCCCCGCCGGCGCCGCGCGATGCGGCATCGGAGCCTGCCGATCACTCGCATCTTCCGGCCTTCCTTCTGCGCCCGGTTCGCGCCCGGGTCTGATCACCGGACCGGCCGCAGCCGGCCCGGGACCCGTTTACCGGGCGTTCATTCTCCTCCGTTAACTTGACCGCGATATTTTTAGCTATTGCGGTTCGGACGACGGGCAGAGACGCTCGTCATTTGGGGAAATGACCCAGTGATCAAGGTGCTGGACGAACACGAACGCACGATGGCCTTTGCCGAAGTCGCACTCGGCCAGATCAAATCGCTCCGGCAAACCGCCGTCCCCCGCAATTATGAAATCTGGTACGTCTACGCTACCGGCTACAATTCCCCCCTCAACAAGATCATCAACGAGACGCTGGCGCGCAACGGCAGACTGACCGAAGCCGATCTCGAGCTGATCTACGAAACCTATCTTTCCCAGATCAAGACCACCGACCGCATCGACAAGGTTGGCGCGCGCGTGATCGGCGAAATCGACGACGTGATGAACCTGATCACCGACGCGCTCGGCATGTCGGCCAGCTACGACGACAGCCTGTCGGGTGCGACCAAGAAGCTATCGGCCGCCAGGAGCCGCGACCAGGTCAAGGCGATCGTCGAAACGCTGGTGCAGTCGACCCGCGAGATGCGCGAAACCAACAAGGCGCTGGAAGACCGGCTGACGCTGTCGAAGTCGGAAATCAGCAACCTGCAGCAGAGCCTGGAGGCGATCCGGGCCGAAAGCCTGACCGATCCCCTCACCGGCCTCGGCAATCGCAAATATTTCGACCGCTCGATCGAGATGGCGGTGCAGACCGCGCTCGCCAATGGCGAGCCGCTGTCGCTGCTGATGTTCGACATCGACCACTTCAAATCGTTCAACGATTCCTATGGCCACCTCACCGGCGATCAGGTGCTGCGGCTGGTCGGCATGTCGCTGAAACAGACCATCAAGGGCCAGGACATCACCGCGCGCTACGGCGGCGAGGAATTCGCGGTGGTGTTGCCCAACACCGCATTGCGCCAGGCGCTGACCGTCGCCGATCACATCCGCCGCGCTGTCATGGCGAAGGAATTGAAGAAGAAATCCACCGGAGAAATCCTCGGCCGCGTCACCATCTCGGTC
>Ga0208849_1001858_pt1 | contig 13053 bp, 12 predicted proteins | sample NGESurdeep072012_10_FD_184470 | JGI IMG/M metagenome (GOLD analysis project Ga0208849, IMG submission 184470) | Arctic peat soil microbial communities from Barrow, Alaska - NGEE Surface sample 53-3 deep-072012 (SPAdes) | ecosystem: Environmental > Terrestrial > Soil > Wetlands > Peat ...
AGTGACCACACCGTGACCCACAGCCTCTACATCGAAGATCCCGATGGCAACGAGATCGAGCTCTACGTCGACGTGCCCGGTGTGGACTGGGTTGCCCACCCCGAGCTCCTGGCCAGTCCCATCCGCCCCCTGCGGCTCTGAAGCGATCGGCCCCCTGCGGCTCTGAAGTGACCGGCACGGACCCGATGCCAGGGGCGAACGGGGGCGGGGACACCGTGATCCTTGACACCACCTGACGGACCTGGTCTAGTCCAGAGACCGAGAAGTGGCGGTGACGTAAGAGAAGAGCTTGCATCGCCGCAGCGGAGACGTTTTTCTGTTCCCACGATCGCCGGGGCATCGGGCGTCGGCTTTAGCCACGGGGGTGGACATGTCGACCGATCCAGGTGGAGCTCGAGGCGCAGCGGCACTCGACGCCGACACGGAAAAGCTCCACGAGCTCGGCTACGCCCAGGAGCTCCGGCGGCGGATGAGCGGGTTCTCGAACTTCGCCGTGTCGTTCACCATTATCTCGATCCTGTCGGGATGCCTCACCGCCTACGGCATCGCCATGACCAACGGCGGTCCTGTGGACATGACCTGGGGCTGGATCCTGGTCGGGTTGATGACCCTGGTAGTCGGGCTGGGCATGGCCGAAGTGTGCTCGGCCTATCCCACCGCCGGCGGCCTCTACTACTGGTCGGCCAAGCTGGCCAAACGCAACGGGGCCGCCTGGAGTTGGTTCACCGGATGGTTCAACCTGCTCGGCCAAGTGGCCGTCACCGCCGGCATCGACTACGGGTTCTCGCTCTTCTTCAACGCCTTTCTCAATCTCACCACCGGATGGGGGGCCACACCCGGGCACACCTTGCTGATCTACGCGGGCATCCTCATCATCCACGCCGCGCTCAACATCTTCGGCATCCGCGTGGTGGCCTTCCTCTCCGATGTCAGTGTGTGGTGGCACATCCTCGGTGTGCTGTTGATCACCATCGTTCTTCTGGTTGTTCCCGCTCATCACGCCTCGGCCTCGTTCGTCTTCACCAAGTTGGTCAACGAGACCGGGTATCACAACACCTTCTATGTGTTCATGATCGGACTCTTGCTGGCGCAATACACCTTCACGGGGTACGACGCCTCGGCCCACATGACCGAGGAAACGCACAATGCCGCGGTGGCAGGGCCCAAGGGAATCGTCCGCTCCATCTGGGTCTCGATCATCGCCGGATTCGTGCTGCTCGTGGGGATCACCTACGCCATCCCCACCACCGCCGAGTATGCCAAGGCGCTGACCTCTTCGACTGGCGTAGCGCCGGTGCAGATATGGATCGACGCCATCGGACGGCACGGGGGTGAATGGCTCCTTGTGGTGGCCATGGTGGCCCAGGCCTACTGCGGCATGGCCTCGGTGACTGCGAACTCACGCATGATCTACGCCTTCTCCCGGGACGGCGCCATCCCCGGATCCAAGTTCTTGCACCACATCAACCCCCGGACCCGCACACCAAGCCGCTCGATCTACTTCGCCGTGGTGTTCGCCTTCATTCTGGCCATCCCGTCGATGTGGAGCTCGGTCGCCTACGGGGCGGTGATCTCGATCGCGGTCATCGGCCTCTACATCGCCTACGTCATCCCCACGTTGTTGCGCCGGCTGGCCGGCGACACCTTCACGCCGGGCCCGTGGAACCTCGGGAAATGGAGCGCGATCGTGGGTTGGGTCGGCATCGTCTGGGTCGGGATCATCACCATCCTCTTCCTGCTCCCTACCGCCAGCCCCATCACTTGGCATAACTTCAACTACACCATCGTGGCGGTCGGGGTCGTCCTGGCCTACGCCGGTATCTTCTGGCTGGTGAGCGCCCGAAAGTGGTTCACCGGGCCGCGTGCCCAAGGCGACGAGTCCGCCCTCGAGGCCATCGAGCAGCGCCTCACGGCGTGAGTGACTCGACCGGGGCCGACGGCCCGCGCATCGTCACCGTGTTCCGCTCACGGCTCCGGCCCGAGTCGGTCGACGAGTATCACCACACCGCGCAGCGCATCTTGGACCTGGCCCGAACCATGCCCGGGTTCGTGGAGTTCAAGGCCTTCGAAGCCGACGACGGTGAGCGGGTCTCGATCGTCACCTTCGAGTCGAGAGAGACCCATCGCGCCTGGCGGGACCATCCCGAGCACCGTGACGCGCAGCAGATGGGCCGCGACCGGTTCTACTCCTCCTACGACATCTCGGTGTGCGAGGTGCTCGGGGAGAGCCACTTCCCGAGTCGTTAGCGCCGGCCTATTCGTTTCGCATCACCACAGCCGGGGCCACGCGCGCCGCCACCCACCCCGGCCATGCCGCCATGACGTTCGCCACCACCAGCGCCGCGGGCACGGTCACGACAATGGCGACCGTCGGGACCACCGGCGGCGACACCGAGCCGATGCCCGAAGCCACGAGATTCCAAGCCCAGCGGCCACCGACGACGCCCAGCGGGATGCCCACCACCAAGGCGACCAGGGAGAAGGACGTAGCCTGCCAGGCGACCACGGCCGCCACCTGGCGCCGGACGAAGCCGATCGTCTTCAAGATGGCGAGCTCGCGGCGACGCTGGCGAACCGAGGCGACGAGCGTGTTCCCGACCGTCGCCACGCCCAAGAAGACCACCAGTGCGGCCAGCAACGGCGGCAGGCCGTCGACGCTCTGGAGGTTGAGGACGTCCTCGGACGGGAGTTGCGTGAGCACGGTCGCCCCGAAGTCGTGGCGCAAGCTGGCATAGGCCATCGCCGGCGACACGCCGTGCGCATAGCGGACGGCGAAGAGCGTGAACACGGTCGCCGGTGGGCCATTGGCACTGGGAGGGGCCTGCTCCAGCTGCTGGCGCACGGCGGGCCCGTAGACCCAACCGCCGTCGCCCATGCCGTTGGTGAAGAGGTCACCCACCGACGGCGCGATCATGCTCCCGACGATGTGAAGGGTGCGCGGTCGCCCTGTGCCCCCGGCCACCTGGATCGCCTGGCCGATATGCCGGTGCAGCGCCTGGAGCGTCTTGCTCGCCAACACCACCTCGTCCCCCGCCCGTGGCACGTGGCCTTGGACCAGCGGCGGGTACACGGTTCCCTTCACGGGGTCGAAGGCGAGCAGGAGGTCGACCACCCGGCCGTCGATGACCACGTTGCCTTGCTCGGCGCCCGCCAGGATGGCAATGGCGGAATACGAGCCCACGAAGCGGTTGTGCGCCAGCAGCGCTCCTCCCGACGCCTCCTGGTCGGTGGTGCTGTTGGGATTGCCGACCAGGACGTCCCAGTTCCACCCTTGCTGGCGCGGGCTGTCCAGGAGATGCCCGAGACTGGCCCCGAAGGTCAGCGCGGCAACGAGAGCGGTCACCGCCACCACCGCCCCGACGGCGGCGCTGAACAATGGCACCGCCGTGCGCCCCCGGCCGGGCTCCAGCCCGTAGCGCACTCCGATGCTGGCCACGGGCGACAATGACGTTCGGCTGACGGCTTCGGCGGTGCGTGACAACCGGACGTCGGTAGCACTGTCACCCGTCGAAGCCAGAGAGCGGCGACTGGCTCGCCACGCCGGGGGCATGGAACGAGCTGCGATGAGCACGATCACGGCGAAGAACCCTGGGACCAGCACGAGCACATCCACGTTGAACCCCAGATGGATCTCGGCCTGGCGCGCCAAACCGAGCGGCATGAGCGGCGAGCACAGCACCGCCACGGCGACGGCGAGCACACCGCCGGCCACAGCGATGACCGTCGACCGCAACGAGACGACGAGGAGCAGCTGGGATCTGGTGGCACCCAGGCTGCGCAACGTGGTGAGGTCGTCGCTCTCGAGCATGACCTGCCGGGCGATGGCCTGACCGACGAGGAGCAGCGTCACCAGGCCGGCGATGGCACCGAAAAGGAGGAGGGCCACTGCCTCGAGGTGGATGCCCCGCTCGGCACTGGCCGCGTCCGTCCGGATGTTGTACACGTTGCCGGCACTGGTGAAGATCCGGCCGTGCCCGATCGTGTTGGCGGCCGCCGAGAACGCCTGCCAATCAGCGGCACCGTGACGGAGTCTCACGCCGACGAGGTTGATCTGCGCGACCTGTTGCACCGGGCTGTGGAGCCCGGCGGCGAGGCGGGGAAGGAAGGCGGGTGTCGTGTAGACGTTCTGATCACCCTCGTAGGACACGTCCTGCTTGGCCAGCAACGGCACGACGGCGTTGACATCCTGCGGAGATCGCACGATGGCCACCACCCGGACCGTGAACCGTGGTCCCACCGGTGCCTGGGACCGAAGCTCGACCCCTCCCGTGAGCGCACCGTTGTGGAATTGCGCGGCCGAATAGGCGTAGAGGTGGAGGCGGCTCCCGACGTGAAGATGGTCCTGTTCGGCGGCCACCTCGTTGATCGCCACGTCGAAGGGTCGGCTGGGATCGGGGAGGTGTCCGGCCACCACCAGCGGTCGGTCGACGCGGTGATAGAGGTCGGCATCGGTGGTGCCGATGATCGCCGCGCTTGTGTTGTGGCGGCCGGAGGGGTCCGTCGTCACGAACAGGTGGGGAGCCCTGAAATACGCGGCGACCTGCGGGAGATCGACGACACGTTGTGCCAAGGGGGGCAGGGCCAGCGAGTTGGCACCGGCCCCGGCGGCGGGCCCCGGCGCCGACAGGCTTCCGTACAGAAATCCACCGTCGTCGGGCAGGCTGTACGCCACGAATTGGGGCATGGCCGCTTCGGAGCGACGGGCACCGGCGAGCGCGGCCAGCGCCAAGCCCCCGCCGATGCCCACCACCACAGCAAGCAGAAGGGCCGATCGCCACCTGGCCCGCCATTCGGCACGCCACCGGAACCAAAAAAGACCCATGTCCGTTACGTCCCTGGCACGGGCTTGGTCACGAGCACCATTTACTCATGTCCCGTGGCCTGCGCCAATGGTGGTACCCCGAGGGGCGTGAGGGGTGCTGACCGCACCCGACGGCCGGCATCGTCGGGCCCGCGAGCCATCCTGGCGGCACCGGGCCCTGCGCCGGTGACTCAGGCCGAGAAGTCGGGGAGCGATGCCCGGGCGTTGTCAGCGCGTCCCTTGGGCTCCTCCCACTCCTCCTGACGCCCCAGAGCGGTCAGGTCGAGGAAGTAGTAGGCGCCACCGAGCATCTCGGTGCCGCGTGCGTACACCGAGTAGGTGTGAAAGATGGCGTCGCCGTCCCGGAGGAACATGCTGTAGCCGGGTTGCTCCGACGATCCCTCCCCGAGCCAGGCCATGTCCACCTGGGCCAGCTCGTCCATCGTCCGGTAGTTCCACATCACCGGGACCACCGACGCATCGATGGTCACGTTGAAGTCGTAATTGAAATCGGTGCCGAACGACGAGTACCAGGGGAAGGACCAACCCCGGCTGGCTTTGTACCGCTCGATCTTCTCGAGCGGCGCCCGGGAGACCACGACGAAGTTCGTGTCCCGGGCCTGCAGGTGTCGGAGCAGGCCGGCAGATAGCTCGTCGGCGGCGCCGGTGCAACTGGGACAGCCCTCGTCCCAGGCCGGATCGAACATGAAATGCTGCACGATGAGCTGGCGCCGGTCGTCGAACAGATCCTGCAGGCCCACCGTCCCGCCCGGGCCTTCGAAGGCGTAGTCCTTGTCGACCCTGACCATCGGCAATTCCCGGCGGGTGGTGCTCAAGGCGTCTCGCGCCCGGGTCATGGCCTTTTCCTGGGCCAGCAGCTCCTTGCGCTTCACCAGCCATTCGTCTCGTGACACGACTCTCGGAAGACTCATGGTGCGTTCCTCCCCAGGGGCCGACCCGGCACCGGCGTCGGGCTCGGCGCCCACTCTCCCACGCCCGGTGACGCGACGGGCCGGCGACGCCCGTCGTCCTCAGGCCGAGGTGCTCAGTGCCACCGGGGTGTGCGTCGTCCGGACCACCCCACCCGCAACCTCGTCGGTGACGGCGAACGCCTTGACGGGGGCGGAGGGGTTGACCGTGAACGCCACGTCGCGGGGTTGGCTCCCGAGCAGGCCCAACGACACCGTCTGCCCGTTGACGACTCCCCACAGCTGATAGGTCCGATCCGAGGCCAGCCGGGGGAGACCCGTGTTGACCAAGAACGCCGAGCCGTCGGGCAGGACCACCACCACTGCCGCTCGGGCTCCGTTCCCCGGCGATGTCCCTCCCGTGGCGGAGCCCGTGTCCGCCAGCGTCACCTTCTGGGCATCGGGCTCGAGCAACGCGGCCTGGACGGCCTGGGTCAGTTCGTTGTGGCGAGTGGCGAGTCCCAACTGGCTCACCCGCTGGTCGAGCCGCCCCACCTGGACGGCCATGAGCACGGCCACGACCGCGGCGGCAGCGGCGATGGTCCCCACCGTCGACCACGCCAGTCGTCTGCGGACCGTCGTGGGGGCGCGGCTCGGAGCTGGCGACGATGACGCCAGGTGTAGGGGCGCGGGCCGACGGGCGCCGGAGTCGGTGTCGATCTGCGCCGCGATGCGGTCCCAGAGCTCGGCCGGTGCGTCCACCCCCACATTGGCGATGAGACCGGTGACCTCCCAGTGCTCGGCGACTTCGGAGGCGCACCGAGGGCACTCGACCAGGTGGGCGCGGATCGCCTCGGCCTCGTCGGTGTCGACGGCGTCGAGGGCGAACGCGCCCAGCAGCTGCGAGATCTCGTCGTGGGTCATGGCTCTGTCCACGCAGTCTCCACTCCGTGTTGTGCCAGTGCCGAGCGCAGCCGACCCAGCCCGCTGCGGATCCGGCTCTTCACCGTGCCCTCGGGCTGTCCCAGGATCGAGGCCACCTCGCGGTAGGTGTGGCCGTCGAAGTAGGCCATCTCGATGGCGGTGCGCTCCTCGGCCGGCAGGCTCGTGACCGCCGCCTTCACCTGCTCGGCGATGGCGAGGTCCCAGGCCTGGTGCTCGATGTCGTAGCCCGACACCACCGTCTCACGCACGGTGCGCTCCTCGCGCCGGCGGCGGGCCGACTCCGAGCGGACGATGTCCACCGCACGCCCGTGGGCCTTGGTCATGAGAAAGGTCCGCAGCGCTCCCCGACCGGGGTCGAAACGCTCCGGAGAGTCCCACAGGTCCACGAAGACCTCCTGGGTGACCTCTTCGGCGAGGTCGGCCGAGCCCAGGACGCGCCGGGCCAGGGCGAGCACCGCTCCCCCGTGACGCCGGTACGCCTCCGCCAACGCCGGCTCGTGCATCCGAGCGATCGCCACCATCAAGGCGGCGTCGCTGGCCGTCTCGAGCTTCAGCATGTCGAAAGGGTTTTCGGAGCCGCCCATCGACCTGGATGAGCGGCCGGCCACAGCACGAGGCTATCCCCGGCGTGGCTGCCCGCCCGGGCCGCCCCCGGAAGCGACCATCTGGGCCCCGAACCGCGTCGACACACATCCGGGCGGCCGTGGTGTGTCGAAGACGAGCCGTGACGACAGATATCGACTCCCTGATCCAGCGGTCGGAGCGCCTGCAGGTGGACGACATCGACTTCGGCGCCTTCCGCCAGCACCCCCTCGACCCTGCCACCTTGCGCTGCCTCCGCTACATGCACGACGTGGAGGGCCACACCGCCTGCTACCTGCGCGACCTGCTCGCCACCCGGGCCCACCGCGACCCCCAGGTCACGGCCTTCCTGGCCTGTTGGTGCTACGAGGAGCACTGGCACGGCGAGGCGATCGCCGAAGTGCTGCGGGCCCATCACGAGCCCGCGGGGCGGGACCGACTGGCGGCGTCGCGACGTCGCATGCCCCGGCGCGATGCGCTCAAGCCGGTGGCATTCACCCTTGCCTCGGCCCTGACCCGGCACATCGTCGCCGTCCACCTGACGTGGGGCGCGGTCAACGAATGGACGACCCAGGCCGGCTATGGGCGCCTCGCCGCCAAGGCCAAGCATCCCGTGCTGTCGGAGCTGCTCCGCCGGATCATGCGCCAAGAAGGCAGGCACATCGACTTCTACTCGATCGGGGCCCGTCAGCGGCTCGCCGACAGCGCCACGGCTCGACGCCTCACGCGCTTCGCCCTGCGGCGCTACTGGGCGCCGGTCGGCACCGGCGTCATGCCCGAGCCCGAGGTGAAGTTCCTCGTGAACCACCTCTTCGGCGACGCCGAGGGGGGGGCGGCGGCACAACGCATCGACCGCTCGGTGGGGCGGCTCCCGGGCCTCGAGGGGCTGCACCTGATCGAGTCCGCCGTCGACACCTTGACCTTGGCGCCTCCCCGGGACATCAACTCGCGTGTCGCCAAGCGGCAATCCGTACAGGAACACCTACAGGAAAAGGAGCAACGCCATGCTTGCTGAAATATTCGGGTTGGACGGAATCGTCGTCCTCGTCGTGGTGGTGGCCGTGCTGTTCGGGAGCACACAGATCCCGAAACTGGCCCGCTCGCTGGGGTCGGCGCGGTCCGAATTCAAAAAGGGGCTGGACGAGGTACACGGCACGTCCACGTCATCGGACACTGACGCCACCACGGGTGCGCACATCGGCGGTCAGGCCTAGACCGAGCCGAGTGAAGGGATCGTCATGATCCTCCTCAGTCCCCCCAAGCTGCTGATGATCCTCGTGATCGCCCTCATCGTGCTCGGGCCCGACAAGTTGCCGTCGGCGGCACGTCGGGTCGGAGCGATGTGGAGCGAGTTCACGCGGTGGCGGGCGCATCTCGAGACTGAAGTACGCGGCGCGTTCCCCGACCTGCCGTCGACGACGGAGATCGCCCGGGCGGTGCGGTCCCCCGTCTCCTTGCTCGACCGGCTGGCCGACGAGCACGGTGTGACCTCTCGTGCCGAGCCCGTCATGGTGACAGCTGACGCCGATCCGGTCGATGCCACGGCGCCGCAGACACCCGTCGGACTGTCGCCAACCGAGCAGCCTTTCGTGGGTGACCCCCCGTTCGCGCCGGGCGACTCCTCCGTGGCCCCTCGCCCCCACCTTGCTCCCCGGGTGGAAGTGGCGGCGGAGCCAGACGTCTCGTTGATGAACTGACGATCGTCTTTACCATCACCCATGTCCATCATCACGCTGCATCGCGCCCGACATCGGGTTCCCGAGCCCACGTCCGTCGGAGGGCACCTGGCCGAGCTCCGGCGCAGGGTGCTCGTGACCGGGATCGCCCTGGTCGTGACGTGCAGCGTGGCATTCGTGGTGTATCCCCATATCCTGCACTGGCTCCAAGCGCCGTACTGCCGCGTCAGCCCCCACTGCAGCCTGTATGTGACAGGTCCTCTCGACGGCCTCACCCTTCGGGTCCACGTGGCCATGTATGCCGGGGCGTTTCTGGCCTCTCCCGTCATCTTGTGGCAGATATGGCGCTTCGTGACCCCAGGACTACGCAGCAACGAGAAGCGCTATGTCGTGCCCTTCGTGGCCGCCTCGCTCATCCTCTTCAGCGCCGGTGCCTGGCTGGCGCTGGTGAGTCTTCCCCATGCCCTTCGCTTCCTCGGGAGCGTGGGGGGACCGACCCTGCAGCAGATCTACGACCCCAACAAGTACGTGGGCCTCGTGATGGCCCTCATGGCGGTGTTCGGCATCACCTTCGAGTTCCCGGTGGTCCTCGTCGCCCTGGAGCTCGTGGGCGTGTTGAGCCCGGCGAAACTGGCCTCCTGGCGTCGATGGGCCCTGGTCGGGATCGTGACGGTGGCGGCCGTCATCACCCCGAGCGGGGACCCCTTCTCGATGCTGGCCCTGGCCGTTCCGCTGTATGTCTTCTACGAGGTCTCGATCGTCATCGGGAGGCTGTTGCACCGACGGGCTGCCGGATAGTCTCCTGAGCGCCCCGAGCCGCACCAGAATCGGGACCTGAAGGGGGAAGATGTCTCCGTTGCGTTCACTTCGCCGCGCGCCTGTCGGGACCCCTGGTGTCGGCGCTCTCGTGCTCGTTGTCGCCGTCGCCCTCGGCGCGTGCAGCAGCCCGAAAGTGACCGCTACCGCGAAAGTGCCCGCTGGGCCCCGTGCCCCCCAGGTCGTCCGCGCCGACGTCGGCGCCACGGGCATCCCGGCCTTCTACACCCCGCCCGACCCGCTTCCGGCCGGAGCGCCGGGGGCGCTCATCCGCACCGAGAAGGTCACGGGGATTCCCGGCGTGCCCGCCGGGGCCACGGTGTGGCGCATCCTGTTCCACTCGCGCTCGATCTACGGCCAGGACATCGCCGAATCCGGGTACATCGTGGTGCCGAGGGGCACGGCACCGCCGGGTGGGTTCCCGATCCTGTCATGGGCTCACGGCACGACCGGGTTCGCGGGAATCTGCGCCCCGTCGTTGTTCACGTCCCAAGGGGGCGTGGGGCCGTACCTGGTGCCGGGGCTCAGCGACTACCTCAAAGCCGGGTTCGTGGTCGCCGCCACCGACTACGAGGGCCTCGGCACGCCCGGTGTCCACCCCTACCTCCTGGGAGCGAGCGAAGGCCGGGGCGTCCTCGACGCGGCGCGCGCCGCCCAGCGGTTACCGGGCCTGCACACCTCGAGCACGGTGATGATCTACGGACACTCCCAGGGGGGCCAGGCGGCGTTGTTCGCGGGCGAGCTGGCGCCGACCTACGCGCCCGACCTCCACATCGCGGGTGTGGTGGCAGCCGCGCCGGCGACGGGCCTCAGCACCATCCTGGGGGTGGTGACCACGTCGGTGGGCCAGGGGATCTTGGAGTTCACGATCCCCGTCGCCTACACCTGGGCGAAGACCTATCACGACCTCCCCCTCTCGGACATGTTCACGCCGACCGGAGCGTCGGTGGCGGCGTCAGTCGTGACCACGGGATGTCTCCCGGCGCTCATCTCGGCGATCGGGTCGCGTCATCTCACCGCCACATCGGTCTTCCAACCCGGTGCGGCCACGAATCCGGTCGTGCTCGCCCACGCCAAGTTGAACGACCCGGGCCGCACCAAGACGTCCGCGCCCATGCTCGTCGTCCAGGGCACGGCCGACACCACCGTGCCCCCGGCGCTGACCGACGCCTACGTCACCTCGATGGCATGTCCGATCGGAGACACCATCGACTACCTCCACGTCACCGGGGCGACACATGACACTGTGGTGAACGTGTCCGTGACCGCCATCGCCCAGTGGATGGTCGCCCGTCTGCACGCCACCGCGCCCCCGTCGACGTGCGGCCGGGCCGGCGACGTGGCCACCCTGACGCCCTAGACGAACCGGGGAGGGAGTCGGGTAGGGTCGTGGCAGTGCCCGGGGTTGGGTCGACCGTGGTTTTCCCGCCACGGACCTTTCCGGTCCGACTCCGGGCGCCCTATTCGACGCCGGTCGCCTCGCCTCCGAAGCAACGAGCACTCATTCCGGTTCGAGATCGTCCCAGTCGGCGTCGTCGTCGGCGGACGACGACGCACTCGTGCCTTGTCGAGCGCGGAGCCAGGCACTGATCTGGTCGGCCACCCGTTGCACGCCTCCTCCCATGCGGTCGACCATGGCCACGAAGCGGTCGCCGTAGTGCGAGACGGCGGCGTCGAATTCGGCCGAAGGGGGAGGCTCCTGGCCGCGGCGGACGTAGTGCCCGGCCCGGATGGGGTCGAACTCCCCCTCACTGACCCATTTGACGAGTTGGCCCACACGACGGACGGCGAACGGGTGCGACCGACCGATCTCCTCCCAGAAACGGGTGTGGCGGGAGTAGATGTCGTCCTCGTTCTCGTACTCGGTGGCCTGCCCGATGAAGGCGTCGAGGCTCATACCCGGCAGCGCGCCACCGGCCATGCGCATGAGCATCCGGCACACTGGAAGCGGGTCGCCGAGGACGAGGGCGGCGGCCCGATCGCTCGACAGCTCGGCCATACGCGACCACTCGAGCAGTGCCAGATAGAGGGCACGGATGGGCAGGCCGGCGAACAGCGACCGGGGCAGCGCGCCTTGGACGACCTGGGTGATGATCAACAGCGCGGTGGTGTAGGCGTAGTGCTCGGACAACACGTGGCCGAGCTCGTGCGCCAGCACGGCGCGGACCTCGAGCGGCTCGTAGGAACCCACCAACGACGAGAACACGATCACCACCGGGTTCTGCGCACCGACGGTCATGGCGTTGACGACAGGGGTCTGCGTGACGTACAGGTCCGGCGTCTTGTCGAGGTCGAGCACCCAGGCGCAGTTCGTGTAGCTGGCCCACAGATCGGGAACCTGGTCCGGGCCTATCCGAACGGCGTTGCCCAGGAGCACCTGCCGGATCCGCCGCTCGTGCCCGAAGTCACACAAGCGCCGGACGAACTGGTCCATCAAGGGGATCGACTTCAGTGCCGCGGTGGCGGCTCTGTCCGCCGGGTGCTCGTAGGCCTTGGGGCTCATGCCCTCGTAGCGAAAGGCGGGGTCGATCGTCATTGGTGTGCTTTTACCCGGGGCACCGGCGAGTGGCGCTGCGCTCGGGCCCGCACGTCGTACTGGCTACGACGCCTTGCGGCGCTTGGCGGGCTTGGTGGCGCCGGCCACGGCGGCCTCGAGCTCGTCGCGGGTCATCTTCGAGCGGCCCGGGATGCCGAGGGCGGTGGCCCGGGACTGCAGCTCCGACTTGCTGAGACCTGACACCTGTGGCGACGGGGGTTCCTCGGCGCCCTTGGGGGGCCGCTTGGCCCGGCTCTTGCCCGGCAGGCCGGGATCGGCGATGTGCGCACCCGGTCGATGCGACCGCGCTGCCTCCACACTGGCCTGCAACGCCTCCATGAGGTCCACGACCTTGGTGGGTTGGGTCTCGGGGCGTTCGGTCACGATGACCTTGCCCTGGCGCTTCTCGTCGATGAGCCCCTCGACGCGCTTGCGGTACTCGTCCTCGTAGATGCCCGGGTCCCAGGCACTCGCCATGGACTCGATCAGCAGCTTGGCGGTGCTCAGCTCACGGCCCGAGAATTCGACCTCGGAGGGGACGCTGGGGATCTCGGTCAACGGATCGCGGATCTCGTCGGCGAAGTACATGGTCTCGAGGGCCAGGACCGACTGGGTGGGCCTGATCGTGACGAGATGCTCCTTGGTGCGCAGCACCAGCGATGCCACCGCCACCTTGTTGGCCTCGGCCATGGCCTCGCGCAACAACGCGTAGGGGCGGACGGCCTGGTCGCCTTGGGGGCCGAGGTAGTAGGTCGACTTGAAGTAGATGGGGTCGATGACGTCGAGGTC
>Ga0208849_1001859_pt1 | contig 13050 bp, 12 predicted proteins | sample NGESurdeep072012_10_FD_184470 | JGI IMG/M metagenome (GOLD analysis project Ga0208849, IMG submission 184470) | Arctic peat soil microbial communities from Barrow, Alaska - NGEE Surface sample 53-3 deep-072012 (SPAdes) | ecosystem: Environmental > Terrestrial > Soil > Wetlands > Peat ...
GACCACGTCCGGCAGGTGATCGCCGTTGAGGTCGGCGCTGGCCAGGTACAGCGGATTGTTGCCATCGCTGATCAGCACCGGGGCCGCGAACGAGCCGGGTCCGGTGGACAGATAGCTCTTGAGGAAGCCGGTGTCGTTGCCATTGTTGAACACCGTGCTGGTCGAGATGACCGAAGTGTTGCCGTTGGCGCTGAAATTGCCGGCCACCAGCCCGAAAGCCACCTCGACCGGCGGTGGTGCCGGGATGAAGCAATTATGGTCGCAATGGTCGTTGCCGCCGCAGCTGGCGAACGCCGGCAGGGCCGCGATCAGCAGCCAGTTACGCCAGCCAGGGGTGGTTTGCGACATAGATACCTCCGCGAGGATGAACGCTTGAGCAGGCAATGCGTTGACGCCTCAAATGACGGCCGCCCCCCGGGTCGGTGCGCGCGGCCCGCGCCACAGCACCAGGGCTACCCCCAGGATCACCAGCAGCGCGCACAGCACGGCCAGTGGGGTGATGATCTCGTGCAGCAGCAGGGCGCCGAGGATCAGGGCAATGACGGGATTGACCAGGGCATAGGTGCTGACCTTCTGCGGCGGGACGTGGGCCAGCAGGTACGAGTAGCAATTGACCGCGATGAGACTGCCGAACAGCACCAGGTACGACAGCGCCAACCACGACTGCAGCGAGACCTGGGCGAACGAGAAGCCGATCCATTCGCGACCGATGCAACCCATGAGCAGCTGAAAGGTGCCGCCGGCGAGCATCTGCAGGCAGGTGTAATTGGGCAGGCGGTCGGAGGGCACATAGCGGGGCTGCAATAGCGAGCCCAGCGCCCAGCCCAGTTGCGCCAGCAGTATGGCCAGCACGTGCACGGGACGCACCTGGCCGGACAGTGAATGGGTGTGCGCAATCAGCAGCACCACGCCGCTGAGTCCTATGGCTACTCCCAGCACCCCGCGGGGCGTGGGCACGCGATGCGAGAACAGCAGCCAGTCCAGCAGCAGAATCATGACCGGCAGGGAACCCACGAACAGCGCCGCAATCCCGGAAGGCAGGCCCTGCTGCGACCAGATCACGAAGCCGTTGCCGATGCCGCTTAGCAACACCCCGCAAAGAATGCTGCCACCGATATTGAGGCGCGCGAACGGACGCGGCTCGCGCGCTCGCAGCCAGGCATACATGAGGGTAGCGGCAATGAAGAACCGGATAGCGCCGCTGAAGAAGGGTGGAATAGTCCGGATCGTCAGTGCGATGCCGATAAACGTGGTGCCCCAGATGATGTAGATGCCGGCGAAGGCCAGCAGGACGGCCTTGCTGGTGCCGGGTTGTGCGGTCATGGGGCATAGCTTGACGCACTGGCCTCGGGGCTAGGTGAATTTCTGCAGATCCCCGAGAAGTCATGGGACTACTCGCGGTGTCTACACATCTCCCGCCGCACCGTGTCATTTCAGGGCCGGGCCTGAATGCACCTGGTGCTCAAGCCTAGTGGGGCGGCTTGTCCGCGTGCTCGCCACCTTGCACGGCGGCTTCGGTTGAAGCAGGCGTGGCGTCCTTGGTTTCGATCTTCACATGCGCCGGAGCGTTGGTGATTTCGAACGCGACGCGGCGGTTCTGCGCGCGGCCTTCCTTGGTGCTGTTGCTGACCAGCGGCTGGGCCTTGCCGTAGCCGTGGGCCGTCAGCGTGGTGCCGTTGGCGCCCTTGCTGATCAGGTACGACTTGACCGCGTCAGCACGCCGCTGCGACAACTTGAGGTTGTAATCGTCAGCGCCGATGGAGTCGGTGTGACCCTGAACCTCAACCTGAAGCTCGGGCTGCGCCGCGAGTGCGATCGCGACCTGATCCAGCGTCTCTTGTGCCGGTGCCGTGAGGCGCACCGAGTTGAACTCGAAGTCCACCGCACGAACAACCACGGTCTGTTCGATGATGTGGCAGTTGGCATCCACTTGGAAGCCGGGCGGCGCATTGCACGGTAAGGGCTCGGCAGCCACCGGTGGCGGCGGCGGGGCAGGTGCCGGCTCTGCGGGCGGGGGCGGCGGCGGTGGCGGCGCCATTGCCACCACCGGGGCCGGCGTTGCCGGGAAGCTGTAGCGCACGCCCAGCATGGCGGTCTGCGCCAGGTAGCGTTGATCGATCATGCCAATAGCCGACGGGAAGCGGCCGCGGTTGGTCCACAGGTGACGATAGTCCAGCGACAGCGTCAGCCGCTTGGTGAGATCGAAGCCCACACCGGCGCCAGCCTGGTAGCCAAATTCCGTGGCGTAGTCGGTGTCGGTGATCATTCCGTCCAGATGCGGGGTGTGATAGTACGAGCGCACGCCGCCGGCGCCCACGCCCAGGTAGGGATGAACGACGCTGAACAGTCCGTTCGGCGACTTGAAGTCGTACCACAGGTTCGCCAGCACGCTGTCCGCGTTGTCGATGCCGCCGGATTTTCCGAAGACGTCGTGATCGAGCGCGTTGCGACGGTGATCCAACTCCAGTTCCGGGCGAAAGCCGTTGGCAAATGAATAGCCGCCGACCACACCGGCTGCCCAGCCCTTATCGAAGTGGATGCGATCGATGACGTTGGTATCGTGCCGTATGTCCTGCGGGCTTTCCCAATTGAAGCCGCCTTCAATGCCAACGTAACCGCCGTCACCGGCGTGGCCGATCAACGGGGTGGAGGCGAGCAATGACGCCAGCCCCAGATGCAATGTGCGACGCGAGAATCGATTCATAAACTAGCTCTGCTCCGGAAATTGAGGGAGGTGCCTGCGCCGGGTCGTGTTGTATGTGCATTGCAACACGTAGCGCCAATTGAACCGAGTGCCTGTGTGCCTGCGGGTCAGTGCGAGTACGTGGACGAATTTACAGTAGAAGCAGTGAGCTGCGACCCGGAAAGGAGCGGCAGTTCAAGTAGGCATGCGCTGACTTCGTTGCACCGAAACAACGCAGATGGGTGAGGGCGGTCTCATATCAGGCCGCGCTCGGCGAACGACAGGCAGCCGTTGTCGGCCACGATCAAATGATCGAGCACTCGGATGTCGACCAACTGCAGTGCCTCGCGCAGCCGTCGCGTGATCAACTCATCGGCGTGACTGGGCTCGGCAATGCCGGAAGGGTGGTTGTGCGCCAGGATGACGGCGGCGGCATTGTGTGCGAGCGCCTGCTTGACCACTTCGCGCGGATGCACGCTGGCGCCGTCGATGGTGCCGCGAAACAATTCCTCGAAGGCGATCAGACGGTGGCGGTTATCCAGGTGCAGGCAGCAGAACAATTCATGCGGGATATCGCGCAGCCGCGCAATGAGGAACTCCCGTGTGGCTGCTGGCGAGTGCATTGGCGGTCCGGCGCGCATGGCCTCGGCATAGTGGCGCCGCGCCAGTTCCAGTGCCGCCTGCAGGCGGCAATAGCCCGCGACGCCGATGCCCGGTGAGGCCAGGCACACTCCGGGCGCGGCTGACAATAATGCGCGCAGCGATTGATGACGGGCGATGAGGTTGCGCGCCATGGCCACCGCGTCCAGCCCGCGAGTGCCGGCGCCACCGAGCAATACCGCCAGCAGTTCCGCATCCGAGAGCGCCTGGACGCCGCCGGCGAGCAGCTTCTCGCGCGGCCGTTCGCGCTCGGGCCAGTCCTTGATACTCATTCGCACCCCAGAAAAGTGTGCGCCAAGTCTGGGGTGACATAGCCGTGCCGTGCGATCCTCATATCGTGCGCGCATCGCCGGAAAGACCGATAATTGCCGTATGAAAGGCAAACGCATCCTGCTCGGGGTCACCGGCGGTATCGCAGCCTATAAAAGCGCCGATCTGGTGCGGCGGCTGCGCGAGCGCGGCGCACAGGTGCAAGTGGTCATGACCGCTGCTGCGCGCGAATTTGTTACCGCGACCACATTTCAGGCCCTGTCCGGACACCCGGTGCGCACCGATCTATGGGATGGGGCGGCCGAAGCGGCCATGGGACACATCGAGCTGGCGCGCTGGGCGGACCTGCTGCTGGTGGCGCCCGCGAGCGCTGATTTTCTCGCGCGCCTGGCGCACGGACTGGCCGATGATCTGCTCAGTACCCTGGCGCTGGCCACAGCGGCGCCGATCGCCGTGGCGCCGGCGATGAATCAACTCATGTGGGGCAATGCCGCCACGCAGTCCAATGTGGCCTCGTTACAGCAACGCGGCGTGCGCGTACTCGGCCCCGGCGTCGGCGATCAGGCCTGCGGTGAAGTGGGTCCGGGCCGCATGCTCGAACCGCTCGAGATCGCGGCGCTGATTGCACCCCTGCTCAGTCAGGGCGGGGCACTGCAGGGACAGCGCGTGCTCGTGACCGCGGGACCGACGCGCGAATGCATCGATCCGGTGCGCTTCGTGAGCAATCGCAGCTCGGGCAAGATGGGCTTTGCGGTGGCACAGGCTCTGCAGGAACAGGGCGCCGAGGTGGTGCTGGTCAGCGGCCCGGTGACGCTCTCGACACCGCTGGGCGTGCGCCGCATCGACGTGGAGAGCTGCGATCAGATGTATGCCGCCGTGCAGCGCGAGCTGCCCGGCACGGCGATATTCGTCGGCACTGCTGCCGTGGCCGATTATCGGCCGCTGCAATGCGCGCCGCAGAAAATCAAGAAGACCAGCGAGAGCCTGGAGCTGGAGCTCACCCGCACCGTCGACATCCTGGCGCATGTGAGCGCCAGCACGCCGCGGCCATTCGTGGTCGGATTCGCCGCCGAGACTCACTCGGTGGAGCAGCACGCGCGCGCCAAGCTCATGGCCAAGAACCTGGACCTGATTGCCGCCAATGAAGTCGGGCACACCAAGGCCTTCGATTGCGATCACAACGCCTTGCTGGTGCTGTGGCGCAGCGGCGGCCGCGTCGAACTGCCCAGCGCCAGCAAGTGCGAGCTGGCACACGCGCTGACCAACCTGATCGTGGAGCGCTACCGCGAGCATATTCGCGAGAGTGCGCCGGTGCGCGAGCTGCGCGAGGGGTGATGGACTCGGGCGCGCGCCGCACGCTGCGGATCCGAATTCTCGATGCGCGCCTGGGCGGGGAATACCCGCTGCCGCATTACGCCACCGAGGGCAGCGCCGGCCTGGATCTGCGCGCCTGCATCGATGCGCCGTTGCTGCTCGCGCCCGGACAGGCGGAGCTGATTGCCACCGGGTTGTCGATCCATCTGGAGGATCCGGGACTGGCGGCCATGATCCTGCCGCGTTCCGGCCTGGGCCATAAGCATGGCGTGGTACTCGGCAACCTGGTCGGACTGATCGACTCGGACTACCAGGGTGCGCTGATGGTCTCATGCTGGAACCGCGGGCTCAGGCCCTACACGATCGCGCCGGGCGAGCGCATCGCGCAGCTGGTGGTGGTGCCGGTGGTGCAGGTGGCGCTGGAGGTGGTCGAGGATTTCAGTGCCAGCACGCGCGGCGGCGGCGGCTTCGGTCACAGCGGCCGGCAGTAGCGCTCAGGAGTGCGGGCGCGTAGTCAGCTCGTGATAGCGCTGGATGTCGCCGTTGAATTGCGCCGTGGTATCGCTCTCTTCAAGGCGCTTGGCATCGAGCGCGCGTAGCTGGCCACGCGATTCATCCAGGGTGCGCACCAGGTCCTCGGCCAGATCATCCGGCAGGCGCCGCGCGCCCGGCTCGGTGTTATACGGCTTGAAGTGCATGGCCCGGTCCTGCAATGCCGTGAGCCGCGCGCCGAGCGTATCGATATAGATCAGCGTGGCCTTGATCTGCCCTTCCACCTGGGCCACGCGTTCATCACGCAACTGCTCGATGTCCTTGGTCGACAGGTAGGTCGAGAGCAGGAACTGGTCATGCTGCGCACGCTGCTGGGCGGCCGCGTTGACGCGCGTCTGCTCAGCCTGCTGGGCCGCGTTCCTGCCGCCCTCCAGGTGGCCTACCTCGACACCCTGACTATTGAGCACCGAGCGCTCGCTCTGGGTGTATTCGGAAGGCACGCTGTCGCCGTAGTGCACGACGCCCTTTTCATCGGTCCAACGGTACACCTTGGTGCCGCCGGAGGAGTCGGCGGCGCCGGCGGCAGCCATGCCGAGGACTGCCGTCAGCGAGGCCACCAGTGAGGCGATATAGTGCGGGCGCCTATTCATGCTGCCTCATTGTCCACTACACGCGCCGCGCTGCAAGAGCTAGGCGCTCGCAACGCCATACTTGAGGCGGTAGGCATGCAGGGCTGTGAGCTGTGCCGCAGTGGGCGCAAGGCCCGGGGCGGTGCCCGGCGCCTCCAGCGCCGCGATCAGCTCGCTCAGGGTAAGGATTGAGATGCAACGCAGCCCGTAGTGGGCTTCCATTTCCTGCACCGCCGAGCGCTCGGACAGGCCGCGTTCCTGGCGGTCCAGCGCCAGCGCCACGGCCAGCGGCGTCGCGCCCGCGCGGCGGATCAGTTCGAGGGCTGCGCGGATGGCGGTGCCGGCTGTGATCACGTCATCGACGATCACCACCCGGCCCTTGAGCGGGCTGCCGACCAGCACCCCGGCCTCACCGTGATCCTTGGCCTCCTTGCGGTTGTAGGCCCACGGGAAGTTGCGCCCATGGCTTTCAGACAGCGCAATGGCGCTGGCCGCGACCAGCGGGATGCCCTTGTAGGCGGGACCGAACAGCATGTCGAAGTCCGGCAGGCGGTGCATGAGCGCGGCGGCATAGCAGCGGCCCAATGCGGCAATCGAGGCGCCGTCATTGAATAGCCCGGCGTTGAAGAAGTACGGGCTCACACGCCCGGACTTGAGCGTGAACTCGCCAAAGCGCAGCGCCTGGCGCGCCAGCGCAAGCTCGATGAATTGACGCTGGTAATCGCGCACCGCGCCCGCCCTCCCGATGAATGCCGCAGAGTATCATCGCCGCGTGCGGATCATCACCAGCAATGCCGACCGAATCTGATCAGCGTCCCGGCTGGCTGGAGTCGCTGCGCATCTACGCCCGGCCGCGCATGCTGTCCATGCTGGCGCTGGGTTTCTCGAGCGGCTTGCCCTATATGCTGATATTCAGCACCTTGTCGGCGTGGCTGCGGCAGAGCGGCATCACGCGCGCCACCATCGGCATGCTGTCCTGGGTGTCGCTGGTCTACACGCTCAAATTCCTGTGGTCGCCGGTCGTGGATCGACTGCGCCTGCCCTTCATCGGCCGCGCGCTCGGACAGCGGCGCAGCTGGATGCTGCTGGCACAACTGTCGATAGCGGGCGCCCTGCTGGCGATTTCGGGCAGTGACCCGAGGATGCGGGTGGCCGAGGTCGCCGGGTTTGCACTATGGCTGGCATTTTCGGCGGCGACCCAGGACGTCGCCATCGATGCCTGGCGCATCGAGTCGGCGCCGGTGCGCGAGCAGGGCGCCATGGCCGCGGCCTACCAGCTCGGCTACCGGCTCGCGATCCTGGTGGCGTCGGCCGGAGCGCTCTGGATTGCCGCGGACTCGGGCTGGGCCCACAGCTACGCCACCATGGCCGCACTGGTCGGCGTCGGCGTGATCACTACCCTGCTGGTGCGCGAACCGGAACGTCTGGTGCCGAGGGCCTCGGTGCTGGCTGAAAACCGCGTCATCGCCTGGGTCGAGCGTCGCGCCCACTGGCCGCGCTCATTGCGCCACGCCGGCGCCTCGTTCTTCGGCGCCGTGGTCTGCCCGGTCATGGATTTCTTTGCGCGCTACGGGCTGCAGCTCGGGCTGCTGATGTTCGCCTTCATCAGTACCTACCGACTGACGGATTTCACCATGGGAGTCATGACCAATCCGTTTTATCTGGATCTGGGCTTCACGCTCAAGCAGATCGCCGCCGTGGCCAAGGTGTTCGGCACCCTCTGGAGCGTCGCCGGCATTCTGATCGGCGGCTTTGCGGTGGCGCGGCTCGGGCGGGTGCGCTCACTGCTGCTCGGCAGCGTGCTGGTGATCCTTTCCAATCTGTGCTTCGCCGTGCTGGCCGCCCACGGTCAAGCCAGCGTGCCGGGGCTGGCCACGGTGATCAGCCTGGATAATTTTGCCCAGGGCGTGCATGGCACGGCCCTGATCGCGTTCATGTCGTCGCTGACCAGCGCCTCCTATACCGCGACCCAGTACGCGGTACTGTCCTCGCTGTACGCGTTGCCGCCTAAGCTGTTGATGGGCACTTCCGGCCTGGTGGTCGATGCCATCGGCTATCCGCAGTTTTTCGTCTACACGGCGTCGCTGAGCATCCCGGCGCTGCTGCTGCTGTACCTGCTGGCCCGGCGCCGCGATTTTATTTAATCAGTTTATTTAACAGGCTTATTTGAACAGGTCGGGCGCGTCGAACAGGTCCAGGCCCTCGAGTCCGCCGGCCAGTTGTGAATCGCCCTCGAGGCCGCTGTTGGGAGAGGGCGCGTCGTCCTCGCTATCCACGTCGACCGAGCCGCTCCAGTCCTCGGGCGCTTGCGCGTCTTCGATCTCGCCGCTGGCGCGCTGAGTGCCCCAATCCTCGAGATCCATCTCCTCGACGGTGCCGTCGAAGCTCTGCATTTCGATGGTGCGGTCGTCCTCGTCGATGGCGACGATTTCAAAGCTCTCGCCCCCGCGGATGCGGTACCAGGCCCCGATCTCCGGCGGTGCGCTCATTGTCGTAGGCTCCCGTATTCAGCCGAACTGGAATCCATTACGCTGCATTGGGCAACGCACCTCTCACGGTCATGTTGCGCCTGCCGCAGGACGCATTTCAAGATTAATTTGCACGGCCTCATGTTCAACCAGCTGCTCCGATTCTTCGTGGTGTTCCTGGTGGTGGTCGAACCGATCTCGCTGCTGCCATTGTTTGTCGGACTGACGGAGGGCGTGGCCGAGCCGCAGCGGCGGCAGATGGCGCTGCGCGCGGTCATCATCTCGGCGCTGATCCTGACGGTGTTCGCGGTAGTCGGCGGCCCGTTCCTGAAGATCATGAGCATCAGCCTGGAGTCGTTCCGCATTTTCGGCGGCTTGCTGTTGTTGCTGATTGCGCTCGAGATGGTGTTCGCGCGCACGCCGGGCACGCGCACCTCCAAGAAAGAAGAGCAGGAGAGCCAGGAGCGCGATGACATTTCGGTGTTCCCGCTGGCCTTTCCGTTCATCGCCGGACCGGGGGCATTGGCGACGATACTGCTGGCCTTCGGCGGCACCCCCGGCAATCCGCTGTTGTTTCTGGGGCTGCTATTGACGGTGTTCCTGGTGCTGGCGCTTACGCTCGGCATCCTGTATCTGGCGACTCCAGCCATGCGCGTGCTGGGCGTCACCGGTACCAACGTGATCACGCGGCTGTTCGGCGTGCTGCTTGGCGCACTGGCGGTGCAGTTCGTGATCGACGGGCTGCGCGGCAGCTTCGCGTTGTAGGACTACGCGCTGCGCTCGAATAACAGTTCGCGCACCCGGTGACCCAGGCGTTCGCCGCGGCGCTCGAAACGCGTGGCGCCCCGCGGCATCACTGGTTCGCTGAAGCCAGCGTGCCCGGCGCAGTTGCGCAGGGCAGCACAACCGCGCAGCACCTCGAGCATGTGCGTCGCGTAGGGTTCCCAGTCGGTGGCGAGATGGAAGCGGCCAGCCGGCCCCAGCCGCGTGGCCACCAGGGTCACAAAATCGGGCTGCACGATGCGCCGTTTGTGATGGCGCGATTTCGGCCAGGGATCGGGAAACAATAATTGCAATTCATCGAGGCTGCCGGCTGCAATCTGCCATTGCAGCACCTCGACCGCGTCATGCGCGATCACGCGCAGATTGCCGATGCCGGCCTTGCTGGCGGCGAGCAGCAGGTGACCGATGCCCGGCCGGTGGACTTCGACACCGAGGAAGTCGCGTTGCGGAGCGCCGATGGCGCGCTCCAGCAGGTGTTCGCCATCGCCGAAGCCGATCTCGAGTGTACGAGGCGCGACGCGGCCGAACAGGCGATCCAGATCGAGCACGCTGGCGGCGAACTCCACGCCATAGCGAGGCCACAAGCTGACGAGTGCGCGCTGCTGCGCCTCGGTGATGCGTCCGGCGCGCATGACGTAGGAGCGCACACTGCGCACCCGATCCGCAGGTTCCTGCATGCGGCCAGTATATGCTGCGCTCACATGAGCAATGGTTTTTGCAGGATGGCAGCGGTCGCATCGGCGGCGCTATGCGTGGCGCCCAGCGGCAGCCCCAAGGTCGAGGCGCTGCTCGCGCGCATGACGCTCGATGAGAAGATCCAACTGCTGCATGGCGCGCCCGAGCCCGCACAGAGCAATCAGGGCGAGGCGGGTTATCTGCCCGGCATCCCGCGGCTGGGCGTTGGCCCATTGCGCTTCGCCGACGGGCCCCCGGGCGTACTCACGCGTTACCCGGCAACCGCTCTGACGGCCAGCATGGGACTGGCGGCCACCTTCAGCCGCGCCGATGCGCGCGACAACGGCAGCGTCATCGCCTGCGATGCCAGGGCTCTGGGTATAGACGTGGTGCTCGAGCCATTCATCAACATTCATCGCGACCCCGGGTTCTTCCGCGCCTACAACACCTTCGGCGAGGATCCATTGCTGAGCGGCGAGATCGCCGCGGCAGAGATCGAGGGCATCCAGCAGGGCGGAGTCATGGCCCAGGCCAAGCACTACATCGCCTTTGATGGCGCCACCGATGTGAGCGTCGATGCGCAGACGCTGCATGAGATCTACCTGGCGCCGTTCGCGGCCGCGGTCGCCGTCAACGTGGCCTCGATCATGTGTTCCTACAACGTGGTGAACGGCAGCTACGCGTGCGGCAACAGCGACACGCTGGGCTCGATACTGCGCGGTGAATTGAAATTCGAAGGGTTTGTCACCTCCGATTGGGGCGCGGTGCATGCCACCACGTTCATCAATGATGGACTGGACCTGGAGATGCCGGGCAGCGGCACGGTCATGGACTCTTATCTGGCAGGCAACCTGCCCAGGAAAGACGAGCCGCGCAAACTGCTCGACCCGCCGATCATCAATCACATTCCCGAGGAGACGCTGCCCGCACCCATGCCGGCTCCCCGTCTGCCCGGTTCGCCGCCGATCGGCCTGCTTGCGGCCATGGCGCAGGGCAAGGTCAAGCAGAGTGCAATCACCGAGTCGGCGCGCCGCATCCTCACGCAGATGCAGCGCTTCGGCCATCTCGATCATTTTTCGGCCGACGCGGTACCCAGCGGCATTGCATCGTCGCAGAGCCTTGAGGCCAATGCGGCGGTCGTGCGCCGCACCGCCATCGATGCGGCGGTGCTGCTCAAGAACGACGGCCAGGCCTTGCCCCTGAAGACGGCCGATCTCAGGGCGCTGGCGATGATCGGTCCGGGTGCTTTGCAGAACATCGCCGTCGGCGAGTCGGGCGAGAAGGGGCTGGGGCATATCGAGCGCCAGATTGGTCCGAGTGCCGCGCTGCGGGAGAGCGCCGGGGTCCAGGTCATCGACGCCGTGGCGGACGACATGACCGGCACGCCCATTCCCGCCGAGCGCTTGGCGCACCACGGCGTTGCCGGGCTGCAGCGCCTGGACGGCGAAGGCCGCGAGATCGCAAGCGATGCGGCGCTGGATTTCAGCAGCGTGCGCGGCAACGCGTTGCCTGCCGGCACCAGCGCGCAATGGATCGGACTGCTGCAGGTGCCTCACAACGGGCGTTACCGGCTTTACCTGCAGATCCTCGGCGCCAGCGGCTCGCTGTCGCTCGACGGTAAGTCGCTGGCGGCCACCGGCGGCCTGAGCCTGCACGGCGAGTCCTTGCAACCCGGCCAGGACAATCTGCTGCCGACGCGCGACGGTCTCGACAACGTGCGCCGCGAGCTGCCACTGAGCCGTGGTCCGCACGCCCTCTCGGTACGCATCCAGGGCGAGCACAACGGCCAGCCGGTGCAGATACGGCTCGCCTGGGTCACCCCCAAGCAACGCGCGGCTGACTACCAACAGGCGATTCGTGCCGCCAGGAACGCGCACAAGGTGATTGTGTTCGCGTGGAGCCGCGGCCGGCCGGTATTTCATCTGCCCGGCGATCAGGACCGGCTCATCGCCGATGTCGCCAGGGCCAATCGCAACACCATCGTGGTGCTGAACATCAGCGAACCGGTGGCCATGCCGTGGCTTGCGCACGTCAAAGCCGTGCTGCTGATGTGGTGGCCAGGCGATGAAGGGGGGCGCGCGAGCGCGGATCTGCTGCTGGGCCGGGCAAGTCCGGCCGGCCGGCTGCCCTTCACCTGGCCCAGGCAATTTGCAGTCGGCCCGGCCAACGATCCGGCGCACCCCGAGCGCTCATCGCTCGGCATCGACGGCAAGACCACATACTCCGAAGGCATCTTCGTCGGCTATCGCTGGTTCGATCAGCACGCGATCGAACCCCTGTTCCCGTTCGGCTATGGCCTGTCGTATACGAGGTTCGAATACTCGGATCTGAGCATCAGCCGCGCCGCCGACGGCGGCCTGGATGCCGGCTTTGAGCTGCGCAATACCGGCGGCAGCGCCAGCGATGAAGTACCGCAACTGTACCTGGGCGCTCCCACGCCTGCGCCCGCGAACGCACAGTTCGCGTACCGCGCGCTGGCGGCGTTCGAGCGCGTGCAGGTCGGCGCCGGCGAGAGCAGGCGGGTGACGTTGCACGTTCTGCCGCGCGCACTGCAATACTGGTCCGTTGCGGACCGCCGCTGGCTGAGCGCCAACGGCCAGCGGCTGGTCTACGTGGGCGCCTCCTCGCGCGATGTGCGCCTGCAGACCGTGATGAGCATCGCTGCGCCATAGCAATAGAGAGAGTGCCGGTGAAGAAAATTCCCTTTTCGGTGCTGGATCTGTCCGCGATCGTGGAGGGCGCGACGGCGGCCGATGCACTGCGCAATTCGCTGGCACTGGCGCAGACGGCCGAGTCGCTCGGTTACCGGCGTTTCTGGCTGGCCGAGCATCACAACATGCCTGGCATCGCCAGCGCCGCCACGGCAGTGGTCATCGCCCATGTGGCGGGCGGCACGCGCACCATCCGAGTCGGCTCGGGCGGCGTGATGCTGCCCAACCACGCACCTTTGGTGATCGCCGAGCAGTTCGGTACCCTGGTATCGCTGTACGGCGAGCGCATCGATCTGGGCCTGGGGCGCGCCCCGGGTACCGATCCGGTCACGGCGCGCGCGCTGCGGCGTGACGCGGCCGCGGGT
>Ga0208849_1001860_pt1 | contig 13047 bp, 14 predicted proteins | sample NGESurdeep072012_10_FD_184470 | JGI IMG/M metagenome (GOLD analysis project Ga0208849, IMG submission 184470) | Arctic peat soil microbial communities from Barrow, Alaska - NGEE Surface sample 53-3 deep-072012 (SPAdes) | ecosystem: Environmental > Terrestrial > Soil > Wetlands > Peat ...
TGTTGGGGGAGCACGACTTCCGGGCCTTCTGCCGGCGCGTGCCGGGGACCGAGGCCGGCACGCCCATCCGTCGGCGGGTGCTCGATGCCCGCTTCGCCGAGGTGCCGGTCCGATCCGGCGAGCTCGGCCCCGGCGCCCGGCTGCTGCGGTTCGACATCGGGGCCACCTCCTTCTGCCACCAGATGGTGCGATCGGTGGTGGGGATGCTCGTCGAGGTCGGGCGGGGCCGCCGTCGGGCCTCGGACGTGCACTGGCTGCTGCAGAGCGGCGACCGCTCCCGGGTCGGCGGCGTCATCGCCCCGCCCCAGGGGTTGTGCCTGGTCGGTGTGGACTACGACGAGTGACCCTCGGGGGCCGGGGTGTCTCGCGCCGCTTGCCCGGGGCACGTGCAGCGCCTAACGTTGTCCGCTGGCTAAGTGCAGGAGCTGCCCCTCTGTGTGGGTGGCCCCGCGGCCGGCACCCGAGCCGGGAGGTGCCGTGACGCCTGTCTGGGCCCGGGACACAAGACGAGGATTCTCCGTGCGCACGTTTTCGCCCAAAGCTGACGACATCATCCGGTCCTGGCACGTCATCGACGCCGAGGACATGGTGCTCGGACGACTGGCCACCGAGGTGGCCTCGCGCCTGCGTGGCAAGCACAAGCCGATCTTCGCCCCCCACATCGACACCGGCGACCACATCGTGGTCGTGAACGCGGCGAAGATCGTGCTCACCGCGGACAAGGCCGAGAAGAAGTTCGTCTACCACCACAGCGGGTACCCCGGTGGGCTCACCAAGAAGAAGTACGGCGACCTGATGACCGAACGACCCGAGGAGGTCGTGCGCCGCGCCGTCCGGGGCATGCTGCCCCGCACCCGCCTCGGTCGTCAGCAGCTGCACAAGTTGAAGGTGTACGCCGGCCCCGAGCATCCCCACCAGGCGCAGCAGCCCCAACCCCTCGACGTGCCCGGCGCCCGGGTGCCGTCGTGATCCCCCGGGTTGCCGGCACGCCCCGCCCGTCGAAGAGACAGGAACCAGGAACGTGACGACAAAGGTCAAGCTCGGCACCCCCCTCTGCCAGAACACGGGCAGGCGCAAGGCGGCGGTGGCCCGCGTGAGGATCCGGCCCGGCCAAGGGAAGATTACGATCAATCGACGGGCCTTCGACGACTACTTCAGCTCCGCCACGCACCGCATGGTGGTGACCGAGCCCCTGCGGGTCACCAATCTCACCGAGGGATATGACATCGACGCCACCATCGCCGGTGGGGGCGTGTCGGGCCAGGCCGGCGCCATGCGCCTGGGCATCACCCGCTCGCTGGTCGAGCTCAACCCCGAGCTGCGTGCCATCCTCAAGAAGGCCGGTCTCCTCACGCGCGACGCCCGCGAGAAGGAGAGCAAGAAGTACGGCCTCAAGAAGGCGCGCAAGGCACCTCAGTACTCCAAGCGGTAGCGGATCGTGGGCCTGCGGTTCGGCACGGACGGCATTCGCGGAGTCGCCAACGCAGAGTTGGGTGCCGAGTTGGTCATGGCCCTGGGGCGCGCCGCGGCCCGGGCCCTCCCCGCCCGGTGTTTCCTGGTCGGGCGTGACACCCGGCGATCGGGCCCGATGCTGCAGGCCGCGTTGTCGGCGGGGATGGCGAGCGAGGGAGCCGACGTCATCGACGTGGGCGTGCTTCCCACCCCCGGTGTGGCGTGGTTGGCGGCCGAGCGCGGCTACCCCGCGGCGGTGGTCTCGGCCTCGCACAACCCCTTCGCCGACAACGGCATCAAGCTCTTCGCCGCCGGTGGCCTGAAGCTGCCCGATCCCACCGAGACCGCCATCGAGGTGGAGCTCGAACGAGTGCTGGCGGCGGCGGGACCACCGTGGCGGGCCCCGGTGGGCCACGGGGTGGGCACGGTGTCGGTCGACACCAGCGCCCGGGACGGGTATGTCGAACATCTCGTGGGTGTGCTCGACGGGCGCGACCTCTCGGGCCTGCGCGTGGTGGTGGACTGCGCCAACGGCGCCGCGTCGGTGGTGGCCCCCGAGGTCCTGGCTCGTCTCGGTGCGGAGGTACACGCCATCGCCCACGAGCCCGACGGCTCCAACATCAACGACGGATGTGGCTCGACCCATCCCGAGTCGCTGGCGGCCGAAGTCGTGGCCCGGGCCGCGCATCTGGGGCTGGCTCTGGACGGGGACGCCGATCGGTTGCTGGCCGTCGACCACACCGGGGCGATGACCACGGGGGACGAGCTGGTCTCGTTGTTCGCCACCGATCTGGCCGGCCGGGGCCGGCTCGCCGGCAACACCGTCGTGGTGACGGTCATGACCAACCTCGGCTTCCGCCTCGCCATGGCCGAGCGCGGCATCACCGTGCGCGAGACCCAGGTGGGGGACCGGTATGTCCTCGAGGAGCTCAACGCGCACGGGCTCACGCTGGGCGGTGAGCAGTCGGGGCACATCGTGTTCCGCGAGCTGGCGACGACGGGAGACGGGGTGCTCACCGGTGTCCTGCTGCTCGACCTCGTGAAGCGCTCCGGGGCATCGTTCGCGGCGTTGGCGCACGGGTCGATGCAACGGCTTCCCCAGGTGCTGCTCAACGTGGTGGCGCCCCGGCCCGACCAGACCGTGGCCTCGCCGGCGGTGCAGGCCGAGGTGGTGGCGGTGCAGACCCGGCTCGGCGGGCGCGGGCGCGTGCTGCTGCGGGCCAGCGGGACCGAGCCCCTGGTCCGGGTGATGGTGGAGGCCGAGAACATCGAGGCGGCGCAGGCCGCCGCGCAGCGCCTGTGCAGCGTGGTGGAGAAGGCCCTGGTGGCTTCGGAGGCCCCCAAGTAGGAACGGGAGCACTCCCCCGAGGTCGCGGCGGTCCCGCCCGAGGTCGACGACCCCGTAGCCTTGGGGCCATGTGCGGCATCATCGGAGCCACCGGCGGTGACGAAGTCCTGGACGTCCTGCTCCGGGGGCTCGAGCGCCTCGAATACCGCGGCTACGACTCGGCCGGCGTGGCCTTGCAGTCCGCCGGGGTCCTGTGGCGGGCCCGCGCCGCCACCGGGACGCGGTCGCTCGAGGACCTGCGCAAGGTCGTCGAAGACGGCCCGGGATCTGTCGCCGCCGGCATCGGCCATACCCGCTGGGCTACGCACGGGCACCCCACCGAGACCAACGCCCACCCCATCCTCGACTGCAGCGGGAACGTCGCCGTCGTGCACAACGGGATCATCGAGAACTGGCGGGAGCTGGCCGAGCAGCTGCGCGGCGAGGGACACGCTTTTGTGACCGACACCGACACCGAGGTACTCGCCCATCTCGTCGAGAGGGAGCTCTCGGGCGGCTCTTCGCTGCCCGACGCCGTGCGCGCCACGTTGCGCGAAGTGCGCGGCGCCTTCGCCCTGGCGGTCATGTGCGCCGGCGAGCCCGGCACCATCGTGGCGGGGCGCCGGGTGTCGCCGCTCATCATCGGCATGGGCGAGGGCGACTCGGGCGAGGGCCTGCTCGCCTCGGACATCCCCGCCCTGCTGGGCCGGACGCGACGGTTCTGGGTCCTCGACGACGATCAGGTCGTCATCCTGCGTCCGGGCTCGATGCTGGTCACGACCCTGCAGGGCAAAGAGGTCGAGCCCAAAGAGCTCCACGTCGAATGGGATCTCGAGGCGGCGGAGAAGGGCGGGTACCCCGACTTCATGGGCAAGGAGATCCACGAGCAACCCCGTGCCATCGCCGACACCCTGCTCGGTCGGCTGCTGCCCGACGGGACCGTCGAGCTCGACGAGTGCCGGATCACCGACGACGAGCTGCGCCAGGTCAACAAGGTGTTCGTGGTGGCCTGCGGGTCGAGCTACCACGCCGGCATGGTGGCCAAGTACGCCATCGAGAGCCTGGCGCGACTGCCGACCGAGATCGACATCGCCTCGGAGTTCCGCTACCGCGATCCTGTGCTCGACGAACGGACGCTGGTGGTGGGGGTGAGCCAGTCGGGCGAGACCATCGACACCCTCCAGGCCATGCGCGAGGCTCGGCAGTGGGACGCCAAGATCCTGGTCATCTCCAACGTCGTGGACTCGTCGATGGCCCGGGAGGCCGACGGCGTCCTCTACACGCGGGCCGGCCCCGAGGTGGGCGTGGCCGCCACCAAGACGCACCTGACCCAGATCGTGGCGCTCGAGCTGCTGGCGCTGTACCTGGCCCAGTTGCGGGGGTTCGAGAAGCCCGCCGACGCCCGCGTGCTGTTCCACGACCTGGCCCGGCTGCCCGAGCTGGTGCAGCGGTCTCTTACTCCCGAGCGCGAGGCCGAGGTGGCCGCCATCGCCGGCAAGTTCACCGACACCCGCGACTTCTTCTTCCTGGGACGCCACGTGGGGTTCCCGGTGGCGCTCGAGGGTGCGCTGAAGCTCAAGGAGATCTCCTACATGCGGGCCGAGGGCTACCCCGCCGGCGAGCTCAAGCACGGCCCGATCGCGCTGATCGTGCCGGGCACCGTGGTCGTCGGTGTGGCCACCCGCACCCATTTGTGGGCGAAGATGATGGGCAACGTGGCCGAGGTCCGCGCCCGCGGCGCCACCGTCGTGCTCGTCGCCAACGAGGAGGACAACGACACCGCGGCACAGGCGGACGAGGTCTTGTGGGTGCCGAGGACCCACCCGCTCTTCGCCCCCGTGCTCGACGTGGTCCCCCTGCAGCTGTTCGCGTACCACATCGCCCGGTTGCACGGCCATAACGTCGACCGGCCCCGCAACCTGGCCAAAACCGTCACGGTGGAGTGAACGCGCCCCGCCGCGATCTCGGGGTGGGGGGCGTCCGTGGTATCGGCGTCGACGCCGTCGACGTGGTGCGGTTCCGGCACGTCCTCGAGCGCCGTCCGGGCATCGTGCACCGCTTGTTCACCGACGCCGAGCGCGCCTACGCCGGTGCCAGCCGTGACCCCGGTCCCCGCCTGGCCGTCCGCTTCGCCGCCAAAGAGGCGGTGTTGAAGGCACTCGGCGTCGGTGTGGGGGCGGCGGGGTTCCGAGACGTCGAGGTCGTCCGGGCCGAGAACGGCGAGCCGGGTCTGTCGTTGTCGGGGCGGGCCGCGGCGCTGAGCGCGCGTCGTGGGGTGCGCCGGTGGCACCTGTCGCTGACCCACACCGATTCCGTGGCCGTCGCCACCGTGATCGCCGAGGGACCGGCATCGTGAAGCCGGTCCTGCGCGTGGACGAGATGCGCGCCGTCGATGCCGCCGCGCTCGAGCAGGTGTCGGAGCAGACCCTGGTGGAGCGGGCCGGGACGGCCGTCTCGACATGGGCGGTGCGCATGCTGGGCGGCACCTACGGGCGCCATGTGGTGGTGGTGGCGGGCAAGGGCAACAACGGCGCCGACGGGCTGGTGGCGGCGGCCCGGCTGCGGCGCCGCGGCGCCCGGGTGACCGTGGTCGAGGCCGGCGACGCCCCCGATCGCATCGGGACGGCCGGGACCGTCGACCTCGTGATCGACGCCGCCTACGGGACGGGTTTCCGTGGCACCTACCGGGCCCCGGCCGTGCCCACCGGCGTGCCCGTGCTGGCGGTCGACATCCCCTCGGGTGTCGACGGGGACAGCGGCGAGGCGTGCGGGGAGCCGCTGCGCGCCGATCTCACCGTCACCTTCGCCGCGCTCAAGACGGGCCTCCTCCAAGGGGACGGCCCCCTGCTGGCGGGACGCGTGGAGGTGGTCGACATCGGCCTCGACGTGAGCGGGGCCACTATGTGGGTGATCGAGGACGCCGATGTGCCCCGTTTGCTGAGGCCACGACCACGGGACGCGCACAAGTGGCAGTCGGCGGTGGCCGTGGTGGCGGGGTCGCCGGGCATGACGGGCGCGGCCGGACTCTGCGCCCGCGCCGCCTACCGCGCCGGGGCGGGGATGGTCCGTGTGGGCATCCCCGGTGGCGATCCCTCCGATCTCCCCGTCAGCGAAGCGGTCGGGGCCCCCTTGGCGTCGGCGGGTTGGGCTGGCGACGCGCTGGTCATGTCCGAGCGGTGCCGGGCGCTGGTGGTCGGTCCCGGGCTTGGCCGGGCCGACACCACGGTGGCCGATGTACGCGACGTCGTGGCGCGGGCCACGGTGCCCACGGTGGTGGACGCGGACGGCCTCTATGCGCTGGGCACGGGAGACGCCATCGGCGCCGTGGTGGGCGCCGCCCCCGGCACGCCGACGGTCCTCACCCCCCACGACGGAGAGTTCGCCCGGCTGGCCGGTGCTCCCCCGGGCATCGACCGGATCAGCGCGGCGTGCGCGTTGGCACGGCGGTGCGGTGCCCTGGTCTTGCTCAAGGGGCCGACCACGGTGGTGGCCGAGCCGACGGGGAGCGTGCTGTTGGCCACGGCCGGGTCGCCTCGGCTGGCTACGGCGGGTACCGGCGACGTGCTCTCGGGTGTCATCGGGGCGTTCATGGCCCGAGGGGTGCACACGCAGCACGCCGCCGCCCTGGCCGCGCACGTCCACGGCCGGGCCGCCGAGCTCGGCCCTCCCGAAGGCCTGGTGGCGGGAGACCTCGCCGAGCTCCTGGGCACGTGGCTGTCGGGGATCGGCCCATGAGCGACGCCGATGTTCGCCACGACACCCGTGCCGTCCCGGCGGGAGTGGGGTCGCGCCCGGTGTGGGCCGAGGTCGACCTGGGTGCGGTCCGCCACAACGCCTCCCTGCTGCGCGCCGCGGCCGCACCGGCGGCGCTGTGTGCGGTGGTGAAGGCCGACGGCTACGGCCATGGCGCGGTGGCGGTGGCCCGGGCCGCGCTGGCAGGTGGTGCCACGTGGTTGGCGGTGGCGACACCCGAAGAGGGACTGCACCTGCGCCGGGCCGGGATGGGCGTTCCGGTGCTCGTCTTGTCCGAGCCCCCTCCCGAGGCCATGGCCGACGTCGTCGGACACGGGCTCACGCCGACGCTGTACTCGGGCCCCGCTGTGGCGGCCGCCGCCGCGGCCTCGAGGCGCGCCGGGGTGGTGACCGATGTCCATGTGAAGGTGGACACCGGCATGCACCGCGTCGGCGTGGCGCCCGACGACCTGCTCGAGGTGGTGGGGGCGCTGTCGAAAGAGCCGTGGCTTCGCTTTGCTGCCTTGTGGACCCATTTCCCCGTGGCCGACGGGGTGGCCGGTGAGGACCGGTCCTTCACCGAGGCGCAGCTGCACCGCCTTCAAGAGGCCCGCGGCGTCCTGGCGGGCGCCGGGCTCGCCCCGCCCATGGTGCACGCTGCCAATTCGGCCGGCGCGCTCGCCTACCCCGCGGCACGCCTGGACATGGTGCGGTGCGGGATCGCCCTGTACGGGGTGTCGCCGTTCCCGGTGCTCGACCCCAGGTTGGCGTCGGTGATGGATGACACCGGCGCCATGGGACTGCGTCCGGTGCTGTCGCTGCGGGCCAAGGTGGGGCTGGTGCGCCGGCTCGACGCCGACGAGCGGCCCTCCTACGGCCGCCTCTACGGACTGCGCGTCGCCTCGACGGTGGCCACGGTTCCCCTCGGCTACGCCGACGGCGTCCCCCGGCGCTACTTCACCGAGGGCGGTACGGTCCTGGTGGGCGGCCGCCGGTGCCCTCTGGCCGGGATGGTCACGATGGACCAGATCGTGGTGGACTGCGGCCCGGATGCGGACGTGGCGGTGGGTGACGACGTGGTGCTCATAGGTCGACAAGGCACCGAGGCACTCACGGCGACGGACTGGGCCGAGGTGCTCGGCACCATCGCCCATGAAGTGTTCTGCGGCATCGGTGCACGGGTGCCGCGCGTCGTGGTCGAGGGGGAGGGTCACCAGTGAGCGACAGCAGACCGCTGTACCGGAGCCGGGTGGTTCGGGGCGTGGCCGCCGGCACCGGGGCGGCGCTGGCGGCGGGATGGGCGGCACAGCACCGTCTGGTGGCCCGCACCAAGGCGACCCCCGACGACATCGCCACCGAGGGCCTCACCGTCCCCGCCGACTGCACCAGCCACGTCGTCGACGCCGACGACGGAGGTCGTATCCACGTCATCGAGCGCGGCGAGGGGTCTCCGGTCGTGCTCCTCCACGGCTTCATGCTCAGCGCGACGCTGTGGGCGCACCAATTGCGCGACCTCGCCGAGCACCACCGGGTCATCGCACCCGATCTGCGGGGCCACGGCTCGTCGGTGGAGGGCGCGGCGGGCTTCTCCATGGTGGGCACCTCGGGCGCGGTGGACGAGTTGCGCGCCGAGGTCCGTATGGCCGAAGCCCAACAGGGATCTCCCGCCGTGCGCCGCATGGCCATGGACGTGCGCAGCGTCCTGGCCGCCCTCGACGTCGAGCACGCGCTGGTGGTGGGGCACTCGATGGGCGGCATGGTGGCGCTGCAGATGGCGCACGACACCCCCGCCGAGGAGCTGCACCGTCGCGTGGCGGGCCTGGCCCTGGTGTCGACGACCGGCGGCCCCTTCTCGCGCCTGCCGGGGTTCGGGGGCATGGCGCGCCTGGCCGGCCCGGTCTCGGCCCGGGCCATGGGGTTGGCGGACCGGTGGGGTGTGCGCACCGTGGCCTCGCCCGACGTGCGCTGGTGGCTCACCCGGGTGGGGTTCGGGGCCGAGGCGCCGCCGGCCCAGGTCCGCTTCGTCGAGGGGCTGCACCTGGCCACGTCGTCGAAGACCGTGGCCGAGCTGCTCCCGGCCCTGGCGCTGTTCGACCTTTCGTCCTGGCTCGGGTCGCTCGATCTCCCCGTGCTCGTGGTGGTCGGTTCCAACGACCGCCTCACGCCGCCGCGTCATGCCCAGCGCACCGCGGCGGCGTTGCCTCATTCCGAGCTGGTCGAGCTCCCCCGGTGCGGGCACATGCCCATGATCGAGCGTCGCCGCGAGTTCACCCGGCTCATCGAGGAGTTCGCCGTCAAGATCGGCTGACCCCGGCGGCCGGGCCTGCTTCCGGCGATACCATGCGGCCGGTGGGCACCTTGGCCGATCTCCAGACCGAGGCCCTGGCCTGCACGCGCTGCGCGCTGGCGTCGGGCCGGACCCAGGTGGTGTTCGGGGTGGGCGACCCCGCCGCGTCGCTCATGTTCGTGGGGGAAGGGCCCGGGCGCGAGGAGGACCTGGTCGGAGAGCCCTTCGTCGGCCGGTCCGGGAAGCTGCTCGACAAGCTCCTGCATCAGGAGATTGGCCTGGAACGGAGCCAGTGCTACATCGCCAACGTGGTGAAATGCCGCCCCCCCGGGAACCGCGACCCGCTCCCCGACGAGATCGCGTCGTGCCGTCCCTACCTCGAGGCCCAGATCGAGCTGATCTCGCCTCGCGTCGTGGTCACCCTCGGGAACTTCGCCACCCGCCTCCTGCTCGACACGAGCGAGGGCATCCGCAAGCTGCGCGGGCGCGCCTATCCGTTCCGCGCTGGACAGCTGGTCCCGACGTACCATCCGGCCGCCGGTCTGCGGGGTGGGGCCGAGGTGGTGGCGGAGATGCGCGCCGACTTCGTGCGGGCCAAGCTGCTCCTGGCCGGCGATCGATCGTGAGCCCGGCCACCGGGGACCACGCCCCGGTGCGGCTGCGGACCGACTCGGCGGACGACACCCGTGCCCTCGGCGCCGCCTTGGCCCGGGGGTTGCGTCCGGGCGACGTCGTGCTCCTGGCGGGAGACCTGGGGGCGGGGAAGACCACTTTGGCCCAGGGGATCGGGGTGGGCCTGGGGGTCGCCGACCACGTCACGAGCCCCACGTTCACCCTGGTGCGCTCGTACCCCTGCCCGGGGTCCCCGACGATACGGACCCTGGTGCACGCCGATCTGTACCGCCTCGACACCACGGGTGAGGTGGTGGACCTCGCCCTGGCGGAATTGGTGGAGGACGACGCCGTGGCCGTGGTGGAGTGGGGGGACGTGGCCGAGCCCGTGCTCGGCGGCGATGCCATCTCGGTGCGCCTCGCCCCCGGGCCGATCGACGACGAGCGATGGGTCACGATCGGCGTCACCGGGTCGGCGGCCCCGCGACGCGGCGAGCTCGACGGGCTCGTGGCGAAGTGGGCGACGCCATGATGGTGTTGGCGGTGGAGTCGTCCACCGAGCTGGCGGGAGTGGCGTTGGCCGATGAGGGTGGCGTGCTCGGCACGGTCACCGTGGCGCGCGGCCGGCACCACGCCGAGTCGATCACCCCCGCCATCGAGTTCCTGTGCCGCCGGGTCGAGGTCAGCCTGTCCGCTCTCGACGCCGTCGGCGTCGACGTGGGCCCCGGGCTGTTCACCGGGCTGCGAGTCGGCGTCGGCACCGCCAAGGCACTGGCGTTCGCGCTGGAGCGGCCACTGGTCGGCGTGTCGAGCCTCGAGGTCCTGGCCCACGCCGTGGCGACGTCGGGCACGACGCCGGGCACGCTCGTGGTCCCCGTGGTCGACGCCCGGCGGGGAGAGGTCTTCACCGCCCGCCTCCGGATGACCGCCGACGGCCTGTCGTGGGAGCAGTCCGAGGTGCGAAGGGCGCCCGAGGCGCTCGCCGCCGAACTGGGCGCCCTGGGCGAACCGGTCGTCTTGGCCGGCGACGGGGCGCGCCGGTACCGGGCGATACTGGGCGCCGTGCCCGGCGCCGTCTTCGTGGGCGAAGCCCTCGACTTCCCTCCACCGGGTGTCCTCGCCGCCCTGGTGCACGCCCGAGCCGCCGGGGGCGAGAGCGCCGATCCGCGCGCCGTGCTCCCTCATTACCTGCGCGACGCCGATACCCGGATCAACTGGGCGACGCGGGCGCCGCGCGCCGGCGTGGAGGGCTGAGTGCCCCCGGCATGGGACGACGAGGGGCCCGTCCCTCCCGACGACGCGCCGGAGGCGACGTCGGCGCACGTGGCGGGAGCGGTGCGCATCATGCCGCTGCGCCGCAAGCACTTGCGCACCGTCGTCCAGATCGAAGAGGCTAATTACCCGCGACCGTGGTCCTCCACTGTCTTTCTCTCCGAGCTCGCCCAACGCCGGTCCCGTCGCTACACCGTGGCCACCATCGGCCCGCTCGTGGTCGGCTACTGCGGGCTCATGGTGGTGGCCGAGGACGGCCACATCACTACCCTCACCGTCGACCCGGCGTGGCACCGTCGCAGCATCGGCACCGTGCTGCTCCTGGACCAGGCCCGGGCCGCCCCCGTCCTGGGGGTGCGTCACCTCACGTTGGAGGTGCGGGCGTCGAATGCATCGGCACAGACGCTGTACCAGCGTTTCGGCTTCGCGCCGGTGGGTGTGCGCCGCAACTACTACCCCGAGACGGGCGAGGACGCCATCGTCATGTGGGCGCGCGACATCGACACGGCCGACTACGCGCAACGGTTGGCGGGTATCGACGCCCGGATCGGTTCAGGGACGTGAGCGACGACGGCGCGGTGGTGCTCGGCATCGAGACCTCGTGCGACGACACCGCCGCGGCGGTGGTGCAGGGCGGCACCGAGGTGTTGTCGTCGGTGGTCTCCAGCCAGGTGGACCTGCACGCCATGTACGGCGGGGTGGTCCCCGAGCTCGCCGGCCGGGCGCATCTCGAGCTCCTGACCCCGGTCATCGCCGAGGCGCTCGGGCGCGCCGGGGTGGTGGGGCGAGACCTCGACGCCGTGGCCGCCACCATCGGCCCCGGGCTGATCGGCTCCCTGCTCGTGGGGGTGAGCGAAGCCAAGGCGCTGGCCCTGGCCTGGGGCCTGCCCTTCGTGGGTGTGAATCACCTCGAGGGCCACCTCTTCGCCGCCCTCTTGGACCATCCCAGCATCGAGTGGCCCGTGGTCGTCCTCCTGGTCTCGGGGGGCCACACCCTGCTGGTGTCGATGGAGGGGCCCGGGCGGTACCGGCTCCTGGGCCAGACCGTCGACGACGCCGCGGGCGAGGCCTTCGACAAGGTGGCCCGGTTCCTGGGCCTGGGGTACCCGGGCGGGCCGGCCATCGAGCGGGTGGCGGTGGCGGGGGACCCGGCCGCCTTCGCCTTTCCCCGAGCCAAGGTCGGCGACGGCCTCGACTTCTCCTTCAGCGGGCTCAAGACGTCGGTGGTGCGGGCCGTGGGTCGAACGCCCGAGGCGTCGGACCAGGACGTGGCGGCGTCGTTCCAGCAGGCGGTGGTGGACGTGCTCGTGGCCAAGGCCGCCCGGGCCGCGGTGTCGGTGGGGGCTCGGGGGGTGTGCCTGGCCGGAGGGGTGGCGGCCAACGGCGTCCTGCGCCGGGCCGTCACCGAGGCCTGTACGGAGCTGGGCCTTCCCGCCTATCTGCCCAGCCTGGCCACCTGCACCGACAACGCGGCCATGATCGCCGCCGCCGGTTGGTGGCAGCTCGAGCAGGTGGGACCGTCCCCCCTCGACACCGGCGCCGATCCCAATCTCCGCCTGCCCCTGCTCGCCTGAGGGGCCCGTGGGGCGCGGCGCCCCGGTTGCCCGGCGTCCCGGCGCCCGCTATCGTTAGCACTCGCAAGGTTCGAGTGCTAAGTGCCTACAGGAGGCTCACCTGCTATGAAGCTCCACCCCCTCGAGGACCGGATCGTTGTCCGCCCCGGCGAATCGGAAGAGACCACCGCCTCCGGGCTCGTGATCCCCGACACCGCCAAGGAGAAGCCCCAGCAAGGTGAGGTGATCGCCGTCGGCCCCGGCCGTCGTGCCGAGAACACCGGAGACCTCGTGCCCGTCGACGTCGCCACGGGCGACACGGTGGTCTACTCGAAGTACGGCGGCACCGAGATCACCTTCGAGGGCGAGGATCTTCTCATCCTTTCGAGCCGTGACGTGCTCGCCAAGATCAGCAAGAAGTAGGGCGACCGGCGATGTCCAAGATCCTGAAGTTCGACGAAGCGGCGCGCCGCGGCCTGGAGGCCGGTGTCGCCAAGCTCGCCGACACCGTGAAGGTGACGCTCGGCCCGAAGGGTCGCAACGTCGTCATCGACAAGAAGTTCGGTGCCCCCACGATCACCAACGACGGCGTGACCATCGCCCGCGAGGTGGAGCTGGAGGACCCGTTCGAGAACATGGGCGCCCAGCTGGTGAAGGAGGTCGCCACCAAGACCAACGACGTCGCCGGTGACGGCACCACCACCGCCACGGTGCTCGCCCAGGCCCTCATCCACGAGGGCTTGCGCAACGTGGCCGCCGGGGCCAGCCCCATGTCGTTGAAGCGTGGCATCGAGAAGGCGGTCGACGCCGTC
>Ga0208849_1001861_pt1 | contig 13044 bp, 14 predicted proteins | sample NGESurdeep072012_10_FD_184470 | JGI IMG/M metagenome (GOLD analysis project Ga0208849, IMG submission 184470) | Arctic peat soil microbial communities from Barrow, Alaska - NGEE Surface sample 53-3 deep-072012 (SPAdes) | ecosystem: Environmental > Terrestrial > Soil > Wetlands > Peat ...
CGTGGCCGTGGGCGGACACATCGACTAGGCGATAAAGGCCGTAGCCTATCGCGCGCTGGTCACGGCTGCGGTTCTTCATCAACCGATAGCCCTGTCGCGCAGCCATCCGGCGCACCCGATTTTCTTGCACCTTTTCTTTCATCACTTTGTCCTCGCGTTGATGCCCCGGGGTGAACCCGAAGCTATGCTGTAAGGCATGCTATCGGGTGTGCTGGAGTGCAATCGCTATTGGACGCGGTGGTTAATCGGTAAAGGCGCGCGGCGGGCTGCTAGCGATCGTCGGTGTAGCAGACCGGAGCCTTGCCGCCGGCACGGCTCCACGCACTGCGACCGCCGCACCTGCTGCCGTCCGAAGCGTAGTCATAGGGGCAGTCGCAGCCTTGTGCATACTTGGGAGGGCGAAATGGCTTATGGGAATGGGCCAAGGCCACCGGCGGTGAGGCCACGGCCAGCGACAGCAAGCCGATCAACGCCCAGTGCACTTTTATCGACATGCGCGCGCCCTTCGTGCCACGAGCATATCAGGCATTAGTCCTTTGTGCAGGTCTTGGCCTGATTCTAGGCCCGCTTGACCACGACGACCAAAAATCCAGCAATATCAGCCACCGGCAAATCCTGTCCCCCAACCAACCTTTTAACGTGATCGCTGACCTATGACGGGCTTACCGGCCGGCAAGCCGCCGCTGGTTGACGTGACGGCGATAGATGCGGAGGGCCTGGTCGATCGCCCCCGCCGGGCCGTTGGCGGCCAATCCCGCTGCCGCGGCTTGCTGCGCCTCACCGAGCGCCGTGATTTTCTCCGATACCATGCGGGTATTCTCCCGGACCGAGCCGCCGCCAGTCGCGGCCTGCATGAAGCGCAGGCCTACGACCGATTGCGCCTCGAAGCCGAGGCGCAGCATGGCAAAGGAAAGATCAAGGGGTGACGGCGTCCGGCGCATGGGTATCGGCCTCCTCGCGCTCGGCTCCTAGTCCTCGGCTTCCTGATTGACGACGGTTTCGGCGATGGCGGTCAGCGCCTTATCGGTCGCCTTTTCCTCGTCGAGCGTCTTCTGCAGGAGCGCGACGGCGGTGCCGAGACCGAGTTCCTCCGCCCAGGTCCGCAGCGTGCCGTAGCGCGAGATTTCGTAGTGCTCGACCGCCTGGGCGGCGGCCAGCAGGCCGGCATCGAGCGCCGGGCTGCCCTTGTATTCCTTCATGATCTCGGCGCCTTCGTCCGTGATGCCCATGATGGCATCGCACGTCTTGGCCTGTGGCTTCTTGCCGATGATCCCGAAGATCTGCTCAAGCCGAGCGACGTGGCCCCTGGGTCTCCGTGCGGTGTTTGGTGAAAGCCGCTTCGAGGTTCCCGTCCTGGGCCGCTTTCGCCATCTTGGGGAGCGTGGCGAGGATTTTCTTCTCGGCGAAGTAAATGTCTTTCAGCGTGTCGTGGAAGAGGTCATCGAGTTTCTTCGGGGCCTTGGCCACATGTCCTTTGTTTGCGGGAAAATGGTTGGGGTCAGCGCCCAAGCACCGGCCGTGCCGGCGGGCGGTGCTCGAGCGAGCAGGCGATCCAGTCACTCGCGGTGTGGATGGATCGGCGGCGATAGATTTGGATTGTGACTCATCACCTCGGCGGCCGGATCGACGTAGCGCGGACGTTGGAGGTCCGGCCGCACGCTAGCGCCCCGGGCGTCATCGGCGTGGGGCACTTTCCCAGGTTTACTTCTACGAGGGTTTGGTCGGTCATCGGTCTGCGCTCCTGCTACAATGGCAACGCGGCTGCGAGGCGACTGTTCCGCCGCTGATATCCGTCCGGTCCAGAATCTCTTTGTTCCTTCTTTGTTCTCGCGCTAGAGTGATCGGATGGCCCATCGTTCCGGCAGCGCCGACCTTCCCCTGCACGGCGGCCGCGTGCCGCCCTGGCTTGGCGAGCGGATGACGCGCCTCGGCGCCGTCATCGCGCAAGCCATCGTCCATCACTACGGACGCGGCGAGCTTCTTAGCCGCCTGGCCCACCCGTTCTGGTTCCAGTCGTTCGGGGCGGTTATGGGCATGGACTGGCACTCCTCCGGCATCACAACCAGCGTCATCGGCGCCTTGAAGCGCGGGCTGAAGCCGCTGGAGGGCGAGCTCGGCATATACGTCTGCGGCGGCCGCGGCAGCCATTCGCGGAAAACACCGGCCGAGCTTGCCGCCATAGGCCAGCGAACCGGAATCGACGGTGCGGGCCTGGCCAAGGCCAGCCGCCTCGTCGCCAAGGTCGACAGCGCCGCCGTCCAGGACGGCTTCCAGCTTTACATGCACGGCTTCATCGTCACCGATACCGGCGAGTGGGTGGTCGTGCAGCAGGGCATGAAGGGCGAGGCGCAACAGGCCCGCCGCTACCACTGGCGTTCCGCAGGGCTCAAAAGCTTCATCGATGCGCCGCATGCCGCGATCGAGGGCGCCGGGCAGGGCAACATCGTCAACCTCACCGACCGGCGGGCGGAGGCTTCGCGCCACGCCCAGCTCGGCCTTCTCGCCACGCTCGGACCCAGCGGCATCGCGCGCGAACTCGCAGCGCTTGAGCCGCCCGCGGTTTCGCCGGCAAAGCTGGCCGAGACCGATCAGCCCCTGCTGCCGCATCTCATCATGCCGGCGCACCACGACGTGCGCGCCGAGGACGTGGTATTGCGCCGCCTCCACGCCAATTTTGCCGCGGCGGCGGATCGCGCCCCGGCGGATTTCGCCGAGCTGCTGCTTGTCGAAGGGGTAGGGGCGCGCACCGTTCGCGCGCTGGCGATGGTCGCCGAAGTGATTCACGGCGCGCCCTGCCGGTTCAGCGATCCGGCGCGCTTCTCGTTTGCTCATGGCGGCAAGGACGGCCATCCGTTCCCGGTGCCGCTCAAGGCGTATGACGAGACCATCGGCGTTCTGAAATCGGCGGTAACGAAGGCGAAGCTTGGCCGCGAGGAGGAACTGTCCGCCATGCGGCGGCTCGACGATCAGGCACGGGTGCTCGAACGGCACGTGCGGGGACCGTCGTTTGCCGCGCTGATCGCGGAGGAGAAACGCCAGTCACATCGCTACGGCGGCCGCACGGTGTTCGGCGAGGCGAAGCCGCGGGCGGCCGAGGACATCCGGCGACGGCCGGCATGAGAAAGCCCCGGAGGCGATCCGGGGCTTTCGCTTTTTCGCCGGCAGCCTGGCGTCAGGCGCGCCGTACCACCCGCAGGATGAGGAGCAGGATGATCGCGCCGATCAGGGCGTTGATGACGTTGGCGACGAAGTCACCGCCGACGTAGAGGCCGACCCTCGGCAGCAGCCAGCCGCCAATGAAGGCACCCACGACGCCGACCACCAGGTCGCCGATGAGGCCGAAGCCGCCGCCCTTGACGATCTGGCCGGCCAACCACCCGGCGATCAGGCCGACGATAAGGAATTCAATAATACCCATGATGGGCTGTCTCCCGTTGAAGTCCGGCTGCAAGAGCCGACGCGGAGAATAACATGAGTCGCGGCGCCGGTGACCGGCGTGTGAACCCGGCAGGGTTGTCGCAGCTGCCTATCTGCTCGCGACCAGAGGCAGCCCGCCGTGAGCATCGAACAAGGTCGGCGCGCCGCTCGTTCTGGCGCGCTCGATCGACAGCATGCGGAGCTTGGTCGTGACGCCGCCGCGGGCCGAGAAGCCGCCGCTTTTGCCGCCTGCCGCCAGCACGCGGTGGCAGGGCACGACGATGGCGAACGGATTCTGGCCGAGCGCCTGGCCGACCGCCCGGGCCGCCCCGGGATCGCCCAGCCGGCCGGCGACCTCGCCGTAGGTCAGCGTCTCGCCCGGCGCAATCGTCCGAGCGATTTCATAGACCCGCCGGTCGAATTCCGGGACACCCGCCATGTCGAGCGTGATTCGCCCCAGATCGACCGGCTCGCCGGCAAGCAGGCGGGTCATGTCGCGAACGGCAAGATCGACCCCGGCGGGAGGCAATTCCCGCAGGGCTTCCGGCCAGCGCCGGCGCACACGGGCCCCGGTCGCGGCTTCATCCTTGTCCTGCAAGCGGACGGCGGCGATGCCGCGCTGGCTCCAGACGATGGCGCAGGTGCCGACGGCGGTCGGGAAAAGGGCAAAGGCGTGACGCATCGGCCATTCTCGCCCGCCGGCCGCCGGGATGCCACCCGAAAAACGTCAGGCGGCTCCCGGATGCCTTTCGGGTATCCGGCCGGAGGGCGTAGAGTGCGGGCAGGGAGTGAACCGTACCCGAGTCCCCTTGTCATGGCCAAATCCGTAGTTCCCCGCGAAAGCGCGGAAATCCATCACCTGCGCAACATTGTCGACGCGCCGCATAATCCCGGCATCCCGTTCGATGCGGAGCCGGTCGCAGGCGTGCGCGTCAATCTTTCCGCCGTCGAGCGGCGCGCCGCGACCCTGCCCAAGCGGCGCACCGTCAAGAAGGAATGGCAGGCGGCGTGGCTGGTGCGCGCCCTCCAGTGCATCGACCTGACGACGCTGAACTCCGACGACACCGAGGGCCGCATCCGCCGCCTGTGCGCCAAGGCCATGCGTCCGCTCGGCGGCGAACTGCAGGAAGCCCTCGGTCTTGGTGACCGCCGCATCACCACCGGGGCGGTGTGCGTCTATCATCGCTTCGTCGCCACCGCGGTCGATGCGCTCAAGGGTTCCGGCATTCCGGTCGCGGCCGTTTCGACCGCGTTTCCCGCCGGCCTCTCGCCGATGAAGACGCGGCTGGAGGAGATCGAAGCCTCGGTCGCTGACGGCGCCGGCGAGATCGACGTGGTCATCACGCGCGAGCATGTCCTCACCGGCAACTGGCAGGCGCTCTACGACGAGGTGAAGGCGTTCAAGGCGGGGTGCGGCCCGGCCCACATGAAGACCATCCTCGGCACGGGTGACCTGAAGACGCTCCGCAACGTCGGCCGCGCCTCGTGGGTGGCGATGATGGCGGGCTCCGATTTCATCAAGACGTCGACCGGCAAGGAGGGCGTCAATGCCACGCTGCCCGTTGCACTGGTCATGGTGCGCGCCATCCGCGCCTATCGCGAGATGACCGGCAACATCGTCGGCTTCAAGCCGGCGGGCGGCATCGCCACCGCCAAGGACGTCATGGCCTTCCAGTTCATCATGAAGGAAGAGCTTGGCGACGAGTGGCTGCAGCCCGGTCTCTTCCGCATCGGCGCCTCGTCGCTGCTCGCCGACATCGAGCGCCAGCTCGAGCATTTCGTCACCGGGTGCTACGCCTCTTTCGACCACCACGCGATGGCTTAAGCGGAGGCCACTGATGTCGGTTGCTGAAATCCTCGATCACCTCGACTACGGCCCGGCACCGGAGGGCGACAAGGAAGCGCGCGCCTGGCTGAAGCGCCATGCCGAGGCGAAGCTGTTCATCGACGGTGCGTGGCTGAAGCCGGAAAGCGGCAAGTCGTTCGAGACGTCCAACCCAGCGACCGGCGAGGTGCTGGCGCGTGTCGCGCAAGCCGGCCCCGCCGATGTCGATGCGGCGGTGAAGGCGGCGCGCAAGGCGCAGGGGCCGTGGTCGCGGCTCTCCGGTCACGCCCGCGCCAAATATCTCTACGCGCTTGCCCGTCTCATCCAGCGCCACTCGCGCCTGTTCGCGGTGGTCGAGGCGCTCGACAACGGCAAGCCGATCCGCGAGACGCGCGACATCGACGTGCCCCTGGTGGCGCGTCATTTCTACTATAACGCCGGCTGGGCCGAGCTGATGGAGAGCGAACTGCCCGGTCGGATGCCGGTCGGCGTTTGCGGCCAGATCATCCCGTGGAATTTTCCGCTGCTCATGCTGGCGTGGAAGATCGCGCCGGCGATCGCGCTCGGCAACACCACCATCCTGAAGCCGGCCGAGTTCACGCCGCTGTCGGCGCTGCTCTTCGCCGAGATGTGCGAGATGGCCGGGCTGCCCAGGGCCGTCGTCAATATCCTCACCGGCGACGGCGCCACCGGCGAGCTCATCGTCAAGCATCCCGGCATCGACAAGATCGCCTTCACCGGCTCGACCGAGGTCGGGCGGCGCATCCGCATGGCGACCGCGGGCACCGGCAAGTCGCTGACGCTGGAACTGGGCGGCAAGTCGCCGTTCATCGTCTTCGAGGACGCCGATCTCGATTCGGCCGTCGAGGGAGTCGTCGACGCCATCTGGTTCAATCAGGGGCAAGTGTGCTGCGCCGGCTCGCGGCTGCTGCTGCAGGAGGGCATCCACGACGCCTTTGTCGGCAAGCTGCGCACGCGTCTGGATTCGCTGCGTGTCGGTTCGCCCCTCGACAAGGCTATCGACCTCGGCGCCATCGTCGCGCCGATCCAGCTTGAGCGCATCCGCAAGCTGGTCGAGCAGGGAGTCGCCGAGGGTGCGACGCTTTACCAGAGCCGCACTGCCTTGCCGGCGACCGGCTGCTTCTATCCGCCAACGCTGCTCACCAACGTCGAGCCGGCCTCGACCGTCGCGCGCGTCGAGATTTTCGGACCCGTCGCCGTCGCCATGAGCTTCCGAACGCCAGAGGAAGCCGTGGCGCTCGCCAATAACACCGAGTACGGCCTTGCCGCCTCGGTCTGGTCGGAATCGGTCAACCTTGCCCTTGATGTCGCGCCGAAACTAAAGGCCGGCGTCGTCTGGGTGAACTCGACCAATCTCTTCGACGCCAGCGCCGGCTTCGGCGGCTACAAGGAATCGGGCTACGGACGCGAGGGCGGTCGCGAAGGGGCGCTCGCCTACACCAAGCCGGCGTGGATCAAAGGCGCGAAGAAACTCACGGAAGCCGCGCCGCCGACGGCAGACCTCGGCGGCGAACTTTTCGGCAGCGGCATCGACCGTACCGCCAAGCTCTACATCGGCGGCAAGCAGGCCCGTCCTGACGGCGGCTATTCGCGGCCGGTGGCTTCGGTCGCCGGCAAGCTGGTCGGCGAGGTCGGCGAGGGTAACCGCAAGGACGTCCGCGACGCAGTGGAAGCGGCGCGCAAGATCCAGCCGAAATGGGGATCGACGACCGAGCACAATCGCGCGCAGATTCTCTACTACATAGCCGAAAATCTCGATGCGCGCGCCGGGGAATTCGCCGATCGCCTCCGCCTTCTACGCGGCGTGCGCAAGGCCAAGACCCGGCTTGAGGTGGATGCCGCCATCCGCCGCCTGTTTGCCTTCGCCGCGTGGGCCGACAAGCACGAAGGAACGATCCACAAGCCGCCCTTCCGCGGCCTGGCGCTCGCAATGAACGAGCCGGTCGGTGTCGTCGGCATCGTGGCGCCGGAGGAGCAGGGGCTGCTCGCCTTCGTCACGCTGATGGGCGCCGCGATGGCCGCCGGCAACGCCGTAGTGATGGTGCCTTCGATGGCCGAGGGCCTCATCGCGACCGATCTCTACCAGGTGCTGGATACTTCCGACGTGCCGGGTGGCGTCGTCAACATCGTCACCGGCGACAAGGCCGCGCTTGGACTGGAACTGGCCAAGCACGACGCTGTCGACGCGATCTGGTACTTCGGTGGCGGCGAGAGCGCTGCGGCGATCGAGCGCGCGTCGGTCGGCAATCTCAAGCAGACGTGGACCGAGACGGTCGTGCGCGACTGGGGCGATGCCAGCATTTCCGCCGGCCGCGAACTCCTCGGCCGGGCCACCCAGGTCAAGAATATCTGGGTGCCGTACGGCGAATGACGCCGCGACGGCGGACCGCTAGTCCGCCATTGATCATATCTAACTTGCTGAAATATCTTAGTCTTTGTGGCTGATGCGGGGTCCGTCCCTAATGATGTCCCTAACCTGCCTGCTTGGCCAGGAGCGCACCGCATAAGGTGGGACTTGCCGTCTAAAGTCCTCCCGCCGGCCGTCGGGGCAGATGATGGTGCTCGACTCGTCGCGCTGCGGCTTCCACAACGTCGGGTCGCCCATCCCCGCTCCACCCGTCATCACCAGGTCATCACCGCGAATAGAATTGAGCACGTTGTTTACCGAAGGCGAGTGATCTTCGGATCGTTGGACGGGATCGGAGGGTCTGGAGGCTCGCCGCGGTGGGCGCGTTCAAGCCGGCGTTTCGTTGAGCGTCGCTTCGAGCAGGGATGCGACGCTTTCTAGACTAGAGCGCGGTAACGACGAGCGCGATGACGGTGGCCCCCATAGCGGCCGTGGCGAGCCATCCGACAACCTTGAGGACCGGGGGCAGGACAAACTCTCCCATAACGTCGTCGCGGTGGGTCATCAGCATCATCAAGACCATTACCGGAACGGCGACGATGCCGTTAACGACGGCGCTCCAGAAGAGCGCCTTTATGGGATCGATGGGGGAGAAGTTCAGTGCTGCCCCGACGAGGGTCGCCACCGCGATGGCCGCGTAGAACGCAGGGGCGCGGCCCGCCCGCTTGGCCAATCCCACCGACCAGCCCATCGCCTCGCCGAGCGCGTAGGCGGCCGAGCCGGCGAGCACCGGCAGCGCCAACAGTCCCGTGCCGATGATGCCTGCGGCGAAAAGCGCGAATGCGAACGGCCCGGCTATCGGCCGCAGGGCTTCGGCCGCCTGTGATGAGGTCTGAATGTTGGTCACCCCGTGCGCGTGCAGCGTCGCGGCGGTGGTGATGACGATGAAGAGGGCGACGAGGTTCGACAGCGCCATGCCGGCGTATGTGTCGATGCGGATGCGGTAGAACTCGTTCGGCGCCTGCCGCGGCGCGTCCAGCAGGGGGGACTTCTCGGGCTTCTCCTGCTCCTCCTCGACCTCCTCCTCCGCTTGCCAGAAGAAGAGGTAGGGGCTGATCGTGGTGCCGAGTACCGCTACGACCGCGAGGACGTAGTCCCGGTCCAAGGAGATCGGCGGCAGCACGATTGTCCTGGCGACCTCGCCCCAGGGCACGCCGACCACAAACACGGTCGCCACGTAGGCGAACAGTGACAGGGTGAGGTATTTGAGGACGGAGACGTAGCGCGAATAACGAACGTAGACCTCAAGCAGGATGGAGAGCGCCGCGAACCCGCTGACGTAGGCGAGCGCCGGACCGCCGATCAAGAGCTTCAGCGCGGCGCCCATCGCGCCGAGATCTGCGCCGATATTGATGACGTTGGCGAGAACAAGCAGCCCGACGATGCCGTTGAGCAGCGATGCCGGATAGTGCTTTCGCAGATTGCCGGCGATGCCGACGCCGGTAACGCGGCCGATGCGCGCGGAAATCTCCTGGATCGCCGCCATCAGCGGGTAGCTGACCACCAGGGTCCAGCCGAGCCCATACCCGAACTGAGCGCCAACCTGCGAATAGGTGGCGATGCCGCTCGGATCGTCGTCGGAGGCGCCGGTGATCAACCCGGGCCCCATGATCTGAAGCAGCTTCGGTCGTTCCGGCTGCTTCAGATCAAGGTGCACCGTCATCGGTGGTTAAGGCTGAAGCCTGATAGGCGCGCGGATCAACGAACGTGCCTCAGAGGCTCATCGATCAGCAGCAGAGCCTCGTACTCGTCCCGCTCATTGCCGCCGTGCGCGGCGGCGACGCTGGCGATGAAGGCACCCACCAGCAGGGAGAGGCAGAAGTAGAGACTGAACTTCGCCGCTGCACGGCGGGCCGCATCCGCTGTGTTCTTCACCTGGGCTTCGGCCGCCAGGGCTTGGGTGACCACGTCGTCCACACGCTTTTCGGCGTCGGCCTGCGGAATGCCAGCCTGTCGTGCGACCAGTTGGGCGAGATAGTTGCGGTCGTCCGGCTCAAGCTTGCCCGCGGCAAGACCGTGCAGCAGAAGGCGCGAACCTTCCAGGCGCACGGCGGCGCCACCCGTCGGCGCGGACGCTGAAGCTTCCGGCGCCGCCGTGGGTGCGGCGGCGGTCGCGTTGCCGCCGTCGGTAGTAGCAGCCGGCGCGCTGTCTCCGGTTGCGGGAGGGGGCGCGGATGCGGCCGGGGCCGCCGCGCCAGACGCACTACGGAATAGCCGGTCAACGAAATAGGCGTTCGGATCGAGCACTTGTGACGCAGCGCCGGCGGCTCCGTGCGCGACGCCGGCGGCCACCGTGGATGCCGCTTGCGTTCCGGCGCCGACCAGCGAACTCAGCGACGAAGCCAGAACGACCGCCGTCACCACCGTCGCGACCGCCCAGGTGATGAAGCCGTGTGCAGTATCGCGGAAGAATACCTCGTGATCGTGGACGCCAACCCATTTGGTGCGCAAACGCCCGGCGAGGTATCCGCCGACGCCGGAGGCGATCCACTGCGTGACGATCAGCCAAATCGCGGCGCCAATGCCGAAGGCCGCTGCGCTGGCGCCGGTCCGGGCCCAAGGCGACGAGGCCAGCCCAAGCGCGGAGCCAAGCACCAGTAGAACGACCGAAGCCGCCGCAGCAGCAAACGAACCGGCCAGGATTGCCGGCCAGGCAACTGCCGATCGCGAAGATTCGCCGCGCGTCCCGGTCGAGACGGCTGTCGTTTCAAATGTCATGGACATCTCCTAGTGCCAGAAAATGGCGAGGAGAATAATGATTGGAATCGGTACTCCGAGTAGCCAGAGAAGAATGCCGCGCCCCATATGAGCCTCCCGGTTTGATAGCACCGCTTCAGCAAAACTTGCTCGCGGTGGATCAGTTCCTTAGCGTTCAAAATAAATCGTGTCGTGAGCGACAGGAGCGGGGTCGCGCTTATAAAACGCGGCGAACCTCGAGCTGCAGAGCTTGGACGAGGACTTGTCTGAAGGAACGAATCTGCGGACCGCACGTTGGTGCGCGCATGGGACGGGCAGGTGCCTGTTCGTCGCTTTTGATCCTCAGAGGATATTATGGCCAAGGAACCGAAGAAGCTCGAGGAGCTGTTTCACGACACCCTCAAGGACATCTATTTCGCCGAGAAGAAGATTCTCGCGACGCTCCCCAAGATGGCTAAGGCCGCCCGGAGCGACGAACTGACGGCAGCGTTCGAGAAGCACCGCAAAGAGACCGAGGGCCACGTCGAGCGTCTTGAGCAGATCTTCGAAATAATTGACAAGAAGCCGCAGGCGAAGACGTGCGAAGCCATCATGGGCATCACCAAGGAAGGCGCGGAAATCATCGAAGGCTACAAAGGATCGCCCGCCCTGGATGCGGGACTGCTCGCAGCGGCGCAGGCCGTCGAGCACTACGAAATTTCCCGTTACGGCACTTTGCGCACCTGGGCGAGGGAACTCGGCCTCGAGGAAGCCGCGGACCTCCTGCAGGAGACGCTATCCGAGGAAGAAGCGACGGACGAGGCGCTAACGGAGATCGCCGAAACGGTGGTCAACCAGAAAGCGGAGGCTTGATCGTCATGGCTCGCCGGTCAGGCTATTGGTCGCTTGCTTGGGACCTCACGAAGCTGGCTCTTGATGCCCAAGCCGTCGTTGCTGCCCGAATGCTCCAAGCAGGTGCCGGACGCTTGACCGCGGGAGAAGCAAAGCGAATGATTTCGGAGAAAATCATGGCGGCTGGCCGTGCGCAGCTAGCGGTGCTTTCAACCTCCGATCCGGATGTGGCCGCCGCTCGCGTCGCCCGCATTTTTGCCCGGGGCGTTTCAGCAAATCGCCGGCGGCTCGCGCGCTAGTGTTTTGCCGTCGCCGCGACCAACCCAATAGGATTTTTTATGTCTCACGCGAACGATATCGTCGAGGATAACGAGAGTGTCCCGGCGAACATGAGGCGGCGAGGCGCCCCCAATCGTCGTCGGGCGCGGTCAACCGCTGATGCCGAGGCAGAAACCGCGCTCCCGACACGGGGACGGGCCGACGCCGTTGTCGTGCCTATTGTGGGGGCGCTGCTTGGCCTGATGGCCATTGGCGCCGTCGGACTCATTCTGGCGTCGCGCAGAAAATCGCAATCTCTTGCGTTGCTCGCGGCCCTCAACGCCGCGCCGGCGAAATGGTTGCACGGCGCCGTCAGCGCCGAGCATCGCCTGGCTTCGGATTTGAACGAGCGCATCAGTCGGGCTCGCAGGCAATACGGAATCTAAGGTGAGCGAAAGGAACGCCTGGAGCGGAATATCACCGGCATAGAGACACTCGATCGGGAGACCAGCATGCCAACAAACACCGATGTGAAAGACTTCCAGCATGATTTCGACGCCATTCGCGCCGACGTTTCCGCTTTGACCGACACGGTGGGTAAACTCGCCAGCGAAGCCGTCAACGCCGCGGTGGGAAAGAATCCCGGGAAGACACGCAAGCGCCTGCGCCGCGCGGAGGACGAAATGTGGGAAGGGACGCGGGAACTCGGTGACGACGTGATGGGCGCCGCCGAGCACGAGATTTCGCGGCATCCAATGCGGTCCGTGCTGATCGCCTTGGGCGTAGGGATCGCGGTCGGGCTTTTCGCTTTCCGGTAGCGGAGTAAAAGCGCGATAGGCCTCTCAGGCGATGAGGTTGTCGTATCGGCCGTGCATCTGCAGATCGTACGTCGCTCGTTGGCTGTTCTCGAGGATCGGGGTCCATTTGGGGGCAGGCATCGCCGCTGAAATCGTGTCGTCGGCGATTGGCGCAGTGATATTGCTCCCGTCGTTCGCCTTATCAGAGGCATCTGACCCAACTACAGGCGCGGCCGGCGCATTTGGTGACATCGTGAACCAAAGGCGCCCATGCGCGTTGCTCAATAATGGACGACGTAGCCAACGCCCGCGCCGCGCTGCGTATGATCCGTGAGGCCCTTGAGGCCTACGGCCGCGTGACGAATGTTGCCTCCGAGGAAGCCGTTATAAAACGCCGAGGTCCAAATCCCACAGATGAAGCAGCGGAACTCGTTGAAGCGATAAAGCGTCTCGGCGCGAACCAATCGTTCTTAAGGCCGCTGAGCCGACCGTTGTCTCGAACCTCGTGAGTAGGATGCGCCCGATAGATCTCCGATCGCGCGTTCAGGGAGTGCCAGCATCGTGAGGCTTAGCACGCACTCACGCAAATTCCGCCAATGGCCCTTCGGTCTTGTTGCGTTGGGTTTGGCGCTCCTTGCCGGCGCCCCCGGCGCATCAGCCGCGGTGGACGAGCAAGGCTTCATTGACCTCTTCCGGGGGGCGTGGGTGGGCTCGGGCACGGTCCTGAAGTTCTCCGCGCCCCTGACCGTGTCGTGCCGCGCGGTGGGGCGCCCCACGACAAACCGCGTAGT
>Ga0208849_1001862_pt1 | contig 13040 bp, 9 predicted proteins | sample NGESurdeep072012_10_FD_184470 | JGI IMG/M metagenome (GOLD analysis project Ga0208849, IMG submission 184470) | Arctic peat soil microbial communities from Barrow, Alaska - NGEE Surface sample 53-3 deep-072012 (SPAdes) | ecosystem: Environmental > Terrestrial > Soil > Wetlands > Peat ...
CCATCTGCGGGGCCAGGAAATTGACGATGTCCAGTCGGCCTTTTTCGCCCTCCAGCCACAGCCGGGCCGCGGGCCGCTCGGCGATCATCGAGCATGCCATTGTCGCCTCGACGCCGCCGGGGAAGCGAAGGTCCGCCTCCATCGAGGCGTCCGCGCCCTCCTCGAACACGCCGGTGGCGCGAAGAACTTCCGCTTCATCCCCGACGAGGGTGCGAAGGGCGTGCACGGGGTAGCAGCCCAGGTCCATCAGCGCCCCGCCGGCCAGGTCGGCGCGCCAACGCAATTCGTCAGGCGTCCTAGGGATGGGTGCGACGAAGTCGGCCCCGCCGCGCCCCAATCGGCCCAGCACACCGTCGCGCGCCAGGGCCTCGGCCCGTCGAATGACGGCATGAAAGCGATAGTGGAAAGCTTCGATCAGCACCTGCCCGCACGCCCGCGCGGCCGTAACCATGACCCGAGCCTCCCCGGCGTTCCGGGCGAACGGCTTTTCGCACAGGACCGCCTTGCCGGCCTCGAGCGCCGCGATCGTCCACCTTGCGTGTCCGGCCGGCGGCAGGGCGTTGTAGATCACATCGACGTCGTCGCGGCCGATCAGGGCGGCATAGTCCGGCGCCACACCGGGAATGCCATGTTCGTCGGCATAGGCGCCGGCGCGGGCGGCATCGCGCGCCGCAACGGCGGTGACCGCGAATCCCGGGTCGTCCCTGGCAGGCCCGATGATGGCGGTAGGCGCGATCCGCGAGGCGCCGAGAAGTCCGATGCGAAAGATGTCGGTCATGCCCGCTTGGGACTAGACCTTGAATTTCCCGCCCGGTCGAGAGCGACGGCTGGCGGCGATCTTTGCTAGGGTCGAGGTTGGCCGGCCCTGGCGCCGAGGCGGAGGACTGAGCTTAAGATGGCGAGCCCGGAGAGCGGCCTTGATCTGCGAGCGCGCGACGCCCTGTTCGACGCTCTGGAGGCGCGGGTCTTCGACGCGGCGGTGATCGGCGGCGGAATAACCGGGGCCGGGGTGGCGCGGGACGCGGCCATGCGGGGCCTGCGCGTCGTGCTGATCGAGGCGCGAGACTTCGCCTCGGGAACCAGCAGCCGCTCTTCGAAAATGATCCACGGGGGCCTGCGCTATCTCGCCCAGGGGGATATCGCCCTGGTTCGCGAGGCGGCCTCCGAACGCAAGATCGTCCAGGCCATCGCCCCCCACCTGGCGCGCGAGACCCCTTTCGTCATTCCCGCACGCAGCGGCGGCGCCATCGCCCGCCTGCGCGCCGGCCTGTGGGCGTTCGAGAAACTCGGCGGCGTGCCCAGGAGCCGCAAGCACGAAGTCTGGTCGAAGGCCGAGCTGCAGGCGCGGGAACCGGCGATCAACGCGGCCGAACTCGCCGGCGCAGTGGTCTATCCGGAATATCTGACCAACGATGCCCGCCTTACCCTCGCCAATGTGGTCAGCGCGGCGGTCCACGGGGCGCTGGTCGTCAACCACGCGGCCGTCGAATCGATTCTCATCGAAGGAGATCGCGCGACCGGCCTGGAGGTCCGCGAATCCCTGCCCGGCGCCCGAGAGCGCTTCGCACGCGTGACCGCCAAGGTGATCGTCAACGCCGCCGGGCCGTGGGTCGACGAGATCAGGACGATGGAATCGGCCGCCGCGCGGCCGAGGCTGAAGCTCACCAGGGGTATTCATGTTGTCGTCCCGCGGGAGCGCCTGCCTGTCGAGCGCACGATCATCATGACCGCCGCCGATCGCCGCGGCGTCTTCGCCGTCCCGCACGGAGCGGTGGCCTACGTCGGCACGACGGACACCTTCCATCCGAAGGCCGAGACGTGGCCGGCGATCACCGCCGAGGATGCCGACTATCTGATCGCCGCCGCCACGGCCCGCTTCTCAAGCCCGCCACTCACCCATGGCGACATCGTTTCGGCCTGGTCGGGAGTGCGCCCCCTGGTCGGCGAGGAAGGCAAATCGGCCTCCGACATCTCCCGTCGAGACGAGTTGTGGGCCGGCCCGGCCGGGGTCCTCTCCATCGCGGGCGGCAAGCTCACCGCCTACCGCCGCATGGCGCAGCGTGTCGTCGACCACATCGAAGGCGCCCTCGGCCGCAAGCATGTCGCCTGCCGCACCCAGTCGGAGCCGCTACCGGGCGGAGATCATGATCCGATCGCACTGCGCACGCAGCTGGAGCGGGGCGGCCTTGCTCCGCTGGAGGCTGACCGCCTCGTCACCCTGTATGGATCCCGCGCCCCGCACATCGCCGCCGCAGGGACGGGCCCGGGGGCCGAGGCGGCCTATGCCGTGCTCGAGGAAGGCGCGCTCACCCTGGAGGACTATTGGGTGCGTCGCAGCGGCCGCGCGTGGTTCGATCTCGATGCGGGCATGGGGGCCCTTGCCGCAGCCTCCGCCGCGATGGCGCCCCTGCTGGGCTGGTCTGCGGATGAGGCCGAGCGCCAGGTCGCCGCCTGCCGGAGAATCCAGGATGCAGACATGGCCGCGCTGCGCCATCCCCAGGCGACGACCGGAGGCTGAAGGATGGAACGCGTGGTCATCCAAGCCCTCAGGCGCGCCCTTGGCGAGGCGCAGGTGGATACAAGCAACGCGGCGCGCGACGCTCGCCGGCATGATTACTGGATGGTCAGCCACCTGCGCGACCACATCGGCCTGCGAGTTCCGCGGCCCGGCTGCGTTGTGCGTCCGACCTGCGTCGAGGATGTGCAGGCAACCCTGAGGATCGCTAGGCAGGCCGGCGTCCCGGTTGTCCCCTTTGGCCTGGGCAGCGGCGTCGTCGGCGGGGTGATCGCCTCGCCCACGGCCATTGTCCTGGACATGGGCTCGATGAACGGCACGCGCTCCATCGACGCGGTGAATCTTCTGGCCGCCTTCGACGCCGGAAAGCGTGGGACCGAGGCCGAGGAGGCGGTGGCGGCGCAGGGGCTGACCATCGGCCATTGGCCCCAGTCGATCGACGTGAGCACTGTCGGCGGTTGGGTGGCGACGCGCGCCTGCGGCCAGTTCTCCACCGCCTACGGCGCCGTCGAGGATGTGGTCCAAGCCATCGAGGCGGTCCTGCCCAACGGCGAGAAAGTGGTGCTGGGCAGAGGGCCGCGCGCCTCGGCGGGGCCGGACCTGCGCCACCTGATGATGGGCTCGGAGGGGACCCTCGGCGTGATCACCGGCGTGACCTTCTCCCTGCGCAGGGCGCCGCAGGTCCGGACGGTCTCGGCCTTCGAAGCAACGGATATGCGGTCAGGTTTCGACTTCCAGCGGGAGGTCGTTCAGTCGGGCTGGCGCCCGCCGGTGATGCGCCAGTACGACCCGCGCGAGAGCCGCCGCCTGGACGCGCGGGCAAGGGCCTGCCTCATCCTGCTCGTTCACGAAGGACCCGCCGGCCTCGTGGTCGCCGAACGCGCGGCGATCGCGGATCTGGCCGGCGCCGCCGGCATCGCGGAGGCCCCCGGGGACATCGTCGATCGTTGGCTGGAGACCCGCAATCACGTGCCGGGCTGGGATCAGATTCTGCAGCGGGGGATCGTCGCCGACACCGTGGAAATCTCCGGCGCCTGGGACCAGATCGCGGCGATCTACGACGATGCGACCGCTTCCTTAGCCGCCGTGGACGGCTATCTCGCCGGCTCGGCCCACAGCTCCCATGTCTACCGCAGCGGGCTCAATCTCTATTTCACCTTCGCCGTTCAGATGGCGGAGCCGGACGCCATGGAAGGCATCTATTTCGACTGCTGGCGGCGGATCATGGAGGCGACGGCCCGGCACGGCGGCAGCCTCGCCCACCATCACGGCGTGGGGCGCGTGCGACGCGAATGGCTGGAGATGGAACTGGGCGCCGAAGGTCTGGCGCTGTTGCGCCAGGTCAAGCAGGCCATCGATCCCACCGGAATGATGAATCCCGGCGTGCTCCTCGCCAATGCCTGAGCACCTGCTGGCGCTGGATGTCGGCACCACGACAATCCGCGCGGCGCTGTTCACGCCGCGCGGCGACTTGCGCCGGATCGCCCGAGCTCCGGCGCGGTCCCGTTCGCCCGCCCCCGGCTTGTCGGAGCAGGACGCGCTTGAGGTCTGGCGCTCGGCGCAGAAGGTTATCGCCGAGGCCCTGGCGGCCGCCGACCTGAAGCCGGCGGACGTCGCTGCGATCGGCATTACCTCCCAGCGCACCAGCACGCTGGTCTGGGACCGGGTCAGCGGCGCCCCCCTCTCACCCCTCGTCGTCTGGAGCGATCTGCGTGGCGCGGGCCGCGCCGGCGAACTGCGAGCCGAGGGCTTTTTCCTGGCCCCGCAACAGGCGGCGGCCAAGCTGGAGGCCGTCCTCGCCGGTGTGGAAAACGCTTCGGCTTTGCGAGCGCAAGGCCGCTTGGCGTGGGGCGCCATCGACTCTTTCCTGATCTGGAAGCTGAGCGGCGGCGCGCATGTCACCGACCGCAGCCAGGCTTGGCCGACCGGATATCTCGATCCCTCGACCATGGACTGGAACCGCGCCTTGATCGACCGTCAGGGTCTCGACGAGGCCCTCTTCCCGCACCTGGTCGACACCTGGGGCCCGATCGCCGAGACGACGCCGGCGGCCTTCGGGGCCAGGGTTCAGATCACCGCCGATGTCGCCGACCAGCAAAGCGCTCTGATCGCCCACGGCGACGCCTCCGGGGTCGCCAAGATGACCTATGGCACGTCGGCCACCCTCGATGTCTCGACCGGGGAGCTATTTCTCTACAAGAGCCCCACCGCCCCGCCATTCGTGGTCTCCTTTGTCGACGGCGCCGCGAGGTTCTGCATCGAAGCCATGGTCATTTCGGCCGGCTCGGCGCTGGACTGGCTGCGTGGAGCTTGCAATCTAGGAACCGTCGCCCGTTTCGAAGCCCTGGCCGCCTCGGTTCCCGACGCGGCCGGCGCGGCTTTCCTTCCCGCCTTGCAGGGACTGGGCGCGCCGCACGGGGACGCCGCCAGGCAAGGCATGCTCACCGGCCTCAGCCCCTCGGTCTCTCGAGCCCACATCGCCCATGCAGCCTTGCAGGGCGTGGCCTTCCGCGCTCGCGAGGCCTTTGACCATGTCTACGCCGTCACCGACCTCATCCCGCCGCCCGCGCTCGGCGCAGACGGCGGCCTAGCGGCCGACAACGTCTTTCTGCAAATCCAGGCGGACATTCTGGGCCGGCCGGTTCGTCGCCACGCCATCCTCGAAGCCACAGCCTGCGGCGCCGCCATCTGCGCCGGCCGTGGGGCGGGCCTGCTTTCCGCCAGTGATGTTCGCGGGTTCACCCGCTACGGGCGCACTTTCGAGCCCCGTCTGAGCGCCGACGAGGCTCAGAGCCGCTTGGACCGGTGGCGAGCGCAGGTCTACGGCTAGACTCCGCGGTCGGCGGCTCAGCCGGCAAAAGGCGGCAGCGCCAGTCCTCGCACGCCCGGCTCGAACGCCAGCAGGCTGCCAGCCCAGGGCTGCCGGTCGAGCGCCTCCTCGCCGAGCCTCCACCGCGCGGTCGTGATATAGAGGGTCGAGAGATCCTGGCCGCCGAAGGCGCAACTCGAGGGCTGATCCACGGGCACTTCTACGATCCGCTCGATGACCCCGTCGGGGGCATAGCGGACAATGCGGCCGCCGCCCCACTGCGCGTTCCACAAAAAGCCGTGCTCGTCGACAGCCGAGCCATCGGGCGCGCAACCCTGGCCGCGCGTATGGGCGAAGGCGGCGCGCTTGCCCGCCTCGCCCGTCACCGGATCGATGGCCAGCACATCGATGGTCTGGTCCAGGGAATCGGCGACATAAAGCCGGGAACCGTCGGGACTGCAGACGAGCGTGTTGGAGATGCCAAGCCCGTCCAGAACCCGGCGACACGACCAGTCGGCATCGAGCCGGTAGACACCGCCGCTCCGCTCGGTTTCCCCGTCATGCATGGTGCCGAACCAGAAGCGGCCGGCGACATCGACGTTGCCGTCGTTGGCGCGGTTGCCTGTACGTTCGGGCTCGGCGTGGAGCCGGGCGCTGAAGTGTCCGGTTTCCGGGTCGAGTACCCCCACCCCTCGGCCCCCGACCGCGAGCAGCCCCTCGCCGCAGGCGCGCGGGGCCACGGCGCTCACCTCGCTTTCCACCGGGCAGCCACCGTCCTCGCCGCTGGCCGGGCAAAGCCATTCCAGCCGCCGGCCCTTGATGTCGAGCCAATAGAGCCGGCCGGTCCTGGCGTCCCACACCGGACCCTCACCGAGGAGGTTTTCGCGACGCACAGCAAGACTGACGGCGCCCACGGGCGCTAGTCTTCCGACGAGTCCTTGGCCTTTCCGGAGGCGGCGTGGGTGTCCTGGACGGCGCCGTTCGCGCCTTGTTTGACTTTGGCGCCCGCGGTTTCCAGGGCGCCGCCAGCCTGATCTGCAGCCTTCGCGGCGGCGAGCTTGGCTCGGTCGGCCGCTACCTGGGCCGCCGTCCCAGTCGCCTGAGCCATGTTGGCGGCGGCATCGCTGGTCGCAGCCCCCGCCGCCCTTATGTCGGAATCGGCCTTGGCGACATTGGGATTGTCCGACTTCGAACAGGCCGCCAGCGAAACGGCGACGACGATGAGCACCAGAGCGCGCATCCGATGGCCTCCTTCTTCGAGTCGAGGTCTACAAGCCGCCCACTAGCACGTACTTGATCTCGACGAATTCTTCGATGCCGTATTTGGAGCCCTCGCGACCGATGCCCGATTGCTTCATTCCCCCGAACGGCGCGATCTCGGTGGACAGGATGCCGTCGTTGACCGCGACCATTCCGTAGTCCAGCGCCTCCGCGACCCGCACGACCCGGCCGAGATCGCGGGCGTAGAAATAGGCCGCCAGGCCGGCTGTCGTGTCATTGGCGAGGGCGATCGCCTCGGCCTCATCCGAAAAGCGCGTGAGTGTCGCCACCGGTCCGAAAATCTCTTCCTGGGTGATCGCCATCGAGGGCGCCACCCCGGTGAGGATGGTGGGCTCAAAGAAGGTTCCCCCGAGCGCGTGACGATGACCCCCCAGGGAGACCTGGGCGCCAGCGGCGATGGCCTCGGCGATGAGGCGCTCCACCTTTTCCACCGCCTTGCTATTGATCAGCGGCCCCTGATCGACCCCTTCCTGGGCGCCGTCCCCGACCCTCATGCGACCTACGCGTTCGGCCAGCTTGGCTTCGAAGGCGTCATGCACGGCATCCTGGACCAGGAAGCGGTTGGCGCACACGCAGGTCTGACCCATGTTCCGGTACTTCGAGGCCAGGGCGCCGTCGGCGGCGGCGTCGAGGTCGGCGTCGTCGAAGACGATGAAGGGGGCGTTGCCGCCCAGTTCCAGGGAAACCTTTTTCACCGTCGTCGCGCATTGCGCCATGAGGCGTTTGCCCACCGCCGTCGAGCCAGTGAAGGAGAATTTGCGCACCAGTGGATTCTGCGTCAGCTCCAGCCCGACCTCTTGCGCCCGCGTCGAAGGAATCACGTTGAACACGCCTTGCGGTATTCCCGCGCGATGGGCGAGTTCGGCCAGAGCCAGGGCCGACAACGGCGTTTCCTCTGACGGCTTGACGACGAATGTGCAGCCGGCGGCGAGCGCCGGGCCGCACTTGCGGGTGATCATCGCATTGGGAAAATTCCACGGCGTGATCGCGCCGACCACGCCCACCGGTTGCTTGATGACCAGGACGCGCTTGGCGCCCTGGTGGGTGGGAATGACATCGCCGTAGACGCGCCTGGCCTCTTCGGCGAACCATTCGATGAATGCCCCGCCATAGGCGATTTCGCCCCGGGTTTCGGCCAGCGGCTTACCCTGCTCGGCGGTCATCATCGCCGCCAGGTCCGCCTGCGCGGCCATGATCAGCTCGTACCACCGGCGAAGCAGCGCGCCGCGCTCCTTGGCCGTCCTGGCCGCCCAGGCAGGGAAAGCGCGGGCCGCGGCGTCGATGGCGCGGCGGGTTTCGCGGGACCCGAGATCCGACACCTGCGCCAGCCTCTCGCCTGTCGCCGGATTGGCCACGGCAAAGCGCTCGCCGCCATCCGCGGCGACCCAGACGCCGTCGATATAGCCGTCCGATCGCCACAGGGCCTTGTCGGTCAACTTCAACATCGGCGCGCCCGCTCAGATGACTTCCAGATAGTCCCGATCGGGCAGCGGCGGAAAGGGCGCGGTGGGCAGCGTCTGGTACCAGAAGGCGACCGAGGCGATGTCATCCTGAAGGGCGAGATAGCGGCGGTCCTTGTCCGTCCGCCAGCCGAGCGCCTGGATAGTCACCCGCAGGTCGGCCTCGAAACGGATCGGATCCATGATGTGCCAGCGGTACATGCCGAAGCGCTGCTGCGACCGATAGAGACCATCGGGCCTGATAACTTGCGGTAATCCTGCGTAGGGCGTTGTGAATTCGACGTAGGCCGGCGTCGCGGAGCGGTCGCGCTCGATGGTTCCGACGTCGAAATTGTACGCCCCGCAGAAGTAATCTTCCGTGCCGGTGCCGCAGATGGTCGGAAAGTCGCCATCGCCGTCGAGGTAAAACTTGATCTCGCCCTCGCCCCACCAACCGGCGTTGTTCACCCCCCAGGCCATGTAGGTTCCGACATAATGGCCGGCGCCCCTGACCCCGTCGACCAGGGTGTAGACGTCCTTGTAAGTGAGCGGGTTCACCCGCCGGAACTGGGCGTGGAAATAGGCCGCGTCCGGCGGCACGTCGGTCAGGGCGTAGTTGATCTGATAATAGACATAGATCGCCTCGTCGCTGAGATTGCTCAAGGTGAAGCGAGCGCGCTTTCGAAACGGCATCTCCCAGTAGCAGTTGAAGGCGCGGCCGGGATTGACGCATACCGCCAGCGAAGAGACCTGGGCGAACTTCTCCCAGCCGCAGGCGAAGAAATCGCCGACCGGGCATTCCACCGAGGGCTGCGTCTGCTCGTCCCAGTAGGCGCGCAGGATGGCGTGGCGCCACTTTCCTCCCGCCAAGGTCATCCAGATCTGCTGAATCGCGCCGGCGCCCTGGATGTCGGCCAGGCTGCTCGTCTCGCCGGGCTGGATCACGATGTAGGGGGAAACCTTCCAGCCCTGGCCAAGGCCACGCGCGGCGTGGGCGGCGGGCCCGTCTTCGGCCATGCCGCCGGCGCCCTTCTCGCCGGTGAAATTCTCCGGGCTGATCGAGCGAGACCGGGCGTGCGAGAGGCGGGAGAGATTTCCAAGATGCAGACCGAGGCCGGAAAAGGTGGGGTCGGTCATGGGGCGCCCTCCCGCTGCAACGGCGCCGGCGCGGCGCCCGAACGCCCCGCGCCGAAGCGGCCTTCCAGCAAGTCGGGCAGCGATTGCGCCAGACCGTCCAAGGGGCCGGACGACAGAAGAAGCACCACCTCGTCCCCCGTGAGGCTCGCCGCGAGATCGGCGAGGACTTCCGATCCGCGTTGCATGCCGTCGGCCGCGACGCCGGCGCGGCGAATGCGCGCCAGGATTTCGTCCTGGCCGACCTGGTCATGGGCGCCGGCCCCGTGCCGCGGCGGCGCGAGCAGCAGAACCCTGGCGACGCCGTCGAACACCGTGTCGTACCAGCCGAGGGCGCCGGCGCTTCGCCAGCTGAAGGTATGTGGCTCGAAGACGACGATCGCCGGCCGATCCGGGAAGTGCAAGGCGATGGCCTCGATGGCCGAACGCGCCTTTTCGTAGGACGAGCCGAAACCCTCATAGGCTGGGACGGCGGACGTCGACGTCTTCTTGTCGAGCCGCCGGGCTACGCCTCGAAACCGGCGAACGCCGCGGCGCAAGGCGTCCGCGTCGATGTCGCCCCGCTCCAGAAGCAGGGCGGCCGCCCCGACGATGTTTTCGATGTTGTGCAAGCCAAGAAGCTGCGTCTCCAGCGGGATGCGGGCGCCGGCCGGCGTGACCAGGTCGAAGCGGGTTACTTCGGCGATCCTCACGGCCTCGGCGAAATAGCCCTCGCAGGGCGACAGCCCATACCAAACGGCCCTGCGATCCCCGGTCAGCCGGCGCAGGGGCTCGAAGCCTTGCGCACAAACGATGAGCGCGTCGGGCGGCAGGCCGTCGATCAGCTGAGCGAACGGCGCTTCGTAGTCGGCCATGGTGGGAAAGACATTCACATGGTCATGGACCAGCGAACTGAGGAGCAGCGCCTCGGGGTGATAGAGCAGGAATTTCGAGCGTCGATCGCTCTGGCTGACGATGTACTCGTCGCCCTCGATGAGGAACGCCGCGTCGGCCCCCCAGTGGCCAGTGGTTTCGAGGTCCAACGGCACCGCGCCGATGAAATACCCTGGATCGCGCCCGGCCTCGCGCATCAGAACCGCGCAGAGACCGGTCAGGGTGGATTTGCCGAAGCTGCCGGCGATGACGAGGTTTTGACGGTTCGCGGTGAGCTGGCCGAGAAAGGCCGCAAAGCTGTAGCCGGGCACGCCGCGCCGCTCGAGTTCCGAAAGTTCGCGGTTGTGCGACAGCTCCAGCTTGGCGCTGGCGCCGATGATCGCCACATCCACCGCTGGCGGGATCTTGGCGGGATCGAAGCCGACGTGAAAGGCGATTCCCATGCGCGCCAGATAGGTGCTCACCGGTGGGAAGACGTCCTCGTCCGACCCGCTGACGCGGTGGCCCTGCGACGCCAGAACCGAGGCCAGGGCGCTCATCCCAGCCCCGGCGATGCCGAGGAAATATACGTTCATGTCGCCGTGGCGTCGGGGCCGGTGATCGGTTCGCCGAACATCTCGGCGCGCGCGAAGCGCGCCGGCGGCGAGCCATAGGCCAGCACCGCGTCGTGATAACGCTTCAAGCCGAAGCCGGCGCCCCACCGGCGCTCGGCCTCGCGGCGGATGTCCCAGTGCTCCTCCGAGCCGACGAAATAGGACGATAGCTGGGCGCTGCTCACCGAGGCGCGAATCCACTTGCCCGCCGCCTCGCCCTCTTCCTGAAACGCGACCTTGGTCATCAGGGCCATGGCGTCCTGCTGACTAAGGCCATCTACGTGCATGGCCTGATCGAGAATGGCGTTGCTGATGCTGCGCAGCTTGGTCTTGAGGACCACCAGGCGATAGAGCGGGTCGCCGCCCAGGAAGCCCTCCTGGGCCATCATCGATTCGCCATAGACCGCCCAGCCCTCGACGAAGACCCCAGACCAGAGCACCGAGCGCAGCAGCGAGGGATAGGCGTTGGAGTGGGCCAGCTGCACATAGTGGCCGGGCATGGCCTCGTGTGTGGTGATGTCGGCGATGGCGCGGCGGTTATATTCACGCAGGAAGGATTCCGCTTTGGCAGGCGACCAGTCCTTGGGCAGCGGCGAGACGGCGTAGAAGGTCGCCAGACCTTTGTCCAAGGGGCCGGGCGGATCGCAATAGGCCACGGCGACGCCGCGCTTGAACTCCGGCATCACGATCACCTTCACGGGCGCCGCAGGCAAACTGATCAGATCCCTGGCGCGCACGAAATCCGTGGCGCTGGCCAGCGCCGTTCGAGCCGCCTCGACCACCTCGTCAGGCGCGGGGCGATCGGCCGCGGCGATATCCAGCGCAGCCTGGATCGCTGCCTGTTGTTCGTCGGGGGTGGGCGAGCCAGGCGTCGCCGGCGCGCCCGGCCGGCCCGCGAGCACGATCGTGGCGAGCTGGTACATCTGCGCGCGCGTCTCGGTCACCGCCGCCCGCGCCCGCCTGCGAATTTCCTGGCGGCTGAGCGGGGAGTTCAGGGCGAAAGCGAGCTTGGCGTCATAGAGTTCGGCCCCCAGGCGAAAGTTGCCCTTCGCGGCCGGGACCAGGGCGTGCTCGAGCCATTTCTGGTGATCGTCGACGGCGCTGGCGAGGGCCTGGCTCGCCGCCTCCAGCCGCGCTCGCTCCTCTGCGCCCAACTCGCCGGCGTGCGGCGTGATCAACTCGGCGACGAGGCTCTTGAGGCCGGGGTTCTGCTTGACCGCCGTCTCTGCGTGAACCGCCGGCACGCGGGCGAGATCGAGGTTCGCCCTTGCCTGGGCGAGAAAGGCCGGGAGTTTCTCCATCCGCGCCAGGGCCGCCGCAAGACGCGTGGGCAAGGGCGCGAACTCGCGAGCCATTAGTCCGTAGAGCGCGTCGCCGGCCAGGGCGCTGTAGGTCAGTGGATCCCAAGCCCAGCTCTGCAGCACCTCCGCCGTCCACAGGTCATAGCGAAGCTGGTTGGCGAGGATGGCCGCGTCGATCTGGGCGCCGCGCGCCAGCCGCGCGACATCGATAGCGCCAAGCCGATCGAGCAAATGGCGGGACGCGGCGTTCGCCTCGGCCCGGCCCGCCGGTGAAATGTCGTCGAGATCGTGGTCGAAGCGATGCACGCCGATCTGGGTCGCCCAGATCGGACTGAGCCGTGCCGTTGTGTCCAGCCAGCGCCTCGAAAGGTCGACAAAAGCGCGGTCATCCGCGGTCTGGGCGCCGGCTTCGGCGCCAGCCGACGACATGGCGGCGGCGGCCATCAAACCGATCGTGCCGCGGCGGGACAGACCTTCAGCCATCTTGAGATTTCCCTTACGGACACGCGATCACGTCACCGCGCCGGCAATTCTGCCAGGGGCCCCTCGCCAGGCGCCGGAGTGCATGATCTCATACAGGGTACGCCCCGCGCGCCACACGTCTTCGTAGCTCAGATAAAGCGGCGTTATGGCCAATCTGACGATGTCCGGCGCCCGGAAGTCGCCGATCACGCCGCGGGCGATCATCGCCTGGACGATCTGGAAGGCGTCCTGGTGACGAAGGGCGATGTGGCTGCCTCGCAAGCCGGCCTCCCGCGGTGTGATCAGAACAAAGCCGTGGCCGGCGCAACGGCCTTCAACGCCCTCGGCAAGCAACGCCCACAGCCTCTTCGCCTTGTCCGCGAGCGCGGCGGGATCGACGTCCAGCAAAAGGTCCACGCCCACCTCGAGCGCCAGCAGGCTGAGCATCGGCGGGGTGCCGCACAGAAACCTGGCTGCGCCGTCCGCCGGTTCGTAGTTGTCGGCGAAGTCGAACGGCGCGGCGTGGCCCATCCAGCCGCTGAGAGGCGACCGCAGCTGTCCCTGCAGGCGTTCGGCGACGAATAGATAAGCTGGCGCGCCCGGTCCGCCGTTGAGAAATTTGTAGCCGCAGCC
>Ga0208849_1001864_pt1 | contig 12998 bp, 12 predicted proteins | sample NGESurdeep072012_10_FD_184470 | JGI IMG/M metagenome (GOLD analysis project Ga0208849, IMG submission 184470) | Arctic peat soil microbial communities from Barrow, Alaska - NGEE Surface sample 53-3 deep-072012 (SPAdes) | ecosystem: Environmental > Terrestrial > Soil > Wetlands > Peat ...
AGGAGCCGGGGCCGTGGACCGGTGGCCGCAGCATCTACGCGCCGCGCGGCAAGACGCTCGGCGGTTCGTCCTCGATCAACGGCCACATCTACAACCGCGGCCAGCGCCAGGATTTCGACACCTGGGCCCAGCTCGGCAATCGCGGCTGGGGTTATCCGGACGTGCTGCCCTATTTCAAGCGGCTGGAGCGGCGGGTCGGCGAGGGCGAGGATGCGTTTCGCGGCCGCGACGGCAATTTGACCGTCACGACCATGGACTGGCGCGATCCGCTCTGCGAAGCCTTCATGGCCGGCGCCATCGGCCTCGGCATTCCCAGAAACCTCGATTACAACGGCGCGATCCAGGAGGGCGTCTCCTACGCCCAGCGCACCATCCAGAACGGCTTGCGCGTCAGTGCCGCGACCGCCTTTCTGCATCCGGCGATGAAACGGCCGAACGTCCATGTACGGACCCATGCGCATGCGACCAACATCATCTTCGAAGGCAAGCGCGCGGTCGGCGTGCGCTACGTCAAGGGCGGTAAGGGCGGCACGCCGGTCGAAGTGCGCGCCAACAAGGAAGTGATCCTTGCCGGCGGCACCTATAATTCGCCGCAACTCCTGCAATTGTCCGGCGTCGGTTCGCCGGAACTGCTGCGCGCGCTCGGCATCGAGGTGCGCCACGCGCTGCCGGGCGTCGGCGAGGGCTTGCAGGACCATTACGCGCCGCGTTCGGTCGCGCGGGTCAAGAATATCAAGACCATCAACGAACGCCGGCGCGGCCTCAGCCTGGTCGGGGAAGCGATCAAATGGGCCACCACGCGGCGCGGCCTGCTGTCGCTGTCGCCGACCATGGTCTATTGCTTCTGGCATTCCGGCGAGACCACCGAGAGCTCCGACCTGCAGCTGACATTTACGCCTGCAAGCTACAAGGAGGGCGTGCAGGGCCAGCTCGAAGACCAGCCGGGCATGACGGTGGCATCCTGGCAGCAGCGGCCCGAAAGCCGCGGCTATGTCCGCGCCCGCTCGGCCGATCCGTTCGAAGCGCCGATCATCCAGACCAATTATCTGGTCGAGGAGCTCGATCGCCGCACCGTGGTCGCCGGCATGAAGCTGGCGCGGCGGCTATTGTCATCAGCGCCGCTCGCCCCCTACTACGCGCACGAGGATTTTCCCGGACCCAACGTGCAGACTGACGACGAATTCCTTCACGCCGCGACCCAGCGTGGCACCACCACGTTTCATCCCGGCTGCACCTGCCGGATGGGCCCGGCCGACGCGCCATGGGCCGTGGTCGACGATCAGCTGCGCGTGCACGGATTGGCAAACCTGCGCGTGATCGACGCCTCGATCATGCCGCGGATGATCTCGGCCAACCTCAACGCCTCCACCATGATGATCGCCGACAAGGCGTCGGATTTGATCCGCGGCCGCAAGCTGCCGGAGGCGGTGGTCGGGTCGATAGCTGGTTAGGCGAGGCACCCATGTTCCTGACCCTGCGAGTGATTACCGTCTTGCTGGCCTGCACTACTTTTTGCGCTCAACTTCGCCCACGCGCTCGAGTTGCCCGGCAAGCGCCGCCTCGCCAAGGAGAACTATGTTGCGGTGCAGACCATCTATTATCCCGGCTTCACCTTTGGAGGCATTGGAGAGATTCTGGCGATCGTCGCAGCTTTCGGATTGTGCTCGCGACAACCGTTGCAAGCCCCGCCTTTACCTTGACACTGATCGGCTGCCTCGGCCTTTTGGCCAATCATGCAACGACCGATGGGAGTTTTCGCACCTGCTCCGCGCGGTGTTTTCCGCCGTCAGCCTGATCGCATTGATCATCGCCGTGGCTCTCAGATAAACCACGGTTTCGAACTGAGCGTCGCGGCGGTGCTGGCGGATGGCCATCCGCCGCAAACGTTCACCGCCAACCTCACGGATCCATCGTGTAGGAGCGCCCCGGTTCAAGCACGTAGATGGTCAGGAAGCGGAGGGGGCGATCCGGGTCGCAATTGCGAAACAGGGTGTGTGGAATATCGGGCCGATCCTGCAAGGTCTTGCCCGCTCGATATTGTCTGGGAGCGTCGCTGCCATAGGCTGATTCGGCAACGCCTTCCACGATGTAGATCGCTCCCCCGACGGGATGCCGATGCAGCGGCGCCACGCCCCCGGGTGGATAGGTCACCTCCACCACGACAAGCTCCTTGTTGTCGCCGGGCAATGGAAGACGTTCGAGAATCTTGCGCGTGACACCCGCAAATCCGGTCTGTTGGGCGCTGGCGGGCCCATTGGTAACTTCACCCATGTGACACCTTCTCTTATTCAGCCCTTGATCGCAGTGACCTCGGTCGATTCGCGATGCGAACGAATATGGCGCGCTTCGCCGAAGCGACAAGGGCCCGAGCCCCCAATGCCGATCCCCGTATCGCATCGTCTGCTTTCCAGACGGCGGGTTCAAAGCTAACATGCGCTTCAGGCCGCTTGTTTCTGGCTTGGCGAACAGGATCCGCGGTTCGTATTGGTTGATGTCATTGATTGATGAAAACCGAACAGCGAAACCAGATACGCACGAATATAGCCTATCTGCTGCTGCTCGTGGCGCAGGTGGCGGCGGCGATGGTCTTTGTCTGGCAGGAATTACCCGAATTCGATCATCTCCTGAACCATCCGGGAGAGCAGCTGCCAAAAGATATGCACTCTGATCTCATCACCATTGGCGTGTTCTGCGTGATGCAGATTTCCTTCTGGTATCGGCTGCTCCATGTGCCGATACCGTCTCTGCGCCCCAATCTGTTCCTTAGTCATCTCTTTCTGTTCTTAGGCCGCCTCAGTTTTGTCTTTGGCGGCACTTCATTCGCGGTCGTTGTCTTCCGGCACCTTCCCAATTTTGGATGGGATGCCGACGTCCTGCAGGCGGCCGAACGCGGGATGATTTTCGTGGGATGCCTGTTCGCGTTGTTTTGCACCAGTCTTGAATTGGAACGGCTGGGTCGGGCGTTTGAGCGCAACCGAGATTGAGGATTTTGCGATCTCGTTGACTGCGACGAGGTTCTGACTTTTTGCCCGAGGCGGCCGGTGTTAGCTGCCAGCCAATTATGAAAATAATCTTGATCCAGCGCCGGACATGGGAGATCATCCGGAAGTTGCGCTCCATTCTTCGAGGATACGGGTTTTCGGCTCGCTAGAAGATCTGCACTTCCTGTAACGGAGAGGTCAGTGAACGAGTCACTTCATCCAGCCGCGCCCGAGCATCTGCCGGCCTTCATCACCGCTCCGGGAAACACCGATGTCCTGATGGTCGTGGTCGGCATCATCCTGATCGCCGCCGTCCTCGGGGTCGGCAATCTCTATCTGACCTTGCACACCTTGCCGGAGCGCATGGCGCACCGGTCGCAGAAATTGCAGTTCGAGATCGTGGCGGTGCTGGGCCTGCTGGCGCTGTTCACCCACAACCACCTGTTCTGGGTGATCGGGCTCTTGCTCGCGATGGTCGACTTGCCCGATTTCGGCACGCCGCTGCGCCGGATCGCAGGCTCGGTCGAGAAGATCGCCGGTGACGAAGCGGCCCGGACGGCCGATCAGGCCGCTGTTCTCCCGGTCACCGCGGAAGGGCCAGCTCCGAAAGCCGACGCTGCCAAGAGCGAGGGGCGAGGCCATGCTTGAGGTGCTGCTCTGCTCCGTCGTGACGATCCTTCCCGACTACCTCTATCGCCGCTACCGGCAGGGCAAGCGCTTCGGTCGCGAAATCACATTCTTTTCGGTCTGGTTTGAACTGAGATTTGGCATCATCACCTGCCTGATGTTGACGGTCGCGCTGATCACGGTGATTTTCTACTATCATCCCACCTCTACGACGGCGACCTTGTATTTCAGAACCGTTCCGATCCTTCCCGAGATCAACGGCCGGGTGTCGGAGGTCAGTGTCGGATTCAGCGCGCCTGTCAAGAAGGGCGACGTGATCTTCAAGCTGGACAGTTCAAAGCAGCAAGCGGCGATGGAGACGGCGCGGCGCAAGATCGCCGAAGTCGATGCCGCCATGCTGGCCGCGCAGGCCGATGTCCTCAAGGCAGAGGGACAGATCCAGCAGGCCAAGGGCGACTATCAGCAGGCGTCGGACGAACTGGACGTCAAACGCGACCTCCAGCAACGAAACTCCGGCATCGTTCCGCAGCGCGATATCGAAAAGCTCGGGGTACTGCTCGCGGGCCGCAAGGGCGCTCTTGATGCTGCAACGGCCGCGAAACAATCCGCGACGACCCGGGTAACCGCGCTTATCCCAGCCGAGAAGGCAAGCGCCGAGGCGGCGCTCGCCGAGGCGCAGGTCGATCTCGACAAGACCACCGTGCGCGCGGGCGTCGACGGCCGCGTCGAGCAGTTCACGCTGCGGCCGGGAGACGTCGTCAATCCGGTGATGCGGTCTGCCGGCATTCTCATTCCCGACAATGCGGGGCGGCGCGTCCTTGCGGCGGGGTTTGGACAGATCGAGTCGCATGTCATCAAGGTCGGTATGGTCGCCGAGGCCGCCTGCATCTCAAAGCCGTGGACGATCATTCCGATGATGGTGACCGGCGAGCAGGATTACATCGCGGCGGGCCAGTTCAGGGGCGGTGAACAACTGGTTGAAGCCCAGCAGGTCCAGGCGCCCGGCACCATTCTCGCATTCCTGGAGCCGCTTTACAAAGGCGGACTGGACGGCGTCACGCCCGGAAGCAGTTGCATCGTCAACGCCTATACCAGCAACCATGACCTGATCGCCTCAAAGGAGACCGGCGCGTTCAAGGGTCTGGTGCTGCACGCCGTCGACGCCGTCGGCATCGTGCATGCCATGCTGTTGCGCATTCAGGCGCTGCTGCTTCCGATCAAGACGCTGGTGCTGAGCGGGCACTAAGTCCGGCTGCGATGGCGCGGCTCAAACCTCTCTTCGGCTCAAAAACGCCAGCCGCTCGAACAGGTGCACGTCCTGCTCGTTCTTCAGCAGCGCGCCATGCAGCGGCGGAATCAGCTTGCGCGGATCGCGCTCCCGCAGCATTTCCGGGGTCATGTCCTCGTTGAGCAAGAGCTTCAGCCAGTCCAGCAGCTCCGAGGTCGACGGCTTCTTCTTCAGGCCCGGCACTTCGCGGACCTCGAAGAAGATCCGCAAGGCTTCTTCCACCAGCCGCTTCTTGATATCAGGAAAATGCACGTCGACGATGCGGTTCATGGTGTCGAGGTCGGGAAACTTGATGTAGTGGAAGAAGCAGCGGCGCAGGAACGCGTCCGGCAATTCCTTCTCGTTGTTCGAAGTGATCATCACGATCGGGCGCAGTTTCGCCTTGATGTTCTCGCCGGTCTCGTAGACGAAGAATTCCATGCGATCGAGTTCGAGCAATAGATCGTTGGGAAATTCGATGTCGGCCTTGTCGATTTCGTCGATCAGTAGCACCGGGCGCTGCGCATGGGTGAAGGCTTCCCACAGCTTGCCGCGCTTGATGTAATTGCCGATGTCGGAAACCCTGGCGTCGCCGAGCTGGCTGTCGCGCAGCCGCGACACCGCGTCGTATTCGTAGAGGCCCTGCTGCGCCTTGGTGGTGGACTTGATGTGCCAGGTCAAAAGCGGCGCGCCGATCGCCTTGGCGACTTCCTCGGCCAGCACGGTCTTGCCGGTGCCGGGCTCGCCCTTGATCAGCAGCGGGCGTTCCAGCACGATCGAGGCGTTGACGGCGATCTTGAGGTCATCGGTGGCGACGTAATCCTTGGTACCGGTAAATTTCATCGGGGCGGGCGCCTTGTTGTTGTTTTTGCTGTGCTTGGGTGTGTTCGAAATGACTTCGAGTGTTCAATTCTAGTTGAAAAACCCGGCAGGTCTAGGCCTCTCCGCTGCGCTGAGGCCCTTGACGTTCGCGGTCCGGCGGGCAATCTGTAACATATGTTTTTACAGTTCTTCACATCGTTGCGCGACGCCCAGGTCCCGGTGTCCTTGCGCGAATACCTGACGCTGATGGAGGCGCTCAACGCCGACCTCGCCGAGCAGACGGTGGAGAATTTCTACTACCTGGCGCGCGCCTCGCTGGTGAAGGACGAGCGCAATCTCGACAAGTTCGACCGGGTGTTCGGCACCGTGTTCAAGGGGCTGGAAAGCCTGCTCGACGCCATGGAGAAGGCCGACATTCCGGCCGAATGGCTGAAGAAGCTTGCGGAAAAATACCTCACCGAGGAAGAGAAGAAGCAGATCGAGGCGATGGGCTGGGACAAGCTGATGGAGACCCTGCGCCAGCGCCTGAAGGAGCAGAAGGGCCGCCACCAGGGCGGCAACAAGTGGATCGGCACCGCGGGCACCTCGCCGTTCGGCGCCGAGGGCTACAACCCCGAAGGCATCCGCATCGGCCAGGAAAAGAACCGCAATTTTCGCGCGGTCAAGGTTTGGGACCGCCGCGAGTTCAAGGATCTCGACGGCAATGTCGAGCTCGGCATCCGCAACATCAAGATCGCGCTAAGGCGTCTGCGCAAATTCGCCCGCACCGGTGCTCCCGACGAACTCGATCTCGACACCACCATCAAGGAAACCGCCAACCACGGCTATCTCGACGTGCACATGCGCCCCGAGCGGCGCAACGCGGTCAAGGTTCTGGTATTTTTCGACATCGGCGGCTCGATGGATTCGCATATCGAGCAGGTCGAGGAGCTGTTCTCGGCGGCGAAGATCGAGTTCAAGCACATGGAATATTTCTATTTCCACAACTGCCTCTATGAAGGCGTGTGGAAGCAGAACCGCCGCCGCTTCACCGACCGCACCCCGACCTGGGACGTGCTGCATAAATATCCGCACGACTACAAGGTGGTGTTCGTCGGCGACGCCTCGATGTCGCCGTACGAAGTCATGGTGCCGGGCGGCTCGGTCGAGCATGTCAACGAAGAGGCCGGATCGGTCTGGCTCGAGCGCATCACCCGCACCTATCCGCACGCGGTGTGGCTCAATCCGGTGGCGAAGAAGCACTGGGACTATTCGGAATCCACCACCATCATCCGCCGGCTGTTTTCGGAACGCATGTTCCCGATCACGATCGAAGGTCTTGATGGGGCGATGAAGGAACTGGTGCGGTAACGGGAATACGTGCCCCGGACGCAGCGCATCGCGCGAGCGGTGCGCTGCAGAGCCGGGGTCCATTAAATTGGCCGCGCTATGGGTCCCGGCTCTGCGGTGCATCGTGAAGAACGCTGCACCGCGTCCGGGACACGCGAGGAGGCGGTTTGGCACAGCGAGGTAAAACAACAATGCCCCAGACGATCCACCGCGGCATCAAGGCGCTGATCGACGAGGCCAATGCGCAGATCGAAACCTTGAGCGCCGCCGACGCCATCAAGGCCGCGCAAGGCGACGACGTCGTGATCGTCGATATTCGCGATCCCAGAGAGATCGAGCGCGACGGGCGGATTCCCGGCGCCTTCCCCTGCACCCGCGGCATGCTGGAGTTCTGGATCGATCCGGCCAGCCCCTACGCCAAGCCGATTTTTCAGGACGACAAGAAATTCATCTTTCACTGCGCCGGCGGCCTGCGCTCGGCGCTGGCGGCCAAGACCGCTGCCGACATGGGGCTGAAGCCGGTCGCGCATATCGGCGGCGGTTTTGCCGCCTGGCGCGATGCCGGCGGCCCGACCGAGAAGTTCGAACCGAAGAAGAAGGGTTAGGAAGTCGTCACACGCGGGCTTGACCCGCGTGGCCATCTTCTCAAAGAGTTGGATTGCCGGGTCATAGGCGCGCGGAAGCGACGCCGTCCTTCGACGGCTATGCCCGGCAATGACGAAAGTGGAGAGGGCGAAGCCATGACATCATCCACCGACGATCCGCTGGTCTCGACCGACTGGCTCGCTGCCCGCCTCGATGATCCAAAAGTCAGGATCATCGACGCATCCTTCAAGTTACCGGGTGTGTTGCCGCTGCCATCGGACGACTATCTCGGCGCGCATATTCCGGGCGCGGTGTTCTTCGACGTCGATGCCGTATCCGACCACGAGGATCCGCGGCCGCATATGTATCCGGATGCGGCGCAGTTCGCGCGCGATCTCGCCGCACTCGGCATTTCCTCCGGCGATACCGTGGTGGCCTATGATTCAGGCGGCTGGGTCGCAGCTCCGCGAGCCTGGTGGATGTTGCTCTCGTTCGGCCATCGCGAGGTGAAGGTGCTCGATGGCGGCTTGAAGAAATGGCTGCGTGAGGGACGCCCGACCCATTCCGGCAAGGTCGTGCCGAAGCCCGGAAAATTCCAGGCCAAATTCGATCCAGGTTATGTCCGCAGCCAGCAGCAATTGGTCCACAATCTGGAGACCCATGCCGAACAACTGGTCGATGCGCGTCCGCGCCCGCGCTTCGAAGGAACCGTCGCCGAGCCGCGGCCGGGCCTGCGCTCCGGTCACATTCCGGGCAGCCGCAGTGTGCCTTACGCCGAATTGTTCGACGCCGGCACCGGTGCGATGAAGCCGCTCGATGAGCTGCGAAAACTGTTCGATGGCGCCGGCGTCGACCTGGCCAAACCTGTTGTGACGACCTGCGGCTCCGGCGTCTCCGCGCTGGTGCTGACCTTGGCGCTGTATCGGCTGGGCGTCCGCGGCAGCGCGCTTTATGACGGCTCGTGGTCCGAATGGGGTCTGCCCGACGGACCGCCGGTCGCGACCGGCCCGGCCTGATCAGCGAGGTTTTCGCCGCCGCGCAGGCGGCGCCGCCGGCTCGGCGAACGGGTCGACCGGCTGCGCTTGTGCCGCCAACTGGGCGCGCGACGCAATCCGGCGACGCCGGTGCACCCGCTTGGCCTGCTCGCGCTTTTTGATCGCGTTCTTGTCGGGCTTGGCGCTGGCGGCTTTCACCGCCGGCCCGATGGCGACGGGCGGGCCGCCCAGCGTGGCGATTTTGGTCGAGAAGGTGGCGAGGTCGGCTGGTGTTGGTGCGGCCGCTTGTTCGGGGACGGCCGGGGCAGCCTCAGCGGCAGGGGCAGCCTCAGCGGCAGGGGCAGCCTCAGCGGCAGGGACAGCCTCCGCGGCCGGGGCAGCCTCGCCAGCCGGCGGTGAGATCTGCTCGGTTGCCGCGGTGGTCGCCGCGACCCGGGTTTCGTCGGCGGCAGCGGGTGCAGCGGCTTGAGGCGTTGCGGTCGCGTCCGATGCGGCCTCATCCTGTGGCGGATGTTCCGCAACCGGCATTTCGGATGTCGCGGTTGCGGGCGCGGGTGAATCCGCAGGCTGCAGTGCGGCAATCCGATCGGACTCCGCCGGCGCCGGGGTGATCGCGGCCTGCTCCGGCGGTGTCGAGCCGGGCGCCGCGGGCTCGACCGGCGCCGTTGCCTCTGGTAGGGGCGCCGTCACCGCCGGAACATTGTCCGGTGTCTTTTCCGCTGCGTGTGCGTCGACGCGCAGCATCGCCAGCACCGGGCTGGTGGCCGCGCCTTGCTGCGCGAACATTGTCTCGGGGAGCGTGTGCCATGACGGCGCGCTGGCAAATTCCTCGTGCGCCGCGCGCAGCAATGCTGCCGCGCCGAGCCCGAACACCAGTACCGACATCGACAACACGACGGCGGCGAACAGAAAACGAAAGCCGGGGAGCATGGACGCTGGTTCCGCCTTCGCGGGATATCTGCCGGGATATCTGCAAAGGCCCTTGAGCCGTCGGGAACGCGGTGATGACAGGCCGCGTCCGCGCCGCCGCTGATACCACCAGCGCGCTGCGAATCAGGCTGCTTTGAGGATACCGCAACGGCCTGCTGGGGGTTGTTAAAAACCGCGGCGCAAATGCCTCGCCGGCAGGCCGCGGCGCGTTTCCTGATCGGTGAGGCTTCGGTGCAACGGCGCACGGTGATCGCATCACAAATGCTGGAACCCGGCGCGAATTGCCGGATTTGTCTTGAATGCGCCGCTATCTTCAGTCATCTGCGGGTAACGGTCCGGTATCGGCCTGGGGATTATACAAGAGCGATGATGATCAAACGCATCCTGACGATTTGTGCTGCCGTGGCGGCTGGCGCGGCGGCAACCTCGCTCGCATCGGCACAGAACTATCCGGCAACTCCCGGCCCGGCCTATTCGGCCGCACCTCAGCCCTATCCGCAGCCCTATCCGCCCAATGGCTATCCGGCCGACTATCGCCGTGCCCCGGGCACTCCGGATTTCGACTCGCTGCAGGATGATGAGTCGGCGCCGACCTCGACCGCGCTGCCGCCGCCGGGTCCGGTGCTTTCGCCTGACGATCCGCGCTATGGCCGCCCGATGGGTGCCCCGCCGCTTTATAATGCCGACCGCGGCGTGCCCGCCGGCCCGGTACTTTCGCCTGACGATCCGCGTTATGGCCGCCCTGCCGGACCGCCCCCGGTGATTTATTCGGACCGTCCCGGCGGTCCGCCGCAGCAGACCTATTCGGATCGCGACAACGGCGTTCCGGCTTCGGGCTTCATCTATCCCAACGAAGACAATCGCGATTTGCGTCCGCCGGGGACGGTCGGAACTCCGAACGGCGTCACGGCATCAACGCCGGCTCCGCAGGGAGCCGACGGCCGGCCGATCGTGCTGTCCGCGCTGCCGCCGGATGAACAGCCGGAGGCCGAGCCCGCGCAACTGGCGCCGAACCTGCGCCGGCAGGAAGTCACCTTCCCGACCAAGGAACCGGCGGGAACGCTGATCGTCGATACCTCGAACACCTACCTCTATTACATCCTGGGTGGCGGCCGCGCGATCCGCTACGGCGTCCGCGTCGGCCGCGACGGCTTCACCTGGAACGGGGTGCAGAAGATCACCCGCAAGGCCGAGTGGCCGGATTGGCATCCGCCGCCGGAGATGATCGATCGCCAGCCTTATCTGCCGCGCTTCATGGCCGGCGGCCCCGGCAACCCGCTGGGCGCCCGGGCGATGTATCTCGGCAATACGGTCTATCGCATTCACGGCACCAACCAGCCCTCGACGATCGGCAAGTTCGTCTCGTCGGGCTGCATCGGGATGCTGAACGAGGATGTCTCGGACCTGTTCGACCGCGTCAAGGTCGGCACCCGGGTGGTCGTGCTGCCCGGCGGTCCGCCGCCGGCGTCGACCACGACCGCCTCGGCGCAGCCGATACCCGGACCGAATGCCGGGCCGCCGCCGGGCGTTCCAGGCGCCGCGCCGACCGTGGTGCCGCCGCTGCCCGCGCCGGTGACGGTGCGCTAAGCCGCCTGCGATCGAGTTTGAGAATGACCCAAAAGGTGCGCCATGGCGCACCTTTTTTATTGCTTCTCCGGTAGTGAACCGGATCTACGCCAACCTTCGCAGCGGCTCGCCCTTGAACCAGGCGTCGATGCCCTCGACCATCTGGCTGTAGTGGTTGCGAAAGCTCTCCGCGGTGACGTAGCCGAGATGCGGCGTCAGCACGATGTTGTCGAGCTTGCGGAAGGGATGGTCGGTTGGCAGCGGCTCGACCGAGAACACGTCGATCGCGGCGCCTGCGATTTTGCGCTGCTGCAGGGTTTCCAGCAGGGCGGCTTCGTCGACGATCGGCCCGCGTGCGGTGTTGACGAGGTAGCCGGTCGGCTTCATCCGCGCGAGGTCGGCGGCGCCGACCAGCCCGCGCGAGCGCTGGCTCAGCACCATGTGGACGGTGATGATGTCGGCGGTTGCGAACAATTCCTCCTTGGTGGCGTAGCCGACGCCGACTTCCTTGCATCGTTCCGGCGTCAGGTTCGGGCTCCAAGCGATCACGTTCATGCCGAACGCCTTGGCCATCCCCGCCACCTTGCTGCCGAGCTTGCCGAGACCGACGATACCGAGCGTCTTGCCCTCGATCTCGATGCCGACGAATTTCTGCAGGGCCTCGCCGGCATGCATGCGGGCGTTTTCGCGGCCGATATTGCGGGTCAGTTCCAGGATCAGGCCCATGGTCAGCGGCGCGGTCGGGTCGCGGGCCCATTGCGTGCCGCACAGCACCACCTGATGCTCTTTGGCGGCTTCCATATCGAAGGCGGCGTTGCGCATGCCCGAGGTGATCAGGAGCTTCAGTTTGGGCAGTGCCGCAAACAACGCGCGAGGGAACGGCGTGCGCTCGCGCATCGCGCAAATGATCTCGAAGTCCTTCAATGCGCTGGCCGCGGCATCGGTCGAAGCGAATGGCTGGCTGAATACCGTGATATCGACACGATCGCCGACCTTCGACCAGTCGGCGATCTCCAACGTCAGATTCAGGTAGTCATCGAGAATTGCACAGCGCAGCCGCGTCATGGGAAGGTCCGTTCATGGCGATGAAGACGGCCCGGAAACCGGCCGTCCGGGAGGCGCCATGGTCGCGCGCAATCCGCGGGCGCGCAAGCGCCGGCGGCTCAAAAAGCGCCCGTTATCCGGCTGTTAGAAAGCCCGACGCCGCACCTTGGCGGCCTTGATTTCGACGATCATCGATTGGACCGCGGGCGACAACGCCTTCTGCTTGGCGCGACAGGCCGGCCCCGGACCGCGCATGTAATGCAGTTCCGGCCGGTAGGGGTCGAATGCCCTGACGAAGAACTGGCGCCAAAATGCCCTGATGTCGGCGCGCAGGCCGGGTTCGCGGTCTCGACTGGCTGCCGGGGCGGAGAGCGATCCTGAGGTGATGGTTGCCATGACGCGGCCCTGACTGTTTTCGCTCGCGGCTTGTGCCGCGCAGCGCGCCTTTTGGGGCGCTGATCGACAGTTTTGGCCTCATTCATTAAAAGAAGGTTTCAATTGTCTGATCCGCCGTCAGCATGGTGTCGACCCCGTAATGATCCGTGGTGAACGGATCGAAAACGCGCCTGCCCGGTTGCCCTTTGGGGGCCGCGCCGCTACATCAGCGGCAGCAAATTTCCACACATGCAACGGTTTTCAGGGATCGCGATGGCCCGTCAGTTTGTCTATTTCATGCAAGGTTTGACCAAGAGCTACCCGACCCGCAAGGTGCTCGATAACGTCCATCTGTCGTTTTACCCCGACGCCAAGATCGGGGTGCTCGGCGTCAACGGCTCCGGCAAGTCGACGCTGCTGCGGATCATGGCCGGGCTGGACAAGGAATATAACGGCGAGGCCTGGGTCGCGCAGGGC
>Ga0208849_1001865_pt1 | contig 12997 bp, 10 predicted proteins | sample NGESurdeep072012_10_FD_184470 | JGI IMG/M metagenome (GOLD analysis project Ga0208849, IMG submission 184470) | Arctic peat soil microbial communities from Barrow, Alaska - NGEE Surface sample 53-3 deep-072012 (SPAdes) | ecosystem: Environmental > Terrestrial > Soil > Wetlands > Peat ...
CGGGGCTCTCCTCGAATCATTGAGAAGTGGTTCTCGCAAAACAACTTTCGCTGATTCGGAGCCCCGATGCGCCTATCTCTGTGAGAAATGCGGGCTAGCGCGATCGCTTCGACTGGGGTTTCGACCCCGGCACGCTTGCGCCCGGTGTCGCATTCGACCACCACCGACAGCGGGTGGCCGGAAGCCACGGCGGCCCGCGGCAGGCCTGCGATCACCACCGCATTGTCGGCCGCGACCGTCATGTTGGCTTTTGCCTGTAGCGCGCCGAGCCGGGCCATCTTCTCCTCGCCGATCAGATTGTAGCTGATCAGGATGTCGTCGATGCCGGCCTCAGCCATCACCTCGGCTTCGCCGAGTTTTTGGCAGGTGATGCCTTTGGCGCCCGCCGCGATCTGCAGCTTTGCCAGCATCGGGCTCTTGTGGGTCTTGATATGCGGCCGGTTGGCGACCCCGGCGGCATCGCAGGCGGCCTGAATCCGCGCGATGTTGCGCTCGACCCGGTCCATGTCGATCACGGCGGCGGGCGTGCCGTATTCGCGGGCGATTTTGGTGGCGAGGGGCGTGGTCATCAAGTGAACTCCAGTTCCACCTTCATCATTGCGAGCCAACAGGTCGCGCGAATGCGCGCCCGATGACAGGCTCCGCCAAGCAATCCAACTTCTTTCTTGGCGAAGATGGATTGCTTCGCTTCGCTCGCAATGACGGCACCTATGCCTGTTCGATCTCTTCGCGCAGCACTTCGAGCTCCAGCCATTTGTCTTCCGCCGCCGCAAGCTCTTTCTGCGCTGTAGTAAGCGCATCCGAGGCGGTGTCGAATTTCTTGCGATCCTTCTTGTAGAGATTGGCATCATCGAGATGCCGCTGCTGTTTTGCGATCTCGGCCTGCAATTTGGCAATCGTCTTTGGCAAGGTTTCCAGCGCGTGCTTCTCATTGAAATTAAGCCGGCGCTTCGACGCGCCCGAAGGCGCGCCGCCCCTGGTGGCCTTGCCGGTTTCGACGGCGGCTGTCTTTGCCGCTTCGCGCTTCAGATCGGCGCCGCGCTGCGCCAGCATGTCGGTATAGCCGCCGGCATATTCGATCCAGCGCCCGTCGCCTTCCGGCGCGATCACCGAGGTCACCACCCGATCGAGAAAATCGCGGTCATGGCTGATCAGGATCACGGTGCCTTCGTAGTCGCCGAGCATCTCCTCCAGCACGTCGAGGGTTTCGAGATCGAGGTCGTTGGTCGGCTCGTCCAGCACCAGGAGGTTGGAGGGTTTTGCCAGCGCGCGCGCCAGCATCAGCCGGCCGCGCTCGCCGCCCGAGAGCACTTCAAGCGGGGTGCGCATCTGTTCCTGTCCGAACAGAAAATCCTTCATGTAGGCGACCACGTGTTTCGGCTTGCCGCCGACCATCACGCTGTCGCTGCGTCCGCCGGTCAAGGCTTCGGCCAACGTCGATTTCGGATCGAGGCTTTCGCGATGTTGGTCGAGCGTGGCCATCTCAATGTTAGCGCCAAACCGGATGGTGCCGCTGTCGGGCGGCTTGCCTCCGGTCAGCATCTCGATCAGCGTGGTCTTGCCGGCGCCGTTAGGCCCGACGATGCCGATGCGGTCGCCGCGTTGCACCCGGATCGAGAAGTCATCGACGATCTTGCGGCTGCCATACGACCGGCCGATGCCTTTGGCTTCGATGATCAGCTTGCCGGACTTGTCGGCCTCAGAGGCGGCGAGGTTGGCATTGCCAGCGGCGCTGCGATAGTCGCGGCGCTGCTCGCGCAGCGCATAGAGATTGCCAAGCCGCTTGACGTTGCGCTTGCGGCGGCCGGAAACGCCGTAGCGCAGCCAGTGTTCCTCGTTAACGATCTTGCGGTCGAGCTTGTGCTGGTCGCGCTCTTCCTCGGCCAGCACCTCGTCGCGCCAGGCCTCGAATGCACTGAAGCCACGGTCGATCTGCTTGATCTGGCCGCGATCGAGCCACGCGGTCGAGCGCGACAGGTTCGACAGGAAGCGGCGATCATGGCTGATGATCACAAGCGCGCTGCGGCGGCTGTCGAGTTCGCTTTCCAGCCATTCGATGGTGGTGAGATCGAGATGGTTGGTGGGCTCGTCCATCAGCAGGATATCGGGCGAGGGCGCCAGCACCCGCGCCAGCGCGGTGCGGCGGGCTTCACCGCCGGAGACATGCGCGGGATCTTCATCGCCGCGTAGCCCAAGCTGCTCCAGGATGTAGCGGGCCTGGTAGTGGTCGTCGCCGGGCGCAAGGCCCGCTTCGACATAGGCCAGCGTGGTGGCGAAGCCTGAAAAATCCGGCTCCTGCGGCAGATAGCGGATGGTGGCGCCGGGTTGCACGAAGCGGCTGCCGCTGTCGGGCTCGACCAGGCCGGCGGCGATCTTAAGCAGAGTCGATTTGCCGGAGCCGTTACGGCCGATCAGACAGACGCGTTCGGATTGCGACACCGACAGTTCGACGCCCGACAACAACGGCGTGCCGCCGAAGGTCAATCTGATGTCTTTCAACTGGATCAGCGGAGGCGCCATGGCTCTTGCGTTCAACTCTGTTTCTGTGCGGGCTGGTTGGCCCGCTCGCGCTGGATGCGGCGAATGGTCTGGTCGAGCGTCGACAGGAACGCCGAGCGGTCGCGCGGTGCGAACGATCTGGGACCGCCGGTCACCTCGCCCGAGGAACGCAAATCGGTCATCAGGTTGCGAACCGCCAGCGTCATGCCGATCGATTGTTCCGAAAACGGCTTGCCGTTCGGGGCGATCACCTCGGCGCCCGCTTTCACGCAGCGGCTCGCCAGCGGAATATCTGAGGTAATCACGATATCGCCTTTTGCCACGCGCTCCGCAATCCAGTCGTCGGCGGCGTCCATCCCGGAACCCGCCGCGATCCGCTCGATCAGCGGGTCCTGCGGCACCCGGATGAACTGGCCTGCGACCACGCTGACGGGCAGGGCGTGGCGGGCGGCGACGCGGTAGATTTCGTCTTTGACCGGGCAGGCGTCGGCGTCGACATAGATGCGGGTGGTGTTCAAAGGTGGCGTCATCGGTTGGGGATTTTATCTGTCGACGCAAACGGCGTTGCCAGAATGCGCGTGATACCCCATTGCCAGGGAAATTGCGAGGAAAACACCGATCGGAACCTGCTTGCCACGGCATTTTGTTCGCGTACGATTATCGCCGGAAAGCAGCGGAAATGCCGCAGGAGAGCCCATGACGAGCCGCATCGAGCCACATCGCGTCCAAGCCTACAACACCGCAAAGCTGTCCGAGAACAAGATGCACGACGACACCGTCGCACGCCGGTTCGGATTCAGCGGCGGGCTGGTGCCGGGGGTCGATGTGATGGCCTATATGATGCACCTGCCGGTGGCCAAATGGGGCCGCGCCTTTCTCGATCGCGGCCTGATCGAGGCGCGATTCGTCAAGCCGGTCTATGACGGCGAGACCGCCGAGGTGACCGGCGAGGAGCGCGACGGTGTGGTTTCGATCGAGGTCGCAAGCCGCGGCGAGCTCTGCGCCACCGGCAGCGCGTCGCTGCCGGTCTCCGCGCCATCGCTTTCGATGTCGGATTTCAGCGCCACCGCTGCGGTGACGGAGCGCAGGCCGGTGAATGCGACATCGTATCAACTCGGCAGCTGGCTCGGCACGGTGCCGCGCGCATGGGTTGGCGATGCCGCAACCGAATATCTGACAGATGTGCGCGAGACCGATGCGATCTACATCAGGGAAGGATTGGGCCATCCCGGCCTGCTGCAGCGGGTCATGAACAAGGTGCTGGTCGACAACGCCATGCTGGGTCCGTGGATTCACGTCGGCAGCCGGATGCAGCTTTTGTCGGCGATGGCCAGCGGCGATGAACTGACGGCGCGCGCCAAAGTAACCGGCAATTATGAGAAGAAGGGCCACCGCTTCGTCGAGCTCGACGCGCTTGTGATCGGCAACGGCCGCACCGCGCTGGCGCATTGCCAGCACATCGCGATCTACCAGCCGCGCGATCAGGCGGCGGCGTAGGTTAAGAGCGGGCTTTCTTAACCTCTCCCCGCAAGCGGGGGTTGATGAGAAATATCACGCCGCCTTCGCCTTCGCATCCTCGATCGCGCGCCAGACCCGCTCCGGGGTAAGCGGCATATCGATTTGCTTGATGCCGTATTCGGACAGCGCATCGAGCACCGCATTGACGATGCACACCATGCTGCCGGCGCAACCGGCTTCGCCGCAGCCCTTGGTGCCCAGCGGGTTGGATTTGGCCGGCGACGGATGATCGCCGACCGCCATGATCGGGATGTCTTCGGCGCGCGGCAGCGCGTAGTCCATGAACGAGCCGGTGATCGGCTGGCCGCTTTCGTCGTAGCTGACTTGTTCCATCAGGGCCTGGCCGATGCCTTGCGCGACGCCGCCATGCAACTGACCCGCGACGATCATCGGATTGACGATGGTGCCGAAATCATTGACGCCGGTATAGCGCACGATCCGCACCACGCCGGTGTCGGGGTCGATCTCGACCTCGGCGACGTGGCAGCCATTGGGGAAGGTCGACGGCGTGTCCTTGGTATTGTGGTCGACGTCGAGCGACGACGGCACGTCCTCGGGCATCTGGCCCTCGCGCAAGCGCCGCGACAGCTCGATGATGTCGATGCTGCGGTCGGTGCCGGCGATGGTGAAACGACCGCCTGCGAATTCAATGTCGCCTTCGGCGGCTTCCATCAGATGCGCGGCCGCCTGCTTGCCCTTGGCGATCACCAGCGCGGAGGATTCGACGATCGCGGTGCCGGTCGCAGTGATCGAGCGGGAGCCGCCGGTGCCATTGCCGAAACGCACGAGATCGCTGTCGTTTTGCTCGAGCCTGACGCTCTCGAACGGCACTCCGAGTTGTGCGGAAAGAACCTGCGCGAACGGCGTGGCATGACCCTGGCCGTAATCCAGCGTGCCGGTGGTCAGTTTGACCGAACCGTCGGGTTCGAACGTGATCTTGCCGAGTTCGCCGCTGGGAGGTGCGGTGACTTCGAGATAGGAGCCGACCGCGATACCGCGGAGCTTGCCGCGCTTGCGGCTTTCCTTCTTGCGTTTGGCGAAACCGGCGTGATCTGAAATCTCGATCGCCTTGTCGAACACGCCCTGGAAGTCGCCGCTGTCGTAGGTGACGCCGGACGCCGCCGCGAACGGCATTTGCGCGGGCTTGATGAAATTGCGCCTGCGCAGCGTCAGCCGGCTGATGCCCATTTCGTCGGCGGCGCGATCGATCAGGCGCTCCATGAAATAATTGGCCTCCGGGCGTCCGGCGCCGCGGTAGGCACCCATATGCGTGGTGTTGGTCAGCACTGTCTTGATATCGACGCTCAGCAGCGGGGTGCGATAAACGCTGGCAAGGTTCTTGCCCGTGTTGAGCGACAAAGGGCTCGGCGCGACGCCAGTGATGTAGGCGCCGAGATTGCCGTAGCCGTTGAGGCGAACGGCGAGAAATTTACCTTCGGCATCGAGTGCCAGCTCGGCGTGGATGTTTTGCGAGCGGCCCTGGCTGTCGGAAAGGAAGCTGGTGGATCGCTCGTCGGTCCACTTCACGGGTTTTCCCAGCAGCTTCGCGGCATAGAGGATGCACATATATTCGGGGTAGTTAATGTTCTTCATGCCGAACGAGCCGCCGACATTCGCGGTCAGAACCCGAACCTTCTCATTCGGCAGATTCATGTTCTTGGCGAGGTTGGCCCGGTTTCCGGAGACGCCCTGGGTCGGAACCTGAATCGTGAAGCGCTCACCGGCCTTGTCATAGGAGGCGAGGGCGGCGCGCGGCTCCATCGCCACCACGGCGACGCGGGTGTTGACGATATCGAGTTTTGTCACGTGGGCGGCGCTCGCAAAGGCGGCATCAATTTTGGCGGCGTCGCCGTAGTGATAGTCGAGCGCCACATTGTTGGGGATGTGATCGTAGAGTTGCGGCGCGCCGGGCTTGACGGCTTCGCCGGGGCTGGTGACGGCGGGCAGCGGATCGATATCCAGCACCACCGCTTCGGCGGCATCGCGGGCCTGCGCCAGCGTCTCGGCGACCACAAAGGCAACGGCATCGCCGACATAGCGCACCTTGTCGGTCACCAGCGGCATACGGTTGGTTTGCAGCAGCGGCGAACCGTCCCGGCTCTTCAGCGGCAAGCCGCAGGTGAACGGGGCATAGCCTGCCGAGGCGAGGTCGGTTCCGGTCCAGACCCCGAGCACGCCCGGCATGGCCTTGGCGGCCGATGTGTCGATGCCGCGGATGATGCCATGGGCATGGCTGGAACGCACGACCCAGGCGTAGGACTGTCCCGGCAGATTGAAATCATCGGTGTATTTGCCTTTGCCGCGCACCAGCGTGTCGTCTTCCTTGCGGCGGACCGGCTGTCCAACGCCGTATTTTTGCAGTGCGATAGCGTTTTCCAGAGCGGCTGGAGGCGTATGATCTTGCATCGAAAGTACCTAAAATGTCGGTTTTTGCGCGATTTTGCGGTTCCCACCCAGATAACGCACCCCTATCCGAACGACAACGCCTGATTGGGCATGCTCCTATGTGACGGCTGTTGCGCCGCGCCCGAGCGCTGCTAAAGTTTCCGTGAACAGAAATTCCACGTCGGCCCAGAGGGCTGCGGAAAGACACTTTGATGAACGATGACACGCGGTTTCGCGCTGGCCTTGTGGGGCCGCGCGAAACCCCGCTGGGATTGGCTGCGGCGGGCCCCGGCGCGCAAACCGGGCTGGCGTCCGGCGTCTATGCCGCGCTGGACCTCGGCACCAACAATTGCCGGCTGCTGATCGCCTGTCCGGCCGGCGACGGATTTCGCGTGGTCGATTCGTTCTCGCGGATCATCCGGCTTGGCGAGGGCGTTGCGGCGACCGGTTACATCAGCGAAGCCGCGATCGAGCGCGCCATCGCCGCCTTGAGCATTTGCCGCGACAAGATCCAGTCCAGGAAGGCAGGGCGGCTGCGATTGATCGCGACCGAAGCCTGCCGCGCGGCGTCGAACGCCGAGGGCTTTCGGGATCGGGTGGCCGCCGAGACCGGCATCCGGCTGGAGGTGATCAATCGCGAGTCCGAAGCAGCCCTCGCGGTGCTCGGCTGCTCGCCGCTGCTCGATCAGAGCGGGCGGGGCGCCATTCTGTTCGATATCGGCGGCGGGTCGACCGAACTGGTCCGGATTGAGCGCGATCCCGCCGAGCCGAACGCCACGCCATGCATCAAGGCATGGATGTCGATGCCGCTCGGTGTCGTCACCCTGGCCGAGAATTTCGGTGGCCGCGACGTGACGGCGCAATCCTATGCGCGGATGGTGCAGGAGGTCGCGCGCCATATCGCCGCGTTTGCGGCCGAGCATGGCGGCGATTTGGGGGATATGCATCTGCTCGGCACATCCGGCACGGTGACGACGCTGGCCGGGGTCCATCTCAACCTGGCGCGCTACGATCGCCGCCGGATCGACGGCGTCTGGATGAGCGATGCCGATATCACCGCGACCATCGCGCGGCTGCTCGGCATGAACTACCAGGAACGCGTCAGCAACAATTGCATCAGCGTCGAGCGCGCCGATCTGGTGCTGGCGGGCTGCGCCATTCTCGACGCCATCCGCCAGGCGTTTCCGCTGCCGCGATTGCGCGTCGCTGATCGCGGCCTGCGCGAGGGCATGCTGGTCGAGATGATGCGCGAGGACGGCGCGCTGAGCGGATGCCGATAGGCGCGGCGGCCCGCACTGTGCTAGAGCCGCCCCATGGCGAAAGACACCACCGGACGGCTTCGGGTTACCGTCAAGAGCGGCGGCCGGCTCAAGTTGTCGTCGAAACTATGGCTGGAGCGGCAGCTCAATGATCCCTATGTGGCGCAGGCCAAGCGGGATGGATTGCGCTCGCGCGCGGCCTACAAGCTGATCGAAATCGACGACAAGTATCATTTTCTCAAATCCGGCATCACCGTGGTCGATCTCGGCGCCGCACCCGGCGGCTGGAGCCAGATCGCCGCCAAGCGGGTCGGCGCCGCCGATGGCAAGGGAAAGGTGGTCGCGATCGATCTTTTGGAGATGCCGGAAGTCGCTGGCGTCAGCTTTGCGCAGCTCGATTTCCTCAGCGACGACGCGCCGGCAAGGTTGCTGGCAATGATGGGTGGCCGCGCCGATGTGGTGCTGTCCGACATGGCCGCCAACACCACCGGCCACCGCAAGACCGATCAGCTGCGCATCCTCGGCCTGGTGGAAGGTGCGGCCGCATTCGCCGCCGACGTGCTCAAGCCAGGCGGAACATTCGTTGCAAAAGTGTTTCAGAGCGGCGCCGACGCCACGCTGATGACGCAGCTCAAGCGCGACTTTGCCACCGTCAAGCACGTCAAACCGGCCTCGAGCCGCAAGGATTCTTCCGAACGCTACGTGCTGGCGATGGGGTTCAGGGGCGTTCCCGTGGATCGGCTGTGAATAACGCAACCTTCTCGGGCGACAGCAGGATAGAGGACGAAGTCCTGTCGTATTGCCGTAGCAGGGTCGGGTTTCGCTTTCACGCCGCGGCGTTCGGTTAGGCCAAGCTGCTCCATCCGGAACTGGATCGCCTCAAATCGGATCGGGCGGATCCATCGGAAAGTGCCGGGATTCATAGGCGTCGATCAGTGTCGCCAGCACGTCAAGCCGGTAGCCCTTCGGCGTGCCGTTCTTCGCGCCCCACAACCGCTCCACCTCGGCAAGCTCGGCCTTGTAGTCCGCTCTTGTCCGAATCGGCTTCAATTCAGTTGCCACGTCGCACCTTGGTCACATCTCTCTTGTCATAGGCCTTGTGGGTGCCGCAACGATTCCTACGTGTTGGCGATGGGATTCAGGGCGCGATCAGCCAGCGGCCTTTGTGAATGTCGAATTTCACCAGGCCTTCGCTCCGCATTTTCATCAGCAGCGACTGGCAGGCTTCCTCGTTGGCGATATTTGCGCGCTTCATCACCTCGAAGACTTTGAGCGGTTTCTCGCGCAGCGCGTCCAGAATTTTCTCTCGGTCTTTCAACATCCATCGAACTCCTCTGGCGATCGACCGTATGGCACGAGCGCAAATTGTGGGCAGGTTGAACGCGATCCGAATGGGCCGCTTCAACCCGCGGTCCGCCCGGATGCCGCGCGCTTCCCACCCGTTGATTACCCAAGCCGCTGATCCCGCAGATTGGCGGTCTCGGTGGCGGCGGTCTCCTCCGGTTCGGCGTCCGGTTCCGGAGGGGTGACCGTAACGGCCCCGCGTCCCGATACCTGATGGCCGGCATCGGCGGGCATCTCGTAGAAGAAGTAGGTCGAAAGTGTAGAGATCAGCGCCACCACGATGAAGGCCGGCGCGAAATAGGACGCGGTCAGTTCGCTCGCATGATGGAACCACATGACCGATTCCACCGAGAACGCGCCGACCGCGACCCCTGCGGAAACCGCGAGCTGCTGGTTGACGCTGACCAGCGTGGTGGCGCGGCTCATCCGCGCCGGATCGACTTCCGCATAGGCCAGCGTATTGATCGCGGTGAACTGCAGCGAGCGGAAGAAGCCGCCGACCACCAGCAGGATCATGATCAGCAATAACGGCGTCGCGGCAGTGAACAACGCGCAGGCCGCGAGGAAGACCGCGCTCACGACCGCGTTGATGGTCATGATGTTGCGGAAGCCGAAGGTTCTGATAATGCGCGCGGCCAGCGCCTTCATGCCCATGGCGCCGGCCGCCGAGGTGAATGTCACCAGCCCCGAATTCAGCGGCGTCAAGCCAAATCCGACCTGCAACAGCAGCGGCAGCAGAAACGGCAGCGAGCCGACGCCGAGCCGAAACAGGAAGCCGCCGATGATGCTGGCGCGCATCGTCGGCAACCGCAGCAGCGCGAAATCCAGCACCGGGGATGCGGTTCGCCTGGCGTGGATCACATACAGCGTCATCGAAATGGTGCCGACTCCGACCAGTGCGGCGACCGCCGTCCACGGCAGCAGGTTGAGCCCTGCGACCGAAAGCCCGAAGGCGATGCCGCCGAGCCCGATCCCGGCCAGCACCAGCCCGTAGAGATCGAAGCGCTCGGCGTCTTCGCTCTTGATCGGGTCGATGTAGCGCAGCGCCATCACGATCCCGAGCAAGCCGATCGGAATGTTGATCAGGAAGATCCAGTGCCAGGTCAAATAGGTGGTGATGAAGCCGCCGAGCGGCGGCCCGATCACCGGTCCGATCAGCGCCGGCACCGTGACCCAGGCCATCGCATTGACCAGCGCGCTCTTGTCGATCGAGCGCAGCAGCACCAACCGCCCGACCGGCGTCATCATCGCGCCGCCGAGGCCTTGCACGATGCGCGCGATCACAAGTTCGGTGACCGAGGAGGACAGCGCACAGCCGATCGAGCCCACCATGAAGACGGCGATGGCGATGGAGAACACCATGCGGGGGCCGAAGCGATCGGCGGTCCAGCCGCTGGCCGGAATGAATACCGCGAGCGCCAGCAGGTAGGAGGTGATGGCGAGTTTCAGCGTCAGCGGGCTGGTGCCGATGTCGGCCGCGATCGCCGGCAACGAGGTCGCAATCACGGTCGAATCCATGTTCTCCATGAACAGGGCGGTGGCCACGATCAGCGGGATCAGTCGTTCTTTGTTCATCGAATTTCGGGGAGAGGGACGGGATCGAGCGGGAAGAGGGGCTGTATCACCGCATCGCCGCGCGGGCTATTGCGGAACGCCGGAAAACACCTAAATCCTGCGCGACGCTGCCGGATAGTCGACGCGGATTCTTTGTCCGCGCCGCCCGGGTGGTCTGCGCTGATGCGACAGAACGCGACTGCAGTCACGAAAAACCTGTGCATGGCTGGCAAACGCTTTGATTCGGCGCGCCGCCATGCTATCGACCGGCGCCAACCCTACCGATGGGCGATTCGACGGTGATGCCGGGTGCTTCGCCGAACGACGCGTTCATCCCAGAGGTCATATCGCGGCCAACGAGCCGCTGAACGGAGTTGGCGATGGCGGTTGTGCAGGCAGTTCAGGGGATACGCGAAGCCTATACGTTCGACGATGTGCTTCTGAAACCCGGCCTCTCGGATATCCTGCCCTCGGAGGCCGATATCCGCTCCCACGTCACCCGCGCCATCCCGCTCAATATTCCGATTATCGCGTCCGCCATGGACACCGTTACCGAGGCCCGGATGGCGATTGCGATGGCGCAGGCCGGCGGCATCGGCGTGATCCATCGAAACTTCGACGTCGACGGCCAGGCCGCCCAGGTGCGGCAGGTCAAGAAGTTCGAGTCCGGAATGGTGGTCAATCCCCTGACCATCGGCCCCGACGCGATGCTGTCGGACGCGCTGGCGCTGATGAAGGATCACGGCTTTTCCGGGATTCCAGTGGTGACCGGCGCCGACAAGGGCGTGCCCGGCAAGCTGGTCGGCATTCTCACCAACCGCGACGTGCGTTTTGCCACCGATCCGCGCCAGAAGATCAGCGAATTGATGACGCATCAGAACCTGGTGACGGTGCGCGAAGGCGTCAGCCAGGACGAGGCGAAGCGGATGCTGCACCAGCACCGGATCGAGAAGTTGCTGGTGGTCGATGATCAATACCGCTGCGTCGGGCTGATCACCGTCAAGGACATGGAAAAAGCGGTCGCGCATCCCCTGGCCTGCAAGGATGCGCAGGGCCGGCTTCGGGTCGCGGCGGCAACCACGGTCGGCGAGGGCGGTTTCGAGCGCACCGAGTCCCTGATCGACGCCGGCGTCGATTTGATCGTGGTGGACACCGCGCACGGCCACTCCTCGCGGGTGCTGCAAGCCGTCAACCGCATCAAGCGGCTGTCCAATGCGGTGCAGGTCATCGCCGGCAACATCGCCACCATGGAAGGCGCGCAGGCGCTGATCGACGCCGGCGCGGATGCGATCAAGGTCGGCATCGGTCCGGGTTCGATCTGCACCACCCGGATCGTGGCCGGCGTCGGCGTGCCGCAACTGACCGCGATCATGGATGCGGTCGAAGCCGCCAAGAAAGCCAACGTGCCCGTGATTGCGGACGGAGGCATCAAATATTCCGGCGACCTCGCCAAGGCGTTGGCGGCCGGCGCCGACATCGCCATGGTCGGATCTCTGCTCGCCGGCACCGACGAAACGCCCGGCGAAGTGTTCCTGTGGCAGGGCCGCTCCTACAAGGCCTATCGCGGCATGGGCTCGGTGGGGGCGATGGCGCGCGGTTCTGCCGACCGTTACTTCCAGCAGGACATCAAGGACACCCTGAAACTGGTGCCGGAGGGCATCGAGGGGCAGGTGCCCTACAAGGGCCCGGTCGCCAACGTCATGCATCAACTCGCCGGCGGCCTGCGCGCGGCGATGGGATATGTCGGCGCCAAGGACCTTGCCGAGTTCCACGCCAAGGCGCAATTCGTGCGCATCACCGGCGCGGGCTTGCGCGAAAGCCACGTTCACGATGTCACCATCACGCGCGAGAGCCCGAATTACCCCGGCGGGGCCTAAGTCCAGCCGGCCTAAATTGACCACCACAAGGGCCGCGAAACGCGGTACTGTTCGCGCCAGGGATCGCTGCGCCGCCCGACAATCCGCGCTGGTCCGCACCATCCAGGCTCGGATGGCGGTGCGGTTTCAAGAGATCATCTCACCACAATTCAGAAAAGAAGTTGTCATCATGGTTGACTGGTCGGACGACAGGATTGCCGCGCTTTCAGATCAGGATCTGAAGAATCTGCTTGCCAATGCGGAGCGCAAGTCGGTCGCCGAAATCATTGCGCAATGCCAGGCGGAGATCGAAAAGCGCAATGCCGCAAAGCCCCGCAAGGCGTCGAAGCCGCGCACCGAAGTCAAGGAATTCGAGCACGACATGTCCGGGCAGCTCGCCGAAATCGGCAAGCAGATGGCCGAGAAGTACGATCTGTCGGAAGAAACCGCGAAAGCAAATTCGGTCGGCGTCAAGGGCTTCAAGGCCCACAAGCTGCTGGACGCGAAGGGCTACGCCAAGCTCGGCGGCATGCAGCGCGATGGTTCGGTCGCGGTCGACCGTTATATTTCATACCGGCGGGG
>Ga0208849_1001866_pt1 | contig 12994 bp, 12 predicted proteins | sample NGESurdeep072012_10_FD_184470 | JGI IMG/M metagenome (GOLD analysis project Ga0208849, IMG submission 184470) | Arctic peat soil microbial communities from Barrow, Alaska - NGEE Surface sample 53-3 deep-072012 (SPAdes) | ecosystem: Environmental > Terrestrial > Soil > Wetlands > Peat ...
GACCGCCGAAAGCGACGCACTCGGCAGAGGCGTCGCCGAGGCGATGGCGGCCTGCGTGCTGCCGCTGATGGAGGGCTATGAAGCGGTTCTGGTTCCAGCGACGTCCGTCGGCAAGAACTTCGCGCCCCGGGTCGCGGCCGCGCTCGACGTGGCCCCGATCTCCGAAATCGTCGAGGTGGTGGACGCCAACACCTTCGTGCGGCCAATCTATGCCGGCAACGCTCTCGAAACCGTCCAGTCGAGCGACGCCAAGAAGGTGATCACCGTTCGCGCCACCGCCTTCAAGGCGGCCGGCGAGGGCGGCCCGGCGCCGATCGAAAGGGTCGAACCGGGGCCCGGCGCGCCGCACACCCGGTTCGTTTCCGACGAGATCGTCAAATCCGATCGGCCGGAGCTGGCCGGCGCGAAGATCGTGGTCTCCGGCGGGCGGGCGATGGGCTCGGCCGAGGAGTTCCATAGGGTGATCGAGCCTCTTGCCGACAAGCTCGGGGCGGCGGTGGGGGCTTCGCGCGCGGCCGTCGACGCCGGCTATGCGCCCAACGACTATCAGGTCGGACAGACGGGCAAGGTCGTGGCCCCGCAACTCTATGTGGCGATCGGCATTTCGGGCGCCATCCAGCACCTGGCGGGGATGAAGGATTCCAAGGTCATCGTGGCCATCAACAAGGACGCCGACGCACCGATCTTCCAGGTCGCCGATTATGGCCTGGTGGCCGACTACAAGACCGCCGTTCCCGAGTTGATGGCGGCCCTGACCGCGGCCGGAAAGTAGGGCGCGACCGCAGGAAGGCTTGCGACGCCAGCGGATCGAACCCTGCGCCATTGGCGATCCAACTTCCTCCGCTGCAATGCAGCAAAGACTTGGCGCCGGTTCCCTGGCCTGTGTTAGAAGTGTGTCATACATGGCGGGCGCGGGCATCGGATGCGCCGCTGCAAGCAGCGCCGAAGGCGAATCCAGATGACGGAAATCAAGACGGTCGGCGTCATCGGCGCGGGAGAGATGGGCGCCGGCATCGCCCACGTCTGCGCGCTTGCCGGCTATGACGTTCTCCTCCACGACGTGGCGCCCGGGAAGGTCGCCGAGAGCCTGGCGGTGATCGACCACAATATGAGCCGTCAGGTCGCCCGCGGAGTCATCGACCAGGCCGCCATGCGGGCCGCCCTGGCGCGCATCAAGCCCGCCAAGTCGCTCGAGGCGATCGGCGCGACCGACATCGCCATCGAAGCGGCGACCGAGGACGAGGCGATCAAGAAGGAGATTTTCAAGGCTCTCCAGCCGCACCTCTCTGGCGTCACCTTGCTGGCGTCCAACACATCCTCGATTTCGATAACGCGTCTCGCCTCCTCGACGGACCGGCCCGAGCGATTCATCGGGCTGCATTTCATGAATCCCGTGCCGCTGATGAATCTCGTCGAGATCATTCGCGGCATCGCCACCGACGCGGCGACCTACGACATCGCCGTGGCCTTCGCCAAATCGCTGGGCAAGACCACCGCCAACGCCGAGGACTTCCCCGCCTTCATCGTCAATCGCGTGCTGGTGCCGATGATCAATGAGGCGATTTACACCCTCTATGAGGGGGTGGGCACGGTCGCCGCCATCGACACGGCCATGAAGCTGGGCGCGAACCACCCGATGGGCCCCCTGGAGCTGGGCGACTTCATCGGCCTGGACACAGTGCTTTCGATCATGAACGTGCTCTACGACGGCCTGGCGGATTCGAAATATCGCCCCTGCCCGCTCCTGGTGAAATACGTCGAGGCCGGCTGGCTGGGCCGCAAGACCGGCCGGGGGTTCTACGACTACCGGGGCGAACACCCCTCGCCCACCCGGTAGCCCGCGCGCCCTACCAGATGACCACAGCGCCGAAAGCGCCGATCCGGCTGTCGCGCGTCACGATCGCCGCCTCTTCGATTGAAGCTTGGGCTGCCAAAATGTGGTCGAATGGATCGCCGCGGAACCTGGGCAACCGACCCGCCGCCGTGGCGTGTTCGGCAGTCATCGACAGCCAGACGAATTCCTGACCGCTCACGGCCTCGTCGAGATCGAGGGGCATGCGCTGAAGTTCGGCGTGGCGCGGGCGTTTGAATTCCAATTCATAGGCGCAGATGGCGCTGATCATCACCATGTTGCCGCGATCGGTTATTGCGTCGAGGGCCCTGGGGAGAGCCGGTCGGGGCGGGTTGAGACCCAGACGAAGGCATGGGTGTCGAGCAGAAGCTTCATTCGTCCGGGAAAACCGGGCTCTCCATCGCCGCGTCGATTTCGTGATCGGGGTTGAAGAAAACCGCATCGCCAACGTCCAGGTGTAGGTGACGCCAAATTCCCACTTTCCGCCGACCGCCGGACCCGCGCGGAGCCTTGGGGGTCAAGGACACGACAGGTTTGCCGTCGCGTGCGATGACGACCTCCTCGCCGGCCTCGGCGCGGGCCATGAGTTCGGAGAGTTTCGCCTTTGCCTGCGCAATGTTCATCTGCACGGTCATGAAAATTGTAGATCACACTCCGACCAGATGGTCCATCGGGTTGGACCAAGAGCGACCCGAGGGCCCGTGACGCGCCTGATCAACGGTCTTTCAGAAATCGCCGGCGATTATGACGTCCTGTTCTGCGACGTCTGGGGGGTGATCCACGATGGACGACAGGCGTTCGACGCCCCGTGCGCGGCCCTGACGCGCTGGCGGAGCGAACGCGGGGCGGCGATTCTGATTTCCAATTCGCCCCGCCCCTCGCCGGAAGTGGCCCGGCAGCTGGACGGGCTGGGCGTTCCACGCGAGGCGTGGTCGGCGCTGATCACCTCGGGAGACGCGACGCGGGCCCTGCTGGCGGCGCGCGCGCCCGGTCCGGCATGGAGGATCGGCCCCGAGCGGGACAACCCGCTCTATGAGGGGCTGGGTTTGGCCTTCTCCTCGCCCGAGGAAGCGGCCTTCATTGCCTGCACCGGGCTGGAGGACGATGAGAACCAGACGCCGGAAGACTATCGCCAAAGCCTGGCGCGCGCCGCGGCGCGCGGCCTGGAAATGGTCTGCGCAAATCCCGACAAGGTCGTTCAGAGGGGAGATCGGCTGATCGTCTGCGGCGGCGCCCTGGCGGAACTCTACGAGGATCTCGGCGGTATCGTGAGAATGGCTGGAAAGCCCTGGGCGCCGGTCTACGACCTGGCCTGCGAGGTCGCCGGGGGCGCCCAAGAGCGGCCGCTGGATCGTCGCCGGATCCTGGCCATCGGCGATGGCGTGGCCACCGACCTCGCCGGGGCCCGCGCCCAGGGCCTGGACGCCCTGTTCGTCGCCAGCGGCATCCATGCGCGCGCCGCCCTTGGCGCTGACGGCCGCCTGGCGCCAGATCAGCTCGAGGCCGTTTTGGCCAGGGAAGGCGCCAGCGCGAAGTTCGCCATGGCCTCTCTGGCCTGGTGACTTCCTCTCGCCAATCGCCCCGAACCGGATAAAGAGGGCGCGGCGGCGCGCGGCGGTGGACCTTGGACGGGCTCTTTCTCGAAGATCTTCATCTGGGCCAGAGCGCGGAGGTGAGCCGCGAGGTGACCGACGCCGACGTGCGCGCCTTCGCGCAGGTAACGGGCGACGACAATCCGCTGCACCTGGACGAAATTTTCGCGTCAACCACCGCCTTTCGCGGCCGGATCGCCCACGGCATGCTCTGCGCGGGCTATATCTCCGCCGTCCTGGGCCGCCACTTGCCCGGCAGCGGCGCGGTTTACCTTTCCCAAGCCTTGCGCTTCCGCCGGCCGGTCCGGATCGGCGACACCGTGACCGCCCGGGCCCAGATCACGGCCATCGACCCGGACCGCGGGCGGGTGACGCTGAAGACCACCTGCCTGGTCGCCGGCAAGACGGTGGTCGAAGGCGAGGCGGAGGTGATCGCTCCGCGTCGAGGGGCGCCGCCATCGCGATGAAGGTGCTGCACGGTTGGAAGGGACTGGCGCAGGCCGATCGCGGCGCGGCCGTGGGGTTCGGCAATTTTGACGGCGTCCACCTTGGCCATCAGCGGGTCATCGCCGACGCAGGGCGCGCCGCGGCGCAACTGGGCGCGCCTCTTGGGGTCATCAGTTTCGAGCCGCACGCGCGCATGCATTTCGAGCCCGATGCGCCGCCATTCCGCCTGATGACCCCGCACCAGCTGGCGCGCACCGTGGAGCGGCTGGGGGCGAAGAGGCTTTACCTGCTTCCCTTTGGCGCCCAGATGGCCGCCTTTTCCGACAGGGACTTCGTGCGTGAAGTGCTGGTGGGCGGGCTGGGGGTGCGACACGTGGCCGTCGGCTTCGACGTCACCTTCGGCAAGGACCGCACCGGCGATCCCGATTGTCTGCGCCGCTATGGCCGCGAGTTCGGCTTCACCGTTTCGGTGGCCGAGCCGGTGACGCAGGCCGGGGTCAAGATTTCATCGACAGCCGCCCGCGAGGCGCTCCGCGAAGGCCGCCCGCAGGCGGCGACGGCCATTCTCGGCCGGCCCTTCGCCATCGAAGGCGTCGTCCAGAAGGGTCGCCAGCTGGGGCGCAAGCTGGGCTTTCCCACCGCCAATGTGCTGCTTGGCGACTATGTCGCGCCGCGGTTCGGAGCCTACGCCACGGTCACGCGGCTGACGGATGGCAGATCGAGGCCAGGCGTCGCCAACGTGGGCGTCAATCCGACCACCGGCGAGGTTTCCCCGCGCCTCGAAGTGTGGCTGTTCGACTTCGATGAGGACATCTATGGGGAAACCATCGAGACCGACCTCATCGCCTTTCTTCGGCCTGAGGAGAAGTTCGCGACCATCGAGGCCATGGTCGAAGAGGTCAGGCGCGACGAGCGGCGGGCCCGGGATATTCTAGCCGGCGGGGCGACAGGGGAGCGAGAGAGATGATCACCATCTATGGCGGCTGGCCGACTCGCGGCGTCCGGATTCTATGGCTGCTCGAAGAAATGGGGCTGCCCTACGCGATGCGACCGGTGGACATCCGCCAGCGCGCCAGCGACTCCGAATTCATGGCGGTCAATCCGGCCGGCTTCCTGCCGGTCATGGTCGACGGCGATGTCCGCATGGTCGAATCCATCGCCATCATGGAGTATCTGACGGCGCGCTACGGCCCGACGCAGCTGGCGCCCTCGCCAGGGGACCAAGCCTTCCCCGCCTACCAGCAGTTCCTGCACCTGGGGGAGGCGGGACTTGCGGCCTATCTCAACGTCGTCGTCGCCAGCCAGTTCATGGCGCCGGAGGGGGAGAAAGAGAACTGGGGGGCGCAGACGTCCAAGCGCCTGTTTGCCAGCCGCCTTACGCTGGTCAGCGCGCAACTTGAACGGGGCCCCTATCTCGCGGGCGACGTCTTCACGGCGGCGGACATTTCGGTGGCCTATGCGCTCGAGCTTGCGTCCCGGCTCGGCATGGCCGGCGATTTTCCCGCTCCGGTGCAAGCGTTCCTGGCCCGCGTCAGCGCGCGCGACGCTTACCGGCGCGCCGCCAAGACCTCCCCGGTCGCCCTGCCGACGAGGTGACGGCGGCCAGCGGCCCCCACGCGGGCGTCCCCGCACTGGTTCGAGCGCGCAACCTCTGTTACATCGGGCCATGACGATGGTTCGGACAGGCGCGCGAATTATCCGCCCGGCGTGACGCCGCCGGGATGCGGCCGGCGCGCCGGGATTGCCCCCTAGAGACACGCCCCTGAACCGGACTGGAGCCGTCATGCCCGACGACGCCGAACCTCGCCATCGCGACTACCGCGAAACGGTCTTCCTCCCACAAACCGACTTTCCCATGCGCGCCGGCCTGCCACAGCTCGAGCCGCGCATCCTGGATGCCTGGGGGGATCTCTACGCCAAGCTGCGGCAGGCGCGGGGGCAAGCAGGCGCGCCCCTTTTTGTTCTGCATGACGGGCCCCCCTACGCCAACGGCGCGATCCACATCGGTCATGCGCTCAACAAACTGCTGAAGGACTTCGTCGTCCGCTCGCACTTCGCCATGGGCTTCGACGTCGACTATGTGCCCGGGTGGGACTGCCACGGCCTGCCGATCGAATGGAAGATCGAAGAGGCGTTCCGGGCCGAGGGGCGGGACAAGGCCGGTGTCTCGAAGGCCGAGTTCCGCGCTCGATGCCGAACCTACGCCGCCCAATGGATCGAAGCCCAGGCCCTGGAGTTCCGACGGCTCGGCGTCATCGGCGACTGGGCCCATCGCTACGCCACCATGGACTATGCGAGCGAGGCCGCCATCGTCGCGGAGTTCCACAAGTTCATCGCCGCCCGCCAAGTCTATCGCGGCTCGAAGCCGGTGATGTGGAGCCCGGTCGAGCGAACCGCGCTCGCCGACGCCGAGGTAGAGTATCACGATCACGTCTCGCCCACCGTGTGGGTGAGGTTCCCGGTCATCGAGGGCCCGGACGCGGCGATGGGCGCCCAGGTGGCGATCTGGACCACCACCCCATGGACGCTGCCTGCCAACCGCGCCATCGCTTACGGCCCCGACATCGCCTACGGCGTCTATCGCATCGAAGCGATGCGCAGCGATCTGGCCTTCACGCCCTGGGCCAAGGCCGGCGACAAGCTGGTCGTGGCCGACAGCCTGGCCGGCGAGGTGCTGGCCGCCGCCATGGCCGCCGATTGGCGCCGGATGGAGGGCGTGGACCCTGGCGGCATGGTCTGCGCCCATCCCCTTCGTCCGCTCGATCCGGGCTATGGATTCGCCGTCCCGCTGCTGGCCGGCGACCATGTCACCGCCGACGTGGGAACCGGATTTGTCCATACCGCTCCCGGGCACGGGGCCGACGATTACGCGGTGTGGCTGGCGCATGGCCATCGCGAAATCCCCGACACGGTCGACGAAGAGGGCGCCTACTTTGCCGATGTGCCGCTGTTCGGCGGCCTGAAGGTCCTGGAGACCGACGGCAAGCGCGCGGGCAGATTCGGGCCGGCGAACGGCGCGGTCACTCAGGCGCTGATCGAGGCGGGGGCGCTCATTGCCCGAGGGAGGCTGGAGCACAGCTATCCCCATTCCTGGCGCTCCAAGGCGCCGGTGATCTTCCGCAACACGCCGCAGTGGTTCATTCAGCTGGATGCGCCGCTGGACGACGAAATCCACGCAGGCGCGACCCTGCGCGAGACTGCTCTTGCGGCCATCGACGCCACTTCATTTTTCCCAGAGTCCGGGCGGGCGCGCATCCGCGCCATGGTCGAGACACGGCCCGACTGGTTGATCAGCCGCCAGCGCGCCTGGGGCTCGCCGCTGGCCATATTCGTCGACAGGACCACCGGCGCTCCGTTGCGCGACGACCAGGTGACGGCCCGGATCGTGAACCTGATCGCCGACGAGGGCGCCGACGCCTGGTTCACCCGCCCACCGCGCGACTTCCTCGGCAACCACGATCCGGAGCGCTATGAAAAGGTCGAGGACATCCTGGACGTCTGGTTCGACTCCGGCTCGACGCACGCCTTCGTCCTCGAGGGGCGCGAGGACAGCCGCTGGCCGGCGGACCTTTATCTGGAAGGCTCCGATCAGCATCGCGGCTGGTTTCAGTCCTCACTGCTGGAAGCGTCCGCCACGCGCGGCCGCGCGCCCTTCGAGGCGGTGCTGACCCACGGCTTCACCCTCGACGAGAAGGGGGAGAAGATGTCCAAGTCCGTCGGCAACAGCGTCGAACCGCAGAGCGTGATCGCCCAGAACGGCGCGGAGATCCTGCGCCTGTGGGCGGCGTTGGCCGACTATTCCGAGGACCAGCGGATCGGACGCGATGTCCTGCAGACGACCATCGACGCCTACCGCAAGCTGCGCAACACCCTGCGCTATCTGGTCGGCGCCTTGGCCGGTTTCGAGGAGGCCGAGCGCGTGGGGCGCGAGGAGGCGCCGCCGCTCGAGCGCTACATCCTGCACCGCCTGTGGGCGCTCGATGGCCAGATACGCGCAGCCTACGCCAGCTACGCCTTCGCCGATGTCGTTCGCCTTCTGGCGGAGTTCTGTTCGAGCGACCTTTCGGCCCTTCTGTTCGACGTGCGGCGCGACGCGCTCTACTGCGACCGCCCCGACTCGTTGCGTCGCCGCGCCTGCCGCACGGTGATGGAAGCCGCCTTCGAGCGCCTCACCGTCTGGCTCGCCCCGGTAATGGCCTTCACCATGGAGGAGGTGTGGGAGAGCCGGTCGGGGGCCGCCGGGGCCAACAGCCTGCGACTGTTCCCCCAGACGCCGGCCGCGTGGCGCGACGAGGACGAGGCCGAGCGCTGGGCCAAGGTCGAGCGGGTGACCCGGGTCGTCACCGGCGCCCTGGAGATCGAGCGCCGCGAAAAACGCATCGGCGCGGCCCTGGAGGCGGCGCCGTGCGTCTGGATAGCCGACCCCAGCCTCCTGGCCGCGTTCGAGGGGCTCGATGCGGCCGAGGTGTTCCGCACCAGCCAGGCGACGATCGTCGCCGGCGACGGCCCTGCCGGCGCTTTCCGCTTGGAGGACGTTCCCGCGGTCGCCGTCGAGCCTTTCAAGGCGGAAGGACGCAAGTGCGCGCGGTCGTGGCGTATCCTCCCCGAGGTGGGAAGCGACCCTCGCTACCCCGACCTGTCCCTGCGCGACGCGGACGCGGTGGCCTTCTGGGACGCGGGGCGGGCGTGAAAGGAGCGACCCGGTCCGGCTATCTTGCCTATGGCGTGGCGATCGCGATCGTTCTCGTCGATCAGTTCAGCAAGCATTGGGTGCTCGGCGCTCTTGGGCTGGGCGAGGGCCAGAGCGTCGCGGTGTGGGGTCCCATGCATCTCACCCTGGTGGCAAATCCGGGCGTCGCCTATGGCCTGCTGAAGAGCGGTGGCGCATGGGGGCGCTGGGCGCTCTCGGCCTTCGAACTCGTCGTCGCCGCGGCGCTGGCCTTGTGGGCCTGGCGCGCGGAGAGAGGCCTCATCGGTCTGGCCGTCGGCCTGATCATGGGCGGGGCGATCGGCAATCTGGTCGACCGCGTGCGGCGCGGCGCGGTGGTCGACTTCATCGACTTTCAGAGCCTGCACTTTCCCTGGGTGTTCAATGTCGCCGACAGCGCCATCACCGTTGGCATCGTCCTGCTGATCGCCGAGAGCCTCATTCCCCGCAAGGCGCCTGCGACTTGATGGCATACCCGTCTGTTGCGACCGCCGCGAATGCGCTATCGAAGGCGCCGCGAGGGCCGGGGGGCCGATGACTGAAGGCTTTTGTCCATGCGTTCTACCCGCGCCCTGACGGCGTTTTTCCTGATCGGCGCCGCAGGCCTGGCCGGCTGCCAAGGCGCCTCGCGGGCCCTGGGGATGGCCAAGGTCACGCCCGATGAGTTCCGCGTCGTCTCCAAGGCCCCGCTCGTTCTGCCGCCGGACTTCTCCCTGCGCCCGCCGGCGCCGGGCGAGCCGCGGCCCCAGGAGCTGCAGCCCGAGAGCGCCGCCCGCCTCGCCCTGCTGGGCCAAAGGGATGCCGAAGTGCGCTCCGACGGCGAAAAGCTGCTGGTCGCGCGCGCCGGCGGCGACAAGGCCGACCCGCTCATCCGCTACGTCGTCGACGACGAATTCGGCGGCATTGCCCACAAGGACAAGGGCTTTGCCGACTGGGTCATGTTCTGGCGGAAAGGTCAGCCGGCGGAGGGTCCGGCCCTGGATCCCGGCGCCGTGACGCCGGCCCCGATCGATGCGACGGCGGAAGCCAAGCGCATCGCCAGTCTCACCGGCGATCAGCCGGTGGTGATCTCGCGCCAGCGCCAGGGCAAACTCAAGCTGCCTGGGCTATAGGCTTCTCGGCGGTTGAGACAACCCACCATGCGCCCACCCCCACGAAGGTGGGGGTCCATGTTTTTTTCCAGATTGGGCTTGGCGAAACCGAAGAAATGGGGTCCCCGCCTTCGCGCTTAGGTATGCACACATCTTGACCGACACGACTTTCGGTAGCGTCGCGGGGGCCTTCTCCCCTTGCGGGAGAAGGCGGCGCGAAGCGCCGGATGAGGGGTCGCGAGGCGATTGCCACGTGATTGCAATGACTTATCGGAAAGGCCCGGCGACCCTTCATCCGACCCCCTCCGGGGGCCACCTTCTCCCGCAAGGGGAGAAGGATTGCCAATTGGCCGCCGCTGAACCTATTGAAATAACAAAAGTCTTCGAGATGTGTGAATCGCCTAGCGCGCAGGCGGGGGTCCAATGTTACCTCGCGACCGTCGCGCAACCTAAAGCAAATGGGATTCCCGCCTTCGCGGGAACGGGCGGAGAGAATGGTGATCTGAGCCTACTCAAGCGGCGAATGCTCTAGGAGCCCCACCAAGCGGCGAGGGGCTCGGCGGCGTAGTGCAGGCGGCTCGCGTCATGCTTCTGGATTACGTAGCGAAGGCGATCGGAGTTCTGCACGCGGCCGGCTCCCCTGGGTTCGGCGGTAATCTTGAAGTCCCTCTTGGCGCGGTAGGCCGCCAGCTTTGTCGCCGCCATGGCTTTCGATCGCCTCTCGCAGAACCGATGACATCGGCGATTCGAACAGCGGCAGGCGCGGCTCGTGGGAGGCCTTCAGCGCCTCGACGAAGGAATCGCGCCATACCCTGACATCGCTGCCGTCGATGCCGTCCATCAAACTCTCCCAACGCCGCAGCCGTTCCTTGCGCTCCATGGAAAGGGCGAGCTTGAGGCCCTCCGACAGCTCCTCGCGGCTGAAAGGGTTGACGATCACCGCCTGGGTCATCTGGCGGGCGGCGCCGGCGAAGCGTGAGAGCACCAGCACGCCGGGGTCCTCCGGGTTCTGGGCGGCCACGTACTCCTTGGCGACAAGGTTCATGCCGTCGCGCAGGGGGGTGACCAGGCCGACCTTGGCGGCGCGGTAGACGCCGGCCAGTTCGTCGCGGCGATAGTTGCGGTTGACATAGCGTATCGGCGTCCAGTCCATGTCGGCGAACGCGCCGTTGATCCGCCCGCACAGGGCGTCGATCCTGGATCGTATGTCCTGATAGGCCTCGACCTCGCCCCGAGAAGTGGGGGCTACCTGCAGATAGAGAACCTCGCGGCGCAGTTCGGGATTGTCCTGCAGGAACCGTTCGAAGCCGAGCAGGCGCTCCTCGAGGCCTTTTGAGTAGTCCAGACGGTCGACGCCGACGATCAGCGAGCGAAACACGGTGTTGGCCGCCATCCTGTCGAAAGCGCGCATGGCCACGGGCGAGGCGGCGAGCGCCTTGAATTCGGCGACGTCCAGCCCGATGGGAAAGACCTGGGCCCGCAGGCTGGCGCCGAAGGCCTCCAGGCGCCCGTCCCTGGCCCAGCCGCCGCCGGCTTCGCCCAGGACATAGGATTCGAAGGCCCACAGCCATTCGTCGGTCTGGAAGCCGACGAGATCGTAGGAGAACAGGGCTTCGACCAGCTGGCGATTGCGCGGCAGGGTGGTCAGCAGTTGCGGCGCCGGCCACGGGACGTGCAGGAAGAAGCCGATCGGATTTGACACGCCCAGACGGCGAAGCTCCCGCCCCAGCGGGATCAGATGATAGTCGTGAACCCAGATCAGGTCGCCCGGCTCGATCAGCGGGGCCAGGGTTTCGGCGAACCGCCGGTTGACCCTTTCGTAGCCCGCGCCGAAGGAGCGATCGTAGGCGGTCAGGTCGATGCGATAGTGGAACAGCGGCCACAGCGTCCCGTTGGCGTAGCCGTTGTAGTATTCCTGGTAATCCGCCTCATCCAGATCGACCGTGACCACGGTCACATCGTCAACGCGCCGCGTGGTTATCTCGCCGGTGAAGGTTTCCGCGGTCTCGCCGCTCCAGCCGAACCAGAACCCGGAATATTCGCGAAGAGCGGCGGCGAGCGCGACCGCCAAGCCTCCGGCTGGCGCCTCCCCCCGCTTTTCGGGCGGATTGACACGGTTGGAGACGACGATCAGGCGGCTCATCGCACGGAACTCCACGGACGGCTCAGCAGCACCGCGCAGTTTATCAATCCAACAAGCGAGTAGGTTTGGGGAAAGTTCCCCCACAGGGCCCCGTCGGTGAGGCTTACGTCTTCGCTGAGCAGGCCGGCGTGATTGCGCCGCTCGAGCATCTCGTCGAACAGCCGCCGGGCCTCCTCGGTCTCGCCGATGAGATGCAGTCCCTCGATGAACCAGAAGGTGCAGAAATTGAAGGCCGTCTCCGGGGCGCCGAAGTCGTCCGGGCGGTCGTAACGCAGAAGGTTCGAGCCCCTGCGCAGATGCTTTTCGATGGCCTTGAGGGTCTCGCGATGGCGCGGGTCGTCGGGCTTCAGAAAGCGCAGATCGACCAGCTGGGTAAGGCTCGCATCCAACTCGTCGCCGCCGAAGGTGGCCGCGAAATGGCCGGCCTCTTGGTTCCAGGACTTCGCCTCGATAGTTTCGTTTCTGCAGAGTTCCGCGATCGAGGGGAACAGCAACAAGCGCTGGGGATCCAAATTCGTATTTCCATTCGGCACAACGGCACTCTACGAAGACGCGAACATCGAAAGAGGGGCGACCAACGATCGTCGTTTCTTCGCCAGGACAGGCGAGATCCTATACCTTATGCTCTGCCGGAGCTCCCATGCGGGCGAATTGCGACAGATGCTGATAGATCGTTTCCTTGAGGCGGAAGCGCCTTACGACGGTCTTGCGAAAGCTCTTCAGGGCGATCCTCAATATGCTCGCAACGAGCGAGGAGGATCCTACTTGCCTTGTTCGAAGTACCCGACCTTTGACCGCATCGCCGAGGATTGGATGTCCATTCTCCGGCTTCCGATACCGATCTACGATGCTATTCCGCATATCGTCACGATGACGGGTCTCCACCTGGTCCTCTATCAACTTGAGCGAAGTCGGGATGTTTTGGAGACTGAGCCGATCACCATGGTCTGTGAAATTGTTTCACCCAGACGGTCCGTGGTTCGTGATCTTTCCGCGGATTCCTTTCAGGAGAACAACGCCCTCCCCCAGCGAGCTCTCGAGCGGTATATCCGTCAAATCGAGAAGACCTCCGAATGGAAGGCGGCGCTCACTTCCGAAGATCCAGGACTCAACGCCGCCGAAGTGCTCGCCCGAACCTTCTCCTGGCCGGACCTCGACGAT
>Ga0208849_1001867_pt1 | contig 12993 bp, 14 predicted proteins | sample NGESurdeep072012_10_FD_184470 | JGI IMG/M metagenome (GOLD analysis project Ga0208849, IMG submission 184470) | Arctic peat soil microbial communities from Barrow, Alaska - NGEE Surface sample 53-3 deep-072012 (SPAdes) | ecosystem: Environmental > Terrestrial > Soil > Wetlands > Peat ...
ATCCGCTCGCCCGACCATGGCCCGACGTCATGGTTACCTGCGGACGGCGTTCAGCCGCCCTCTCAATCGCAGTGCGCCGGGCCAGCGGCGGGCGCACCATCACCGCCCACATCCAGGACCCCCGCTCGTCGTGGTCCAGCTTCGACCTGATCGTGGCCATGGACTTCGACAGGGTTCCCGATCGCCCCAATGTGATCCGGACCCCCACGGCGGTGCACGACCTTACGCCTGAGACCCTGGCCGAGGCCGCTTTGGCGTGGCGCGCGCGCCTCGCCCCCCTTGGCCGGCCCCTGGTCGGCGTCGCCATCGGCGGTCCGACGAGCCGACAGCCCTTCACCCAGGTCCAGGCCCGGCGGCTGATAGATGGCCTTGGCCGTCTGCGCCGGGAGGCGGACGCGGGCTTGGCGATCACGCCGTCGCGGCGGACGCCGGCTAGCATTCGGCAGATGCTCGGCGAGGCCTTCTCGGGCGACCCGCGAGTGCTGGTCTGGGATCTCGCCGGGGACAATCCCTATCGCGCCATCCTGGCCCTGAGCGATCGCCTGGTGGTTACCAGCGAGAGCGTATCGATGATCTCCGAAGCGATCTCGACCGGCCATCCGGTGGAGGTCTTCGATATCGGTTCGCGCCGCCACGAGGCATTCCTGGACGGCCTGATCGCCCGGCGCCTAGCGCGCCGGTTCACCGGCGAGCCCGTTGCCCGGCAGAGCGCCGGCGCGGTCAATTCCACCGATGAAGCAGCGGCGGCGTTGCGCCGCATCGTTCAGGCGCGCACGGGGGTGGTTGGATAGGCCAGCTGCTCTCGCGCCCGCCAGTCGTCGGTCACATAGTTCATGATTACGCTCTTGCGAACGCCGGAGATCTCGCGCCGCTCCATGCCGTGCCAGGTGCTCCCGGCGGGCACGAAGACGACGGCCGAGTTGGCCGTGAACGGTATGCGCTTGGCCCAGTCGCCGGGCCCCTTGTAGAGGTCGGTGCCGAGCGTTTCCTGCCCCTCCGCGGGTCGCAGATAGATCAGCATGGTGAAGGTCTTGACCCCCAGATCTGTGTGCGGCTCAAGCCAGAAGCCATTGACATCCTGGGCATATTCCAGACGCACGAAGGAGCCGGCGAGGCGCGCGCCCGTCGCGACCTCGATCGCCTTTGCTACCTCTCGCGATTGAAACGCGGCGGCCACCGCGGCGCACGCCGGAAAGCCGGCGTTCGTGGCGGCGTCAAAATAGCGGCGGGTGTCGTTGTGCAGTTCGCGCTTGCCCGATATCCCGCCAACGCCGGCGGCCTCCATGGGCAGCGCGTCGAGGGCCGTGACCACACCGGCGGGAAAAACGTCCGAGACGATCCAATGGCGAAAGGGATCTTCCAGCGGGCGCGCGCTGGCGAAGGCCGCGATCAGGGACGCGGTCACCCGGTCGGTCAGCTCGCCGACCGACGCGCCATCGACCTGCGCCGAGCTTTCGCCGTGCCGATTCGCCGCGCCCGTCATCGCCGCGGGCTTGTAGCCGAGGCGAGCGCATGCGTCGACCTCAACGCTCCGGTCTCGCCACCCCAAGCGGCGCCAGACAGCTCCAAGGCTGGGCTCGCTCCAGCTGGCCGGCGAGGCGAAAGAGAGTCGCTTCGCCGGCGGGGCGGCCGACGAACTGGACGCCAATCGGCAGGCCCTCGCCGCTCTGGGCCAGCGGCACGCTCATCGCCGGCTGCCCGGTGACATTGAAGGCCTGGGTGTTGGGCATGAAGGCGAAGAGCCGCTCCAGATAGCCGGCGCCGTCCGGCGGATCGCCGCGCAGCCACCCCGTCGGTACGGGCGGGCGGCCAAGCGTCGAGAGCAGCAGAATGTCAAAGCGCTCGAAGAACGGCGCGAGCGTGCGACCGAAGGCGTGGGCCGCCTGCACGGCGCGCACATAGGCCGGCGCGGCCAGCCGCCGGCCGCTCTCGTAGACGCCCCGGGTGACGGCCTCGATCTCGTCATCGCCGACCGGCGCGCCGCGGCGCTCGACCTCGCCCCCGATGAGGGCGGCGATGCTGGCGGCGACGATCTGGCCGACTGGCCCGGTGAGACCTTTGAAGTCGCCGGGGGGATCGGCCTCCTCCACCTGATGACCGAGGGATTCGCAGAGAGCGGCCGCGGCGCGCACGGCCTGGGCGCATTCGGGGTCGATATGGTCGGAGGCAAGAGCCCGCGTCGAAAAGGCGATGCGCAGCGGTCCAGGATCGCGACCGGCCTCGTCGACGAACGGCGTCGCGGGAGGGTCCAGCCAATAGGGATCGCCGCCCTGGGGCGTGCAAACGGCATCCAGAAGCGCGGCGCTGTCGCGCACCGAGCGTGTGACGGCGTGTTGGATTGAAAGGCCGCCCCAGCCCTCGTCTCCCGGCGCGAAGGAGACGCGTCCGCGCGAGGGCTTGAGGCCGAATAGGCCGCAGCAAGAGGCCGGGATGCGGATCGAGCCGCCTCCGTCGCTGGCGTGGGCGGCCGGGACGATGCCGCCCGCCACTGCGGCCGCCGCGCCGCCTGACGAGCCCCCTGGCGTGCGGGCCAGGTTCCAGGGATTGTACGTTGGCCCGAAGAGGCTCGGTTCGGTCACCGGTTCGAGGCCGAACTCAGGCGTGTTGGTCTTGCCGAAGATGACAAGGCCGGCGCGCCGGTAGGCGGCGACATTGGCGCTGTCGGCGCCGGCGAGGTTGTTCCTCAAGAGCCGCGAGCCAGCGGTGGTCGCGGCGCCTTTCACGTGGGCCCCGATGTCCTTGATCAGGAAAGGCGCGCCGCCGAGGGGGCCTTGTGGCGCGCCCGCGGCCACCCTCGCGCGCGCCTCCTGCTCAAGAGAAAGGGTAATGGCGTTTAGCGTCGGGTTGACCGCCTCGGCGCGCGCGAGGGCGGCTTCGAGCACCTCGGCGGCCGTGACATGGCCTTTTGCGATCAGGCCGGCGAGGCCGACCGCGTCTTGGGCCTGATAGTCCGATTGGTTCATGGCGCGGCCTCGCCTACCCTGGTCATGCACAGGCGATGGGACCACAGGATGGATACGCGGCCAAGCACGCGGGGACCGAAAATCTTCATCGACGCCGACGCGTGTCCGGTGAAGGACGAGGTCTATCGCGTCGCCCTGCGCTACGGCCTCGCCGCAAGGGTCGTCGCCAACGCCTACATCGCCGTCCCCGCCCACCCCCTGATCGAGCGGGTCGTTGTCGGCGCGGGTCCGGACGCGGCCGACGATTGGATCGTCGGCGCCGCGCGGCCCGGCGACATCGTCGTCACCAGCGACATCCCGCTCGCCGACCGCATCCTGGCCGGCGGTGGCCAGGCGATCGCGCCCAATGGACGGGCATTCACCGCCGATTCCATCGGCGCCGCCATGGCGCAGCGCGCGATCCTCGAGCAGATCCGCTCGACCGGCGCCTTCACGGGCGGTCCCAAGCCCTTCGAGAAGAAGGACAAGTCAAAGTTTCTCCAGGCGCTCGACGAGGCCGTCACGCGGCAGCTGAGGCTGGGCGTATGATCGAAATCACCCCCGAGATCGCGCTCGACGAAGGCGAAATCGGCCTCTCGTTCATCCGCGCCTCCGGGCCGGGCGGGCAGAACGTCAACAAGGTGTCCAGCGCCGTGCAGCTTCGCTTCGATGCGCGCCGCTCGCCGTCGTTGGGCGACGCGGTGAGCGCGCGGCTGCAGAAGGTGGCCGGGACGCGACTCACGCACGACGGCGTCATCGTCATCACCGCCCGGCGCTTCCGCAGCCAGGAGCGCAACCGCGCTGACGCGACGCAGCGGCTTGTCGCCCTGATTCGCCGGGCGGCGGAGGCGCCGGTGGAGCGTCGCCGCACGCGCCCGCCGAAAGCAGCGAAGGAGCGGCGCCTGCAGACCAAGTCGCGGCGCGCAGGCGTCAAGGCGCTACGCTCTAGACCGGACGGCGGCGACTGACGCTCCGCGGATCGTAACTTTCGCGGGTGTCCGCCTTGGACAGGTCGAATCGCGGTGTAATCGGCTCGCGCGGAGCGGGGTCGGGAGAACGAGCGGTGGAAGCAGCCTCGCAGATCGAGCGCGGACTTGAAGAGGCCGAAACCCGGTTGCTGGCCGAATTGCGGCAGCTGCGCCGGTCCGTGCGCCTGCGCATCGCCGGCCAAAGCCGCGCCGAGCGACGCCTGACGCTGGCCAGAGGATCGCCGACATGGTCGCCGCGACCATGGGATCGTGGCCGTTCATCATCATCCAATCGGTCCTGCTGGCGATCTGGATCGTGCTCAACGTCACCGCCTTCGTTCACCGCTGGGATCCCTATCCCTTCATTCTGTTGAACCTCGCCCTCTCCTTCCAGGCGGCCTATGCGGCCCCGTTCATCATGATGAGCCAGAACCGCCAGCAGGACATCGACCGTGCGGCGGCGAAAAACGATCATGAGGTGAACATCAAGGCCGAGCTCGAGATCGAATTGCTGCACCAGAAGCTGGACGAACTGCGCCAGAAGGAGGTGCTCAATCTCACTCAAGCTGTGCGCGACCTGGCGGACCTGATGACCAAGCTGAAGGCCAAGCCCGGCTGAGGACCGTTGCAACCCGTCTCCTGCGCGCTAGCCTGCGCGGCCCAAGGGTAAGGTGGAGGGAGATTCGTGGCTATGAGGATTTCGATGGCGACGGCCTTGGCGGCGGCGTGGCTGCTCACGGCTTGTTCAAGGCCGGCCCCGGCCGCCAGCGACCAGCCCGCTGCGCCCAGCGAGCCGGCTTCGGCCCCGTCGCCCGCCGCCGCCGCGCCGAGCGATGCGGCCAAGAAGACCGCGCTCGCCTCGCTGCCGGCCGCCTATCAGAGCGCCGATCTGGATAACGGCCAGGCCAAGTTCGCGCTCTGCAAATCCTGCCACACCATCGCGGCCGGCGGCCCAACGATGACCGGACCCAATCTCTGGGGCGTGTTCGGCCGCAAGGCGGGTAGCGTTCCCGGTTTCGCCTATTCGGATGGCCTGAAGGGCGCCGCATTTACCTGGAACGCGGCGCATCTCGACCAGTGGATCACTAATCCGCGCGCGGTCGTTCCAGGAACCAAGATGACCTACATCGGCATGCAGAGCGCCAAGGACCGCACCGATCTGATCGCGTATCTGAAAGTGGCGACGAGCGCGCCCGGCTAAGCGTCGTAGCCCGGGCTTTGGCGATCCAGGCGGCGCAGGCATCCCGGCCACGCCAGGGCGCCGCCGACGCCGCGGCTGGTCTGAGCCGCCACTTCGGACTGGCTGGCCTGGGGCGCGATCAAGACCTTATCGCGGCCGGCGGAGAGGGCCATGACCTGCTGCTTGCACGCGCGCTCGAGGTAGAACATGCCCGTCCAGCAATCGGCCGCGGTAGCGCCGACCGCCAGGGTGCCGTGATTGCGCAGGATCATCAGCGAGGCGGTCCCGAGATCGGCGACGAGGCGGTCCTTTTCCTCGACGTTCAGGGCTATGCCCTCGTAGTCGTGATAGGTGAGCTTGGGCAGGACCACCAGGGCGTGCTGGCTGAGTGGCAGCAGGCCCTCCTGCTGGGCCGAGACGGCCACCCCCTGATCGGTGTGCAGGTGCATCACGAAGTGGGCGTCCTCGCGCGCGGCGTGAACGGCCGAATGGATGGTGAAGCCGGCCGGATTGATGAAGTAGGACGTCTCCTGCAGGATCTGCCCCTGAAGATCGATCTTGACCAGGGACGAAGCCGTGATCTCGTCGAAGAACAGGCCATAGGGATTGATCAGGAAATGATGGTCGGTCCCCGGCAGGCGGGCCGATATGTGGGTGTAGATCATGTCGTCCCAGCCGTAGAGCGCCACAAGGCGATAGAGGGCGGCCAGATCGACCCTGACTTTCCATTCCTCTTCCGATACCTTGCCCTTGAGCGAGGCAGGGCCCGCGAGCGATCCGTCCGCCATGGCGGTTTCTCCTGATCGGTGATCTCTTGCCCGAAGACTCGCCCCAGGCGCGCCGCGCGTCAAGGAGCGTTCGTTGGCGCCTGAGATGACAGCCCCCGCCGATCCCGCGGCCGTCGCCGCCAGCGCCAGCCGCCTTCCGCCAGCCGATCGCGAGTGGCTCCTGGCCCAGATTGCGGTACTCCGCGGGGGCGCCGCTGCGCCCCGCGGGGCGGGGGCCGGGCGTCTCGAGGCCCTGGTGGCGGCGCTGGAGGACCAGGCGCGCCGCGAGGCGGGCGAGGCCGCCATCGTTGACAAGCTGGCTGCAGCCGGCGCCCTGCGGTCGGACGCCATGCTTCGCGCCCTGGCTCAGAAGCGCCTGCCGCTGTTCGCCGCCGCCCTGGCCAGACTGGGCGCTCTTGGGTCCGACCAGGTGGCGGCCGCGCTGAACGATCCGGCGGATCCCACGTCCCTTGCCCTGGCCTGCATCGCGGCGGGCGTCGACAGGGCGGCGTTTCCGAGCCTGTTGGCGGGCGTGCGCGAGATCAACCGTGGGCGCCCCGGCGGAGGCGCCGCAGAGGCCCGGCGGGCCGGCGGGGCGTTTGGCCTGCTCTCGCCAGCCGCCGCCAGGGTCGCCTTAGCCCACGTCATGACGCCCGTTTGACAGCGCCGGCGCCAGGGGGTCAGCTTTCCCGCGCCATGACCGGCTCCGCCCCCCTCCCCCGCCTGGCCTTCGTCGCCAGCGACCGCCCCGAGGCCCGCGAGGCGCGCGAGCGTCTGACCGCGCTTTACGGTGACGCGCCCGAGGGTGAGGCCGACGTGGTCGTGGCCCTTGGCGGCGACGGCTTCATGCTCGAGGTGCTTCACAGGAACCTGGCCACCCGGCGGCCGATCTACGGCATGAACCGCGGCTCGGTGGGATTCCTGATGAACGACTATCGCGAGGAGGGCCTCACCGGTCGCATCGCGGCGGCGGAAAAGGCGATCATTCACCCGCTCAGCATGACCGCCAGGGACGCTTCCGGCGGGGAGCACACGGCCCTGGCGATCAATGAGGTCAGCCTGCTTCGAGAAACCCGCCAGACCGCCAAGCTGCGGATTCTCATCGACGGCCGACCGCGCCTGGAGGAACTGTTCTGCGACGGCGCCCTTGTCTCAACGCCGGCCGGCTCGACGGCCTACAACCTATCGGCCCATGGCCCGATTATCCCGATCGACGCCCAGGTGCTGGCGCTCACCCCGATCAGCGCCTTTCGCCCCCGGCGCTGGCGCGGGGCGCTGCTCTCGCACAAGGCCCGGGTAACCTTCGAGATTCTCGAGGCCGACAAGCGGCCGGTAAGCGCCGTGGCCGACAACGTCGAGGTGCGAAGCGTGGTCGAGGTAGTGGTGGTCGAGGATCGGACGATCGCGCTCGCCATGCTGTTCGACGCTGGCCGCAGCCTCGAGGAGCGGGTCCTGGCCGAACAGTTCTCCGCCTGAGCGCACGCCGCCGCCTCACCGCTTGTTAAGCCTTTCGCCCCTAGCCTCGCCGGGAGTCCGAGCCATCGTTTCTAGGATGCGACCGTGAGTGACACTTTCCACCGGACGACCTCGGCGCAAGGCGGACCTCGCCTGCGCATGGGGGCCATCGATCCCGCCGCGATCGCGCGCGCCGAGGCGGCCCTCAAGAGCCTTTCAGGGAACTTCGGAGCCTGGCTGGCCGACGAGATCGGCAAGTTGAAAGCCGCGCGCGAGCGCATTGAAATCGAGGGGTTTTCCGAGGCGACGTGCGAGTGCGTCTATCTGCGCGCCCACGATCTAAAGGGCCTTGGCGCGACCTATGAGTACCCGCTGGTGACGCGCCTTGCCGGCTCGCTGTGCAAGCTCATCGGCACGCCGCAGGCTCGGCAGAGGGCGCCGCTCGATCTGATCGACGCCCACATCGAAGCCATAGATGCCGCGGTCGCCGCCCGCATTCAGACCGACGATCACCCGGCCGGCCGCGCCATGGCCGAGGACCTGGAGCGGCGAGTCGGAGAAGCCGGCGGATAGGGCCAACCGCCCTCTGCCGTTGCGGAAGAGGGACACCCTCACATCGCCCGCGACACCAGTTCGCAGACCGTCCCGTAGCCCGCGTCGGGTGGAAGGACGAGGGTCCGACCGTCTGGTCCCTCGACGATTCTCGGCTCGACCGTAACCAGGGTGCGGCTCCTGGCCCTGGCGATGGCGTCCTGCGCACCGTTGGCCTCGGCGAGCAACTGCAGGTTCATGCGTGTGGGAAAGATCACCTTGCGCTCCCCGCTCTCACCCATTCGCAGGGCTTCGAGGGGCTCGATCCATTCGGCCTCGACTGTCTCCCAACCGTCGCAAAGGGCCAGCTGATCGGCCGGCGCCAGCGCCACATAGAACCAGGTGTCGAAGCGCTTGGAGGTCAACGGCGGCGTGATCCAGCGCGCGAACACAACCAGCTCGGCGAGATCCAGGCGAAGGTCCAATTCGCAGACCAGATCCAGGAACGAGCGCCGATCGGCGGCGATGTCATCGCGAGCGGCGGCGGCGGTGGGATCGCCGGCGAAGGGCGCGCCATCGGCTCGCACCGCCAACAGGATGCCGGTTTCCTCGTAGGCCTCGCGGAGGGCGGCGATCCGCAGGGCGCGCTTTTCCTGCGTGAGGGCGGCCCAGCCCACCGCCCGGGCCTCCCAGCCAGCGTCGCGATCCCCGGCGTGGGTCTTGCCGCCTGGAAACACCAGCGCCCCCGATGCGAAATCGATCTGGTGATGGCGCTTGACCATCAGCACCTCGAAGGCCGGCTGGTCGCGCAGCAGCAGGATGGTGGCGGCGGGCATGATCGGAACGGAGGGGGCGTCGGTCATGGCCCAAGGGTGCCTGCAAAGGCGCGCGCGGAGCAAGGGCCGTTAACCCTGAGCGGTAACCCAAACACAAGGGGCGCCGGGAGAGAACGGATCGCCTTAGCGAAAGCGCGCCGATGACTCTCATGAACCTCCCGGCCAAACCTCGCGCGTCCGCGGCCCTTCTGTCGCTTCAGGCCCAGGCGGCGCTTCTGCCCCAGGCCCTGTTCCTGTTCGCGGTGAGCCTGCCGATCTTCGTCTGGGCCGGGGCCTACGCCCGAAATTCGGTGTTCATGGCCCTGAGCTTCGCGGTCTTGGCCATCAATTGGGGCGCCTTCTATTTCGTCACACACTGGCTGAGGCGCGAGGAGGCCGACGACATGCGCCGCCGCGCGCGCGTCCACGTCATGGCTGGCCTGCTGTGGGCCGTGTGCGTCGCCCAGATCGCGGCTTTTGGCGATGGGGCCGGGCCGGCGCGCGAGCCGATCCTGATGATCGCCGTGGCCGCCGGCGTCATCTGCCTGTTCTTCACCGCCCCTTCCCTGCCCTCGCTGCTGATCGTCGGTCCCGCCGCCATGGCCGGACCGCTTGTCGCGCTGTTCTCGGCCCGCGCCACCCGCGGCGACGGCGCGCTGGCCTGGGGCGCCTTCGCCCTGGCTTTCGCCCTGTGCCTGATCCTCAACCAGACGCTGCGGCGCCAGTTCTCTCTCAGCGCCGAGCGCGAGGGACTGATCGAGGCCCGCGAGACGAGCCTGGAGGCGGCCGAGCGGCTGGCCAGGTCGAAGTCGGACCTGGTGGCTACCTTGTCGCACGAGATCCGCAACGGCTTGACCGGGGTCATCCACGTGCTGGCCGCGGCCGCCGGCCAGGGACCGCGCCAGGCGCCGTCGCGCGAACAGCTGGCCGCCGCCCTGGCCGCCGCCAATGATCTGACCGCAGTGCTCGACGCCACACTGGATAGCGAGAACGCCCACGCGGGGCGCCTGAAGGTGGCGGCGGCGGCTTTCGATCCGGTCGGCCTGATGCGCGAACTCACCGTCCCGACGCGCGCCCAGGCCACGGCCAAGGGCCTCGAGTTCTCGATGTTCGTCGAACCTGGCCTGGAAGGCGCGGCCGACGCCGACGCCGCGCGCGTGCGCCAGATCCTGTCCAATCTTCTGGGCAATGCGGTGAGATATACCGTCCGCGGCCGAATCGAAGCGCGGATAGAGCGCCTCGGCGACGACCAAGTCGCCATCGCCATCGCCGACACCGGCCCCGGCCTTTCAGCCGAGGAACTGGCCGAGGCCTTCGAGCCCTTCCGGCGGATCGAGCGCACCAGCGCCGGCGTGCCGGGCGCGGGCCTTGGACTTTCGCTGTCGCGTCAGCTGGCGCAGCTGATGGGAGCGGATCTGCGCGTCCACTCGGCGATTGGCGTGGGCAGCTGCTTCACCCTCGAGCTGCCGTACCGGATTGTTGCGGATGGATCTGGGCAATCGCCCGTTGAGATCGGAGTCGGCCCCGAACGTGGGGCCGCCCTGCGCGTGCTCCTCGCGGAGGACGACTCCCTGGGCGCCGCCATGCTGCGCACGATCCTCGAAGGGCTGGGCCATCAGGTGGTCCACGCGCAGAACGGCGCCCGCGCTCTGGAACTGGCCAAGGTGTGCGACTTCGACCTGCTGATCGTCGAGGCGCACATGGCGCCGATGGCGGGAGCACAGGCGATCGCCCTGATCCGGGCGCTCGAGACCCCGGCCGCACGCACGCCGGCGATCGCGGTCATCGGCGGCGATCCCGAAGAGGCCCGCGCCTGCCTCGACGCCGGGGCGAACTGCGTCATGCGAAAGCCGGTCACGGTGAGCGGGGTGGCCAGAGCGCTGGCCGAAGCCATGGCGCCGCCGAGCCGGTCCTACGCCTCCGCGCCGATCCGCCTGGTCCACGCCGCGGGCGAATAGGGCCGCTGGTCCACCGCCTTGCGCGGTGACGGAGGGGGCGCTACCGGGTCGATGTCTGGGGAGGCTGCGGGAGGCGTCTTTGCTCGAGGGATTGAAGGTCGTCGAGTTCTCGACCTATGTGGCGGGACCCAGCGCCGCCATGGTCATGGCCGACTGGGGCGCGCAGGTGATCAAGGTCGAGAGCAAGGAGGGCGATCCGACCCGCCACACCTTCGCCTCCCAGCCCCATCTCGAGGGCAATCCGGTGTTCGAGTTCGAAAACCGGGGCAAGCGCGGCATGGTCATCGACATCGCCAGGAGGGAGGGACGCGAGGCCCTGATCCGGATCCTTGAGGGCGCCGACATCTTCATCACCAACCTGCGGCCCAGCGCCCTGAAGCGCGCGCGGCTGGACTTTGAGGTTCTGCGCGAACGCCTGCCCCGCCTCGTCTATTGTAGCGTGTCGGGCTATGGCCTCGCCGGCGACGGCGGCAATGCGCCGGCCTTCGACATCGCAGCGTTCTGGACGCGCGCGGGGGTGGCCGCGGCCGGCCTCCCGAAGGGCGTGGAACCCTTTGCCTGCCCGGCCGGCATGGGCGATGAAGTCTGCGCACTGGCGACGGTTTCGGCGGTGCTCGCGGCCGTGATTGAGCGAGGCCGGACGGGGGCCGGGCGCCTCGTGGAAACCTCGCTCATGCGCGCCGGCGTCTTCGCCATTGGCTGGCAGATGTCGATCCAGCTCAAATGGGGCAAGCTAGCCGGCGCCCGACCGCGAAAGGCGGCGTTCAACCCCTTGTCCAACTATTTCCGGACCGCGGACGAGCGCTGGCTGTGCACCCTGACCCGCCACGGGTCGGACGACTGGACCGCCATCGCCACCGCCGCAGGGCGCCCCGAGTTGCTCGCAGACCCACGCTTTTCCACCGCTGCCCTGAGGGCGAAGAACGTCGAGACGCTGGTCGAGGCGCTGGACGAGGGTTTCGCCCTGCTGACGTTGGCGCAGGCGGGCGATCGCCTCGCGGCGGCCGATGTCATCTGGGCGCCGTTGCAGGCGCCGCGCCACGTGGTGGAAGACCCCTACGCCCAGGCCGCCGGCTGCTTCGTCGAAGTCGAGGACGCCGAAGGGCGACGGTTCACCGCTCCCGCCTCCCCCGCCAGGTTTCCCGGCGCGCGCGACGGGCCGACGCGCCCTGCCCCGCGCCTGGGCCAGCACACGCGCGAGGTGCTCGCAGAGGCTGGCTACGAGACCGGGGAGATCGAAACCCTGTTCGACGAGGGCGCGGTTGCCTGACCACCCTGGCTCAGGCCCGCTCGCGGCCGCGCAGGCCGGATGCGTCCATGCCGCCTGCGAACGTCGATCGTTGCGGACCGCGTAAGGCGGGCGGGCTGGGCGAGAGGCGGCGACGCAGGTCGTCGGCGCGCCGGGCGGCCGCATAGTGAATAAAGGCCGTTTCGCCGCGCAGGCCGTCACCGCCGGCGGATCGTTCAAGGGTCACCCTCGCATCGGCGCGGATGGAAGCTGGCGCGGAGGCGCCGCCGGCCAGATTGGCGTAGAGCTCGGCCACGGTCACCACCTTGCCGGCCCGGCGGAAAATCGATGGGTTTGTCCGCGCGGCGTCGGGAAACATCGCAGCAGCGTTCGCCCCCGGGGCGGTCCTGGTCGCGCCGATCAGGCGCGCGGAACCCTCCTGGCCCAGGAAATGGGCCATGTAGAGCTCGCCCGCGGTCGCCTCGCGGCCGATCCTCTGGCGCAGAAACGCGGCGTGCTCGGCGGCCATCTCGCCCGCCATCAAGGCCGATGCGTGTGCGTCGAGACGAAGGCTCATCACCGTCTTGCGCGCCTCCGGATTGACGGCGCGATATCGTCCGTCGGGTGCGCGCTCGATGAGCTCGGCATAGCGCGCATAGCCGTGCGCCGCGCCGTGCCGCTTGAGGGTGGCCAGCCATGTCTGTTCGACGAACTGGAAAAGGCCCTGGGCCGAGGAAGTCGCCGCCTTGGCGGCGGGATCGAAGCCGCTTTCGCGCTTGGCCGCGCCGAGCAGGAAGGCCGAGTCGACGCCTGTCGCGTCCGCCGCGCGCAGGATGGCGACGTCCACGGCGCCCTGGGAATGGAGCAGCATAGGCCCCTTGGTCGGCGTTAATGATTAAGGCGCGATTAAGCCAGGCGGCCGCCCCGCTGCGAAACGACCGGCATCGAACGGCTCGACCCGCTCCCCAGCCTCCTCTCGCCCTACCAGGTCGCCGACAATTTGCTCGGCGATCAGCGGGGCCAGGAGCCAGCCGTTGCGCCGAGCGCCGACGGCCAGCCAGACGCCTGGCGAGCGCGAGGCCCCGACGAGCGGCAGGCCATCGCCCGTCGCCGCGCGTACGCCGGCCCGGGCCGTGACCCGGGCGCCCG
>Ga0208849_1001868_pt1 | contig 12978 bp, 16 predicted proteins | sample NGESurdeep072012_10_FD_184470 | JGI IMG/M metagenome (GOLD analysis project Ga0208849, IMG submission 184470) | Arctic peat soil microbial communities from Barrow, Alaska - NGEE Surface sample 53-3 deep-072012 (SPAdes) | ecosystem: Environmental > Terrestrial > Soil > Wetlands > Peat ...
CGGCATGGCGCTCGCCACGCCGATACTTGCCGCCGGTCCCGGTCAGCCGCCGATCATCGCCCGGCGGGCCTGGGCGCATGCCGTGGCCAAGCCCAAGGTTGCGCCCGAATACGGAGCTGTGCGGATGGCCTTCGTCCATCACACCGAGAACCCCAACGGCTATGCGGCCAGCGAAGTGCCCTCGATGCTGCGCGCGATCTACGCATTCCACCGCTACGTCAACGGCTGGGACGACATCGGCTACAACTTCGTCGTCGACCTCTACGGGCGGATCTTCGAGGCGCGCGCCGGGGGCATCGACGAGCCGGTCGTCGGCGCCCAGGCCGGCGGCTACAACCTCGCCTCCACCGGGATCGCCGTGCTCGGCTCGTTCATGGCGACGCCGATCTCCTCGGCGGCTCGGCGCGCGCTCCAGGCGCTGCTCGCGTGGAAGCTCGCGCTGCATGGCGTCCCGGCGCAGGGCAGCGTCATCGTGCGCGTGAACCCCGCCGGAGCGTCCTACAGCCGCTTCCCGGCGAATGCGCGCGTGCCCCTGCCGCGGATCGCCGGCCACCGCAACGCCGATGCCACCGACTGCCCGGGAAACGTGCTCTACGGCGAATTGCCGGCGATCCGCCGTGCCGTGCAGCGCCTGGCCCCGAACCCGACGCGGGCCACGCTCGCACTGGCCGCGGCCGCACCCGCGCCGGCAGCCGCACCTGGCGCCCCGTCACCCACGCCTGCCACGCCGGCCACGCCGGCCACGCCGGCCACGCCGGCCACGCCGGCCACACCTGCCACACCGGGCGTCCCTGAAACCCAGGTGCTCTCAGGTGTGCTCGAGCTCCTCGATGGCACGCCGGTCAGCGGTGCGCCAATCCTGATTCAGGTGCGGAGCGTCAGCCGCAAGGGAGAAGCGGTCAGCGAGCAGACGCTCGCAGAAACGAGGACCGATTCCGCCGGGAGCTGGGCCCTCACCGCGACGCCAGTCGCTCCAGCGAGCGGCGGGATGTGGCTGCGAGCGCTCTGTCCTGGAGCTGCGCGGGTGGGCGCGTGCGTGTCTGAGCCGTTGCACGTCCCGGTGACGCTCTCGCTCGCCGCTCCCCCGGCTTGATCGCGCTCGGGGCGTCAAGGGGCGATGAGCGTCGCGCCAGGGATGTAGGCGGCGACACGTCGCGGGTCCCGCGTCAGCAGTGGCCGACCGGTTACGGCGGCGTGCGCGCCGATCAGGAAGTCGGGGAGAACGGCACCGCGCGTTCCGCCTGCGCGGCGGTAGTCGGCGTGAGCGTGGCCTGCGAGGAACGCCGCCGCGGGCGGGATCTCCTCGATGATCGCCATCGATGGCAACGCCGAGCGCAGTGTCTCGATGCGCGGGAAGCGTGGGGCGATCTCGGCAAGGACCACGGCGTTGAGGATGACCGCGCCTCGCTGAGCCGCTTGCGTGAGCTGTTCCTGTGACCAGGACAACCAGCGTCGGTCCTCGGTGAAGACGTCGAGCAGGACACTGCTGTCGACGAACGTCGCCAAGCTCAGCTGCTCACCGACGGCTCAGCGCGAGGATCTCCTCGGTGGTCATCCCGCCCTCGCCCGCGCCACGCATGCGGCCGATCTCCTTGGCCGCGTGGCCTGAGTCGAGGAGCAGTCGCGCGCCGCGCTCGTCGAGCTCGAACTCGACGTCGCTGCCCGGCTCGATGCCCAGCGCCCGCCGCACCGGCAGCGGAATCGTGACCTGACCCTTCTGCGTGACCCGCATACGGTAAGACTAGCAAGTAATACCGAGATGTCGGCGAGCGCCGCTGGGCCTAGCGAACGTACTTGAAGCGGTCGTGCTTGGAGGGGACGCTCGTGCCGCTGGGCGTCGTCACGGTGACGTAGACCGTGCCCTTCGCCCCCGCGGGCGCGGTCGCTGAGATCGACGTCGGCGAGGTCTGCGTGAAGCTCGCCGCGCCGGCGGCGCCGAACTCGACGGACGTGGCGCCCTCGAGGTCCGTTCCGGCGATCGTCATGGGCGTCTGGGCGCCGGCTGTGCCGCGGTTGGGCGAGACCTGCGTGATCGTTGGTGCGCCCGCCGTGCGGGTGACCGTCTCGATCTGGAATTCGCTTCCGAGGAGCTCGTGGTAGTAGAGCGTCGTCCCGTCCGCGCTGATCGAAGGAGCCTCGGCGAAGCCGGTGATCGCGGCGATGCGTTCGACGCTGCCGAACGGCTTGCTCGTGCTCGCGCGCGTCGCGCGGTAGATCTGCGGTGGCCTGCCCACGGCGGGACTCGCCGCGGTGAAGAACAGTTCCAGGCCGTCGCTGGAAGCGTCGGCTGCGTAGTCCAGCGTGCCGGCCCGGTTGACCGCTCGGAGGATCTTGGCGCTCTTCGGATCGCGCACGAAGCCGGCGTCGACGCGATCGTAGATCACGATGCTCGAGCTCGTCGGGCCGCCGCCGGGGCCGAACTGGCCGACGCTCACGTACAGCGTCGAGCCGTCCGGGCTGACGTCGACGTCGAAGTCGACTTTGCCGGGCGCTTCGCCCGACACGCCCGCGACGAGGTGGACTCCCGTGACGGCGCCCTGCGCGAAGTCTCCGGTGTAGACCGTCGAGAGCGTCTGCGAGTAGCTGCGGTTGGAGATGAAGTACAGGTTGCCTTCTTCGTCGAGGGTCGGTGTCCCGGAGAGGAATTCCGCTTCGTTGACGTGTTCACCCAGGATCGCGCCCTGGTATTCGAAGCTCTGCGCGTTGACGCGCGTGGCGAGCTGCAACGCGAAGCTCGGCAGCGCCTCCGAGCTGTTGAACAGCAGGTAGGCGCCGTCGGTGGTGATGAACGGCTCCTCCGCGCTGCCGGTGTAGCCCTCGATCGTCACCGGCTGCGGGGCGCCGAACGCGCCATAGCCGGTGGCGCGCGCCACCGCGGCGCAGCCGAGCGCGGCCACCAGCGCCGCCGCCAGCGCGCACGTGATCGCGCAGCGGGCTCGCACCCCGATCAGGACCCCTCCGTTCACCCTGCAGACGGTCTAGCAGCCAGATAGCGCGCGAGGCCGGAGAAGTTCTGCTCCGGCGAGCTCGCCTGCGCGTATGCGGCCGCCGTCCGGGCGCTGCTCGAGGCGGCGATCTTCGCGCGGATCGACGCCGCGAACGCCGCCTCGCCGTCGGTGCCCGCCAACTCCTCCACGCGCGCGAGCTCCTCGCGCAGCGCCAGCAGGTGATCCTCGACGTCGCCGTAGGACCCGAAGTGCGTGAGCGCGACGCGCTTCGCCCGCCAGCCCTCGATCAGCTCGAGCGATGCGCGCCACGCCTCCAGGTCGATGTCCGGTGGCGGCGTCGGGGCGAGCACGCACGCTCCGTCGATGCGCACGCCCGTGACGTCGCCCGTGAACGCATAGCCGCTCGGCTCGTGCAGGTAGGAGACGTGATGCGAAGCGTGCCCCGGCGTATAGGCGACCCGGAACGCACCGACGCTCTCACCGCCGGTGAGCACACGCAGCCGCTCGGCCGGCACCGGCAGCACCTCCCCCCAGCGGCGCTCCATGTCGGCGCCATACAGGCGCGTCGCGCTGCTCAGCAGCTTCGCCGGGTCGATCAGATGCCGCGCGCCGCGCTCGTGCACCCACACCTCCAGGTCGGGGAAGCGCCGCAACAGCGACCCCGTCGCACCGGCGTGGTCGAGATGGATGTGCGTCAGCGCCAACGCCCGTGGCGGATTGCGTTCGAGCTCCGGAAGCAGCGCCTGCAGGCAGCTGCTCGGCCCCGGATCGACGATCACCTCTCCGACCCGCCACGCGCCGATCACCTGCGCCCGCCCCAGGTGCATGAGGTCGATCGGCTCGGGCTGAGCGTCCACGTCAGTGCTTCGGCGCGACCGTGACCAGCGCCGCGCTGCTGGGCGCGACGTCGACCGTGATCACACCGTGCTCGTTGGCCGCGCGGGGCAACACCGCCGGCTGACTCCAGGTGCCGTTCGCCGCCACCGCTCTGCCGCCCAGCTCGACGCCGGTCAGCGCGTCCGGCGAAGGCGCCGTCAGCGACAGGATCGTCGCACCGCGAAAGCCGCCGCCGACGTGCAGGCGCATCGCGACGCTGCGCGCGCCCGGGGCGTCGTCGTCGATGAGCACGAACTTGGTCGTTCCGTCGGCGGCGCGGAACGCGCTCGCGACGACGTTCGGCCGATTCGCCGGGCCGATGATCGTGCGCAGCGGGCGCTCCCCGAGCAGCGACTTTGCGAGCAGCAGCGCGTACCACTCCGGGCGCGCTTCGAGCGCGCCCGTCGCCGCCGCTTCGGCGTTTGGAGCGCACACCGGCGTGTAGCCCAGGCAGTTCGTCGGGTTGCCCTCGAGGTTGATGCCGGCGGCACCGATGCGCATCGCCTGGGTCAGGTAGCTGACCCCCCACAGCGCCGAGGCGAACGTGTTGCTGATGCCGGGCACGCCGCCGCATGAGACGGTCCCCGACTCGTCGAGGCGGAACGGCACTTCGGTCTCGCGCGCGATGAACACGTAGCGGCGCAGCGACTGTTCCTCGAGCGCACGGACGTGCCCGCTCAGCAGGCGCGCAATCGTCGGCGCAGGCTGTTCCGCGCAGCCCATCGGATAGTGGTGGCCGGTCAACAGGGCAGGGCGCTGGTAGATCGCCTCGTTGAGCCCCCACCTTTCATAGGAGCTCGAGCCCGACGAGTCCGGGCCCGCGAGCGGGATTCCCGGCGCGAGCGCTTCGATCGCGCTGCGGTAGGCGAGGACCTGTTCGTTGTACTGTTCCGGCGCCCACGGCAGCGGACGCAGGCCGTGCCTGGCGTAGGCTTCGGGCTCGTTGCCGATCTCGATCGCCTCGAGCGAGCTTCCGAGCGCCGCCTTCGCCACCGCCGCCTCGCGCGCCGCCGCCTGCGGGTCGTAGTGGCCGAACCCGAGCGTGAGAATCACACCCCAGCCGCTCGCCGCCGCCAGCCTGCCGAGCTGACTGAGGTTGCCGCCTTCGAGCACGCTCAACGCCCACAGCGGGCGCGCGACAGCTTCATCGGTCCACGCGACCTGTTCGTCGGCGGTCACGCCGCCGAAGCGCAGCACGCCGACACCGAGCGAGCGCAGCATCGCGATCAGGTCTCCCTCGCTCGAGTAGCCGGCTATCCGGCTGAGGCTGCCGACCTCGAACGACATCCCCAGAAAGTCCTGCGGGACCGTCGGCCCCGGTTCGCTCGCGCCAACCGCAACCGACACCGGGATCGCGGCGTGGCCGGCCGCGCGGCGTTGAGTTGGGGGTCGCGCTGCAGCGCGAGCCTGCACAACGCAGGGAAGCGCGAGCGCAAGCGCGACGCACATGGCGCACAGCGCCGCCGCCGCGACGCTCGTTTGCGCGGATGCGCGAACCTCGGGGATACGTTCAATCTTCAGGGCTGACCGCGAACCAGTCCGACTTCAGCTCCGGTGCCCCATCACACGCGTCGCGCACAACGTCAAGGACAGCGCGACGGCCGATCTCGGTGCGTTCGTCACGCGTCATCGAAACCGGTGCGTCTTCCTTCGTCATCGCTCTGATCTCCCGACCAACCTTCGCAAACGAGACGCCATCGCGGTTCGCGCCCAGGCGCGCCCACAAGAGGTCGAGCGCGTCCGCGGGCGCCGCGAAGCCCGAATGATGCGTGATCTTGAATCTCACGCGGGAAGGCTACATGGCGGCTCCGATCGACCGCAAGCGAGAGCGGTCAGGTGCGCGGACACGGTGCGTGGTAGTTGACGCTCACGGTCTCAGGCCGGGATGTTTCGCCGTTTTCGGCGAACGTCAACTGGGCGCGGACGGGAAAACCGCCGCGCGGGCACCTCTTCGGAACGCGCCCGTAGTAGATCGTCTTGGCGCCCTTGTGGCGGGCCGCCCCGAGCGTGATGTCGATTGCTTCGACAGACGCGTAGGGGGCGCCGGGGACAGTCGCGACCAGGGGTATCGGCGTCACGAGCTTCGGGCCGAAGCCTTCGCCGCCGGCGAGATTCTCGATCTGGCCACTGGTGGGGACTTCCAGCGACACCGGCGAGTGGCCCACGGTGAGGAACGCTATGCGATCGCCGGGGATGAAGAACGAGTGGATTTCGGCCGTCTCGGGGACGCGTTCGGTACCGAACGTGACGACGCCGAGGGCCTTGCCGATCGGCCCCGCCGACGAGCCCTTAGGGCACTTTTCCGGTGTCGCTTCTTCGAGGATCACGCGGACCGGACACGTCGGAAATCCCTGCGGATGCAGCTTCACCCCGCTCGGCAGCCACGCGGTCACGCCGATCAGCGGTGGCGGCGCACCCGCGTATTCGCTGCCGAAGATCGTCAGTTCGGCTTGCACCGCGGCGCCCGCTCCGAGGATGTTGCCGGTGTGCGGGAACCCCGGAATCGGGACCGCCTTGCCTTTGATCTTGACTACCGGCGTAGCCGACACGGCGGCAGGGAGGACGAGCGCCGCGAGGATCGACAGCGCCAGAGCGATACATGTCCGGTAACGACCCCGTCCGCCGATCTGATCCATCGCCCACCCTTCCCTCGCAAGCGGTGTGATCTACCCAGCGGTAGATCAAAGCCTCGAAACAGCTTAGATCGCCTGGACCCCAAGGGGGTTTCGCACCATTTTTCCTGTCTGTGCGCGCCTGGGAGAGATGCGCCGAGCGTCGAATGCGTCAGGGTCCGCATCGCTTGGCATGCTCGGTGGGTGGACGAATCTAGGCATCCGCGTTATCGCGACAACGATGAGTCGCGCTTCTACAAGGCCGATCACCTATCCCCGGAGGAAACTTGGCGGGCTCTCGGGGACGAGCTGGGCCGTGTTCTCATGGACGCTCAGCGAGCGTTCTGGCGAGGCCGGCTGGAGATGAATCCTGAGCGGGTCCGGTGGTGGCATGGGGCGATCTTCGCCCGCAACTTCCCCCACGATGGCGGACGCTTCCGTCGAGAGCGCGCGTTCTTCGGGGTGGTGACAGATGCTGGCGGAACACGTCAGATCGAGGGCAGCTCGCCCGACACTCTGCGCCGGGATCTCGTGAAGGTCTGCACCTCCTTCAACAGCGGCATTGCTCCACTCGATCGGCCGAGCATCGGGATCGTTGAGCAGACACGAGTCGTAGCCGCTCTGTATGCAGGCATCCTTCGCGTGCATCCCTTTGCTGACGGGAACCACCGCACGGCTTTCGTCGCGCTCTCGGCTGCGCTGTGGTCGCTGGGCCTCCCCGCTGTCGAATTCGCGGATGACAAAGACATGACCGACCACGATAATGCCGTGGCACCAGCACTCATCTCTCCCGATGGTGACATCGGGCCGTTCGCGCGGCTTCTCGCGACTCGCATCGAACACGCGAGAAAGCCCGCGACGTGAGGTACCCTCAAGGCATGGAGAACGGCTCGCATCGCTCGAACGGGGCGCGTGAGGTCGCGCAGATCGCCCGCGGAGGAAGACTCGTGGACGCAACCCCAGAGTCGATCCGCGAATTGGCTGACAGCGCGATGCTGCTTTCCCAGGGCGCGCGCCGCGCGATCGAGATGAAGCGCGAGGCCGGCAGCGCGGATCCAGACGCGCCGGCCACGGCAGCAGCCGCCCAAGACTGACGCAGACCCTGGAAGGCGCCGCGCGAGCCTTTCGTCAGCCTCGCCCCCTCAGCCGACCACGAACTCGCCGCTCGCGACGATCACCGCCGAGCCGGCCACCTCGACGCGCTCGACGGCGTCCGCAGATCCCGTCGCTCGCGCGCGCAACAGCGACGGGCGGGCGAGCTCCACGCCCTGGCGGATCTCGATCTCCTCGCCGAACGCGACCCTGCCGTGGCGCGCGAGGTGCACGGCCAGCGGCCCCGCCGCCGAGCCTGTCGCCGGATCCTCCGGCACGCCGAGCGCCGGCGCGAACATCCGTGCCTTCCAACGCGCGCCGGCGCCGGCGAAGCAGCTGACGCCGAACTCGCCGAGCGCTGCCAGCGCGCGCAGGTCAGGGCTCAGCGCCGCCACCGCGTCCTCGCTTGCGAGCTCGACATACACGTGGCGCGGGCCGTTGACGTAGATCTCCACCGGCAGCCCCGAGCTGTCGACGCCGAGCGCTGCCAGCAGCTCGGGCGCGCGCTCGAACGGCTGCCACGTCGGGACCGGCTGGAGCATCGATCCAGACCCTGTCCGCGCGTCCGCGCCACCTCCGCCGTGCACCAGCGTGACCGGCACGATCCCGGCGCGCGTCTCGAGCGTCACGTGCTCGAGCCCGCGCTCGATGCCGAGCACGATCGCCGTGCCGAGCACCGGGTGCCCGGCGAACGGCAGCTCCGCGGTCGGCGTGAAGATGCGAATCCGCGCGTCGGCGCCCTGCTCGGGGGCGAGCACGTACACCGTCTCTGACAGGTTGAGCTCGCGCGCCAGAGGTTGCAGGATCTCGCCTGGCAGCGTCGCCGCGTCGGTAAACACGGCGAGCTGGTTGCCCTGCAGCGGCACGTCGGTGAAGACGTCCACCAGCGCGTAGCGGTGTGAGGCTGCGCGACTCGCGGCCACGATCAGGCCCCCCGGGTGTCGTACAGGTACGCGGCCGCCAGCGTCCGCCACGGCCGAAAGCGATCGCCGAGCGAGTCCACCTCCGCGACCGACGCCGGCGCCTCCGATTCCCAAACCCCCTCCACGGCGCGGCGCAATGCCAGGTCCGCCGCGGGCCACACGTCGGGCCTTCGCAGCGCGAGCATCAGCGGGATCGGCACCCCTGCATCCTCTCTGATCGACCGCCGAGACGAAAGCGGCGGCCTCGTGTTTACACGGGCTCCTTCACCAGCGGCGTCGACGGGCGGCTCTCCTCGCGTACGGAGCTTTCAATCTCCTCCGGCGCCGCCGGGCGCGCGCGCAACAGCACCAGCGCGGCGAGCGCGCCGAGCACGCTGAGCCCGGCCGACACCGCGAACGCCACACGGAAGCCGCTGCTGAGCGCGGACGGACCGGAGGCGCCGATCAGCAGATCCGCGCGCGTGCGCGACGCGGCAACCGTGCTCAGCACCGCCAGGCCGAGCGCGCCGCCGATCAGACGCGAGGTGTTGAGCATGCCCGAGGCGAGGCCGCTCTCCTTGGCGGATACACCCGCCACGGCCGCGATCGTCGCCGGGACCAACGACAGGCCGAGGCCCAGACCGGCGAGCAGTCCGCCGGGGAGCACGTCGGCGGTGTAGCTGCCGCCGCTGTGCACGCCCGTCAGCAGATACAGGCCGAGCGCGGCCACCAGCATGCCGACCGTCAGCACGCGGCGCTCGCCGAAGCGGGCGACGAGGCGCGGTGCGAGCGTGCTCGTGGCCATGATCGCGAGCGTCATCGGCAGGAAGCGCAGCCCGGTCTGCAGCGGGTCGTAGTGGAGCACCTGCTGCAGGTACAGCGACAGGAAGAACCAGATCGCGAACACCGCCGCGTAGAGCAGGAACATGATCAGGTTCGCCGCGCGCAGGCGCGCCATGGCGAACACGCGCAGCGGCATCAACGGCGCCCGCGCGACCTTGCCCTCGACGAACACGAACGCCGCCAGCGCCACCGCGCCGAGCGCCAGCGGCGCGATCACGCCAGACGAGCCCCAGCCGAGCGTGTCGGTGCGCACGATCCCGTACACGAGCGCCGTCAGACCGCCCGTGACCAGCAGCGCTCCCGACGCATCGAAGTGGCGGACCGCCGATGCCGCGCGTCCCTCGGGGATCAGGCCGCGCGAGAACACGATCACGGCGATCGCGATTGGCACGTTCACGAGGAAGATCGCCGGCCAGCTGAACGCCTGTGTGAGCACGCCGCCGAGCAGCACCCCGAGTGAGCCGCCGAGGCCGCCCATCGCGCCCCACACGCCCAGCGCGCGGCTGCGCTCGCGGCCCTCCGCAAACGACGTCGCGATGATCGCGAGGCTCGCCGGTGAGATGACGGCGCCACCGATGCCCTGCAGCGCGCGTGCGCCGATCAACAGCGAGCGCGAGTCCGCGAGCACGCACGCGAGCGAAGCGAGTGCGAACAGCGCCGTCCCCGCGAGGAACACGCGCCGGCGTCCAAGCAGGTCCGCAGCACGCCCGCCCAGCAGCAGGAAGCCCGCGAATGTGAGCGTGTACGCGTTCACCACCCACTGCAGTCCCGTCGTCGAGAAGCGCAGGCCGTCGCGGATCGACGGCAGCGCGACGTTCACGATCGACACGTCCAGGATGACCATCAGCTGCGCCAGGCACACCAGCACCAGCAGCACCCCCTTGCGCGGCCTGACAGCGGTGCGCTCGCTCGTCGGGAGGCTCTGCCCGCTGGACGCGCGGCCCTGCTCGCCGGCCGGAGGGTTCTGAATCAAGGTGGCTGCCATGTGCGTTATCCTTCGTCCGTAAGTACGGCGACCATCGTACCAGATTGTTTGATGATCGTCGTACAATCAGAGAGATGAGTCTGTACCACCCCCCACGCGAGGCCCTGGAGCTGCCGGGCGTCCTGCACGCCCTCAGCGACCCGCAGCGCCTGCGCATCGTGCGCGAGCTGAGCCGCGATCCCGAGCCGCGCCCCTGCGGCAGCTTCGTGCTCGATGTAAGCAAGTCCACGAAGACCCATCACTTTCGCGTGCTGCGGGAGGCCGGCGTGGTCGCGCAGCGGGAGGTGGGCACCTCGAAGCTCACCTCGCTGCGCCGTGAGGATCTCGACGCGCGCTTCCCCGGCCTGCTCGACGCGGTGCTCGCGTCTGCCGAGGAGCCGGTCGCGGTGCCGGCGTAGGCGCGGCCTGCGTTACACGGAGGAGTCGGCGCAGCCGTCGCGCCCGACACGGTGGCTGCGGTGCGAGACGTTCCCCGCTACGCTCGAACGAAGCCACAGCTGCGAGCGGAGGGAGCAGGAATGAGCGAGGCCGTGCAGACACAGAGCGACGTGGTGCAGATGCAGATCGACGATGGCGTCGCGCTGTTGACGCTCAACCGTCCGGATCGCCTGAACGCGTGGACGACGGAGATGGAGCACGCCTACTTCGCAATGCTCGAGCAGTGCGCGCATGACGAGGATGTCCGCGTGATCGTCGTCACGGGCGCCGGTCGCGGCTTCTGCGCGGGCGCCGACATGCAGCAGCTGCAGGCGCTCGGCGACGGCACGCTGAGCGCGTCCGCCGAGCACCACGAGCGCCGGCCGCAGACGTTCGCGCTGTCGATCCCCAAGCCGATCATCGCGGCCGTCAACGGCGCCTGCGCCGGGATCGGCCTCGTGCAGGCGCTGATGTGCGACATCCGCTTCGCCGCCGAGGGCGCCAAGCTCACGACCGCGTTCGCGCGCCGCGGGCTCGTCGCCGAGCACGGCATCTCGTGGATCCTGCCGCGGCTGATCGGGCCGGCGCGCGCGCTCGACCTGCTGCTTTCCGGCCGCGTCGTGTTCGCCGAGGAGGCGGCCACGCTGGGGCTGGTAAACCGCGTACTCGCCCCCGACAGGCTGCTCGAAGCGACGCTCGACTACGCGCACGAGCTCGTCGTCAACTGCTCGCCGGCGAGCATGGCCACGATCAAGCAGCAGGTCTACGCCGACCTCCAGCGCGATCTGCCCGGCGCGCTCGCAGAGGCCGACAAGGCGATGCTCGCGTCGTTCACCGCGCCCGACTTCGTCGAGGGCGTCACCAGCTTCGTCGAGCGGCGCGACCCGCGCTTCGCCGCGCTCGACGCGTAACGTCGGACGGAGCGGGGTGACCGGCCGGCTATGCGACGGGCGTGGCTACGGCGTCCAACAGCAGGCGCAGCGCCGACGGGTCGCCTGCGATGGCGGCAGTCCCGTCGGACACCGCTGCGTCGAGCTTGCCCGGGTCTTCGAGGAGGGCGTTGAGCGTCTTGGGGTCGGTGCACAGGGACGCGTCCGGCTCGTTGGGTTCACCGGCCAAAACCTGCACGCGCCCGTCTTCGGCTCGGATCGTCCATACCCGGTTGTGGAGATCGAGACGGAACACCGCCGGGGGGGCCTTGGGATCCGGGCGAGCCGAGCCGCGCAGAAAGAGCAGGACTGAGGTCGCACTGAGCGTCGTCGGCGTCGCCGGGAGTGGCACACGGACACCCCAGTCGCCGAGGGCGAGCACGATCGGCTCCAGCTCTCGTCCCCATTCGGTCAGTTCGTACACCGACGACCCGGCCGGGGGTGGCAGCTTGCGGCGGCCGATCACGCCGCGGCCCTCGAGCTCACGAAGCCGGTCTGCGACGAGATTCGAGCTGGCGTTGGGCAACGCCAGTCGCAGGTCGGAGAAACGCTGCGGCCCGAGCAGCAGCTCGCGTATGACGAGCAGCGCCCAGCGCTCCCCGACCACGTCGAGGGCTCGGGCTATCCCGCATGCGTCTCCATAGCTACGGGTCGTCGGCACGACATCAGTCTACACCACCGAACTAGTGAATCACAACTAGCTGATTGTTTTTAGCAACAATCTCTGCTAGCGTCCTTCGACATCAGCCCGTCGGGCCCCGATCAGGGACCCGCCATGTCTACGAAAAGGGGCGCCGGGACATCGGTGCGGAAAGGATCAACCATGGGGCAGCCAGTTATTCACTTCGAGATCATCGGAACGAACCCGGAGAGGCTCCGCAGGTACTACGGCGAGCTGTTCGGGTGGGAGTTCGACACAAGCAGCCCGGTCTCAGCCGCGGTCTCCGAGCCGGCCAACTACGGGTTCGTCGAGCAGAGCACCACCCCCGAGGGCATCGGGATCCCAGGCGGCGTCGGCGGAGGTTCCGGCTATGACGGCCGCGCGATCTTCTACGTCGGCGTTCCCGACATCGAGGCCGCGCTGCAGACAGCCGAGAGCCTCGGCGGGACCCGAAAGATGGGACCCGAGCAGGCCCCGACGGGACTCGTCGTCGGCCATTTCACCGACCCCGAGGGCAACCTCATCGGCCTCGCCGCGACAGCGTAGAGACGCTGAGACGGACCGAGTCCGGGACGCGGTGAGTTACGACGAACGCCGGAGGGGTGGTGGCGTGTCCGGCGCCGTAGCAGACGTCCTCACTCCACCCGCCTGGCGCATCGACGACCTCGAACGTGCGTCGTCCCATCACGACCGCACCCGTCGACTCGACGGCC
>Ga0208849_1001869_pt1 | contig 12976 bp, 13 predicted proteins | sample NGESurdeep072012_10_FD_184470 | JGI IMG/M metagenome (GOLD analysis project Ga0208849, IMG submission 184470) | Arctic peat soil microbial communities from Barrow, Alaska - NGEE Surface sample 53-3 deep-072012 (SPAdes) | ecosystem: Environmental > Terrestrial > Soil > Wetlands > Peat ...
CCTGCCGCACCTACCGCGACGTGACGGCCATGGCCCAGCAGGTCTTCGGCGGCATCGGCTTCACCGTCGACTTCGACATCCAGCTCTACTTCCGCCGGGCCAAGCAGCTCCAGGTGTCGTGGTGGGACACCCGCTATCTCGAGGAGCTCGTGGCCGCCGCCGTCCTCGACGGCCGAGCCTGACTCACAACGATCCGGGTCAGGCGCTTGCGGTCTCCTGGCCCAGGGTGTAGCCGGCCAGGAAGGTGTCGGCCTCGTCGGTGCGGGCGTAGCGGTTGGCCAGCCGGCGAAAGCGCGCCGAGTGCGTCGGCTCGATCAGATGCGCCATCTCGTGCACCAGGACGGCATCGAGCACCCATCCCGGCACGTCGCGCAGGCGATGGGAGATACGGATCTCCCCCGTCCGTGACGTGCACGATCCCCACCGGTGCTGCTGGTTGGTGACCCAGCGGATGGACGAGGCCCGGACGCCGCCCAGGTACTCATCGGCCAGCAGGTTGGCCCGGCGCTCGAGGTCGCGGTCAGAGGTGGTGGCGTTGGGGCGTTGCGCCAGGACCCGCTCGACGAGGCCCTCGACCAGCTCCACCCGGTCGGCCTTGCTCAGCCGGGCAGGGACGAGGATGACCACTCGGCCGTCCTGCCAGAACCCGCTGGCGGTCTTGCGCCGGCGCGGGCTGGTGCGCACCTCGACGGGCGGCCGCGGCGGTCGTCGGTCGTTCATCGCCGGCCCCCGCGGGCTCGCGCCCCGGCCCGGTCGTGCCGGCAGGGACGTGTCGGTCCTGGTGTGGTGCCCCCCTCGAACTCCATCTCTCTAATACATGCCGACGCGCCGACTCTGCGCAAGACCCTGCGTGTGAATTCTGTGCGACGTCACCACCGCTTCTGTCTCCCGCTGGCGTTGAGCTGCGCCAGGTACCGGTTGTAGGCCGCCAACTCGTCGTCCTGGTCGTCCGGCTCGATGGGACCGGCCCCGGCGGAGGCCCCGGCTCGAGTCCCGGCCTCGGTCCGCGCCCCTGGTTCTGGCCCCGCCCCGGGCACGGGCGTGGTGTCGTCGTGGACGAGCTTCCACCACATGTAGGTGGCGTAGGCGGCGAAGATGGGCCACTCGAAGGTGTAGACCCAGCTCAAGGAGTTGCCCCCTACGGCCCGCGAAAGCTGCCACCAGGTGAGGGCCACGCACCCGGGCACGAAGACGGCCAGCGCCACGTGCAGCGACACGGCCCGCTTCGAGGTCCACACGCTCTGCACTGCACCCAGGCTACCGACCCGCTCCCGGTCCTCTCCCTGGTCCTGGACACCGGCCGCACCACGAAGGAGACTCTTTCTTCGAGTCGCTTGCCGGTGCCAAAGGGTGGCGTGGCCCGCAGGCGGGAGGAGGGTAGGTGGCCGCGAAGGGATCGCTCCCCAGCTCCGATCAGGGTCGGGGAGGCGGCATGGAGCGCCACTGGTGGACCCTTATCGCCGTATGCGGGGCGACGTTCATGCTGCTGGTGGACATCACCATCGTGCAGGTGGCCCTGCCCACCCTGCAGCGGTCGCTGCATGCCAGCTTCAGCGATCTGCAGTGGGTCATCTCGGCCTATGCCCTGAGCCTTTCGGCGGTGATCCTCACTCAGGGGACCCTGGCCGACCGCTTCGGGCGCAAGCGCGTCTTCATCATCGGTGTGGCCGTGTTCACCCTGGCTTCGTTGGCGTGCGGGTTGGCCCACAACCCGTCCCAGCTCATCGCGGCCCGGGCCGTCCAGGGCATCGGCGGGGCCGGCATGTTCGCCACCTCGCTGGCGCTCATCGGCCAGGACTTCCAGGGCGCGGCCCGTTCCGCCGCCATCGCCGTGTGGGGGGCAACCGTGGGCGGGGCCGTCGCCATCGGGCCCCTCGTGGGCGGGGCCCTCACGAGCGCCTTCGGGTGGCAGTGGATCTTCTACGTGAACATCCCCATCGGTGTGCTGACCCTGTTGGTGAGCCGCCGCATGGTGAACATCGCGGACCCCGGGGCCACCCGGCTCGACTGGAGCGGGCTGCTCACCTTCTCGGGCGGGCTCTTCCTCCTCGTGCTCGGGCTCACCAAAGGCAACGACGACGGGTGGTCGAGCCGCCGCATCGAAGTGACCCTGGGGGCGGCGCTGTTCCTCCTCGTGCTGTTCGTGATCGTGGAGCTGCGCCAGGAGCGCCCCATGTTCGACCTGTCGCTGTTCCGCAAGCCCGCCTTCACGGGTGTGTCCATCGCCACCTTCGGCATCGGGGCCGGGATGTTCGCCCTCTTGCCCTACCTCACCCTCTATCTCCAGAACGACCTCGGGTTGTCCCCGCTCCAGGGGGGCGAGCGTCTGCTCCCGCTCACCACGCTGTCGTTCGTGGTGCCCCTGGCGTCGCGGCCCCTGACCGAGCGGGTGCCGGCGGGCCTGACCCTGTTCGTGGGACTGGCCACCTCGGCCGTGGGCATCTGGCTCTTCACCGGCCTCACCGTGGCGTCGGGCTGGAAGGCGCTGCTCCCGGGGCTCCTCGTGGGCGGGGTGGGTGTCGGCCTCGCCAATCCCGCCATCGCCAAGATCGCCCTGGGCGTCGTGCCGCCCCAGCGCGCCGGCATGGCCTCGGGGATCTCCAACACCTTCCGCATCGGTGGTGTCGCCACCGGCGTGGCCGCGCTGGGTGCGGTGTTCCAGCACCGGCTCCAGTCCACGTTGCACGGGCTGGTGGGTGCCCGCCAGGCCCCGGCGCTGGCACGCTCCGTCGCCGCGGGGGGGACCCAGGCCGCCGCCAAGATCTCGCGGGGCAACCCCGCCATCGTCGCGGCCGCCCACCACGGCTTCGTGACGGGCATGAACCTGGTGATCATGGTGGGCGCCGTCACCGTGGCGGTGGGGGCCGTCTTCGCCATGCTGGTGCGCCGTAAGGACTTCTATTCGCGCCGGCGCGACGGCTACCGCCCGCCGGTCCAGGCCGGGCGCGACCTCGTGCCCGAGACGGTGTGAGGTCGACCATGGCGAGCAATCCGTCCCGTTCCCCGAGTGCGATCCCCACCGTGATGCAGTCGGCGGTCTACCGCAGCCCCGGCGACATCGGTGTGGAGGAGCGCCCCGTGCCCCTCCCGGGCCCCGGGGACGTGCTCATCGAGGTGGCCTACTGCGGCATCTGCGGGTCCGACCTCCACATCATGATCGAGGGCTGGGGCAAGCCCGGGACGGTGGGGGGCCACGAGTACACCGGGATCGTGGCCGCCGTCGGCGACGGGGTGACGCGTTGGGCGCCCGGCGACGCCGTGGTGTGCGGACCGTCGCCGCGCTGTGGGGAATGCCGTCGCTGTCGCGAATCCAAGCCCTCGCAGTGCGAGCGTCGCTCGGCCCCCGTCGACACCAATCTGGGCGGGGCCTTCGCCCGCTACGTCGTCACCGACTCCCGTTCCCTGCTGGCGTTGCCCGACGGGATGTCGCCCCGGGTGGCGGCGCTGGCCGAGCCCCTGGCCGTGGCGCTGCACGGCATCACCCGGTCGGGCATGGGGCGCGACGACACCGCCATGGTCTTCGGCGCCGGTCCCATCGGTGCCCTCACCATCGCCGCGCTCATGGCCATGGACATGGGGCCCGTGGTCGTGGTCGAGCCCGGGGAGCGCCGCCGTCGGCTGGCCGCCGATCTGGGGGCGGCCGAGGTGCTCGACCCCACCGAGCTCGAGACGTATCCGCCCTGGGAGCCCGAACGCCAGTCCCCGCGCGCCGTCGACGTGGTGCTCGAGTGCTCGGGGAAGAAGGCCGCCATGGAGTGCGGCTTCTACCAACTGCGCCGGGGAGGGCACCTGGTGTTGGTGGGGGCGGGCATCGAGGCGCCCGCCTTCGACCCCAACCGCCTGATCCTCAACGAGCTCACCGTCACCGGTTCCTTCGTTTACGACGCCGATGGGTTCGAGCGGGCGCTGGAGCTCCTGGCATCGGGCCGGATACCCGTCGACGTGCTGATCGATCCCGACGACGTCTCGTTGCACGGGCTCGGAGAGGCCATGCACGGCCTGGCCCAGGGTCGGATCGCGGGGAAGGTCATGGTGGTGCCGGGCGAATCGGGACCGGACGTGGAGGGCGACTGATGCCACACCCCTATTACCCCTCGGGCAACCCCCGCTTCAACCACGTGGCGCTGAGCGTGCCCTCGGACCTCCTCGACGAGACCAGCCGCGCCGACATCTGCCGATTCTGGGGCCAGGTGCTCGGCTTCGACGAGATGCCGACCATGACCCTCGACCGCAAGCGCCTGATCCTGTCGTGCGTGCACTGGGACCAATTCATCTTCCTCATCGCCGAGGACGACCCCATGCGCTGTCCCCGCATGGACCACTTCGGCTTCGCGGTGGGAGCCCTCGACGAGTTGGTCGGGGCGCGCGACCGGGCCGTGGAATTCCAGAAGCACGATCCGCGTGTGGACCTCATCGATCTCAAGGTCGACGACCAGGGGCCGATCAAGATCCATTCGATCTACCTGGGGTACGTGCTCCCCATGTTGTGCGAGCTCCAGTACTGGGAGTTCCAGCCCACCTGAGCCCTGAGCCCTGGGCTCCGAACCCTGGGCACCGAACCCTGGGCTCAGCCCGCCACGGAGTCCTCGGTCTCGGGGAGGGCGTCGACCAGCGAGAGGGCCTCGAACCGGCGCCGGATGGCGATGCGGGTCTCTTCGTACTCACCCTCGCCGTCGACGAGATACATGCGCGCCGAGCCCTGGCAGGGATGGTTGGCCCGGGCCGCGGCCCGGCGGGCGTCTTTGGCCCCGTGACGGCCCCGGCGCAGCGACGCCGGCAGGAGATCACGGCGCGGGGGGCGGGTCTTGACGAAGAAGTCGGGCCCGCTGACCTGTAAGGGGGCGGCGACCACCTCGTCGTCGGGCTCGACCGCCGCCTCGGTGTCGATGTCCTGCTGAGACCTTCTTCGCACTTGTCCCCCCCGCTCACGGGCCCGCGAGTAATTCACGCGACGGGTCAGACTGAGCGTCGACCATCAACGGCGGTCCAAGGGGATGTCAATAATCGGGCAACGCCCCGGTGGCTTGGGTCCCATGACCTATTCCCAGGACCGAACTGCTCGACAGGACCCCGTTCCGAGAACGAGGGCACGCGTGGCGGCGCGATGTCGATGGCACGCCGTCAGCGCGCCACGCGCCCCTGGGGCGACGTCGGGGTGGCAGAAGCCGTCGGGGTCAGCCCGGCCAGGAGGCGGAGGAGCCGCGCGTGGTCCTCGGCCTCGATGCCGAGGGCAGAGGCGAGATCCCGAGCCACCTCACCGTTGATCTTCTGGCGCAGACGGCGACCCTTGGTCGTCAAAGTCAGCATCCGGATGCGCCGATCATCGGGATCAGGGATCCGGTCGACGAGGCCGAGACGCTCCACCCGGTCCACGAGGCCGGTCACGTTGGAGGGGTCGCACGACAACTCCTCGGCGAAGGCGCGCATCGACACCGGTTGGTCGAGCACCCGCAGGAGCCCCACCTGTTGGACGGTGAGGTCGTGGCGCGCCGCCACTGCGGCCAGCACTTCGTGGGTCCGTCTCGTGACGTCGAGCAGCCCGTCCACGACCTCGTCCAATTCCTGGCGTCCGGACGGGTCGGGCATCCCCCCATTCTGGCAGCAAAAGCTTGACTTCCTCAAGTATTCGTGCAGATACTTGAGGAAGTCAATAGTCGATGACGCAAACAAGGCCGTCACGTCGTCACATAGGTGGGACCCGCATGCTGAATCTGAAGATCCTGATCGGGAGCACGCGACCGACACGGTCCGCCGACCTCGTCGCCCCGTGGGTCGTGGAGCGGGCCAGCGCCCACGGTGCCTTCGACGTCGAGGTGCTCGACTTGCGGGACTGGTCGCTGCCGATGTTCCAGGAGCACATGGGGACCATCGGCGACTTCAACGACCCCACCTATTCGGATCCCGTGGTGCGGCAGTGGAACACCAAGCTCAAAGAAGCCGACGCCCTCCTCGTGGTGACCGCCGAGTACCTGCATTCCATCCCCGGCGTGTTGAAGAACGCGTTCGACAACGTGTTCGTGAGCTTCGCCCTGCGCAACAAGCCCATGGCGGCCGTGGGCTACAGCACCGGCATCGCGGCGGGGGTCCGGGCCGTGGAGCATCTGATGGACGTCGCCATCGAGTCCGAGATGGTGCCGCTGCGCGACACCGTTCTCATCCCCAAGGTGGGCGAGGCCTTCGACGCCCATGGCGCACCGGTGGACCCTATGACGGGGGTGGCCATGACCATCATGCTCGACGACTTGGCGTGGTGGGGGGCGCTGCTGGCCCACGGTCGGGCCCAGGGAGAGCTCATCCCCGGCGCCTTCCGGGCGCGCGCCGCCATGGTCGCCATCCAGCAAGCGTCGTGACCGAGGAGGATGGTGCATCTGGCGACCCTGCTCGTTGGGTGACCGCCCTGCGGCGGTCGCAGGACCGTCTGGCCACGACAGTGGCGGGGCTCGACGGCGCGGGCCTGCGCGCTCGGTCGTATGACGCGGAGTGGACCATCGCCCAGGTCCTGTCGCATCTCGGAAGCCAGGCCGAGATCTTCGCTCTCCTCCTCGACGCCGGGCTCACCGGCACCGACGGTCCGGGCCAGGACGCCTTCGCGCCCATCTGGGAGGCGTGGAACACCCGCAGTCCCGAGGACCAGGCGCACGACAGCATCGCCGCCAACGAGGCCTTCGTGGCGCGGCTCGAGGGGCTCGACGCAGCCACGCAACAGGCCTTTGCACTGGCCGCCTTCGGCATGGAACTCGACCTGGCGAAGTTCGTGCGCCTGCGTCTGGCCGAACATGCCGTGCACTGCTGGGACGTCACCGTCGCCCTCGAGCCTTCGTCCACCGTGCTCCCCGAGGCGGTCGAGCTCCTGCTCGACGGGGTGCCCGATCTGGTGGCGCGGGTGGGGAAGCCGACGGCAGGGGCACCCCCAGTGCGGGTGGAGACGACCGACCCCGAGCGCAGCTACGCGCTCGTGACCGACGGGGTGCGTCTCGAGCCTTGGACCGAGCGTGAGGTGGCCGGGGTGCTGCGGCTCTCAGCCGAGGAGCTGCTCCGCCTCGTCTACGGCCGGCTCGACGCCGGCCACGCCCGGTCGGCGCGCCTCGACGCGGCAGCCATCAGCCTCGACGACGTGCGCGCCCTCTTCCCCGGGGTCTGAACACTCGGAGTCTGAACTATTCGGGGTCTGATCGCTCGGGGTTCAGGTGACGGTGAGGACGAAGGCCTGGGTCACGACCTTCTTGGCCTTGCCCTTTCCGAAGATGGCCTCGATGGTGAGGTGGTGGACGCCGACACCCTTGGTCAGGCTGGGGGTCCCCGAGAGGGTGGCCGTGCCGTCGTGGTTCTTGACGAAATGCACGCCCCTGGGCAGCTTTCCCTTCTTCTTGAGCGAAGGCGTCGGGCTGCCCGAGGTGGTGACCAGGAATGAGAAGGAAGAGCCCGCCTTGGCCGACGTCCTGGAGTCGCTGGTGATGGCGTCGGTCGAGGGGGGCTCGACCAGCAGGCACTCGTCGGCGTCGATGTTGGCCGAGCTGGTGTTGTCCGCCGACCCTGAGTACGTCTCACTGCCGACGTAGACAGCGGAGAAGCACCAGGTTCCCACCGACGTGGGGACGAAGGAGCTGGAGGTGGCGGCTGAGGTCGCCCCGGCTCCGGTCAGCAGGGCGACGCCGGCGTCCTCGGGGGTGCCTGTGGTCGGGCACGGGGCCACGGTGAAGGTGGACGTGATGCTGGTATGGCAGGCATAGAACGTGACGCTGCCGGTGGGGGCACCCCCCACCACGTTGCCGAGGACGGTCACGGTGTCGGTCGCCGAGTTCAACGGTCCCAGGGTGATCTTGGCCGACGAGATGAAGGTCGACGTGGTCGAGGGGGAGGGAGCCACCAACACGCACTCGTGGGAGTCGAGGTTGGTGTTCGTGGTGTTGTCGCTCGATCCCGTGTACGTCGAGTCACCGCCGTACACGGCGGAGAAGCACCACGTGCCCGCCGCGGTCGGGGTGAACGAACCCGACGCAGAGGTGGCGGTGTTGCCCGTCCCCGCACTGAGATGGGTGATGGACAAGTGGTTGGCGGTGAGGGCCGCACAGGGGCCGTCGGTCACGTTCTGGGTGGAACCCGTCGGACAGACGTAGAAGTTCACGTTCCCGGTCGGACTGCCGTGGGTGGGGGTGCCCTGCACCGTCACGCTGTCGCTCACCGAGCCCGACGGGCCCAGGGTGACCGTCGCCGCGCTCACCTGGGTGGCTGTCGTGGTGCTGGTGGGAGACGTCGTCGTGGTGGTGGTGCCGGTGGTGGTGGTCGTCGCCCCTGTCGTCGTGGTGGAACCGCCCGTGGTCGTGGTGGAACCGCCCGTGGTCGTGGTGGAACCGCCCGTGGTGGAAGTGGTCGAGGTGGGGAGCGTCTCGGTGCCGAAGAGGATCACGCCGATAGCGCGGTCACCAGCCTGGTCGCCGATGGCGAGCACGCAGGTGTCGCCCGCCGCCTGCTGGGCGGGGGTGGGGGGGCACGGGTAATTGGCGGCGTCGGCGGCGGGGCTCGCGCCGGTCGAGCAGTGCGCGATGGTCGATGACGTGGGGGTGACCTGCGCACAGGTGTCGGGTTGTCCGGTGATGGGTGGCCCGACCGTCCCCGTGACGAGCTTCTGGGTTCCCGACAGGTCGCCCTTGGTCTTGCCCTTGCTCGGGATCGTCACGATGGCGAGGGGCGAGCAGCTGACGGGGATGTCATTGCCGAGGAAGAAGATCACCGGCTGCGCCAGGTCGGAGTTGCACTGCACGATCGACGCCAGTGCGCCGGGGGAGAAGCCGGTCCCCGACACGTTGACCGTCTCGCCTGCTGCGAGGCCGCTGCACACCGGAGCGGAGGGGTTGCTGTCGTTGCACGTCGCCCCTGCCGCGCTGGTGCTCAGGTGCAGGGTCGTGGTGGCGGCCCCGCTGACACTGACCACGTTGGCGGCCAACAGCGTGCCTCCGCCCATGACCGCCACCACACCCAGCGTCGTGATGAGCGTGATGACCCGCGAGCGACCCAACGGCCAAGGACCGAGTGTTGCCATGGTCAGGCCCCTCTGTGCTGTCCGGCCGCTCGATCCCACCATTCGGACAGAGCGACAAAGGAAGTGCTTCTCGGTGCCCCTCTCTACCCCCGTTGGGAGACAGATTCAACATGTGATCTCTCTGTTCACGCAGTGTGAGTCCGGACCTACCGCTGGTGTGCGCCGACGGTTGGAGTCCGTGCTCCAGCGCATGGTCGTCACAGCTGACGTTCGTGTCAGTTTCACGCTGTTGTTGTGAAAGGGAATGCCACTAGACACGAGGCCTTATGTACGAGACGCAGAAACTGCCCGTAGACACCAAGACGGTGTACCTGGCTGGGCCTGAGGTCTTCCTCCCGGAGGATCAAGCCAAGGCTTTGGGAGCCCGCAAGAAAGTGATCTGCCGGCGCCACGGCTTCGAGCCGGTGTTCCCCCTCGACCTCGAGCCCGACGTTGCCCACGCCCAACCGCACGAGGTCGCCATGCAGATATTCCGGATCTGCACGGCGATGATGGAACGGTGCGATCTGGTCATCGCCAACATGACACCGTTTCGAGGGGTCAGCATGGACGTCGGTACGGCCATCGAGATCGGTTTCATGTTGGCGAGCGGCAAACCGGTGTTCGCGTACACCAATGTCGGTGACGACTACATCGATCGTGTCTCCCGCGCTTCACGATCCGGTGGGTCCCGCGCAGTCCTGGAGGTGGAAGGACCCTTCCTGGCCGAAGGCGATCTGGCACTCTCTGTCGAGGACTTCGGGCTCTGCGACAACTTGATGTGTGAGGGCCCGGTGCGCCTTTCCGGTGGAGAAGTGGTCCGTTACAGTGCGCAAGCCGAGAACCGGCTGACTGAATTGGCGGCCTTCGAGGAGTGCGTGCAGCAAGCCCGCCAAGTCCTGGGTCAGAAGACGTGAAGCGACCGGGCGACGGCCAACTGCCCCTGGTCGCCCTCCGGCTCGGCACCCACCTCGTCCCATTCGGCGCGCGCCGTGATCCACGGGATGAACGCGCTCGTGTCGGAGGTGACTCGCGCCGTGACCGCCCCCGACCCGAGGTGGATCGTGCGGGCGCCTGGGCCGCGTAGGACCATTTCCACCGTTCCGTTCAGCACATCCGCAGCGGCCGGGTTCTGCTGTGCCAGGGCCGCCTCCACCCAGTCGAGCGCGGGCCCCAGGCGCAACTCGTCGGAGGGTGGCGGCGTGCCCATGAGCGGGTCGCGGGGGGCGAAGAGGTCTGCCCGGATGTGTCACCCAGGACATGGCGGCCCCGCCTCGTCCGGCTCGGGGCGAAGAAATCGGAACAACCCCTGAAGTCGAGCTTATTACCCCAGCGCTATTGCGGCGTTGAATCGTGCTCGTTCGTTGAACGCAGCGGTGCATACCCGCCGGATCTGCCGCCAGTGGCGGAGAGCGGTCTTGGTCATGTGAAGATAGGCAGTGGTTCATAGGACAGGAGGTCGATCCCCAGAAGCCAAAAACCCACTTAGCCCCCGTAGCTCAGAGGATAGAGCGTCGGTTTCCTAAACCGTGCGTCGCAGGTTCGAGTCCTGCCGGGGGCGCCAAACCACCCAGGGCGCGAACCTTCTCTGAGGCGTCGCGTCTGACCCGGAACCAGGGGACAACTTTGTCGCGGCCCTCGACTCGTACTTCATGTACAAGCGCCTGAAGCAACGCCTTGCGGACTGGAGTGGCGCCGTTTGCCAGTGCCTCGTCGATTTGTGCACGTATGGTCGACAGTTCGGCATCGCTCGGCACCTCTGCCGAAGCCTGGTCCATCGCCAAGAGCAGTTCCTCCCGGCGTGACCGCAGATCGGTGATCTTCACGCCGAGCTTGGCGAGTCGCGCTCCGCATTGAGCCTCGGACAGCGTGCCGGCTTCAAACGCCCCGAGGTAACGCTCGATGGCCTCTTCGGCCTTGGCTGTCTCGGTGTCGGTGAAGGCCAGCTCTTGCTGATGTTGGGTGCGTAGGCCTTCGGCACGGGCCCGTGCACCATGCACCGCCCTTTCGATGAGGTCGCTGCGCTCATAGGTGTGGCGCAGGGCTCTGAGTACAGCGGCGTCCATCTCCTCGGCTGGGAGCCGATCCGCATCGCAGTGGGCGACGCCGTAACGCTGGCGGGTGAAGCACGTGTAATAGCGATACCGGTAACGGTTCCCCGACGCTGAGCTGCCGACAAAGCGCTTTCGGCATCGCTCGCAGACAATGAGCCCGGTCAAGAGGTATTCGGAAGTCGCCGAGGCGCGCTTGGAGTAGTTCTCGCCGCGCTCGGTGAGCAGTCCTTGAACTTGAGAAAACAGCTCTCCGTCGACCAGATGCTCATGAGGAGCAGGGTGGAAGGTGCTCCTGAAGTAGACCTGGCCGATGTACACCGGGTTCCGCAAGAGCGTGAGCACGGCCGTGTGGCTCCAGGGTCGCCCGGCCCGGGTACGGTGTCCGGCCTCGTTCAGCCACGTGGCCACCGATCGCGCCCCTTCCCGGCTGTGGAGGTATCGGTCGAAGATGAGCGGGACCAGTGGCGCCTCGCCGTCCACGGGGACCAAGAACCCAGTCGCAGGGTCACTCGCGTACCCGAAGGGTCGGGACCCCCCGCACCAGCCACCACGAGAGGCTTTGCGCTCCATGCCGGCGATGACCCGGTCGACGATGGTGGCTCGCTCGAATTCGGCGAAGACACCGAGCATCTGGACCATCATGCGCCCCGCTGGTGTGGTGGTGTCGAAGGGCTCGGTGGCCGAGCGGAACGCCACGCCAGCACCGTCAAGTTCTTCCAAGAGCTGGGCCAGACCTCGAACTGAACGAGCAAAACGGTCCACTCGGTAGACAAGGAGAAGATCGAACCGTCCGGCCTTGGCTTCGGAGAGTGCCCGCTTGAGACCGGGGCGCTCGGTAGTTGCCCCCGAGGCCTGGTCGGTGAATTGCCGGGTCAACTCCCAACCGTCCTGGCTGGCAACGTAGTTGCCGAGTCGATCAGCCTGGGCATCAAGGGAGTACGGCTGATGGTCCTCGTCGGTAGAGATCCGCGTGTAGGTGGCAACTCTCATGGGCAGGCTCCGCTGGCGTCGAGATCGGTCACTAGGTGGAGCAAACCTCTGTGGTGTCGGAGAATCAAGTGGACTCCGCATCGCTTGTTGAGGGTCGCTCCCGGACCTGAGCCAGCAGATCGGCCAAGGCACTCAGGGCGGCCTGCTCGTGGACATCGTCGAGCTCGACATGGCGAGCGGGTGATAGCACCACAGGACGTTGCCGACAGGCTCTTTGGCGCGACGGCGAAGGGGCCTTGTGGTCGGAAGGCCCGAGACTCGAGGGATCAGTGGCCATGGGCTGCCCACGACCGGAGGCGACGCCGGACGGACATAGAACCTCTATCAGCCCACGAAGTCAAGGGGCCCTGGCGATCATTCTTCAGAACCTGTCAGCCAACTCAGCTCGAAGAGCAACCTCGGCGGGTACGGCGCACGCGCCGCAAGTGGCGGCAAACGCCGCGTCGTGGGGCCGCTGGCCCGATGGCAGGCAGTGGACCTGAGTGGAGGCCCCGACGAGTTGCGTTCCGTTCGGTGGCCGTCGCGGTCTCTCTCGCTTGCCGGCAATTGATCCGGCAATTAATGTGGCTTCGGTCACGATCGAGTGGCTAGAACCACGGCCGGATTGCCACTTCTCGGTGGTGCCAGCGACGTGCACCTCGCCCCGCGAATCTCGACGGGCGTGGACAACCCCGAAGCGGGGTAGGCACTACCCCACAAACGGGGTAGTGGTTCGGCACGTCCCCGAACAGTGGGTCCAAGCACCCGTCCGAGAATTTCCGTCGCAGATCTGGGACCTCATGGCGGGTCGAGTATCTGCGCCCGCCTCCCGAGTACCCCGCGGCGCTGAGCTGGCCAAACGCCTCTGACTGATTCGCTGCTTCCGTGACTACCCCACTTCGGGGTAGTGGCGGGGTAGCGCCTCACTGGTGCA
>Ga0208849_1001871_pt1 | contig 12970 bp, 12 predicted proteins | sample NGESurdeep072012_10_FD_184470 | JGI IMG/M metagenome (GOLD analysis project Ga0208849, IMG submission 184470) | Arctic peat soil microbial communities from Barrow, Alaska - NGEE Surface sample 53-3 deep-072012 (SPAdes) | ecosystem: Environmental > Terrestrial > Soil > Wetlands > Peat ...
CTGATCCAGACCTGCCACCGGCGCGCAGCACATGCCATTGGCGGCATGGCGGCACAGATTCCGATTCGCCTTGATCCGACCGCCAACGCGGCGGCCATGGCGAGCGTGCGTGCCGACAAGCTGCGCGAGGCGCGCGCTGGACACGACGGCACCTGGATTGCCCATCCCGGACTCGCACCCATTGCCATGCAGGCGTTCGACAGCGTCATGCACGGCGCCAACCAGTTCGGGGTGGCGCGCGAGGACGTGCACGTAGGCACTGGCGAGCTGCTGCGGGTGCCGGAAGGGGCCATTACCGAGGCCGGAATTCGCCTCAACATTCGGGTTGGCGTGCAATACCTGGAAGCGTGGCTGGGCGGCAACGGCTGCGTACCGCTGTATCACCTGATGGAAGATGCTGCCACGGCCGAGATTTGCCGGGCGCAGCTGTGGCAGTGGCTCCGGCACGAAGCACGCACGCTCCAGGGCCGGCGCCTCACGCCGCAATGGTTCGATCAATTGCTGGGCGACGAACTCGAGCGCATTCATCGGGAGGTCGGCAGCGCCCGGACACTCGCAGGAGTGTTTCCGACCGCGACCCGGCTATTCGCCGGCATGGTGACCAGCGAGAGCTTCGATGACTTCATGACCTTGCCCGCGTACGAGCTGCTGTCGTAAGGGCTACCGGATTAATTGGAGAGTCCATGATGAACCCGTTGCGATCCCTGCCGACCGCCGAAGATCTGCGCAGCTATTGGCGCGAGAGCCCGCGCTGGCGCGGTGTCACGCGCAGCTACAGCGCCGAGGATGTGGTGCGCCTGCGTGGGACCGTGCCCGTGGAATATTCCATTGCCCGCCTGACCGCGGAAAAACTCTGGCGCTATGTCAATGAAAAACCGTTCGTCAATGCGCTCGGCGCGCTGACCGGCAATCAGGCTCTGCAACAGGTCAAGGCCGGTCTCGACGCCGTGTATCTGTCGGGTTGGCAGGTCGCGGGCGATGCCAACCTGGCCGGACAGATGTACCCGGATCAGTCGCTGTATCCGGCGGACTCGGTGCCCGCGGTCGTGCGCGCCATCAACAACGCGCTGCGCCGGGCCGATCAGATTCATCATGCGGAAGGGGACCACTCGATCGACTGGCTCAAACCCATCGTCGCGGACGCTGAGGCCGGTTTCGGCGGCGTGCTCAATGCCTTCGAACTCATGAAGGGCATGATCGAGGCGGGGGCTGCCGGCGTACACTTCGAGGACCAATTGTCCTCGGCCAAGAAATGCGGCCACATGGGCGGCAAGGTGCTGGTGCCTACTCAGGAGGCCATCCAGAAGCTGCTCGCCGCTCGCCTGGCCGCGGATGTCTGCAATGTGCCGACCGTGCTGGTTGCCCGCACCGACGCCGAGTCGGCGACGCTGCTGACCGCCGATGTCGACGAGCGCGATCGCGCGTTCATCGATACCGCCAAGGGGCGTACAGCGGAAGGATTTTATTTCCTGCGTGCGGGCCTGGAGCAGGCGATCGCACGTGGTCTGGCGTACGCCCCTTATGCGGATCTGCTGTGGTGCGAGACCGGCAAGCCGGATCTGGAGGAGGCCAGACATTTTGCCGAGGCGATTCACCGGCGCTTTCCGGACAAGCTGCTGGCGTACAACTGCTCACCCTCGTTCAACTGGAAGCGCAAGCTCGACGACGCCACGATCGCCAGATTCCAGCGCGAACTCGGGGCCATGGGTTACAAGTTTCAGTTCATCACCCTGGCCGGATTCCACGCCTTGAATTACTCGATGTTCGATCTGGCGCGCGGCTACAAGGCCAGTCAGATGACAGCGTATGTGGCCCTGCAACAGGCGGAGTTCGCCGCCGAGGCAGCCGGCTACAGCGCCACCAGGCATCAACGTGAAGTCGGCGCAGGCTATTTCGATGCCGTGACCCAGGTCATAGCGGCGGGTAGTTCCTCACTCGGGGCGCTGAGCGGCAGCACCGAGGAACAGCAGTTTCGTTCGGCCTGAGCTCATGTTGATGTGCGAACCGCAAGGCTCCGAACCCGGCCGGGCGCGCGGGGAAATCGCCACGGCGTTCGAATCAGCGCTGTACGCGGTGCGCTGCGCGCAGCAGGTGGTCGAGGCATTTTTGCATTACAACGCGCGCTTTCGCGCCATTACGCGCCGCGCCGCCGATCGTTTCGCAACCCGTGACTGGCATGCGGGCCAGCAGGATGCGGTGGAGCGTATCGACCTGTACGAGTTGGCGGTTCACGAGACCATCAAGGCGCTCGAGCAGACGCTGCTGGATAACGTGCGGCGGCGGGAACTGTGGATCGAGGTGAAACGCCACTTCGCCAACCTGATCGACGGTTTGCCGGATAGTGAGTTCTGCAAGACCTTCTTCAGTTCGGTTACGCGCAAATTATTCGGCACCATTGGCGCGGCAACCGACATCGAGTTCATTGCCACCGATCTGAATCCGCTGGCCTCGGTGCGCGATCGTACGGTGACGCGCCGCTACCGCAGTTCCGGCAGCCTTGCGGGACTGATTCAACAACTGCTCGCGGATCGGCCGATCGGCGCCCCCTGGCGGGATATCGGGCGTTGCGCCCAGCGCAGCGCGCAGGCAATTGAGCAAACCCTGCGCGCACGTGGACAGCCGGCAGACATCGAGGAAGCTGAGTTCATCGATGCCGTGTTCTATCAGGCCACGCGCGCCTATCTGGTCGGGCGCATCGCCTGCGGGCGGGGCTTCGTGCCGATGGCCCTGGCGCTGCGCAATACCGAGGCCGGTGCCATGGTGGATGCCACCATTGTCGATGAGGATGAACTGAGCATCCTGTTCGGCATTGCGCGCTCCTATTTTCACGTCGATCTGGAGAGGGTCGCGGAAACCGTAGCCTTCCTCAAGGACCTCTTGCCCCGTAAACCGGCAGGCGAGCTCTTCACCGTGCTCGGCCGCGCCAAGCAGGGTAAGACCGAGCGATACCGCAGCCTGATGCGTCATCTCGCCAACAGCCACGATGAATTCGTCCATTCACCAGGGGAACGCGGGCTGGTGATGGTGTGCTTTACGCTGGCCTCATTCGACGTGGTGTTCAAGGTCATTCGTGAGCACATCCCGACGGTCAAGGACGTGTGGAAGCAGCAGGTAATGGCAAAGTACAGCTTCGTATTTCGCATTGACCGCGCCGGACGCCTGATCGATGCGCAGGAGTTCCGTCGGCTGCGTTTTCCGGTAGCGCGCTTCGCGGCGCCGCTACTGCAGGATCTGCTGGCGGAGGCCGGCGACAGCGTTCATATCGATGGCGACGACGTCATTTTTGATCATCTGTACATCGAGCGCAGGCTGGTTCCGCTCAATCTATACCTGCGCTCGGCCGAGCCGGCGGACGCTGAGCGCGCAGTACTGGACTATGGCCAGGCAATCCGCGATCTGGCGCAAACCAACGTGTTTCCCGGCGATCTGCTGCTCAAGAACTTTGGCGTGACGCGACACGGGCGGGTGATTTTCTATGACTACGATGAGCTGTGCCGGGTGACGGATTGCAGTTTTCGGGATGTCCCGGCCGCCAGCTGCGATGAGGATGAAATGAGTGCCGAGCCATGGTTCTATGTCGGCGACAAGGATGTGTTTCCTGAGACTTTTGCGCACTTCCTGGGCATGAACAGCGCGCAACGCTCAGCGTTTTTACAGGCGCATCAGGATCTGCTCGAACCGGGCTTCTGGCGGCGCACCCAGCAACGCCTCAATGCAGGAGAGATTCTGGAAGTATGTCCGTACGTGCCCGCCGGAAACTCAACCGAGCTCGTCAGCGGCGGCATGGATCGTGTCGTAGATCATGCCTAGATCATCAGCGGTGACGCAGTATGGCGGCAAGACATAGACCGTATTGCCCAACGGCCGTAACAGCACCCCGGCGGCGCGGAAGCGCGCGCGCAATCGCGGTCCGATCTGCGCCAGATAGCCAGGATCGGCCGTCTTGAAATCCATGGCCGTTATGGTGCCTGTCTGGCGCACGTTCTCAAACCGGCTATCATCGCGAAAGCGGTTCAATTGCAGGCTCTGCTGCGCGGCCAGCACGCCGATACGCTGCATAACCGGCTCGCGTTCCCAGATTTCCATATTGGCGAGCGCGGCGGCGCAGGCGATGGGGTTGGCCGTAAACGAACTGGAATGAAAGAAGGTTCGCCGCCGCTCCTGCGAGTAATGAGCGTCGAAGATCTCGTGGCGACAGACGGTGACCGCGAGCGGCAGGGAGCCGCCGGTGAGCCCCTTGGAGTAACAGGCAATATCCGGGGTGATTCCCGCCTGCTCGCAGGCGAAGCGCGAGCCGGTGCGCCCCCAGCCGGTCATCACCTCATCGGCGATGAACAACACCCCGTGCGCTGCGCAAATGCGATGCAGGCCGGCGAGTACCTGCGCCGAATACATGTGCATGCCGCCGGCGCCCAGCACCAGCGGCTCGACGATGAGCGCGGCGGCATCGCCCTGGCCGCAGGCCGCTTCCAGCGCCGCCAGCGTGTCGGCTTCGCGCCCGGTGAGCGGGAACGGAATGCGTGTGACCTCGAACAACAGCGGTTCATAGGCCTCGTTGAACGGGCCGCGCGCGCCGACCGACATGGCCCCGATCGAGTCGCCGTGGTAGGCGTGTTCCATGACGATGATGCGTGCCCGTGGCTGACCGGTGTGGCGCCAGTAACCCAACGCCATCTTCAGTGCCACCTCGACGCTGGTCGAACCGCTGTCGGAAAAAAATACGTGCCTGAGTCCGCTGGCGACCACGCTCAGCAGCTTTGTGGCCAATTGTTCCGCCGGCTCGTGGGTATATTCGGCAAAGATGATCTGATCGAGCCGATCGGCCTGCGCCTTGATGGCGGCAACGATGTGCGGATGGCGATGGCCGTGCGTGATGACCCACCAGGAGGATATGGCGTCGAGAATACGCTGGCCATCATCGCTCGTGAGATAGGCCCCCTCGGCGTGCACGATGCGGCGCGGCGGCGGCTCCACGGCATGCTGGGTGAACGGATGCCACACGGGCCACGCCGAGGTGCGCAAGCTGCAAGCCATCGCTGCTAGGGGATCTCTACAATACACCTACTCGCTGACACCCCAGGCATCGGTTACAATCACTGATCACCATGACCGGCACTTGCTGGCGCGTTAACTCCAGGTGGCGCGCTCGGGGAACAATATTGTCGATCAAGCCACGCCGGACCCTATGTCCGCGCCACTACTCGCTATTAGCGGCCATTCTCCTGATCAGCGCGCGAGCGCTTGCGCAATCGCCCGGCCCTGCGCCCGTGGCGGACGATGCATCGCAGGAACTCAGCACCATCGTCATTACAGCCACGCGCGTGCCGGAGTCGAGCGTGAATCTGCCGGTTTCGATCGATCGCGTCGACCAGCGTCAGATCACGCAGGGACAGATGCAGATCAACCTGTCGGAAACCCTGGACACGGTGCCGGGGCTGTCGGTCCAGAGCCGGCAGAACTATGCACAGGATCTGCAGCTTTCCGTGCGCGGCTTCGGCGCCCGCTCCCAGTTCGGCGTGCGCGGCGTGCGGCTGTACTCGGATGGCATTCCGGGCACGATGCCGGATGGGCAGGGGCAGTTTTCCAACTTTGACCTGGGATCGGCCGAGCATATGGAGGTGCTGCGCGGGCCATTCTCGGCGCTCTATGGCAATTCCTCGGGTGGCGTGATCGCCTTGTTCACCGAGGATGGCAAGCCGGGCTTCGAACTCACGGGCACCGCCGAAGCCGGCAGTTTCGACACTCAGCGCTACGCGCTCAAGGGCGCCGGCGACAATGGAGGCGTGAACTATGTGGTGGACGCGACGCATTTCACCACCGACGGCTATCGCGACCACAGCGAGGCGCAACGCAATATTCTCAACAGCAAGGTTCGCTTCGATCTGGACGGCGCCTCCAAGCTGACGCTGGTTGCCAATGCCATCCAGACTCCCTTCATACAGGATCCGCTGGGATTGACTCGTGCCCAGCTTGACCAGGACCCGACCCAGGCAGGCGTCAACGCCCTGGCCTACAACAGCCGCAAATCGCTCAATCAGGAGCAGCTTGGCGCGATCTATGACCGCCAGATCGGTACTCACGATGCGCTCGAAGTCACGGCCTATGGAGGTCATCGCGCCACCACGCAATTCCAGGCTATTCCGGCTTCGACCGAAACCCTGCCCATCAATCCCGGCGGCGTCATCGATCTGAATCGCTTTTTTGGCGGAGTGGATGTGCACCTGACCGATCAGCGCACGCTGTTCGATCGGCCGCTGCAGTGGACTGCCGGCGTCAGCTACGATGATCTGCAGGAGGCGCGCGAGGGATTTCTGAATTTCATCGGCACGGAGCTGGGTGTCGAGGGAGCCTTGCGCAGGCATCAGCACAACAACGTCGACGATATCGATGAATATCTGCAGGCACGTTGGGATGCGGGCGATCGCTGGCGTCTCATGGCGGGCCTGCGCAACAGTGTCGTGCAGGTCAGTTCGCACGATCTGCTGGCCGCAGCCGGCGTCGACCCCGACAGTGGCGTGCGCTATGCGGCCACCAACCCGGTGGCGGGAATCAGCTTTCTGGCCGCTCCCAATCTGCATCTTTACGGCGACTACGGCAAAGGCTTTGAGACCCCGACACTCAATGATCTGGCCTATCGCTCGACCGATGGCAGTATTCCCGGGCTGAACCTTGGTCTCAAGGCCGCGCGCAACGACAATTTTGAGCTGGGCATAAAGGCCGGTGAGCACGCGTGGCGCGCCAACCTTGCCGCCTTTTACGTCAAGACCAACGATGAGCTGGCAGTGCAGGCCAACGCCGCCGGCCGCTCGGTGAACGAGAATATCGGCGAAACGCAGCGCAAGGGATTGGAGCTGGAAGGCGATGGGGCATGGGCAGGCGGTTTCAGCTCACACGTGGCCTACACCTACATCAACGCCGTGACTACTCAGGCCTACGCGACCTGCGTGGGTGCGCCGTGCCGGCCGGTGATTATCGCGGCCGGAAGTCATCTTCCTGCAGTGCCGGAAGACTCGTTATACGCTTCGTTGACCTGGGACTATACGCCCAAGGGATTCTCGGTCACCCTCGAGGCGATCAGTCGAGCCCAGATCTTCGCCGATGATCGTAATAGCCAGAGTGCATCCGGCTATACCGTGGCTAACCTGCGTTTCGGGCTCGATCAACGATCCAGCCGCTGGCACTTCACGGAGTATGCGCGCATCGATAACCTGACCAACCGCAGCTACGTGGGCTCAGTGATCGTCAACGAGACCAACTCGCGTTTTTTTGAGCCCGAGCCAGGTCGATCGTTCGATCTGATGTTTACGGTCTCGCGGCGGGATTAAGACCGCCGATGCAGAATACCGCCAGTGCCCGCATCGACCTGACGGCCCTGCGTCACAATCTGCAGCTGGTTCGTACGCTGTGCCCGCATAGTCAGATTATGGCAATGCTCAAGGCGGACGCGTATGGGCACGGAGCACTCGCTTCGGCGCGAGCTCTGGCGGCTGCCGACGGATTCGCGGTGGCGCGTCTGCAGGAAGCGATGCAGTTGCGCAAGGCGGGAATCAGGAACCGCCTGCTGTTGCTGGCAACGCTGCTGGATCAGGCCGATCTGGCCGTGTGCTCCGAGCAAAACATCGACGTCACCGCGCACGACCGCAACTCGGTCGCGGCCATTGCTGCCTGCGCGCGCGAACAGCCGCTGAGGGTCTGGCTGGAACTCGACTGCGGCATGCATCGCCTGGGGCTGGATGCCGTCGCCTTCGCCGAGGCCGACCGTCTGCTATCGGCGGATCGCGGCGTATCGGAGCTGATACACATGACCCACTTCAGCAGCACACATGACATGAGCTCGGCTGTCATGACGGGGCAGATCGAGCGTTTTCTCGACTCTCACGAGCTGCATCCCAATCTCGAGATCAGCGCCGCCAATTCGGCGGTGCTGATCGCCAAGCCGTCCCTGCGCACCGACTGGGTTCGCCCCGGCATCATGTTGTATGGGGAAAATCCCCTCGGCGGCCGGCCGCCCCTGGCGCTGCGAGCGGCCATGACGCTGCGCGCGAACGTGATCGCCGTGCGTGAGATCGGAATAGGGGAGCGCGTGGGTTATGACGGTCTTTGGACCAGCCAGCGCGCCAGCCGGATCGCAACCGTGGGAATCGGCTATGCCGACGGCTACCCGCGGCTGGCCCGCAACGGTACGCCCGTGTGGATCAAGGGACAATGCGTCGAGTTGGTAGGCCGTGTATCCATGGATTCCATCAGCATCGACATCACCGACTGTGCCGAGGTTGCCCTCGGGGACGAGGCGGTGCTGTGGGGGCCGCAGCTGCCGGCGGCCACTATCGCCGAATGCGCCGGCACGGTCTCGTACGAGCTGTTCACGCGTCTCGGCCAGCGGGTCAGCCGCGAGTATGTCGGCTGACCACCCCGTGTACATCAAGAGCGCGAGCCACGCCGGCGTGGTCACGATCGAGATCGCGCGGCCCGATAAAAAATGCATTGACCCAGGCGATGTACCAGGCCCTGGCCGAGGCCATTACCGCCGCACGCGCGAGCACGGCCGCGCATGCGCTGCTGATTGCCTGCCAACCTGAAGTGTTCACCGCCGGCAACGATCTGGAAGATTTCCTGCAGCGGCCCCCGGTGGGTTCCGGCTCTCCGGTAAGGGTCTTCATGCAGGCATTGCTGGAGTGCGAGAAGCCGGTAATGGCCGCGGTGAGCGGCGCGGCCATCGGCATCGGCGCGACCATGCTCCTGCATTGCGACCTGGTCTATGTCAGCGACCAGGCGCGGCTGGTTTTGCCGTTCGTAGCGCTGGGCCTGGTACCGGAGTTCGCCTCGAGCCTGCTGCTGCCGCAACGTCTGGGCTATGCCCGGGCGGCTGAGAAGATGTTGCGGGGTGAGCCCATCATCGGCGCCGAAGCGGTGGAACTCGGCATCGCTACCGCAGTGTTACCCGCGAGCGAGCTGCTGGCGCATGCGCGGCGCATGGCCGAGCGTTTCACTGCGCTGCCGCCCGGCGCCGTGCGCGACACCAAGCGGCTCAAGCGCGCGGGCTCGAGCGCCGCCATTACGCACGCCATGCAGGCCGAAGAGGCGATCTTTTCCGAACGGCTGCGCAGTGCGGAGGCGCTTGAAGCCCTGCAGGCGTTTGTTCAAAAGCGCAAGCCCGACTTTAGCCGCTTCTGATGCGCACAGCGATGAACGTCCTCCCGCTCAGATCGCTCAAGGGCAAGACGCTGTTCATCACCGGGGCCTCGCGCGGCATCGGGCTGGCGATAGCAACGCGTGCAGCGCGCGACGGTGCTCAGATTGTACTTGCGGCCAAGACCGTGGCACCGAATCCGAAACTGCCGGGAACCCTCTATAGCGCCGCGCAGCAGATCGAGGCGGCGGGTGGTCGGGCGCTGGCTGTGCCGACTGATATCCGCGACGGCGCTGCCATTGCCGATGCGGTGCGCGCGGCGATCGAGCACTTCGGAGGCATCGACATACTGGTCAACAATGCCAGCGCGATCAGCCTGACGCCCACCACGGCCACCACCCTGAAGCGTTTTGACCTGCTGTTCGGCGTCGATGTGCGCGGCACCTTCGCCTGTACCCAGGCCTGCATTGCCGCACTGACCCGCAGTGCCGAGTCCGGACGCAACCCTCATATCCTCAACCTGTCACCGCCGCTGTCGATGCAGCCGCGATGGTTTGCGCCGCACGTGGCCTATACCATGGCCAAGTACGGCATGAGTATGTGCACGCTCGGGCATGCCAGCGAGTTCCGGCCGCTGGGGATCGCGGTCAACAGTCTGTGGCCGCGAACAGTGATCGCGACCGCCGCGCTGCAGATGATTCCGGGTCTTGATACGCGCAGAGCTCGCACGCCGGAAATCCTCGCCGATGCCGCGTGGCTGATTCTCACCAGCGATGCGCGCACGGTAACCGGCAATTTTTTCATCGACGACGCATTGCTCGCCGAGCACGGCATAACAGACCTCGACCGCTACGCGGTCGTGCCCGGCACGCAGGATCTGATTCCGGATCTATTCCTCGACTGACGCCATCGCACCGCTCAGCCAAGGTCGGCGCGCAGCTGCCCCAGTTCCGTCTCGAGTAACTCCAGCCGCGACAGCGCCGCGTACATGCGATCCACTGCCTCGCGCACTTCCTCGGCTTCCGGCGCCAGGGCTTCCTTGATCGCATCGACCGCATGGCAGGCGCGAATCAGTGTCTCGCGTACCGTGCGGTGCTGGCCTTTTTCCAGCTCGGCGATACGCGCGAGGGCTGCAGAGCGCTTAAGCCCGACCGCGCGCTGCCAGCGTTTGCTGACCGCATTCCATTCGTGCTTGGGTGAGGGTTGCGGCGGCCGGTAGTCCACCAGCTGGCCGCTCGCCAGATCCATCTTCTGCGACAGCGGGTCAACGTAACCGACGAATGCACCATGGCCCGGGGGCGTGTTCTCGGCAATGAAAGCCTTGATCGACTTGGGAGTCGTGAGGTTGGTATGCATCGAGACACCGGTGAACAGCCCCGTGGTCGAATCATAGAACTGGATGTAGATGCTCATGCGGTGTGCTCCCGACTGGGGTATGCAAAAAATTACCCTAGCCGAACGCGGCACCAATGTCGCGCTCAGGGCCGTGACTTTTACAAAGTTAATGTATATTAGATGTAAATGTCGTAGATAATTGAAAGTACAATGTATATATCTACAATACTTCACCTTCTGCGGACCCGAATGGCGCCCCCGCCTCCGGTGGCAGTGGAATGAATTCGTGCTCATCGCCCGGCACGCGATCGAAGCGTCCTTCACGCCACGCCACCTTGGCCTGTTCGATCCGCGCGCGCGAACTCGAGACGAAGTTCCAGTCAATGTATCGTGGCCCATCCAGCGGCTCACCACCGAACAGCATGAGCCGCGAGGGCGCCAACGCGTTCAACGTCACGGTCTCGCGAGCGCGTGCTATCAGCAGCTGCGGCACATCGAAGCGCAGCCCGCGCGCCTCAACCGCCCCCTGAGCCAGATAGATCGCGCGCTGTGAATACTCGCAGGCAAACTGCAGCTGCGCCCCGGGCTCCAGCTCCGCATCCGCATAGCCCATTGCCGACAGTGTCGCCACCGGGGAGCATTCGCTGAACAGCGATCCGGCAATCACGCGTATGCGCCGGCCCGCGCCGGTGATAAGCGGCAGCTGATCGGCGGCGTGGTGCGAAAAACTGGCGGAGCGTTCCTCCTGGTCCTGCGGCAGCGCCACCCAGGTCTGGATGCCGGACAGTGATGAGGGACCGCGGCGCGTAATGGGATCGGTGCGCTCGGAATGCGCGATGCCGCTGCCAGCGATCATCCAGTTAACCTCGCCGGGCCGGATCAGCTGTGCGTTGCCGAGACTGTCGCGATGCAGAATTTCCCCATCGAACAGGTAGGTCACCGTCGCCAGACCTATGTGCGGATGCGGCCGGACGTCCAGCCCGGCCCCGGCCTGGAATGCTGTCGGACCGAAGTGATCGAAAAAAGCAAACGGCCCGACGGTGCGGCACTGCGGGCTCGGTAGCGCCCGGCGAACCAGAAAGCCTTCCCCCAGATCGCGCGTGGGCGGAACCACGATGCGCTCGAACATGCTAACCGACGCCGAGAGCGTCATGCTCAAGCTCCAGAACAAATTGCCGCACGTGTTCGCGTGTGCAGACGTGACCGCTCACCATGGCGCGCAGCAGGCCGCCCAGATGCGTGCGCAGCGCAAACGCCAGCACCGGGCTCGGATAGCGGGCGAGCCGCTCGATGAATTCATCGATCTCATCGACACATTCTTCGATCGTGCCATCACTGGACTCATCGGCATTGTGTGACATTCACGCGCTCCGACTTCAGGGACTGCAGACGATACACCAGGCAGCGCCGCGTGACCGAGCCTGTTTCTGCATAAATGCCCGCGTTTCAGGCGGATCCCCAGGACGCGATCGATCGCTAGACTCCCCGCCATCTGGTCCCTACGGACCGTGGCACACGGAGAGCGAGCATGAACAGTTTCACCGTCACCGCAATCGGCAATCTGGCCAAGAATCCGGAGCTGGTCGCCAAGGGCGACACCGCCTACACGCGTTTCTGCCTGATCGGCAACGACTACGCCGGCAAGGACGAGGATGGCGCCGCGCGCGAAATCGTAACCAGTCTGTGGTTCGTCGCGTTCGGCTCGCTGGGCGAAGCAATCGCCCGCAACGCCCGCAAGGGCGACCAACTGATCCTCGACGCCCGGATTCGGGCCAACAACTGGACCGATGAGCAAGGCGAGCGTCAGTACGACTATTCCTTCGTGGTGGACGGCTTTCGCTTCGGCGCACCCGGCAAGGTCAGGCGCGAGGAGCTTGACAGCCGCCGCGAGGAAAGCTCGTCGCACGCAAGCGCCGCGAGCGCGGCCTGAGGAGATTGCGGTGCACAGATTGAACCATTGCCGGATTCAACAGGTCTTCGCGCTGGGCACGCTGAGTCTTGCTCTTGCTCTTGGCGTGCCCGCAATTGCCTCGGCGCAGACCTCGCCATTCATGACTGGCGCGACGGCTCTGCAGACCAACATTCTGGCATGGCTCACACCGATCGCGGTGATCCTGGTCATGGCGCTCGGCGCCATGGCCATGGCCAATCGCATGTCGTGGGGCTGGTGTCTCGGCGCCATTCTCGGTATTGCGATCGCCTTCGGCGCACCGCAGATCGTGACCTGGGTACGCGGGATGTTTGGAGTCTGAGCGGCATGAGCATCCGTAACGCCGGCCTGAGCATGGATCCGCTGTTCGTCGGCGCCACCCGTCCGCCCATGCGTTGGGGTGTCACGTACTCGGCGCTGCTGTTCAACATGGTGCTCACCATGGAGATTTTCCTGGTGACAAAAAACCTGCTCACTCTGCTGCTGTGCCTGCCCGTTCACGCACTATGCGCGCTGCTGTGCGTACGCGATGCACGCTATTTTGATCTACTGCTGCTCTGGGGACGAACTCGCCT
>Ga0208849_1001872_pt1 | contig 12962 bp, 11 predicted proteins | sample NGESurdeep072012_10_FD_184470 | JGI IMG/M metagenome (GOLD analysis project Ga0208849, IMG submission 184470) | Arctic peat soil microbial communities from Barrow, Alaska - NGEE Surface sample 53-3 deep-072012 (SPAdes) | ecosystem: Environmental > Terrestrial > Soil > Wetlands > Peat ...
CTCAGAATCTGCAGCGCATCCTGCTGCTCCGGGGTGAGTTCACGCGGAACATAGTCGATGACACACAGGGTGCCGAGGGCGTGACCTTCGGCAGTAACCAGTGGCGCACCGGCGTAAAAGCGAATCTTCGGGCCGCCGGCAACCAGCGGGTTATGGACAAAGCGCAAGTCCTCGAGCGCATCCGGAACCACGAAAATGCCGGTCCCCGCAATGGCATGCGCACAAAACGCCGCATCGCGCGCTGTCTCGCCTACCGCAAGGCCCACCTTCGCCTTGAACCACAGACGCTTGCCGTCAACCAGGCTGATGAGCGCAATCGGTGTTCCGACAATGGAGGCGGCCAGGCGCGCGAACTCGTCGAAGACTTCTTCTGGGGGTGTATCGACGATGTCATAGGACCCCAGCGCCAAAAGCCGCGTGCGCTCCTTCGCCTGTGATTGCAATTCATTCGTGACCGCGTTCATTGGCACAGTCCAGTGTCAGAACGGTTATCCCACCACGGCCTGCTTCCTTGCGTCGATAAAGCGCCTGATCCGCTGCGCTGAGGAGCCGTTTCGAAAGTCTTTCCGCATTGGCAGGCACGCTGTCCATGCCCGCCAACCCAAAGCTGGCGGTAAGTTTCATGCGCGCGCCATCGCTGCCAAACGGCGTCAGGCAGATCGCGTCGCGGAGATCGCGACAGACCGCCAGTGCCTGCTCAAGGTTGGTCTCCGGCAGCACGATTGCAAATTCATCGCCGCCGAGCCGCGCTATCCAGTCGGTACCGCGACGCAAACATTGCTGCATGCGTCTCGCACACTCTCTCAGGACGATGTCGCCTGCGGCGTGCCCGTGCCCGTCGTTCACGCGCTTGAAATGGTCTATGTCGCACATTGCGACGGCAACGGCATGTCCATGCCTGCCAGCGCGCGCTATTTCCCAGGGGTAGTGCTTGGCAAAGAACCGGCGGTTGGCGACACCGGTCAGCTCATCGGTCGTGGACAGACGGCGGCCGACGATAAATGTCGCGCGCAGCGCAGATTCCAGATCGGCCATTCGCCGTGCTGATGAAAATCGCGCCTGGAGCAACGTATCAGAGGCCATATCGTCGAGGCACTCGTCCGCACCGGCACACAGTGCCGCTTCCACTTCGCCCTTCAGGCCGGCAGTGATCTGAATGATTTGCAACAGACGGGCCGTACCACCTGTGCGTAAGACGTCCAGCCATTCCAGGCGATCGGTTACGGCAAGAGCGTGGTGCCTGGAGGCTGTGGCTTTGGCCGCCTGATCCTTGGTGAGTGCGACGGTGACGTCGAAACCCGCGGCATGCAGGGCGGATTGGAGCCGTTCATACCGATCTGTGCCGACCATCAGCAAGGCGCTCGGTGGCGGTTGTACCCGCAGCATGACCGATACCGTGGCAGCCATGCCTTCGTCACCATCTACACAATGGGGTACCGGGCCACGGTGCCTGAGGATCTGCCGCACGAGCTGCGTCGGGGAGTCGGCGCCCCCCGGCTCCAGGCTTGGGTCGGACAATTGCATCGCTCTCGAGTTTCGTGACGTAGAGCTCATTTCGCGGCCGCCTGGTGCCTGGAAATCTGGAGCATTTTCAGGCATTTCACTGGTTGTGTACGCATGCGTATTTATATTAGGTCGCACGCTACGATACCGAACGGGTATAGCGCACACTCCGGTGTAGGACACACACGCCGGTGCAACCCGGCAGTTCGCGCCAGGCACAAACCGCGCTTTTCCGTTAGATTTCCCCAGGGATTGTCGAGGGCTGGAAATGAGCGTCATTCTGGTAACCGGCGGGTCAGGCTTCATCGGCGCCCATGTCATCCTGCAGCTCCTGGCTGCGGGCCACCAGGTGCGCGCCACGGTGCGGTCCCTTGCGCGCGTAGACGACGTGCGTGCCATGCTGGCGCGAGGCGGGGCAGAGGCGGGCGACCGCCTGGCCTTCATTGCGGCCAATCTGGAAAGCGATGCCGGCTGGCCGGAAGCCGTCGCCGGTTGTGAGTACGTGCTGCACGTCGCGTCCCCCTTCCCTGCGGGCGCGCCTGAGAACGAGGACGAGCTCATTGTACCGGCGCGCGATGGTGCCTTGCGCGTCCTGCGGGCCTCACGCAATGCCGGTGTCAGTCGTGTGGTGCTGACCTCCTCCTTCGCGGCGATCGGCTATGGCCACAAGCCGCGCACGACCCCGTTCAACGAGACAGACTGGACAGATCCCAATGGCGCTCGGGTCAGCGCATATGTGAAATCGAAGACCCTGGCCGAGCGTGCAGCCTGGGATTTCATCGCCAACGAGGGCGGCAACTTGGAGCTATCGGTGGTCAATCCGGTGGCTGTGTTCGGCCCGGTCCTCGGCCCGGACTATTCGACTTCAATCCTGCTGATCAAGCGCCTGATGGACGGCAGCATACCTGGTAGCCCGCGGCTCTATTTCGGCGTCGTCGATGTGCGCGACGTCGCCGATCTGCACATTCGCGCCATGACTCATCCCGCCGCCAAGGGCAATCGCTTCCTCGCCGTCGCCGGCGAGAGTATGTCGATACGCGACATCGCCAGGGTGCTGAAGAATCGCATGGGAGCATCCGCCAAACGAGTGCCGGCATGGCAGGTTCCCGACTGGCTGGTGCGCCTGGCCGCGTTGCGCGATCCGGCGATACGGCAGATCCTGCCCGAGCTGGGCAAGATAAAGAACGCCAGCAATGAAAAGGCCACGCGCATGCTCGGCTGGACGGCGCGCTCGAATGAGGCGGCCATCGTCGCCACTGCGGAAAGCCTCGTGCGGCTCGGACTACTGAACATTAAAAAGGGGAAACAATGAGCGAATTCTACGGCAGATCGCACCGGTCATTTCAAGACCAGCACGGCACCCGCGGACTTGCGGATCGCCTCGAACTGCTTGCTCATGCAGAGTTCGACGCCGCAGACCGCGCCTTTATTACCGGCGCCACGATGTTTTTTCTTGCCACGGTCGACCATCAGGGAATGCCGACTGTTTCCTATAAGGGCGGTATCGCCGGCTTTGTCCGTATCACCGCGCCAGGGGAATTGGTCTTTCCGGTGTATGACGGCAATGGCATGTTTCTCTCGCTCGGCAATATCGCCGATGCCGCCAACCTCGGCATGCTGTTCATCGACTTCCAGTCGCCGAGGCGGCTGCGGGTGCAGGGACGCGCACAAATACTGGCGAATGACGGATCTTTCGGTCCCTATCCCGGGGCCCAGCATCTGGTACGAGTCACCGTCAGACAGCTGTTCGTCAACTGCGGGCGCTACATCCACAAGATCGGAGCGCAGACGCTTTCGCCGCACGTGCCCGACGCACAGGGAAAGCAGCCATTCCCTGAATGGAAGCGCATAGCCGTGATTGCCGACTCCCTCAATGACGGCGATCAGGAAAAAGTCAGGAAAGCGGGCGGAACGATCGCGCTCGAGGACTATCGCGGCGAAGATTAACCACGTTTAATGGTTCCGTCACTGGTTCGCCGCGGGTGCTTCAGGCATGGCCGAAGCCCAGCCGCCGCCAAGGGCCTTGTAGAGTTGCACGAGATTGGACTCGACGGTTGTCAGACTCTGCGCGGCCTCGAGCTGGTATTGCAAGAGCGTGCGTTGAGCCGTCAGCACGTTTAAGTAGGGATCGATACCGCTGCGGTAGCGTTCCAGGGCAACGCTCAGGACTTCACCGTTATCGTTGACCGCTCGTGTCAGGCGGTGCAGGCGCTCCTGTTCCGTGTCGTAGGCGATCAGTGCATTGGCGACCTCATGCCATGCCTGCAGAACGGTCTTTTGATAAGCGATTGCTGCTTCCTGTTGCTCCACCTTGCGCAGTTCCACCGTTCCGCGCAGACGGCCTCCTTCAAACAGCGGGAGTGTCAGGCCCGGACCGAACGAATATTGGCGCGCGCTCCAGCTACCCAGGTTGCTCAATTGCAGCGCCTGCATACCGAAGCTGCCGTTGAGAGTAATGGACGGGTAGAGTTCGGCGGCGGCAACCCCGATCTGCGCGGTCGCGACCTGAAGCTTGGCCTCGGCGCTGCGAATGTCCGGGCGGCGTCGCGCAAGTTCGGACGGAATACCCAGCGGCACCGAGGGCGGTGTCGGCTGGTACGACTGCGGGGTGGCGAGCTCCTCGCCCAGTGAATCAGGGGGCGCACCGAGCAACAGCGACAACGCGTTGACGAGTTGCGCCTGCTGCTGACCCAGCATGGGCAGCTGAGAGGCGACGCTGTCAAGTTCGGCCTCGGCGCTGGCCACATCCTGGTGGGGGGTCAGGCCGGCACTGGCGCGTTGCCCCGTGATCAACGCCGTGTCGCGATCGGCCGCAATCGTGGCTTCGACGACTGCTCGCTGCGCCTGTACACCCCGCAGAGTCAGGTAGTCACGCGCGACTTCCGCCATTTCTTCCAGCAGCGTGGTTCGCAGATCCTCCTGTGAGGCCCGGGCGCTGGCGTTGGCCGCTTCCAGCGCGCGCCGTGCGCCGCCCCAAAGATCAAGTTCCCACGAGGCATCAAAGCCGTATTGCCACAGGTTTAAGGGCGCCGAAAGACTGGCCGCGGCGGATGCCGGGGCGCCGCCGGCGCCACCACCGGCTGCGCCAGAGGCTTCAGTGCCCGGTGCCGGGTCTTGGCCGGATCCACTGCCGCCAAACAGACTCAATAGACCCTGCTGGCTGGCTTTCTCGCGCTCGTAGGATGCGTTGGCGTTCAACGTAGGCCAGAGTCCCGCGCCGATGATACGCGCCTGCAGTCGGCTCTCCTTCAGCCGTAAGTTCGCAGACTGAACATCCAGGTTTTCTGCGACCACCCGCTGTTCCAGGCGCTCCAGCACCGGGTCCCGGAATACTGTCCACCACGCGTCGTCAATCGAGTCGGACGAGGCGTCAGCAGCGGGCGCGGCGGCGGCGGCGGCGGCGGCAGACCGCGCAGCCCCCTGCCAGGAGGGTGGCAGATCGGCAAGTGGCGTGCGAAATGAGGGGCCTACTTCGCAACCGGCCGCCAATGCGAGAACGCACAGGCATGCGAAGCAGGTGAGTAAGCGTGGCTTCATCGTCGTCACGCAGCTCCGGCAGCCGGACCGGCGCCTTTCTTGGTGGCCGAAAACAAAAACGCGAGCGGCACCGAAGCAAAGGCAAGCAGCGCACACAATCTGAATACGTCGGTATATGCCATAACGGACGCCTGGGTGCGAAACACCTGATAGAGCCGCCCGAGGGCTATGCGCTGTGCCGCCTCCGCGTTCTGGCCCAGAGCCACGATGGCGCGGGTGTATTGCGCCTGCAGGACCATGAAGGGCGCGTGGAGTGGCGAGCCGGATTGCAACAGGTAGGCACTGTGAACTTGCGTGCGCGTAGTGACCAGCGCGGTGCTGATGGAAATGCCGATGGAACCGAAAAGATTGCGGAATAGAGTGAACAGCGCCGTGGCATCGCCTTGAGTCTCGCGCGCCATAGTTGCATAGGCGGCAGTACTGATCGGCACGAATAGGAACGCCAGCCCGGCAGCCTGGGCGGCGCGCATCATCACGAGGGTACCGAAGGGCACGTCGGGCGACACGTGCGAGGAGAAGATGAATGCAAAGCCCATGATGACAAACCCGGTGGCGACCAGCACACGCGTCTGCGCGACCTTCATCAGCCGCCCAACGAGTGGAATAAGCAGCACCACCGCGAAGCCGCCGGGGGACAGGATAAGACCTGCATGGGTTGCGTCATAGCCCAGAACCTGTTGCGAAATCTGCGGAATCAACACCGCGCTCGAGTACAGCACGATAGCCATGACCGAAATCATCAGGGAGCCGACTGCGAAGTCGCGATTGCCCAACACAAACAGATTGACCACCGGCCGTCGTGCCGAGAGCAGCCAGGTCACCGCGCCCAGCAATCCAACTGCCGCGATCACCGCCATGCCACATATCAAGGGTGAGGCAAACCAGTCGGCATCCTCACCGCGATCCAGAACAATCTGCAGGCTTCCAAGTCCCAGCGTAATGAGCGAGAAGCCGATGAAATCAACTGAACGCGGACGCGCCTTGGCCCATGGAGGATCCTCGACCAGGGCGGCGATCGCGAATGCAGCGACAATCCCCACCGGTACGTTCAGAAAGAACACCCAGCGCCACGACAAATCGTCAGTGATGATGCCGCCCAGGGTGGGTCCGAGGATCGGCGCCACTACCGTTGCGATGGCGGTAATACCGAAGGCCGCGCCGCGCCGCGCCGGCGGAAAGGTATCGAGAATGATCGATTGCTGATTGGGCTGCAGGCCGCCGCCGAACAAACCCTGCAGCAGCCGAAACACGATCAGCTCCGGGAGGTTCTGCGACAAGCCGCACAACAGCGAGGTCACCGTGAACATGATTACGCAGATCAGGAAGTAGCGTTTGCGTCCGATCCGGTTCGCGAGCCAACCGGAAACCGTCAGCACGATGCCGTTGGCGATCAGATAAGAGGTGAGGGCCCAGGTGGCGTTGTCATAGCTTGAGGACAAGCTGCCGGCGATGTGCGGCAAGGAGACGTTGACGATGGTCGTGTCGAGCACTTCCATGAAGGCCGCAAGTGTCACCACGATGGCGATCAGCCACGGATTGTGCCGCGGCCGCCATGCGCTCTCAGCAGCGCTCACGGCAATTCCACCGTCGGTGCCGCCGAAGCCCCCAGTGGCAGCGGAAAATTCGGGTCAAGGCCGGAATCGATGTCGATCTTGACCGGGATGCGCTGCACTATCTTTATGAAATTGCCGGTTGCGTTTTCAGCGGGAAAAGTACTGAATTTCGTGCCCGATCCGAGCTGAATACTGTCGATATGTCCGCGCAGCCGGAGTTTGGGATACATATCGATGCCAATGCGCACGTGCTGTCCCGCGCGCACGCGCGTGAGCTGGTTCTCCTTGAAGTTGGCGGTAATCCAGACCTGCGGCGATACCAGCGCCATGATCTGCTGGCCAACACTTATATAGTCCCCGACTTCCACGCTGCGTTTAGTAACCCAGCCGTCCTGGGCGGCACGCAACACGGTCCAGTCCAGATTAAGCTCAGCTTGGGCCAGCTTGGCCTCGGCGTCACTTTCGGCGCCTTGCTGCTGATTGACCTGCGCTTCGACCTGCGAGAGACGGGCCGGTATCGCTCCCGCCTGACGCACCTGCGCATCGGCCGCCGCCACTTGCGCCTGCGCCTGATGCAGGGCCACGCGCGTGGCATCCGCTTCCTGCGCTGTAGTTGCCGTACCGCTGAGCTCGTGCTCACGCCGATCGTCGTTCTCAGCCTTCTCCAAGGCAGCGCGGGCGCTGCGCAACTGGGCCTGCGCCTGCTCCAGCTGCGCCGGAAAGTTACGGCTGGAAACCAGCTGGCCGTGCCGTTGCGCTTCCAGTTGCGCACGCGAGGTCGCCAGTTCAGCCTGAGCCTGATCGAGCGCCAGCTTGAACGGGCGAGGATCCAGGTGCACCAGTGGATCCCCGGCGTGCACAAACTGGTTGTCATTGACGTCGAGCGAGATGACGGCACCCGCTACGCGCGCGCCGATCGAGGCAGCACGCCCATCAACGAACGCATCATCGGTACTGATTTTGTTCCTGGTGGAAAGCCAGTAAAAGAGCGCCCCGGAAATCAGAACGATCACGGCTAGAATGATGACGCCCTTTACCCAGGGGCGCGCACGCTGTCGCTGCTCGGCGTGCTTAGGATCTTCGGCAGGCTCGCTGGCGCCGCCTGATGCGTCATGCTCTTCCGGTGCGGCCATCTGTGCTCACCCAGCTTCCTTTGGCAATCGATAGCATAGTGCCACAAGGCGAATTAGCGACAGGCTCAGTCCGTTCTACGCCGCACGATTTGCGTACCGCGGGATTTTTGTTGACTTTGTGCGGCGGCGTACTGACAACGCGCCGTGGGTTGGACCTGGACCGCGATCCCGGTCGCATTCGAACGATTTACGGTACCATTCCGCATGAGGTTCCATCCCGCGTTCCTTCTGCTTGTCGCTTGCTCCCTCCCTGGGGCTGAGCCTGCACCGCTCTCGCATGCTTCGGTATTGACCGCGCCCCAGGTCATTCAGATCCTGGATGACACGGTCGAGTGGTATCGAACACTCGGCACGCAGCAACAGAACGCGAGCCAGCCGAGCGATCTGTTGATTCTGTTTGCCAATCGCCAGACGGCCGACAAAGTAGTGGGCTTGAGCTTCCAGATTGCGAGAGCGAATGCAGAGCTCTTGAGCAGCGACGCCAATTCTGCGCAAGGCGCCGGCGATGCGTCGCTGCCGCAGGCACTCACCCAACAACAGGCGCAATTGGACGCGCAACGGCAGTCCTTACTGCTCGAGATGGCGGCCGATCGGAAAACGCGAGCCGGCGAAGCCAAGGTATCGGAACTTCAGGGCGAGCTGACGGTGGTAGACGCCAGGAAGAACCTGCTTAATAACATGACGGAGTTCGACCGTCAGAGCGATTCCAGGGGATCCGGGGCGAGCGCACTCAAGGCGCAAATTGATGCCATAGCGGCGAGCGTACCGACCGCCAGTGCGACTCCGGCGACGCCCACTGCAGCTGCCACGCCGCCTGCCGCCGCGAATGACAAGAGCAGTGCGGCGTCGGGAAGGTCCGGTATCTGGGATCTCGGCACCGATGTGATGAAGCTGCGAAGCAAGATCAGCACCATCGATCTCATTGACCGGCATACCGCCGCCCTGGCAGCGACCTTTCAAAGGATCGACGCGGCGCCCCAGAGCCAGTTGCAGGCTTACTCAGCGCGCGGCGAAGTGCTCGCTGCCCAGGCCGATCATGCCACCGGTACAGCGCTGCACGAGTTGCGCGCGCAATTTGACACCCTCGCATGGCTCATACAGCAAACTTCGGCAATCGTCATTCCTCTGAGCGAAGAACAGGTATTGCTGCGGCAGTACCGGCATAACCTGAGCAGCTGGAAAGATGCGACTAAGCGGCAGTATCAAGAAGCCGTCGCAGCCCTCGGAGTTCGACTGGGCATTTTGGCGGGCGTCCTGGCAGTGCTGTTCGCGTTTGCCGAGGTTTGGCGACGGGCCGTCGTTCGATATGCCCACGAGACCCGCCGCCGATACCAGTTGCTGCTGGTGCGGAGGATTGTTCTCTGGACACTGGTCATAGTCATTGTCGGACTCAACTTCGTCACCGAATTAAGCACTTTTGCGACCTTTGCCGGTCTGCTGACCGCCGGCGTGGCGGTCGCCATGCAGAGTGTGCTGGTATCGGTCGTCGGCTATTTCTTCTTGATTGGCAAATACGGCATCCGCGTTGGCGACCGGATTCAGATCGGCACGGTAGTGGGCGACGTCATTGATATAGGACTGGTTCGCATGCACTTGCTGGAGCTCAACCAGAATGGCCCATTGGGACCCACCGGTAGGGTAGTCGCATTTGCCAACCTGATTGTGTTCCAGGCCTCGGGCGGGCTGTTCAAGCAAATTCCCGGTGTGAATTTATCGTGGCATGAGACTGCGCTGACGCTTCCGGCTGTCAGCGACTACGCCGCTTTGAAGAATAAATTGCTGGCCGCTGCCAACGACGTCGTCGGCGAGTACCGCGAAGAGCTACTGCGGCAGACGAAGGAAATAGAAAGAAGCACCGAAACCAGCTCGACTGATGACTCGGTACCCCAGGTTCAGATGCATCTGTCCGAGGGACGCATGCAGGCATTGATCCGTTATCCAGTGCATCTCAAGCATGAGGCAGAGATCGATGAACGCATATCGGAAGCTATTCTAAAGGTCATTTCGGAAAGTACGGAAGGCAAGACTGGTACACCCTGAGCGTTCGCCAATCGCCTTCACACGCTGGGGACAGGCGGCTCCTTGAGAAACCCGTTTTCATCCAGCTCGCTGGTGTCTACCACGCGCTTGGTTTCCAGGATCGGCTCGCCGCCGCGCTGCTTAATCGAGGCAAGCGTTGCATGCCGCCTTATGGACAAGCTATCCGCGGCACCCATATCCAGCTTCACGAAGTAAAAAACCTCAACCTCGGACATACATCTCCCCGATTGCCGTTTACCTGCCGATTGTTTCATATCTCGACCCAGGGGAGTGCTTTACCGGGCATGCACACGGCACGTTTCCCACGTAGGAAGGCGCTTACTCAGCGCCCCGCGCAGAAGAGGCCAGCGGAAGAGTAGATTAGGATTCAGGCGGGATTTAGGTGAGGTACGGCGTGCCAAAGGCAAAGGGTGGAGAAGTGCACTTGTCAAAGCAGCGTAGCGCCGAGGCGCTCATAGCGTGGCTGCACGGATGGCAGGCGGCAGAAAGACACTATTTCAAAGGTAAAGCGCCGCCCGGAAAAATGTCGCGCGTCATCGAGGAGGAGATACTGACTGCATTGCAAAATATGCGTCAGCCGGGCTCGACTAAAAAGAAAAGTACAAAACGCCGGTCCATCGCGCCGTCACGGTAGCGCAAAAAGTTGATTGCAGATCGCACCGAGTTTTTGCCCTAACTCGGCGCCGTGCAGTTTGAGCGAACCGGGGGCACCGCCGGCATCAATGTCGCAGCCCCGGTGGGCGCCCTTGACGGCATCGATCCCGGTAACAGACTGCGAGGCCTTGTCGCCGACTCCGGCCAACGGTACCGGATCGGCCAGATATTGCTGATAATGATCGAACGCCGGCAGACCCGCATTGGTGAGAGTGATCGTGATGCTGCCACCGCTGTCGGTGGTTTCATACGTGCATGACTGGACGCTGAGTTTTTTGCTCTGGCCCGTCGGATTGCTGAGAACCGCACTCACCAGATCATGCGTCAGGTAGGTATCGCAGGCCGTGGCGCCGTTATCGGTCCAATGGCGGCCGGCGCCTGCCGCGACGGGCGCAGAACTTCCGGAACAGCCGGTGGCTGCGCACAACGCGGCGCCCACACCAATACCAATGAGAGTAAAACGGCTCATAATGTGTCCCGTGATGTCAATGCTTCCCTATCACTCATATATACCGGGAAACGTCGCAAAAACCGCCATCCGGCGACGGGTGACATTCAGCGAGAACGCTTGTGAACATTAGAAAGCTGCAACGTGGCCTTAGCTATCGCGGTCGGGTCGCTGCCGTTCGACAGACTTACCACGTGTTTGAGGCGTCGGATTACTTCTTCGTGCTTTCTTTTGCTTTGTCGAAAGCGCGTCGCGGCTCAGGTTACTTCAACGTCGTCAACAGGGCGGCAGTCACGTATGCACAAAAGCATTTTGCCGGTAAATCCGGGGTCACTGCGAAGGCGGTGTTTTCGGTGGCCCGGCGTACCAAACATATTCCGACCAGGCTGATGGCCCTTAATGTCCTGTACGTGCTGGTAGCGCTGGGTCAGGCGAGAATCCTGCGGGCTGGGGAACGGCGGGAGCTGTTCTTTGCGATTCGCAAGTCAAAAGGGCTAACCGGCGCTTGACCTTTGTCAGGCGCCGGCTTGCGGAAGCTGCGCCTCGGGCACCCACCAGCCGTGAATCTGGCCAACGGCGCGCATGGGCAACTGTACGGTTGCGACCGGTCCATCCGCCAGATGCTCAGCATCTAGAATCAGGAGATCGGCGCGGCCGCCTTCCTGTAGGCGGGTCGCGACTCCCAAGAGGTAGCCGGCGCCCTCGGCAGAGTTCGCGCTTCGAGGTGCGAAGCAGCATTCGGCGAGCAAGGTGCCGACACCGGCGTTATAGAGGCTCGAACTTCGGGTCTGGTGGTCAAAACGCGCGTAACAGGCACCAGCCGCGCGCGGGTCAGGCACGGACGGATCGGGACACGGAAGGAAGCCAACTCGGTAGGGCATCGTGTGGTAACGATCATCCTGGCGGGGCAGGCCGCCGACATGGGGATACATCTGCTCCATGCCGTAGGCCGTCGGCGCAGCGCCCGCCAGATCGACCGTTAGCCTGGTAATGTGACTGGAGCCAGCGATCGGGTCCCATGACGCGCCATCGCGCATTGGCATGAACGGGAAGGGATTGGAGCGCGACATCTCGACATCAACGATGAGCTTCTCGCCATCGTCAAATGCGCCCATCACGTGCGTGGCGCTGCGCGTCGGCCCCTGAAGCCAGCGTATATCCCGGCCATCACCGCCGCGCCGCATGAAGCCCAAGTAGGTGGGACGACTGTCATCCCAGGACCAGTGAATGCCACCGCGCTGCATCTGCGCTTCATCCAGTGCCAGCGGAATGACATAGAACGCAATGTGTTTCCGGGTTACGGCAAAATCGTGCAGCATGCCTACATACGGAACCTGAATTTTCGCATTCCAGATTACCTTGCCCTGCGGCGTAATCTCGAATACCGAGACCGCATTGCTGCCAACACCCTCGGCCTCATAGCCGAAGGCCACCAGATTGCCGGTCTCCGGGTCGCGTTTGGGGTGGGCGGTGAAGGTCTTGCTCGGCAGTGCCCCGTCGAAGGTGTAGTTGGGCGCCACGGTATCGAGTGTCAGCAGATCGAGCGCGGCGGGCGGGCTGTCTTCCTTCAGGGCCAGCAGCACATTGCCGTGATTGAAGATGTGCGTGTTGGCCGTGCTGCGGCTCAGACCCTTGACGCTGGGGTCATCCTGGGAAGGATTGCGGTAAATCGGAAACAGCCCGCGGCCGGCCCGATCCTGCGCCAGATAGCGCTCATTGCGCACGTATCTGCTGCGGTAATCGATGCGTCCATTGCGAATCCTGAACATGCTCACATGACCTTCGCCGTCGAAGGGAATGTTGCGCGGATGCAGCGGATACTGCGCATCCGGTCCGACACGGTAAAATGCGCCATTCAGATCGGCCGGAATCTTGCCCTCGACCTGACAATCACGCACGTCCGCTTCGAGACGGTACAGGGTAGTGGGAAATTGCATTGACGGCGGTGCTTGCTGCATGTTCGGAGCCTCCAGTTAGAACAGGCCACGTACCCTGCCATCGTCATCGAGATCGATTCTTTCAGCCGATGGCACCTTTGGCAGACCCGGCATGGTCATGACTTCTCCGCAAACCATGACGATGAACTCCGCGCCG
>Ga0208849_1001873_pt1 | contig 12961 bp, 9 predicted proteins | sample NGESurdeep072012_10_FD_184470 | JGI IMG/M metagenome (GOLD analysis project Ga0208849, IMG submission 184470) | Arctic peat soil microbial communities from Barrow, Alaska - NGEE Surface sample 53-3 deep-072012 (SPAdes) | ecosystem: Environmental > Terrestrial > Soil > Wetlands > Peat ...
ATCTCTTCGAGACGCTCAAGATCCGGTACGAGTGGTGTCTCATTGACCATCCGCACCTGGCAGATGATCGGTGCGCGCTCTTCGATGGCGCGTGAATTATCCGGCCGCACGACATCGGAGCTGACGCGCACCAACTGCGGGAAGCCCTGCGACACGAGACCGAAGTAGCCGCCGTCGAGGCGCGAGCCGATGCAATGAAAGACAACGATACGCGTGCGCCCCGAGGCGGGTGGAATGTTCTGGCCGCAGGCGCCTTCGAATGAGACGAGCGGCACCTGCCGGCCATTCCAGGCCACCGTTCCGATGTACCAGGGCGGCGCGCCGGTCATCTCCGAAGGCGTGTGAAAACCGATGACCTCGGCAACGCAAGCGCGCGGAATGATGAGCCGCCCGTCAACGAGCGGAATCAATAAGCTATAGACCTCTTGGACTCTCTCGGCCATAACTTGCTCTTATTTGACCGCGTGCTTGCGCGAGGTCACCTGCGCGCGATAGCGCTCCACCAAGGGCGCGATGGCATCGAGTAGCTGCGCTTCCTGATAGGGCTTGCTGAGATAGTCATCGACACCGATCTCGATGGCGCGGGCGCGGTGCTTTTCACCCGAGCGCGATGTGATCATGATGATGGGCACGTCTTTCAGGCGCGGATCGTTCCTCACGTGCGCGGCGACTTCATAGCCGTCCATGCGCGGCATTTCAATGTCGAGAAGAATGATATCGGGCACATTGTCCTGCAAGAGCGTGACCGCATCCATGCCATCGCGCGCGGTCAGCACCCGCATGCCGTTTCGTTCCAGGAGTCGCTGCGTCACGCGCCGCACGGTGATCGAGTCATCGACCACCATGGCAAAGATGCGCCGGTCGCCGCGCTCGCGCGCCACCAGGGGCTGTGTGCGCACTCGCCACTCGCTTCGGACCAGCGCGCCGATATCGAGAATGATCACAATACGGCCGTCGCCCAAAATCGTGGCGCCCGAGATGCCCCTAATAGCGGAGATCTGCGGGCCGACTGATTTCACGACGATCTCGCGGCTGCCGATGAGCTCATCGGTAATGAGTGCGGTGGAATGTTCGCCGGCACGCACCAGCACGACTGGTATCGTCACATCCTGTTCCGGCAGCGGTGCGGGCTCAAGGCCGACAAACGTCGACAATGATTGAAAGCGGTACTTCTGGCCGCCCGATTCAAACAGCGGTGCGTCGGGGCCAAAGTGACTCGCGACCTCCGCCTTTGACAACCTGAGCACGCCCTCCACCGTCGGCAGCGGCAGGGCGTAATACTCCTGCTCGGTGCGCACCACCAGCGCATGACTGATCGCAAGCGTAAAGGGCAGACGGATCGTGAACGTCGTGCCCTCGCCCGCCGTCGACTCCATGTTGAGCGCGCCGCCCAAGCGCTTGATCTCGGTTGCGACCACATCCATGCCCACGCCGCGGCCGGCCTGCTGCGTGATGAGCCCTGCGGTTGAGAATCCGGGCTCGAGGATGAGCTGCATCGCATCCTCATCGCTCAGCGGCTGCTCCGCGGCAACGAGACCCAGCGTCACGCCCTTGTCGCGAATCGCGCGCAGATCCATGCCGCCGCCGTCGTCGGTGAGACGCACCATGACCTCAGCACCTTCGCGCTTCAATTCCAGGCGAATGCGGCCGGTGTCCGATTTGCCGCGCGCCACACGCTCCTCCGGCATCTCGATGCCGTGGACGACGGCGTTTCGCAGCATGTGTTCAAAAGGCGGCAGCATGCGCTCGAGCACCTGCCGGTCGAGCTCCCCGGTTGCACCTTCCACAATGAGCTCGGCGCGTTTGCCGCTATCGGCGGCGGCCTGGCGCACGATGCGGGCGAGCCTTTGTACATGGCGCTGAAACGGCACCATGCGGGTACGCATGAGCCCGTTCTGTAGTTCGGTGATGGTACGCGCCTGCTGTGTCAGGAGGTTCTGCGCCTCCTGCGTCAGCGTCTCGAGCAATCCCTGAATGCTCGCGACGTCGCTTGCCGTCTCGGCAAGCGCACGCGAGAACTGCTGAATCGAGGAGTAGCGATCAAGCTCGAGCGGATCAAAGTCACCGCGATGGCTGAAACCTTTTTCCTCATGCCCGTGCAGAATCTGCGTCTCGGTCTCAATCTCAAGTTTGCGCAGCTGCTCCTTCAAACGAGTCACCGTGCGCGACAGCTCTCCCAGATTGAAATCGATCGACGCCAGCTGCTGCTCGAGTCGGGCGCGCGCGATACTGACTTCACCGGAGGTATTGAGAAGCTGATCGAGGAGGTCCGCGTCCACGCGGGCCATTTCGGGGCGATCACCCGGCGGTACGGGTTCGCGGCCCGGTGGTACGGGCTGCGGGGGCTGCAGAATGTCGTCCGCCGCGCGCGCGGCAGGCGCCACGCTGTCGCGACGTACCGCAAACTCGCGCGCAGCCGGGGGTTCAACTGGAGCGGGTGCCAATGCACTGGACAACTCCGTTGCCGCGCCGTGTGCAGCAAACTCAGATGCTGCAGCGGGCTCGCCAACCGGCGCCGGCTCAAAGCCTGCTTGGAATTCTGCCGCCGGGTCCGCTGCAATGTTGGCAGCGGCGTCGCTCTCGACTACCGGCTCAAACGGCGCCTCGGGCTCAGCGACCGGCGCCGGCTCAAAGGCGGCCGCAAATTCGGCGGTCGCGCTCGATTGAGTGTCCGCCGCCGCCGCGGCGTGCACGGCCGAATCAAACTCTGCCGCAGGCTCAATCATGGGCGCGGGCTCAAATGCCGCTTCAAACTCCGTCGTCGATGACGGCGGGGCAGTACCCGGCGCGTGGTCCTCAAAGCTCGGGTGCGTCAGCGAGAACTCCGACGGCTCAGGGTAGGCTGCCTCATCGGCTGCGTGCTGTTCGGCCGCAGCCTCTGGTTCCTTCGACGGCTCGTTTGCGGAGAACGCGTGAGCGGCGAATTCCTGCGCTGCAGGCTCGACTTCGATCGCCTCGAACGCCGGCTCGGGGAAGCTTTGCACGCTGGCAGGGGCAACATAGGCTGCGGGCTCGGACCCTTGCGCTGCGGCGGATACGAGGTCGGTCGGCGCGAGCAGGAACTCACCGGTGGCTTGCGACAGTGCTTGAATTCGGGCGATCGCATCGTGTGCCGGTCCCAGGCCGCGACCCATCGCAACGCCTTCGCGCATGCGCGCGAGCTCATCGATGCTCGCCTGCAAGACCTCAAACGTTCGAGCACTCGGCGCAACCAATCCCTGGTCGATCTGCATGACGAGGGTTTCAAGCTCGTGGCTCAAATCCCCCATCTGCTGAATTCCGGCCATGCGCGCGCCACCCTTCAAGGTATGCAGCGGCCGCTTCAATGCCGCGCGCAGCTCGGCGCTGTCCGGGTGTTCGCGCCAGGCAGCCACCGCCGCCTCGGCGGATTCGAGTAACTCAGTCGCCTCTTCGGTGAAGATGCTGGCGATCTCAGGATCAAAGGGCGGAGTCAGATCGCCGACCTGCGTTGCCTGTTGCGCGGAGTGCGCCGCCGCCGCAACGCGCCGGTCGAGCGCGCTGTGCGCATAGGCGATACGCGCGCGCAGCTGCTCGTGGGTCAGGAAAAACCCGGTCGACTCATTGAGGTTCGACGCCACCGACTCCATGGCCGCCATGCAGTCGGACAAGAGCATGAGATCGGTATCGTCCAAGCCAAGCCCGCTGTCGAAGGCCTTGCGTAACCATTGATCAAGAGGCTGCGCGAGGCGGATGCCGTGACGCGCCTCGGCCATGTTGGAGCTGCCAGCAAGCGTGTGACAGGCGCGGTAGATCTCCTCCGGCAACGCGTGCGGCTCCGTGGTACCGCCTTCGCGATCCAAATAAGCACGCACCACGGCCACGTGCGCGGTCGTCTCGCGCGCATAGATATCCGCCAGCACATCATCCACGGCCTGTTGCGCGAGCGGTTCGTCGGAGGGCGCAACCGCCTCGGGCGCGGCGGCACTCTCCGCGATGCTGGCCGGGAGCTCCTGCGCCGACTGCGCGGCGGCGGGTTCGATTTCCTCATCGGGCGGCGCCGGCAGAGTTTCCAGTGTCTGGCTTGCAGCCAGCGCGTGCGCGCGCGTGAGAATCGTGCCCGCCTCGTGCGCCTCGGCGTGGCCGGTCTCAAGCTGGTCTATCAACTGCGGCAGGGTCGTCACTGCGCTTCTTAGAGTCGTCAGGATCTCCTGCGAGCGCGACAGCGTGTTGTCGAGCAGCCGATTCAGAAGATTCTCGATCGACCAGGAAAATTCAGCGAGCTCGCGCGCGCCGACCATGCGTCCGCTGCCCTTCAACGTGTGGAAGCTGCGCCGCACCGTGACGAGCGCTTCGCGCTCGAGCGGGTTCTGCTCCCACATCTGGAAATGCAGAATGATCTTGGCAAGCTCTTCGCGGGCCTCCTCGATGAAGAGCTTCAATAGTTCAGGATCAGAGGTCTCCGAGAAGGCAACGCTCGCAGGCTCGCGCGCCGTCAATACCGGCAGCTGCTTGTGAGTACCACTCGCCGCCGCCGCCTCTAATCTCTCCTCCTCGCGGCCCAAGTGCACGGTCTGCGCGAAGGTACCCGGCGGCACCAAAACCGAAATAGTCGGCACCACCGGCGCCGGCTCCGCTTCGAGCGCCTGCAAAGAGCTGTGCGCGTTGTCGAGCATGTACCACGGATCGCTCCTGCCGGACTGCAGCGTCTCCATGTAGTACTCGAGACTGACAATCGAATCTGCGAGGCGGTCGAGTGAGGCCAATGTCAGCACGCGCCCGCCCGGCTGCATGACACGCTTCAGCTGCACGCCGATCGCCTCGACGACTTCCACCGCGCGTGTCTTGCCGAGGATGAGGAGCCCCGCCTTAAGGCCGCGCATCAATTCCTGCCAACTGTCGAGGCCCGCGGCATCGATGGACCCCAGCACCGCCTGCGTTATGGCTTCTTTGATGCGCGCGAGGTTCAAGATGCACTCGCGCAGCACTGCGCTTTGCACCTGCTGGAACTCGTTGTCCTCAGAGCGCCCGGGCTCGGCGCTCTTCGGTAGAATCATGCCAACGAGTTGATCGTCGAGCTTGTCCTCGACTCCGATCAGAGTCGCCGCGATGTCCACCAGCAGCGCCTCATCCGGGGCAAGAACGCCTGCCACGATTTTCTCCAGGCGCTGGGTTTCGCGCAGGATGCTCGCGCGCAGCTCCCCCAGGCCCAAGACGCCCAGCGTGTCGCCGATCTTGCGCAATAGCGCTGCCTGCGAACCCAGCTCCTGTGGTTGGCCTGAGCCGCGACGCACAAAAATATCGAGCACGTCTTTGACCTTGGAGAGGTCTTCGCGGATCGCCGCCGCCACCGTCTGCATGAGTTTGACGGACGGTGCGGAAAGATTCTCGCGCTCCTGCTCGATGTTCTCATCCACCGGCAGGAGCTCAGACAGGCGGAACGAGGCGCGCACGGCAGATGCGCGCGGACCGGAGGTCTCGACGCGACCGACGTAATAGAGAAGATTATTGAGAAGCTCGAGAGCAGGCTCCTGCGCGTAGCGCGACTCGCCAAGCTCGTAGAGACGTTTGATCTCGCGGTCCGCCAGTCCCAACAGCCGTTTGACCGAGACGCCGCCTTCCAGCGCCCCGTCCTGCAGCGATTCGATCACCGCGCCAACCACCCACCACAGCTGAAACACGGTTTGACGCGTGGCGATTTGTTCAAGCTTGCTGGCAACCGCCGCCAGGATCTCAAGATTCTGCGCGATACGCTCGCCGCGGATCCAGCCGATAAGCCCGACCTGGAAGCGCGTACGCAAACGCCGCCCCCACTGCTCCACCGTCAGCGGCTGCTCGCCCGGGCCTGCCAACACAGGCTCCGCCTGCTTGTCCGACTTCAGGTTAAGAAGGAGCAGCGTGCCTTCGGAAAGGAGTGCGCTGCCGCGCACGGCGCGCAGATCGTTCAACAGCGGCAACAGCACGAGCGCCAGGTCCCGCCCGCCCGCCAACACGCGTTCAAGGTAGCTTGGCAGCTGCACCATGGCGCGCATCAGCGCATCGAGACTCTCGGCCTGGCTTTTGCGCTCCGCGGCGGTTGCCAGCAGATAGCGCGCGACGTGCTCCATCTCCTCGGTGAGGAGCGCTGCGCCGTAGATCTCGAGCACTCTCAGCACACCCTGCACCTGATGCAGCTCGCGCGCGCACCGCTCTAGGAGCGCAAAGTTCTCCGGCTGTTCGACGTAGTTTTCAAGTGCCGTGCGCGCCTCAGCGAGCGTCGCATTCAGCTCTCGGCCGACGTATTCAAATGTTTGAGAGGCAACATCCGCCATGGTTCGGCCTTAAGAGCCACCCACCGCCGGCCGTACGCCACGCGTGAGTTGGGATTCCTCGAGCGTGCGGAATGCTCCGGAGACAGCCGCAGGAGGCTCGGGTGCCGGCGCGCCCGGCAGGCGAAACCCCGAGGCTGATCGACGCAGGCCCGCGGACAGATCGGCAAGCTTTGCGATCGCACCGGAGGTGGCGCTGGTGGAGTCCGCGGTCTGCGCACTGATCTCCTTCAACACCTGCATGTTGCGCGCAATCGCCTGCGCAGCGGCGGTCTGGGAACGGGCGCTGGCGGAGATGTTCTGCACGAGGCTTGCGATCTGATTCGAGACCTGCTCGATCTCCTCCAGCGCAGCGCCCGCGTTCTCGGCCAAGAGCGCGCCGCCAACGACGTCGGTGGTGCTGCGCTCCATCGACACCACCGCCTCATTGGTATCGGTCTGGATGGTGCGCACCAGCACCTCGATCTGTTTCGTGGCATTCGCCGCCCGCTCGGCCAAACGCTGCACTTCGTCGGCAACCACCGCAAAGCCGCGTCCCGCCTCCCCGGCCATCGAGGCCTGGATAGAAGCGTTCAAGGCGAGAATATTGGTCTGCTCGGCGATGTCGTTGATGAGCTCGACGATGTTGCCGATCTCCTGTGAACTCTCGCCCAGGCGTTTGATGCGCTTGGAGGTCTCCTGAATGGTTTCGCGAATGGCGTTCATGCCATCGATTGTGCGCCGGACCGCGTCCCCTCCCTTGTGCGCAACCTCCACCGAGTGACGCGCAACATCCGCCGCACGCTCGGCGTTGCCGGAAACCTCCTCCGTCGAGGACGCCATGCCGCCTGCCGACTCGGTGGCCGAGGCGATCTGTTTTGACTGCGCGCCGCTTGCCTTTGCGAGGTGCTGCGCAAGTGCCTGCGTCTGGCGCGTCGCGCTGTCGACCTGAATCGAGGAATGATTGATGGTCATGACGAGGCCGCGCAGCGCCTCGACCGCATAGTTGATGGAATCGGCGATCGCGCCGGTGATGTCTTCGGTGACCGTCGCCTGCACCGTCAGGTCGCCATCGGCAAGGCTTGAGAGCTCATCGAGGAGGCGCAGAATCGCCTCCTGACTGCGATCGTTTGCCGCTCGCTGCGTGTCCACCGCAAGGCGCTGCTCATCCACGCCGGAGAGCTGCTGCGCTGCTGTGTGCCACACACCGATCAACGCGATCAGTGCGCCGATCGCGGGCACCAGCGGCACCCACCACATAAGCGTGTAGGCGGGAATCACGCCGTGTGCGAGCAGGCATGCGCCGATCGCAACGACGATGAGTGCGATCGCCGCCGCGAGCCACGCTTCGAGCGGACGCATCATCATGCCGCCGCCTCGGAGAAGCCCGTGCTCTCGAGCATCTGCCGCAGGCTTAAGACCGGCCACTGCTCGGTGCCGCGGCGAAAAGCGCCCGCCAGATAGCGGTCGCACTGCGCAAGCGTCGGCGGCGCCTCGCCCGTGAACTCAGCCTCGGCAAAGCGTCTGAAGCCCAATACCTCATCGACCACGAGTCCCGCCGGAATGTCGCGATGATTGACAACGACTATGCGCGTATTGCGGGTCATCGGAGTCGCTGTGCCGCCCAAGAACTGCCGCAGATCAATCACCGCGAGCAGATGGCCGCGCACATTCGCAAGACCCTTAACCCAGGGCTTCGCGCCGGGCACACGTGTCAGAGAAGGCGGCACGCTCGAGACTTCACGAGTCTCCTCGCGCGCCACGAGATAAAGCTCCCCCGCCATGCGCAATGCCACACCCACCCATTCGCGTCCGGCCGCACCATCCTGCGGCACCGTTGCCGAAACCGCGCGTCCGCGCCGCTCGAGTTCCGCCAGCAACTCGTAGGGGCGATCGCGAAGTGATTTGAGAGCGACGTCCGCCATCAGCCGTCCACTTATTCAGGCCGCAAGGGTGGCCTGCGCCTTGGCAACGAGCTGATCCGGGGAAACCGGCTTTACCATGTAATCGACCGCGCCCTGGCGCAAGCCCCAGATCCTATCGGTCTGCTGGCCCTTGGAGGTCACCATGATGATTGGGATGGCACGTGTTTTAGGATCGCTCGCAAGCGCCCTTGTTGCCTGATAGCCGTTCATGCCGGGCATGACGATGTCCATGAATATCAGGTCAGGACTCATCTCGCGCGCGAGGCGTATGCCCTCGGCGCCATCAGCCGCTGCCGCGGTACGGTAACCGTGCCGCTCGAGCGCCTTCTGCATGACATGCATCTCGGTGGGCGAGTCGTCCACGATCAATATTAGAGCCATGACGCTTATCTCCCGATGTGCGTCTCGATCGCGTTCAAAAGCTCATCCTTCGTAAACGGCTTCGTCAGATAGTGCTCCGAACCGACAATGCGTCCGCGGGCACGATCGAACAAACCATCCTTGGAGGACAGCATGATGACTGGGATCGAACGAAATACCTTGTTGTGCTTGATGAGCGAGCAGGTCTGATAGCCATCCAGCCGCGGCATCATGATATCAACGAAAACGATGTCAGGTTGATGGTCCGCAATCTTTGCCAGTGCATCAAACCCATCGACTGCGGTGAACACCTCGCAGCCCTCCTTCGCCAGCAACGTTTCGGCAGTGCGGCGAATCGTTTTGCTGTCGTCGATGACCAGCACTTTAAGGCCCTGAAGCTTGGAGTTGCTGCCGGTCACGGTACTGGGAAGTCCTGCCATAAGTATGGGTCGCGCGAGCAGTGGAGAGGAAGAAAACCGAGCGCAGTTTTTAACATATCGGTACACCCCCCGCTATGCCACGTTCGTCACGTTTTTGCGAGTCCGCGCGTGTTTTTCCCTCTGAATTTTCGCAGCTTAAGACATATTCGCGCCGGCCTTAATCATAATCTCAGAGGCGGGTTAACATCGCCACCATGAAACAGGCGCAGCGTCTTGGCGTGGTCATGGATCCCATCGCAGACATCAAGTATGCGAAGGACACAACTCTTGCGATGCTGCTTGCCGCCCAGGCCCGCGGCTTTGCGCTCTCTTACATGGAACAGGCTGACCTGTCTTTGCGTGACGGCAAGGCCTGGGCGCGCATGCGGCCGCTTACCGTCAAGGCCGACAAGAACGCCTGGTTCGTTCTGGATGAGCCGCGCGTTGAGCCGCTCGGCGCGCTTGATTGCATTCTCATGCGCAAGGACCCGCCGTTCGACACCGAATACATCTACACGACCTACATTCTCGAACGCGCGGCCGACGCCGGCGCCCTGGTGGTGAATCGGCCGGACGGCCTGCGCGACATGAACGAGAAGGTCTATACCGCCTGGTTTCCGCAGTGCTGCGCGCCGACGCTCATCACGCGGAACATGGCCGATATGCAGGGTTTCCTGCACGAACAGGCCAAGATAGTCGCCAAACCCCTGGACGGCATGGGCGGCCGATCGATCTTCGTCGTCGAGGCGGGCGATAAGAACAGCCAGGTCATCTTCGAGACCCTGAGCGATTACGGCCAGCGCTTCATCATCGTGCAGCGTTATCTGCCCGAAATCGTCGACAGCGGCGATTCACGCATCCTTTTGGTTGCAGGTGAGCCGGTACCCTACGCTCTGGCTCGCATTCCTCTGCCGACGGACCACCGCGGCAACCTTGCCGCCGGCGCCAAGGGCGTCGGCCGGGAGCTCAATGAGCGCGATCGCTGGCTTGCGGGCCAAATCGGTCCGCGTCTGAATGAACTGGGCATGCTGTTCGTGGGACTCGATGTGATCGGCGGCTTCGTGACGGAAATCAACGTCACAAGCCCCACCGGCGTTCGCGAGCTCGACCTGCAATTTGGCACCGACATCGGCGCGCGCCTGATTGAAGCGATCGAACGCCGTCTCGCCTGCCGATGAGCGTGCGACCCCCGACACGAATTTTGCGCGCCGCGCCTGGCTATAATCGCGCCCACAACGAGGAGCGCAACTAAGCGTGGCATCAAGGAATTTGGCGGTCCGGGAAGGCGTTGCGCCCGTGCGCGACCGGCTCCTCGTCACGTTCTTTTTGGCAGCGCTGGTCCACGCGCTTCTGATCCTGGGCCTCACCTTCAGCGCCACGGCCGACGAGGGCACGACTCCACCCGGTCTACAGGTGCTGCTCGTCTCGGACGAATTGCCGGAGTCAAAAAGCAACGACACGGCGACGTACCTTGCGCAGCGCACCCAGCGTGGCTCGGGCAACACCCTCGAGCGTGTCGCGCCGCGCAACCGCGCCGCATCGCTTGCGGTTCCGGAGCCACAAGGAGTTGCCCACGGTACCGCAAACGCACCGGAGGGAGCCGAAGCCTCGCCCGAGGAGCGGGTGCTCACGAGCTCGGGCTGGAGTCCGCGGGTGAGTTATTTTGCGGAAGCCCCCGATACGGGTGCGCCCGAACCGGCCCCGACACCGCCCGATGCGCGCCCGGCGGACGCCGCCGGTCCGGATGACGATACCGGGCCCGCGCAGCTGCGCGGTCCCAAGCGCGATGAACTCTGGGTCACTCCGGATTCGCGCGCTGCAAATCTTGCCCCATATCTTGACGCCTGGCGGCATAAGGTCGAGCGCATTGGCACCCTGAACTACCCCACTGCCGCGCGACGCTCGGGCCTGACCACAAGCCCCGTGCTCGAAGTGGCCATCAACGCCAACGGGGCACTGCAGACGGCCAAAATCCGGCAATCAAGCGGCGACCCTGAACTGGACCAGGCGTCGCTTGATATCCTGAAGCTGGCGAGCCCCTTTGACCCGTTCCCCGCCGAGCTTGAGCGCCAGTACCATGTGCTGCGCTTTGCCTACGAGTGGCAGTTTGTCGGCGGCCGCGTGCAGGCGGGCGGCGTATCCGCGGTTCCTTGAGCGTAACCCCACTCATGCCCATACTGGAGGCCATGGGCGGTTCGACTTTCACCAACCATCTCCTCGTCGCGATGCCCGCGCTCGCCGACCCGAATTTCTCCCAAGCCGTGACCCTCATCTGTGAGCACACGGATAACGGGGCGCTCGGGATCGTGCTCAACAAGCCGCTGCCGATGAAACTGGCCGATGTGCTGACGCAGATGCAGCTTGAACCCTCGAGCGACCACATCGCCGCGCAGCCGGTGCTGCGCGGCGGACCGGTGCGCACCGACCGCGGCTTTGTACTGCATCGCCCGGGAGGCGAGTGGGATCACACGCACAGGGTCTGCGAATCCATTCAGGTCACCACCTCACGCGACATCCTGGCCGCCATGGCGCGCGGTGAGGGGCCCGGCGATGCCTTCATTGCCCTGGGGTATGCCGGCTGGGATGGCGGACAGCTCGAGCGCGAGATGAAGGACAACGCCTGGCTGTCGCTGCCCGTTGATGCGCGCGTGGTATTTGACCTGCCGTACGAAGAGCGCTGGCTTGCCGCGTGGCGGCTCATCGGTATTGACGTCGATAACTTGAGCCGCGTTCCCGGCCATGCGTAACGCCCGCATCTGGCTGCGCGCGCAGCGCCGGGCATGAATGAAATCCAAACGGTCATCGCCTTTGACTTTGGCCTGCGACGCATTGGCATTGCCGCCGGCGACACGCTGACCCGGACCGCAGCTCCTCGGCCCGCCATCACGGTGGGCGCCAACGGACCCGACTGGAGTGCCATCGGCCGCGAGCTTGCTGCGCTCACCCCCAAAGTTCTGGTGCTCGGCGCCCCGTATAATGTCGATGGCAGCGCCGGTTTGCTCACGGGCGCCGCTGATGAGTTTGCCGCTGAACTCAAACGCCGCTTTGGATTGCCGGTGGCGCGAGTTGATGAACGCTACTCATCGCTTGAGGCAGGGGCGGCTTTGAAGTCGCAGCGCGCAAACGGTCAGCGCGGGCGCATTCGCCGCGAACAAATCGACAGCGCCGCGGCCGCGGTGATTCTCGAGCGCTGGCTCGCCGGTGAAGGGGAGAACAAATGAACGACGAGGGCGCCGTCGAGCAGCTGCGCGCCGACGGCACGCTGCGACATCTTCTGACACTCGAAGGGCTGCCGCGCGCCATGCTTGAGGAACTCCTCGAGCGCGCACAGAGCTTCGTGCGCTCGCCCGGCGGGCGCTTTCCCGCAAGCGCGCTGTTGGCAGGCGTCACCGTCGCCAACCTGTTCACGGAGCCCTCGACCCGCACGCGCGTTTCATTTGAGCTCGCTGCCAAGCGTCTCGGGGCTGAGGTGGTGAATCTGGAGGTGCAGCTCTCCTCGCGCGCCAAGGGCGAGAGCATGCTCGATACCGTCTACACGCTCGAAGCGCTGCACACCGATGTACTCGTGATCCGCGAAGCGGAGGTCGGCGTATTGGGCCTGGTTGCAAGCCACGTCGCCTCGCACGTAAGCGTACTGTCGGCCGGTGAGGCGCATATCGCCCATCCGACGCAAGGACTTTTGGATGCGCTCACCGTGCGGCAGAGGAAGGAGCGCTTCGACAACCTGAGCATCGCCATCGTCGGCGACATCCGTCACTCGCGCGTCGCGCGCTCGACCTTTCAGGCGTTCCGCGCCTTCGGCGTGCCGGACCTGCGCATCGTCGCGCCGCCCGCCTTCATGCCCGAAGCGCATGAGTTCGCGGGCGCAACGCGCTTTGGGACTTTGAAGACGGGACTCAAGGATGTTGACGTGGTCATGATGCTGCGCATTCAAAAAGAGCGTATGACGCACGCGTCGCTGCCCGATGGCGATCGATATTTTGCGAAGTTCGGCTTGACCCCGGAGCGGCTT
>Ga0208849_1001874_pt1 | contig 12956 bp, 11 predicted proteins | sample NGESurdeep072012_10_FD_184470 | JGI IMG/M metagenome (GOLD analysis project Ga0208849, IMG submission 184470) | Arctic peat soil microbial communities from Barrow, Alaska - NGEE Surface sample 53-3 deep-072012 (SPAdes) | ecosystem: Environmental > Terrestrial > Soil > Wetlands > Peat ...
CGATCGGCTATATCGGCGTCTATACGTGGCAGGTTGCCGAGGAGGCGCGGCAATTGTCCGACGCGCTCGCTGCGACTGAGCTGGTTCTGGCACGCGAGCAGCATTTGTCTCAGCTGGACGGTCTCGCGGCTGCCGCCGCTCACGAACTGGGCACACCGCTCGCCACCATCACCCTTGTGGTCCGGGAAATCGAACGGGCCCTCGATCCGAAATCGCCGCACAGCGACGACGTGAAACTCTTGCGCGAGGCGGCCCAGCGCTGCCGCGAGATTCTGGCCAAGATCACCGAACTGCCGACCGGCGAGCCATTCGATCGCGTACCGCTGTCGGCGTTGATCGAAGAGGCCGTGGCGCCGCATCGCAACTTTGGCGTCTCGATCGCCGTCACTTATCCGCCGGATCGCGACGGCGAGCCATACGGTGCCCGTAATCCGGCGATCCGTTACGGCCTTGGCAATCTGATCGAAAACGCCGTCGACTTCGCCCACAGTCGCGTCGAGATCTTCGTGGAATGGGATGACAATGAAATCAGTATTGCCATTAGCGACGACGGCCCGGGCTTCGCCCCCGAGGTGCTGGATCGCCTGGGACAGCCTTACGTCACACAGCGGCGGCCGGCGCACGGCCCAGACGGCGAAGAAGAATCAGTTTTCGGCCTTGGACTCGGGTTCTTTATCGCCAAGACGCTGTTGGAGCGATCAGGCGCCAAGCTCGCGCTTATTAACCAAGCGCCGCCGATGCATGGGGCAACAATTCGGATGATCTGGGGCCGGGCCGATTTCGAACGACAACTCCCATCGCCGTCTTCGGCTCCTCTTGAGCCTGCGGACCTGCCGGATTAACTGTAATCGGTAGTGATCGGCCCAATAACTGTCTGATGACAGCCTGACAGGCCGTAAAATGGACGGGCTGCCATTGCGGCCGGCCATGATCGCAGCGATACTGGATAAAGGTTCCTGCGAAGGCCCTTGGGCGGCGCCGCGTATAGCGCGAAAGGCCTCGTGTGGGTGTTTGACGGAGAATTGCGATGCCCAATCTTTCGGCCGTTCCTGTTCCCACTGAGCGTTCGCTTCTGATCGTCGAGGACGACAAATCGTTTTTGCAGCGGCTGGCTCGCGCCATGGAAGGCCGCGGTTTTACCGTCTCAACCGCCGAGTCGGTCGCCGAGGGCCTTCTGCAGGTCGAGAAGGCGGCTCCCGCCTTCGCGGTCGTCGACATGCGGCTGGCCGACGGCAACGGCCTCGACGTGATTTCGGCTATGAAAAAGCGCCGGCCCGAAGCGCGCGCGATCATCCTTACCGGCTACGGCAACATCGCGACCGCGGTTACCGCGGTCAAACTCGGCGCCGTCGACTATCTGGCCAAGCCGGTCGATGCCGACGACGTGGCCGCGGCGTTGCTCGCCTTTGACAACAAGAAAATAGAGCCGCCGGAAAATCCAATGTCGGCCGATCGGGTCCGCTGGGAGCACATCCAACGTATCTATGAGCTCTGTGGCCGCAACGTTTCAGAAACCGCGCGCCGGCTCAACATGCATCGCCGCACGTTGCAGCGCATCTTGGCGAAGCGCGCACCTAAGTAATTACAAGATTCGGCATTGACGGCGGTTGATAGGGGCGTCGTCCCGATCGCGGCCATTATTGCGGCCACGGCTCTGCCGTGACGGATGCGGCGTCAGCCCCGACGTGGTCCTTAAGATTGTCCGTCTTATCGCGGTCGAGCGTGGCGACGAACGCTTTCTTGATCTCGGCCAACAGTCCAAGGCCGCGGAACACCAAACCGGAATAGATCTGAATGAGCGTTGCGCCGGCGCGGATTTTGGCAAGCGCAGCTTCACCGGAATCGATGCCGCCGACCCCGACCAACGGAAAAACGCCTTCGACCCGCACATAGGTTTCCGCTAGCATCCGCGTAGCGAGTCTCAATAACGGCCGGCCGGACAGCCCGCCGGCTTCTTTCGCAATTGCGGTTTCGTGCAAGGTCGGTGGCCGCGTAATCGTGGTGTTGCCGACAATCATGCCATCGACCCGCCGCGAACGGGCAATGCCGACCACATCGTCCAGATCCGGCAGCGACAGGTCCGGCGCGATCTTCAGCAGCACCGGCGTCGGACCGGAGCGCAACGCGACGCGCTCGCGGGCATCGATTACACGCGCCAAGAGGTCATCGAGGACTGCGGCCTGCTGCATGTTGCGCAGACCGGGTGTGTTGGGCGAGGAAACATTGATGGTGACGTAGCTCGCGACCGGCGCAAAGCGTTCGATCAGCCCGACATAATCGAGGATGCGATCGGGCGCATCTTTGTTGGCGCCGATATTGAGTCCGACGATACCGCCGCCGTCGCTCCGCGCCGCGAGCCGGGCGAGCACCGATGCGGCGCCTTCCGAGTTGAAGCCGAGCCGGTTAATGACCCCGCAATCGGCATCAAGGCGGAACACTCGCGGACGCGGATTGCCCAGTTGCGGCAGCGGTGTAACCGTGCCGACCTCGATGAAGCCGAAGCCGAGACGCAGCAGTGCATCGGGCACTTCACCGTGCTTGTCGAAGCCCGCGCCGACGCCGATCGGATTTTCGAGATTAAGCCCGAATGCGCGGGTGGCAAGACGTCTGTCGTCGGGCGCGCACCGGGGCAAAGGGGCAAGTTGCAACATTCTGATCGCGAGCCTGTGGGCGTCCTCAGGATCGAGCGCATGCAAGAAGAGGCGCGCCAGGCGGCCGAGCAGCCCAATCACGGCGCAAGCTCCGGCAGAGGACGGCGCCCATCGGTTTCGTCCGGCAATGGCCGCGACCAGCGCACCGCGGAGATCGGCAGCGCCGCATAGAGATGCGGGAAGAGATCGCCGCCCCGGGAAGGCTCCCACTTCAGGTGCGCGCCCAGCCCGTCGTCATCGACCGCGACCAGAATCAAATCGGTTTGCCTGGCAAAATGCTTTGCAGCCGTTTCGGCGAGTTGCTCTGCGGTCGAGAAATGGATGAAGCCGTCGCGCTCATCAACCGCCGACCCGCGATATTGGCCGGCGGCGAGAGCAGCGCGCCATGATGTCTGTTCGCAGATTTTGTAGATGATCGTCACGCAAGCGCGCCCGCGATTCCGCTTTGAGGCTATATCGGCGGCGCAATGCTTGCACAAGCCGCATCCTTTTCTGCGTGCAAAAATCCGCGGGAAGGACAAACTCACAGCCGAGGTCAAATTGGGGCCGCCTTTCCCGATCATGGCGAAGGCGGGGAAGCCGAACACGGGGCTTGAGCGGGCAGGTAATTTATTCCTATCATGGTCGGGGCCTGAAGGGGCGGCTCGAAGGCCGAGCCGGGGGTGGAGTGTCATGCTTACACATGCGCAAGTTTGGTCGGCGATCGATCGGCTGGCCGAGCGCTCAGGCCTGTCGGCGTCGGGGCTGGCGCGGCGATCGGGGCTTGATCCCACGACCTTCAACAAGTCGAAGCGCATCACACCGGCCGGGCGGGCGCGCTGGCCGTCGACGGAATCGATCGCCAAGGCGCTGACCGCGACCGGTACGCCGTTCGACGTCTTTGTCGGCCTGGTGGAACAGAGCGGCGGCGGCGCGATGGCGCGCCCCGTCCCGCTCATCGGTTTTGCCGAAGCCGGCTCCGGCGGCTATTTCGACGACGGCGGATTTCCCGCCGGCGAAGGCTGGGACGGAATCGCCTTCCCATCGTTGAGCGACGAACATGCGTATGCGCTCGAAATCTCCGGCCAGTCGATGGAGCCCGCGTATCGCGACGGCGACATCATCGTGGTGTCCCCGTCAGCGCCGATCCGCCGCGGCGACCGCGTCGTGGTGCGAACCCGGACCGGCGAGGTGATGGCGAAGGAGCTCAAGCGCCGCACGACGAAATCGATTGAGTTGAAATCGCTCAACGCCCAGCATTCCGACCGCATGCTGGCAGCGTCCGACGTGCTCTCGATCGCACGGATTTTGTGGGCGAGTCAGTAAGGATCGGCGCGCGCCGCGTCGTCAAGTCATGATTACGTTCGCCTTGTCAACTTTTTTCATCACTGCAAAGTGTACCCTACCGGTTTCTTTCCCCCTCATCAGAACCCACAACTGAAATTCAGGATCGATCATCTGCAGATGATGATGATTAAGAAGCGTCACGACTTTTTCGAGATGACTTCTGATCTTGTCGAAGTCTGGCTGGCTTTCTGGACCGTCATTACTAATATTCTTCATGCTTCCGCGGTGCAATTCACCCCCGCACTCGGCATATAAGGTAAGGAGATCTTCCTTAGTTAAATAACCGGATGTAATCGGAGTAACCTTGATCGGAACACCTTTGTCATCGATGACTTGTTTAGTAGGACGCGGATAAAAATCAGGATGTAAGCGCCCGAGATCCTTTATTATTTGATCGGCGTTATAAGCTTTGAATAATTTTCCTTTGCGGGTAGCTTCGATGTCTCCGTGCGCGGCAAGACAAGCTAAAGCGATTAACTCGCATACCATCCTGAGCTGGAGATAGCAAAACTCTGACGCCGCAAACGGAGGTAAATTAAATTTTCCAGCAAACACGTTCTCGATAATGGAATGACGCGCCTTAATTTCCTCCATTAGATCACAGTAGAGAAGACGCAACTGGTCCTGGTTCATGCCGTGCGCTGATCCAGTCGACGCGCCATGCGCGCCAATCAAATTTGTAAGCCGCCCGTCGATCAAGTCGATCGTATTCTGCACGCCGTAAACGGCAACAAAGGAACCAAATCGTGGCCCTTTCTCCTGGCCGAGCAACACCTGATAGAGCATATCGAACCAGGCGAGCGTGACGCCAGGCTTGCCGTCCTTGGCTTTCTTTTTCTCATCCAAAAATGGCTCGCGGCGGCCAACCTCGTAGACGACTTCCTGGATTTTTTCCGCAGGCGCCGCCGCGGCGAGCTGAGACAGCGCGTCGCGCAGATCGGTGAGCGCCGCGCGCTCGACCGCAATCGGCTCGCGGAATTTCTTCGCCGGCAGTACGAAGTCGTGAAAGTAGTGGATCGCATAATTGACGAGGGCGTCGAGATGCGGATGCGTCTCTTTGGTTACGCCCGGCCGGTAGCGGCCGATAAAGCCCCACAGCGTATCGGCATTCTCAGCATTCGATGCGGTGACAAGCGACAGCAGCATCGCAAACGTCACCGGGTTGTCCGCCTCCGGCGGGGCGCCGCCGTGAATGTGCCACACCGGATTGGTCAGGCGGTCACGCGCGCCCTGGCGTTCATAACCGCCGAGCAATTGCTGATACTCATCGACTTGGCGCGGAATGACGTCGAAATACAGCCGCTTGGCGGCCTTCGGCTCGCGATACATGAACAGCGACAGGCTCTCGGGGCTGGCGTAACGCAGCCATTCGTCGATGGTCAGGCCGTTGCCCTTCGACTTTGAAATCTTCTGGCCGTTCTCGTCGAGAAACAGCTCATAGTTAAATCCTTCCGGCGGATCGCCGCCCAGCGTGCGGCAAATCTTTCCGGACAGCTTGACGGAGTCGATCAGATCCTTGCCGGCCATTTCGTAATCGACACCAAGCGCGAGCCAGCGCATCGCCCAATCCGGCTTCCATTGCAGCTTGCAGCGTCCGCCGGTGACCCGGGTCACGACGCGCTCGCCGCTGTCGGGATCGTCATAGGTGATGGTGCCGGCCTTGGCGTCGTGGGCGACGATCGGCACTTGCAGTACGTCGCCGGTCCGCTCGGAGATCGGCAGGAACGGCGAATAGGTCTGGGCCCGCTCCTCGCGCAGCGACGGCAGCATGATCGCCATCACTTGGCCGAAGCGCTCCAGAACCTTAAGCAGCGCCGCGTCGAACCGGCCCGAAGTGTAGCAGGCCGTCGCTGACATGAATTCGTAGTCGAAGCCGAACTGATCGAGAAATACGCGCAGCCGCGCATTGTTGTGTTCGCCGAAGCTGTCGTGCGTGCCGAACGGATCCGGTACCTTGGTGAGGGGCTTGTTGAGATACCGCCCCACCAGCTCCTTGTTCGGAATGTTGTCGGGGACTTTTCGCAATCCATCCATGTCGTCCGAGAAGGCAATCAACCGCGTCTTGACCGCGTCATCGGTGAGGACGCGAAAGGCGTGCCGCACCATCGTGGTACGCGCGACCTCACCGAACGTGCCGATATGCGGCAGCCCGGACGGCCCATAGCCGGTTTCAAAGATCACCTCGTCCTTCGGCGTCCTTTTCAGCCGCGCGACGATCTTGCGCGCCTCCTCGAACGGCCAGGCGTGGGAGGCTTCGGCGAGTTCGCGCAGGTTTGCGGAAAGGTCGTTTGGGGCAGATGGCATCGCAACCGGCTTCAAAAAGGACTTATCGGGAAATAACGCAGCCACAGATCGGTGAAGCTGCCCTTTTCCCAAATCTGGAATAGCGCCCAGTTGAGCGCCTGGCGGAGCACGTTATTGCCGGGTTTCACGGCGATGCCAACACCATCGCCGAAAAAACGGCTGTCGAGAAACGGCCCGCCGCGAAACGCGCAGCAACCGGCAGAATCCGTACCGTTAAGCCAGAACGATAGCGCAATACCGTCGCCGAACAGGAGATCGACCTGCTTGTCCTTCAGCGCCGCGCGCGCGGCGTCGGCGGTCGGATAGGAATGGATCTCTGCCTGGGTGAACATCTGCTTCAGATAAGCCTCGTGCGCCGTACCGGCCACCGCGGCGATCTTCTTGCCAGCGACCAATTCAGGCAGCACATCCCCGATCGGGCTGTCGCTACGCGCCACGAACCGCGCCGGCGTACGGTAATAGGGGTCGCTGAAATCGGCTCGCTTGCGCGTCTCCGGCGTTGCGGCGATCGAAGCTACGACGGCATCGCCGTTGTTAGCGTCGAGCGAGTCGAGCAGGGTCGCAAAAGGCCGTGACTGGATGGTGCATGCGGCCTTGATCTCCGCGCAGATCAACCGCGCCAGATCGACGTTGAAGCCGGCCGGGTTGCCGGCCGGCCCGGCGTAGTCGAACGGCGGATAATCGATATCGGTCAAAAACCGCACCGCCTGGAGGTGGCTCAAATCGGGCCGTTCGGGACGCCGGCGCGGATCCCAAAAGCCGGGCACCACCACGGTCCGCGGCGGCACGATAACCGCGCGGGGTTGGGGCGCAGGCTGGGCAACCAAGGGGCCCATTGACAGCGCGCTTACCGCGCAGGCGACCGCTCCTGCACGCCAGGCGCGCCAGCCCCTAGAGTTGAAAAATGTTGTCTTTCGCCAATTCATCGGTACGATCCGCCAACCTGGGGATTGCCAAATCATTGAGCCCGCTTAGCGGCGGCGCGGCAAAAAGTCGAGGCGAGGCGGTACGTTTCGTTGCGTCGAGGAGTAACCGTGGCATTTGGTGACGTATTTGGCGCGGACGCGAGGCGCGCCGGTATAAGACAGTGGCCAGGCGACGGTGGGCCACGGACGCGGCCCCGCCGCGGCTACGATAGTCGCCCTTACACGCCGCAGGCCGGCACTTGCCGGGAGCTTGATTGCGTGCGCGGCATTCTCCCACGGCAGGTGATCGCCGCCGCGGAACAGCGGGCGCGCGCAATCGGAATGGGCGCGGATCGCGTGCTGATCTGCGCCGATGCCATCACCGAGGACGCCTATCTTCACGCGCTGGCTGCGTCGCTGGGTACCTCCTACGACCGGCTGGATACATTAAGACGATCTGATGTTCCGCTCAGTGATGCTGAATTAATCCGGGCCGCGGCCGCCGGATTAATGCCAATACGCGAAGCGGGGCGGATCGTCTGGATCATCGCACCAAGCTGCTGGGCGGCGCACCGCCTCACCGACCCACGCGGGCCGGTACAACGACGGATCAATTCGTTTCGACTGACCTCGTCCGATCGGCTGCAGCGTTTCATCGCGCAGCACGCACGAGCTGCGCTCGGCCGGCGTGCCGCCTACGATCTGCGCCACGCACTGCCGCAGTTTTCCAATGCGGCACGGCTGCATGTTGGGGCGGGCGTCGCCATCGCGACGATTGCAATACTGGTTTTGACCACCCTCGCACTTTATCCCGCCGCCGCGATCGGCATCTTTTCGGTCATGCTGTGCGCGATTTTCCTGGCAGCGGCCGCACTGCGCTTGTCGAGCGTGCTGTACAAACAATCGGTGCCGGAACGCCCGCTACGCGGCACCGACCGCGAGCTTCCGATCTACACAATCATCTGCTCGCTCTATCGTGAGGAAAAAGTCGTCGACAAATTGGTGGCCGCCATCGGCGCGCTTGATTATCCGATTGAGAAGCTGGACGTGAAGCTCGTTTTGGAGGCCGATGACCCTGCAACCCGGCGCGCACTGGATCGACTCGATCTCGGGCCGCCTTTCGAGATCATAATCGCGCCATCCGTGGGGCCGCGCACTAAACCGAAGGCGCTCAACGTGGCGCTGACGCTCGCACGCGGCCCCTACACGGCCGTGTTCGATGCCGAAGACACACCGGAACGCGATCAGCTCCGGTGCGCCGTCGCGGCATTTCGGGCCGCCGACGAAAGACTCGCCTGTCTGCAGGCCTCCCTGAGCATCGACAATAGCGACGATAGTTGGCTGGTGCGAATGTTCACCGCCAATTATGCCGGCCAATTCGATGTGTTGTTGCCCGGCCTTGCCGCGCTGCAACTGCCGTTCCCGCTGGGCGGCTCATCAAACCATTTCCGCACCGCTGCGCTCCGGCAGGCAGGCGGGTGGGATCCTTACAACGTCACCGAAGATGCCGATCTGGGGATCCGTCTGCATCGGCTTGGCTACCGCGCCGCGGTTCTGCCGTCGACGACGTACGAAGAAGCACCCGCGCAATTCGTCTCGTGGCTCAAGCAACGGACGCGCTGGTATAAGGGTTGGATGCAGACTTGGCTGGTGCACATGCGCCGGCCGGTGCGGCTTCTGCGCGAACTCTCGCCGGCGGGCGCCGTGGCTTTCCAGTTGTTCCTAGCCTGCAATGTTTTCGCAGCGCTGATCCATCCACTCTTCATGGCGGCGCTTTGCTACTATCTCATCGCGCGCCCGCCGCTCGTAGCCATCGCCGCGATGGGGCACGAAGCCCCCGTATTTTTCGTGACCTTGCTGGCCGGTTATGCCTCAACGGTCGCGCTGGATCTCGTTGGCTTGCAACGCCGTGGACTTCTGGCACACGGGTGGATCCTGCTGTTCACGCCGGTATACTGGTTTCTGCTTTCACTCGCGGCATGGCGCGCACTCTTTCAGCTGTTGTTTGCCCCGCAGCTCTGGGAGAAGACCGAACATGGATTGGCGAAGAGCTCGCGGCTCGCCAAGGAGGTCGCCAAGGCCAAGACTCGTGAAAAGACTCGTGAAAAGACTGGCGAAACACCGCGAAGCGTTCGACCAGCCGCCGGACCGGCTGCAATCATGTTGCGGCCGCCTCGGCATCTCTGAAGCCGCAGGCGCATCATTATCGGTGAGCAAGCGGGAACAGCCCGGGATCGGAAGCCCTATGAAGGTTCCGTCCCGAGCCGCCCGGCCAGGGTGTCGCCCCCGCTGGCGGGTCATAGACTACGCGACTTCTGAGTTTTTGCTTTGATGCAAATCAAGGGCGGCAGGCGACCGCGTCTTAAAGATATTGCCGTAATTCCGCGGCTTGGGCGTCGACCGCGCGTTGCATGCTGAAAGGCGCGACAAAATGTCCGTTCTTGTCCATGAGGTAGACAATCGCGGTGTGGTCCATCGAGTAATCGCCGCCCTTAACCGGCACCTTTTGGGCGTAGACGCGATAGTCCTTGAGCGCCTGCTCGATCGCCTTCGGGTCTCCGGTTAGGCCGCGCAAATGCGGATCGAAGCTCGCCAGATAGGCCTTCATCACCGCTTGGGTGTCGCGATCAGGGTCAACGGTGATGAACAGCGCCCCTGCCCGGCCGGCATCCGGTCCGAGTTTGCGGAAAAGCTGCGACATTTCGAACAGAGTGGTCGGACAAATATCCGGGCAGTGCGTGTAGCCGAAAAAGACGAGGTAGGGCTTTCCCTTCATGTCCTGATCGGAAAACGGCTTGCCATTCTGGTCAACCAGACGAAACGGGCCGCCAACGCCTGAGACACCCGCGCCCGGAGAGGGTGAAAGGCCGGTGACGAGGAAAATGGCGCCGAGAAACAGCACCAGGCCGCTCAGAAACGCGCCCAGCAACAGAGCAATACGGGAGGCCTTTGGGTTCACGGGCATACTTCCGTCAGCCGAAACACGCCATAAAGCCGCCGCGGATCGTCTCAAAAAATACTGTCGCTCCGTAATGCGCCCAAAGCGCCACCGTGCCGCCGAGAATGACGACAGCTATGGCGGCAGCAACCAGTAGCGGCCTTGGCAGCGGGCGCGACACGACCGTCTCGGACATGACGTGTAGATAGGCCGGAACCACGCCGCCGACAACTCGCACGAGCCCCCGCCGACTGAACACCCCGGCGGAGCCGCCGCCTGGACTAACGGCAAGATTGATAGAGCGACGTCAACGCACGTCCGCGCATCTGGATCATATGCGGCGTCAACCCGCCATGGCGTTCAATCCAGTGCCGGACTTCTGCTGGATACATCCGCATCACCAGACGGCTGCCGGCCCGCGTGGGCACCAGCTCCCGCGAGGCGTCGTCATAGTAAGACGCGGCGTGAAAGCCGAGCACCGCGCGACGGGTGACGCAAACGCGGTTCCTGGGAATGATCCCCGTCAGCAAGGTACACGCCGAAAGGCATGGCCCGTCGATGACGACGCGTTGTCCCGAATCGCGGATTTCCTCGTACTTGTGCAGGTAGGCGGCGACCTCGCCGCCGGGATCGCCAGAGATGCGCACTTTGGCGAAAACCAGTGAAGGCGTAAGCACGCCAAAGATCACCGATGCCAGCGCACCGGCGGCAAATGTCCTCCAGATCATGGATGAAACCCTCTCCCTCAATCACACGCGACGGTGGTGACGCATTGTGGCAAGAGTTCGGGGGATTCCGGTTCCGCTGCATTAAATCGCTGCGCGCCGCGTTGCCAATGGAACTTTGTCTGCACTAGCATCCGCATCGACGTGCGACATCAGCCGCACCGCACGAACTTTCATGCGTTAAGCTTTACGGGGGAGTTGTGTCCGACATCGAAAGCAAAAATATCCGCTGTGCCGGAGGCATGCCGGCTTTTCTCGCGCTTCCCGTCAGGACTGACAAACAAAAAGTTCCGGCAATCGTGTTGATGCACGAGCGCTACGGACTCGTGAAGCACACCTGCGATTTAGCTGAGCGCTTTGCGCGTGATGGCTTTGTCTGTCTGGCGCCAGATTTTTTCTACAGGCACCCGGACCAAGACGCGCTGCACCGTGGCGACGTCGGCTGCGCGCTCAAGGACAGCGAGGCGATAGAGTATCTCGATAGCGCGGTTGCGGAACTGGCCGCACTGGCTCAGGTCGACGCCGGAAGAATCGCCGTCAAAGGTGTCTGCCAGACCGGCCGGCATCCGCTGGTGTTCGCCGCCGAACGCAAAACCATTGCGGCGGCGCTGGTGTGGTACGGCGCAGCGAATGCCCGCGAATGGGAGCCGAGCGATTGTTACATCAAGCCGCTCGACGACATGCTTGCAGGCATCGAATGCCCCATCCTCGGCATTTTTGGTGAGGCCGACCACCTCATCTCGCTCGATGATGTGCGCCGATTTCGCAACAGTCTCGACCGCCACGACAAAAGCTACACCATCAAGGTTTATGCTGGCGCCCCGCACGGTTGGCTCAACGACACCATGCCGGGCCGCTACCGCCGTGATGCCGCTGAGGCTGCTTGGGCGCTGCAGCTGGCATTTCTGCGCCGGATCTTCGATCCCAACATCGACCCGACACGGCGCGTTCAGATCTACCAATGCGAGCATGCCGCAGATTATGATTTCTCAAAGAATGTGCGGATGGAGTAACAAACTCGTGGAGCGGATTTGACCCTAGCCGCCGCGCACCAATCCCTGGAGAATTCGGTGAGTGAATACGATCGTTGGCAGACACGCTACGCCACGCCCGAATATGCCTTCGGCAAGAGCCCGAATTACTTTCTGGAGTCCTGCAAGCGATTGCTGCCGCGCAGCGGCCGCGCGTTGGCCGTTGCCGACGGCGAAGGCCGCAATGGCGTTTGGCTGGCTGAACAAGGGCTCGATGTTGTTTCGATCGATTTTTCACCGGCTGCCCAGCGAAAAGCTAAGGCTTTGGCGGCGGAACGCGATGTCAAAGTCGCCTTTGAATTGGTCGATGTGCATAACTGGAATTACCCAAGCGCCGCGTTCGATGTTGTGGCCGAAATCTTCACACAGTTCAGCAATCCGGCCGACAGAGCACGCAAGTGGACTGGAATGCTGAAAGCCCTCAAACCCGGCGGCCTGCTGATCATTCAAGGTTACACGCCAAAACAATTGGAATACGGCACCGGCGGTCCCAAGGAAATTGAAAATCTCTATACCCGCGCAATGCTCGAACAGGAGTTCGGCGGCCTTCGCGAACTATCCCTCGTCGAGGAGGAGCGCGATATCCACGAGGGAACATCGCACGGCGGCATATCTGCCGTTATCAATCTAACGGCGAGGAAGCCCTGAGCGGCACCAGGCTCAAAAGCGAACAGCCATGCCCCGAACAGGCCATGCCCCGAACAGGCCATGCCCAATGGCCCGCCTTGGCATTGACGCCCTGCGATAAGGCCGCTTCGCGGCGCCCCGAACAACGGTTATAAAGGCCAAAGACCGAACGGGAGCCCCCATGGCGCGCGACTTCGAGGACCATTGCTGGAAAGACATGATCGACACCGAGACGCTTGAGATTTATCAGGCCTATCGGCGCAAAACCTACGTGGGCGACAATCCGGCGGTGCTTGCCATCGACCTTTACAACAAGGCCTATCAGGGCGGCGGCCGGCCGGTGCGCGAGGTCGACCGCGAGTTTTCCGGCTCCTGCGGCGAGAACGCTTGGAAGGCGTTGCCGCCAACACAAAAGCTGCTCGCGGCGGCGCGGCGCGCCAGCGTCCCGG
>Ga0208849_1001875_pt1 | contig 12954 bp, 9 predicted proteins | sample NGESurdeep072012_10_FD_184470 | JGI IMG/M metagenome (GOLD analysis project Ga0208849, IMG submission 184470) | Arctic peat soil microbial communities from Barrow, Alaska - NGEE Surface sample 53-3 deep-072012 (SPAdes) | ecosystem: Environmental > Terrestrial > Soil > Wetlands > Peat ...
GTCGAGGAATTTATCGCCGGACGCCAGCACAAGAAGCAAGCCAAAGACGGCAAACGCGCGCATCTGTCGGAAACCTACGCCGTCCACGTCAATTCTTGGCTGCGGGAATTTGCCGGCACATTCCCCGGCACGGCGGTTTGCGATTTGAGCAAGGAACACTTGAACGCCTACGCCACGACCTTCAAAGCCTTCACGCCCAAAACCCGAAACCACCGCCGCGTCACGGTGAAAATGTTCCTGAAATGGTGTGTCCGGCAGGATTATCTGGCGGTGAATCATCGCCTGTTGGAAGCGGACAGTCTCGCGGTGGAAATCGCGGACGCGGCGGACGCGGACTTTTTCCGCCCGGCGGAATTGCAAACGCTCTTGGACAACGCCGCCGCCGATTTACGCCCGGTGATCCAGCCGGCTTAACGGGTCGCCCTTGGCCTCCAGCCATTGCACGCGCAGTTCCACATCAAAGCAGCCAAAGGTCCGGGCGGCCGGGTGGGTTTTCATGCCCGAATCCTAATTGATATTCGCCGCGCCATCAATCTTGCTCCCAACGGTTTTGAACTTTTCATCCACACGAGTTTCCGGAGGCGCCCTGAAATAATATCGCAATTTAATTTTTGTCAAACAATTTGGCTTTAATCAGCAGATTACGCCGATTTTTGCAGAAAAATAAATCTGCGTGAATCCGCGCAATCTGCGGATAAACTTAATTTTCCGTTTCCATTTTGTCACATCACATTAACCTCGCCGTCGTTGTGCTTGGCGCGTAATCTACACTTGTAAATTATCCGCTTGACATTATCTACAATTGTAGAGATAGTCGCGTCATGTCCAAGCCGACCGTTGAACTTACCGAGGCCGAATGGTCCGTCATCAAGGCCGTTTGGGAAACCGAACCCTGCACCGCGCCCGCCATCCGAGAAAAACTTTTTGAGCCGACGGGCTGGCATTACTCCACCGTCCGCACGCTGATGGACCGCATGGTCGCCAAGGGCGTGCTCAAGGCGAAGAAGGAGGGCAAGTTGACCATTTACCAGTCCGTCGTCACCCGCGCGCAGGCGCAGCGCGGCGAACTGGTCTATGCGCTCAAGCACGCCTTCAACGGCGCGCTCACGCCGATGGTGCAATGCCTGCTCGACACCAAGGACGTTTCGCACGCGGAACTGGACGAACTGAAAAAAATCATCGCCGCCCACGAGTCGGGAAACACGGCGAACCGCGCCGGGAAATCCGGCCGGAAAGGCCGCGCATGATTCTGCAATGGCTCACCTCCCCGGAGTGGGCAAACGTCGTCAAGGCGCTGCTGCATACGCTTTGGCAGGGTGCGGTCATCGCCGTGCTGCTTGGCTTCGCGCTGCGGCGGCTGGAGAATCCGGTCGCGCGCTATCGCTTTTCGCTCGCCGCTCTCGGCGGCGTGATGCTGGCGGGACTGGTCACCTGGGCCGTGCTGAACCGTCCGCTGTTGCCGCAACCCGTTTCCACTGCGCCGGTGGTGCAAACCGAACCGGCCAACGCACCGCTGGCGCATAACGATCTGCCGCCGCTCGTCGTAAATTTTTCACCACCGGCATCCAAACCGGCGGTGACAATGCCGTGGTCGGCATGGCTGGCAATGTTCTGGCTGGCCGGAGCGGCGGCAATGTTTTTTCGCGCGGGATTTCAAGTGGCCGGAGCGGAACGGCTCCGTCGCTCATCGCGTCCACTGGCGGATGCGCGCATTGCCGGGCTGCTCGACGATGCGCGGCGGGCCGTCGGACTCGCACGGCGCGTCCGCATCGCGGTGACGGACCGGCTCACGTCTCCGGCGGTCGTGGGCGTGCTGGTGCCGGTGCTGATTCTGCCGCTGTCGCTGACCACGACTTTGACGCCGGAACAGATTCGTTTTGTGCTGCTGCACGAACTCGCGCACATCCGGCGCGGCGATTATTTCGCCGGGCTGTTTCAATTGTTCGCGGAGGCGCTGCTGTTTTTCAATCCGGCGGTCTGGTGGATCAGCCGGCAGATGCGGATCGAACGCGAAGCCTGCTGCGACGCGCTGGCGATTGAATTGAGCGGCACGCCGGCGGATTACGCGCGGACGCTGGTGCGCGTGGCGGAAAACGTTTTGAGCAACGGGCCGGCGGCAGCACCGGCGTTTGGCGACAAGCGCGAACCATCTTCGCTCGCCGACCGTGTGCAGCGGATGCTCGTGCCGGGCTATCGTCCCAAACTGCGGCTGACGTGGCGCGCGATGCTGTTGGCGCTGTTCGTGGGCGGCGGGCTGCTGTTTCTTTCGGCGCTCAGCACACGCGTCACCGTCGCGGCCATTCTCTCGCCGCAGGAACGCATCGAACGTCTCGAACAGAAAATGACCGAGTATGGCGCGGAACCGCCGGTGCTGAATGATAACGGCAACACCACACAGGCTCCCAAGGTGAAAATTTCCGGGCGCGTCCGCATGGCCGACGGTTCGCAAATGCCGAAATGGGTTAGTCTCCATGCCGTTTCGACCATTTCACATTCATCCTCAGTTTGGGGATTTTCGTTCAGAAACGGGCTGTTCACGAACTCAGTCTCCGCCGGAACCATTTACCTTGGCGTGGAGATGACCAATTGCGCGCCCACGTTCATCGGGCCGCTCGACGGGTTCGCCACCAACCGGTTTGAAAATCTCGATCTTGTCTGCGAACGCGGCTTTGACGTGTTGTTGCAACCGGTGGACGCGGAAACCGGCAAACTGGTCATGGACGCGAAAGCTTCCACAATTTTTTGGATGAACAACAACGGTTTTCTATCTCACTTCTGGCAGTCCAGCGCGGATGGTTCCATCACGTTGACGGACTGTGCCGATTTGCCGATGGACGCCACGGTGAACGCGCCGGGTTACGAAATCGCCCAGCAGCGATTTGACCGCGTCCGTCCCGGAGAGCCATTACGGATGCAATTGCGCCGGGGCGAAATCACCACCGGCACCGTCGTGGACCAGGCCACTGGGCAGGGCTTGGCGGGCGCGACCTTGCGGTTGATTTACCAAACTGGCCGGTCAGAGGAGCGTCATCAATGGACGGATGAAATGTGGTTGCTCGGTCAGACGGATGCTGGCGGACAATTCACTTTGAACCAGCTTGCCGCCGGCACGAAATACTGGATCGGCGTGAGCGCGCCCGGCCATGAATCGGTGGTTGTCAGTTCGCTGACGCCCGGCACGAAAGACGCCGTCATCAAACTGGGACCTGAACTCGTCGTGCGCGGACACGTCGTCGGCAATCTGGATTCGTTGCAAAAATATGATCGCGTTCCCTCGTTGTATCGGTCGTTCAACGAAACCTATGGCAACAGTTCTTACGGTGATGGTGGCTGGGTGCCGTTGCACGTGGATGCTTCCGGCGTCGCCCGTTTTGAATTCACCAACCGCGTCGCCGCAAAAGTGACGCTCACCGCCGGCGCGCGCACCTTTGTGCGCAACGTGGACGCGCCGGTGGACGACTGGGTGGTTGACTTGAGCCAGCCTGCTCCCACGAACGCGACGGTCCAGACACGCGAAGTGGTTTTGCGTTTCCAATCTCCCTCCGGCGTCGCGCCGAAGGGAACGGTTTATGTCACGGTTCCCCATCAAATGGACGCCGCACGACCGGAGTATCAGCGCAAGGAGGTAAAAATTGAGAACGGCGAAGTCCATGCGCAGACGTTTGCTGGCGCATTTTTTGATTACGCACCCGCGCACACCGTCGGCTTTTGGTTCAAGCAAAACACCGTGCCGAAAATTGATGGCGGCACCAATTCGCTGGTGATTGACGTGCCGGTGGTTCCGGCCGGCGCGATTTTCGCCAGCGCCAAAAATGCCGACGGCTCGCCGGCGGGCGGCCTGTTTTTCAGCGTGGAAGAATTGAAACGCTCGCCACAGCGCCAGGACAACAGCCCGGTGACGGACGGCTCGGACAATGTTTCGGACAACGCGCCGCGCAAATGGGCTTCGGGGCCGCTGCCGCTCGGCGGCACTTATCAAGTCATCGCGTGGCGCGGCAATTCCTTTTGCGCCAGCCAGCCGGTCCAGCTCACCGACGCGCAGCCGGACGCGGAAGTGGAACTGCAATTTCCGCCCGGCCAGAGTTTCACCGGCGAAGTGCGCGACGCCGACGACCAGCCGGTTCGCAACTGTGAATCGGGCGTGGAATTCGTTGCCGGCAACAACCACAGCTTCGGATTGAAATCCGTGTTCACCGATGGGCAGGGCCGGTTCCGCGTGGACGACGCGACGCCGGGAATCGGCAAATACACCGTGGACGTTTCCAGTCCGGGCTGCCGTTCGGAAATATTCGACGTGGATTTTTCCCGGCTGCCGATGGTGTTGCAGCTTGAGCGTGGATGGACGCTGGCCGGGCGGGTGGTCGAGGCCGGCACGGGTTATGTGATTCCCGACGCGGAAATCCGCGCGTGGACGGACGGCGTGAAACTGCCGCCGCAGACCACGCGGACGGATGCCGACGGACGCTTCGAGTTCACCACGCTGGGCGACGGGCCGTATCACCTTTATGTGAGCGGCGCGGATTTTGGAACGAGCGGCAACACCGGATACAAAACCGGCCAGACCAATCTGCTGCTCAAGGTAAAGCCATATCCGGGCGGCCAGCTTGCGCCCAAAGCGCCGACCTTTGGCGATTCTTTTCAACCAGCGGGAGCCGGAGCTGGGGTGAAAATTCCGGCGACGACCATCACGGGCATCCTGACCAATCCTGATTTTCAAGCCACGCTCAAGGTGCTTCAAAAACAAGCCGGCGCACAAATGATGAACGGGCCGGAGGTGGTGATACTAACGGGCGAACACGTAAATGCAATGGACAAAAGTGTCGTGTCAGCCATGCAGAAAAAACTGGCCTTGAACGAATCCGTCGTCACGAAAACCAACTCCGCACCGGACGCCGACCGGCTGGTTCAGGAAGGCAAGCTGGATTACGAAATGGGCAAGTTGGACGAGGCCGAAAAGCTGTTCAAGTCCGCTCTAGCGTCGGATTCTGAAAACACTGCCGTAAAATACTACTTGGGATTGGTGCAAGCGGCGCGTGAGTCCTCCAAGACCAATGAAATCCCGTTCCCGGCAAGGATTCCGGTTGCTTCAGAATCTACCACAACCTTCAAAGTTGATCATCCAATCAACTTGAATGATCTAAAAAAATCCATGCTGGATGCGGGCGTGGCAGTTCCGCCAACGCTTTTCTTCGACAAGGACAATGGATTGTTGCTGGTGCGCGGCTCAAATGAGCAACTGGCGTTGGTTCACCGGCTGGTGCTGAAACTGAATGGGGCTTCGACAAATGAGATTGAAACAGCCAGCAAAAGATTCGAGTCATCCGTCCAAGCATCTTCAACGACTGACGAAACGGCGACCAATCTGTTCACGCGAATATTCAAGGTGGATCCCAATATGTTCACTTCCAACATACGAAGCGTTTTAGGTCTGCAAACCAACGACATTGCGGCGATGTTGCAAAGTCTGCTCAATACATTGGGCGTGAACTTGGACTCATCCAAAGGCGAGGCGATTTTCTACAGTTACAGGAAAGGAATGCTGCTGGTCAAAGCCACGGAGTCGGATTTGGACGCGATTACGACTGCTTTGCAAGTGCTGAACTCCGTGCCGCCCCAAATTCACATCAAGGCGCGGTTTGTGGAAGTGCCGAACGGAACCTATAAAAAACTGGTCGTGCCAAATCTGTTGACCAATTCGCTCGTCAGCAATCCGAAATTGGAAACCAACGTCTGGCAGGGATTGTTGTCGGCTGAAAAACTCAAAACGGTGTTGCAGGCGTTGGCGGCAAAACCGGGAATTATGAGTCTGGGCGAGCCGGAAGGAACCACCATGAGCGGACGGCAAATGCTGATGCGGGCAACAACAATGATTGAAGTAGCCACGAACTTAGCGATTGGGACCAATGCGGGATCATTTGTTCCGCAGACCAAAAAAGTGGAGACCGGGCCGGAGTTGGATGTGGTTCCTTATGTCTTGTCCGACGGCTACACGATCAACCTTGCGCTCATCCCATCGGACACGGAATTTCTCGGATATATTTTGCCCCAAGTCACCGGCAACTTGAATGTGGTTCAGTTTGCAACGGTATCTCCGAAGTTGACAGTCCGGGGCGTGGTAACTGCGGCGAACGTCTGGGACGGCCAGACCGTAGTGATTGGCGGACTGGCTTCATCGCCGGTTTTGGTCGCCAAGAACAAGGTGCCTGTTTGGGGCGATCTGCCGTTGTTCGGTAGATTTTTTCAAAGCGAGAGCAAGACCACCGGTGAGAAAGAACTGCTGGTTTTTATCACCGCCACCATCGTTGACCCGGCAGGTAACCGGGTTCATTCCGACGACGAATTAGACGTCGTTCTCACGCAGCCAACACAACCGGAGCAAATTGCTCACCCGGCCGGCGGCCGCAATCAATTCAACGACAAATTACGAGCCGACACTGACGGAACCCCTCCGCAACCTCCACCGTCCGACACGAAATAAATCCGGCTGACAACTGGCTGGTTCCAAACGCCGGCCAAAGGTTTTGTTTCAAGTTCGTAACACGATTTTAACCCGTCCGCCTTTGTGTTTGGCGCAAACGAAGTTATGTTGCCAGCATGGTGCCGCGCATTTTGATCGTGGATGACGAGGGCGATTTCATCGAACTGGTGATGTTTCGTCTGGCGGCCCTGCATTGCGAATTTCTCATCGCCAACGACGGCGTCCACGCCTTGAGCCAGGCGCGGCAGATGAAGCCCAGCCTCATCTTGCTGGACATTTTGCTGCCCGACCTCGACGGCCTGTCCATCTGCGAAATTCTGCGCCGCCAGCCGTCCACGAAAAACATTCCGATCATTTTCATGAGCGCGCTCACGAGCGATGTCACCAGGCGCACGGTGGCGATGCAGGCGGACGATTTTTTCACGAAGCCGCTGGATTTGCCGCGCCTCGTGCATCGCATCGCGGATTTGCTTCATTGTGAGCCTGCGAAGAAATAATTTTTCGCAGAAATTGTCGCGCGAAGGACGCGAAGGCGACGAAGTAAAAAATTGAAGTTTTTGTCCTTCGTTTTTCTTCGCGTCCTTCGCGCGACAATTCTTCTTGCGCTTCGCTTGACACGCCCGCGTTTCATCTTCATTTTCTTGTCGTTAAAGGAATCATTTAAGGAATGACATGAGCACACATAATTTATTCAACTCGCTTCAGACATTTGACCTCGGCAACGGGAAACAGGGAAACTTTTATTCGCTGCCCGCGCTGGAAAAAGCCGGCGTCGGCGCAATTTCAAAATTGCCCGTTTCAATTCGGCTGGTTCTCGAATCCGTTTTGCGCAATTGCGACGGCAAAAAAGTTTCCGAGGCGAACATCAAGGAACTCGCGAATTGGAAGCCAAACGAAACGCGCACGGCGGAAATTCCGTTCGTCGTCGCGCGCATCGTATTGCAGGATTTTACCGGCGTGCCGCTGCTCGTGGATCTGGCGGCGATGCGCAGCGCGGTCGCGAAGCTCGGCAAGAACCCGAAAATCATCGAGCCGCTCGTGCCGGTGGATTTGGTCGTTGACCATTCGGTGCAGGTGGATTTTTCCGGCGGCGCGGATTCGATGGCGAAGAATTTGGATTTGGAATTCACGCGCAACCGCGAGCGTTACCAATTTTTGAAATGGGGAATGCAGGCGTTCGACACGTTCAAGGTCGTGCCGCCGGGAATCGGAATTGTTCACCAGGTAAATCTGGAATATCTCGCCAAAGGCGTTCTCGAAGCGAACGACATTTATTATCCCGACACGCTCGTCGGCACGGATTCGCATACGACGATGATCAACGGCATCGGCATCGTCGGCTGGGGCGTCGGCGGCATCGAGGCCGAAGCGGGAATGCTCGGCCAGCCGGTTTATTTTCTCACGCCCGATGTCGTCGGTGTGCATCTCACCGGCGCGTTGCGCGAAGGTGTCACGGCGACCGACCTCGCGCTCACGGTCACGCAAATGTTGCGCAAGGCGAAGGTCGTCGGAAAGTTCGTGGAATTTTTCGGCCCCGGTGCGACGGCATTGCCGGTCGTTGATCGGGCGACGATCGCGAACATGGCGCCCGAATACGGCGCGACAATGGGATTTTTCCCGATTGACGCCGAGTGCGTGAATTATCTGCGCGCGACCGGCCGCAGCGACGAAGCGGTCAAGACCTACGAAAATTATTACAAGGCGCAGGGACTTTGGGGCATCCCGAAAAAAGGCGACATCCAATATTCGCAGGAACTGGAACTGGATTTGAATTCCGTCGTGCCGAGCGTCGCCGGGCCGAAACGTCCGCAGGACAAAATCGAATTGCCGAACATGAAACGCGATTTCATTTCGGCATTTTCAAAACCCGTCACCGAAAGCGGCTTCGGCATGAAAGTCGAAGAATTGTCGCGCACGGTTCATGTATCTGCTGGCGGCGAAATCCATCCGGGCGGCGGCAGCCAGCAGACCGTTCCCCACAGCAAACTGCCGCCGAGCGAACGAGAAATGGCCATCGAACATCCGACGCCCGATTCAATTCACGGGAAGGCGCCGCAACTCAAAGGCGATGTTCGCAACGGCTCGGTGCTGATCGCCGCCATCACGAGTTGCACGAACACGAGCAATCCGAGCGTGATGCTCGCCGCCGGTTTGCTCGCGAAAAAAGCCGTCGAACGCGGACTCACCGTCAACAGCACGGTGAAATCTTCGCTCGCGCCCGGCAGTCGCGTCGTCACGGATTATCTGAACAAGACCGGCCTCGCGCCGTATCTCGACAAGCTCGGTTTCCAAACCGTCGGTTACGGTTGCACGACGTGCATCGGCAATTCCGGCCCGCTGCATCCGGCGATTGAAGACGCGATTGTGAAAAATAATCTGGTCGCCGCGAGCGTTCTTTCCGGCAATCGAAATTTCGAAGCGCGCGTTCACCAGAACATCAAGGCGAATTTTCTCATGTCGCCACCGCTCGTCGTCGCGTTCGCGCTCGCGGGGCGCGTGGACATTGACATGAATCACGATCCGATCGGTAAAGACAAAAGCGGCGCGGACGTTTTCCTGAAAGATTTGTGGCCGACGTTGCGCGAAGTCCGCGACCTGATGCAGGCCGCGTTGCAGCCGGAAGTTTTCCGCAAACTTTACAAGGATTTCGCCGGACAAAATCCGAAGTGGAACGAAATTCCGTCCAGCACCGGCAACGTTTACGAGTGGGATCGCAAATCCACTTACATCCAGGAACCGCCATTCTTCACGAGCTTTTCGTTGCAGCCCGGCAGCATCGCGGAGATTAAAAACGCCCGCGCGCTCGCGATTTTCGGCGACAGCGTAACGACCGATCACATTTCACCCGCCGGTTCGATCAAGAAAACGTCGCCCGCCGGAAAATATCTCATCGAGAACGGCGTGACGGCGGAGGATTTCAACAGCTACGGCTCGCGTCGCGGCAACGACCGCGTGATGACGCGCGGCACGTTCGCGAACGTGCGCATCAAAAATCTGATGGTGCCCGGCGTCGAGGGCGGCGAAACTATTTTTTATCCGCCAACTCATAGCACTTGGCATGCAACTGGACATGGTGATGCCAAAAAAGTTGAAGTGCCAATTTATGGCAACCCAACTAGAATGAGTATTTATGACGCTTCAATCGCTTATCAAAAACTCGGCACACCGCTCGTGATTCTTGCCGGACAGGAATACGGCACCGGCTCGTCGCGCGATTGGGCCGCGAAAGGCACGAACCTGCTCGGGGTGAAAGCCGTCGTCGCGCAAAGCTTCGAGCGCATCCATCGCAGCAACCTCGTCGGCATGGGCGTGCTGCCGTTGCAATTCAAGGAAGGCACGACCGCGCAGACGCTCAAGCTCGACGGCACGGAGACTTACGACATCGTCGGCCTCGACGCGAACATCAAGCCGCAGCAAGACCTCACTCTGAAAATCACGCGCAAGGACAGGAAGATTGAAAATGTTTCCGTCCGCTGCCGCATAGATACGCCGATTGAAATTGATTACTACCAGCACGGCGGCATTTTGCCTTTTGTGTTGCGGCAGTTGGTCGCGAAGGCGTAAGCTTGCGGTGCTGATTACAGAATCGGCATACAAACGTGAGACCTGTAAATCAAATTGAAATTGTCGGTTTCAAATCCATTCGAGAAGCGAAGTTGGATTTGAAGCCTTTAAATGTTTTCATCGGACCGAATGGCGCGGGAAAGTCTAACTTTATTGGCGTCTTCAGACTTCTACACCGAATCATTGAACAGAAATTGGGTGTTTATGTTGGTGAGCAAGGCGGAGCAAACTCACTGCTTCACTTCGGGCGTAAACATACCCAAAAAATATCTTTGAAGATTGATTTTGCCGATGGAAGCAATTCTTACGGATGCGTGTTGGCCCCAAATTCTGAAGACGGTCTTTTCTTTCAGGACGAGTGGTGCAGTTTTTCTGGAACTTTCAATCGTTCCGGATACAAGGCAAAAGACTATCGAGTTCAGTTGGCAAGTGGTGAACGCGAAACAAAGCTCCTGCAAGAAGCCGAAAGCCACAAGGGAGGAATCGCTTCTTACGTCCGGGATGACTTTCGCAGTTGGCGGCTTTACCATTTTCACGACACAAGTTCTACCGCTGGTGTGAAGCAGACCGGCGATCTTTCGGATAATCGTCATCTTCGCGATGGTGCTTCCAACCTTGCCGCCTTCCTTTATCAACTCCAACAGAACCAGAAACCAAGCTTTGACAACATAGTTGGTGCAGTTCGAATGGTTGCTCCGTTCTTTGAGAATTTTGTGCTTGCACCGTCTAAGTTGAATCCTGAAAAGATTCGGTTGGAATGGAAAGAGCAAGGAAGCGATGAATATTTCAATGCCTCTGCTTTGTCGGATGGCACTCTGCGTTTTATCTGTCTTGCAACGCTATTGTTGCAACCTTCACTTCCCTCGGCTGTTTTGATAGACGAGCCGGAGTTGGGGCTTCATCCAGCAGCCATCACGCTTCTGGCAGAGCTGCTCCGTTCAACTTCGAAGCGTTCGCAGGTAATTGTTTCAACCCAATCCGTCACGCTGGTCAACCAACTCTCGCCAGACGAAGTTGTCGTCGTTGAACACAATGAGGACACCACTTCATTCCGACGATTGGCCGAAGAACAGTTGAAAGACTGGATTGGTGACTATGGCCTCGGTGAACTTTGGGAAAAAAACCTTGTCGGAGGCCGACCGTAAAATGATCAAGGTGCTCATTCTTGTCGAAGGTCAGACAGAAGAAGCTTTTGTAAAAAGTCTTCTGGCCTCGCACCTGCGTGGATTGGGCGTGATCGCAATTCCAGTTATTGTTGCCACAAAACGGTTGCTGACCGGGGACAAAAAGCGTGGTGGCTATGTGCCTTATCCACGATTGCGAGCGGAGGTGTTGCGTTTGCTCAATGATTCCAGTGCTCCCTGCGTGACAACCATGCTGGACTATTATGGTCTAGCGCCCGAATTCCCTGGGCGAGAAACTCCTGTCGGCAAGACATCATTGGAGAAAGTTTCATCAGTCGAGCAAGCTTGGATAACAGATATCAATAGTGCTCGATTCATTCCCTATCTAGCTCTGCACGAATTTGAGGCCATGTTGTTCACCGAGCCCACCGTCATTGCCAGCAGTTTTGGTCAGTCTGGCCTTCAGTCAGCACTTCAAAACATCCGAGCATCATTTCCGTCTCCAGAAGATATCAATGACCATGAGGAAACCGCTCCCTCGAAGCGTTTGGGTAAACTTTTTCCCGGCTACAACAAACCATTTTACGGCGAGTTGATTGCTGAAAGAATCGGAATCGAACGGATTCGTGCTGAGTGTGTTCATTTTGCAGCTTGGTTGGAAAAACTTGAATCGTTTGGGTCGGCTCCCATTATCGCATAGTGCCTTGTAAATGGGTCAGCTCTTGGCTTTGAAACTAATCCGTTCGCGTGGTTCGCGGTTCACCTCACAAAAGCCGCTTGCCATGTAGCCCTGAAAGGGCTACATTCAGCGCATGGGCAAAACCGCCAACATCCGCGCCCGCGTCGAGCCGGGCTTGAAAACCGAAGTCGAAAATATTCTTTCGGATTTGGGACTCACCGTTTCCGAGACGGTGCATCTGCTTTACCGGCAGATCAAGCTGCAACGCGGTCTGCCCTTTGACGTGCGGATTCCGAACGCGCTGACGGCGCGCACGCTCAACGCCAGCAAGGCGGGAAAAAGTGTAAAACGGTTTGGCAGCAAAAAGGAACTCTACGCCGATCTGGGCTTGTGAGGACGTTCAGCCGCACCAGCCAGTTCAAAAAAGATGTCAAACGCGCGGACAAGCGCGGACAAGCGCGGCAAGGACATGGCGCAGCTCAAGGCCGTGCTGGAACTGCTGATTGACGGCGAGCCTTTGCCGCCGGAATACAAAGACCATCCCCTGCGCGGAAATTTTGCCGGCAGCCGCGACTGCCACATTGAGCCGGATTGGGTTTTGATTTACACGCTGGCGGAAAACGGTTCATACGTCCGTTTTGAACGCACCGGCACGCACAGTGATTTGTTTCGCTGAAGGAATTTTAATTCGCGCAATTCGCGTCACAGTTTTTTGCATTGCGGTCAATTACCAGCCGTTTCCAAAATTTTTCCAAGAATCTGCCGGATGTCCTCGTTGTGCCGTCGCCGCCCAATCGCGTATGCTGCGGGCTGTGATTCATAATGTTCACGAGATCGCGGCGGAAGTGATTCGCAAAGCCATCAGCCGTTGCCCGCCGGGCAAGGCGGCGCTGGCCGTCAATGGCAGCGCCGCCAGATCATTGGTCAGGCGCACCAGCGGCACTTCTTCAATCAAAAACGTCCGCCCGCCCGCATGAATCCACCGTTTATAGACGCTCGTCATCCCCGCCTTCAACCGGCCCAGCAGATTCGTCTGGCCGCCGCCATCGCCCACGGCAAACGCCTTGCCCTGCGTCATCGTCATCCGGCCAAACTGCAACGTGCTGTCC
>Ga0208849_1001876_pt1 | contig 12948 bp, 11 predicted proteins | sample NGESurdeep072012_10_FD_184470 | JGI IMG/M metagenome (GOLD analysis project Ga0208849, IMG submission 184470) | Arctic peat soil microbial communities from Barrow, Alaska - NGEE Surface sample 53-3 deep-072012 (SPAdes) | ecosystem: Environmental > Terrestrial > Soil > Wetlands > Peat ...
CCCCGGTTGGCGATCCATAGGATCGAGCGCTCCGGACTGTCCTCCGAAGCATGGCCTGGTGCAGAGCCTTGGGGACCAGCTGTCTCCCTGGCAAGAGCCGCGGTGGGACGCCGAGAGGCGAGCGCTCCCGCAAGGGGCGCCCCGTGCCCGCAAGGCGCGGGTTGTGACGACGCGTCTCTCGGCGTTCCGCTTCCCCTTTGTTTGCGGCCTGGGTCGGGCACAGGGAAACCCAGGAAACAGCGCAAGCGGGGAAGCCGTTAGCAACATGGTGGGCTGCGAAAACTCGCGCGCGAACAAAAAGCGTAGCGCGAGAACGGGAAGCTGTGTCGTCCGCCCCTGCGATAGCGGGGGAAGGTGATGACAGGGAACGCGACACAGAATGGCCGTGAAAGCGGCCGAAATGCTGCTGCGATTGACGTGCAAACCGTGGCGGCCTGCTTTAGGGTTGCGGCCGGAACGCGCGTGCAGATTCATGAAGGATGGAGCGCGATGATTTCAGGTCCATCGTCATTGCGAGCCAACGGACCCGCGCGTCGTCGCGCGGTCCGATGCCAGGCTCCGCGAAACAACCCAGGGCGGCTTGCGACGGCCGAGAAGCTGTCCTGGATTGCTTCGTCGCTATCGCTCCTCGCAATGACGGCGGTTCCGGCGAATCGACCTGACCTGATCCCGTTCTAGTCACAGCACGCTTGGAGACGCCGTGCAGACGACGCTGCTCGGACTGGCAATCGCACTGATCCTGGCGCTCGTCACTGCGATCGTGGCGCCGCTGGTGGTCGACTGGAATCGTTATCGCGATCCGATCGAGGCCGAGGCCAGCCGGCTCACCGGCATGACCGTGCGCATCAATGGCTCGATCGACGGGCGCCTGGTGCCGACGCCGATGATCACGCTGCACGATGTCGTCGCCGGGGCGCCGCGCACGGCCGGCGCGCCGGCCGCGCAGCCGCTGTTGCGCGCCGGCGAGATCAAGCTGGAACTCGCGCTCAGTGCGCTGCTGCGCGGCAAGATCGAGGCGACCGACGCGCATGTGATCGAACCGGAGGTGCATGTCGGGCTCGATCGTTCCGGCGCGCTTACATTGTCGGCGCTGGCGCCGTCGTCCCAGCCGGAAAACCTGTCGATCGGGCGGTTCAGCATCGAGAACGGGCGCGTCGTCCTGGCGGATGCCGCGTCGGGTGCGCGGCTGGTGCTGCAAAAGTTCTGGTTCGACGGCGAGGTGGCGTCGTTCGCCGGGCCGTTCAGCGGCCGCGGCGCGGCCGTCGTCGGCGATCGACTCTATGGCTATCGCATCTCCGGCAGCCCGACGCGCGGCGGCACGCAGATTAGGCTCGGTGTCGATCCGTCCGACATACCGCTGACGACGCAGTTCGACGGCACGCTGAAATTCGCCCAGGGCGTGCCGAGTTTCGACGGCGCGCTCGCGGCGTCGCGGCCGGTCGGTGCGACGCTCGCCAATGGCGAGCGCGTGCTCAGTGTGCCGTGGCGCGCAACCGGCGCGATCGCGATCACGCCGTCGGCCGCCAAGCTGCAGAAGGTGACGTTTCGCTACGGCCCGGAAGAGCGCGGGCTGAACTTTACCGGCAGCGCCGATGTGACGCTCGGTCGCGCGCCGCGTCTTGTCGGCAAGCTCAGCGCCATGGGGCTCGATGTCGATCGCGCGCTGGCGGCGCCCGATGTGACCGATCGGCCGCCGCTCGTCGTCATCAGAAGTTTCCTGCCGGCCTTTCTGTCCGAGGCGAAATTGCCGATGCGGGCCAAGATCGCCTTGAGCGTGGATTCGCTGACGCTCGGCGGCACGACGCTCGACTCGCTGTCCGGCGATCTGGATTTCGATCAGGGCGGCTGGACGCTCGATCATTTTCAGTTGCACGCGCCGGGCCTGACCCAGGTGAATGTGAGCGGCAGGCTGACCGGGGCAGGGCAGGGTTTTGCGTTCAAGGGCCCGGCGAAACTTGCCTCGGCCGATTTCGAGACGCTGCTGGCGTGGCTCGCCGGCGCGAGCGGCAGCCGCGCCGCGAAGGAGATGAAGACCTTCACCGCCCAGGGCGACGTCACGCTCGCCAGCGACCGCATCGCGGTCGAGCAACTGAAGGCCGCGCTCGGCGAGGAGACCGTCGCGGGACGGCTCGCCTATCAGTGGTCGCGCAGCGATCGCCCGGCGCGGGTCGATGCCGAACTGCGCGCCGCGTCGCTCGATCTCGACGCGCTGTCGGGTTTCGCCAGCGCGGCTCTGGGCGGCGGCCGGTTCGGCTTGCCGCAGGAGGCGACGCTGGCGCTCGACATCGGCAGCGCGACGCTTGGCGGCATTCGCGCGCAAGCGATCAACGCCACGGTCAAGCTCGACGCCGGAAGATTGCAGATCGACCGGCTTGCCGTCGGCGATCTGGCCGGCGCCAAGCTCGCGCTCAGCGGACAGATTGATGCGTTGTCGTCGCGGCCGCAGGGGCAGCTCACGCTCGATCTTGACGCCGCCGGGCTCGACGGCCTGAGCGGCATTGCCGCGAGGTTCGCACCCCAAGCGGCAGCCGCGTTGCGCCATGCAGCCGATCGGCTGGCGCCGGCCAAAGTTCATGCCGTGCTCGACGTTGAAAGCGCGGCTGCGGCGGGCAGCAGCGCGGACCTTCATCTCAGCGGCAGCCTGGCGGCCATGCGCATCGCGCTCGACGGCAAGGCGACGGGACGCGCGGCCGATCCGCGCGCAGCCGCCGTGCAGATCGACAGCCGGATCGACGCCGATGACGGCGCCGCGCTGGTGGCGCTGCTCGGCCTCGATCGTGTGATTGGGGTCGACGAATTGCCGGGAAGGCTGACGCTTGCGGCCAAGGGTCCGCTCGGCGGCGATCTTCATGTCGACGGCAAGGTCGAGGCCAGCGGTCTGGATTCCGCGCTCACCGGTACGCTGCGCCTGTCCGGTCATCCGGCATCGTGGGGCAATTTCCAGGTCCGGGCGACGGCGGCCGATTTGCGGCCGCTGCATCGCTTTCTCACCGGACAGCCCGGCGCCGCGGCGCCGGTCACCGCGCGCGCCGCATTGGCGGTCGGCGGCGGCAAGCTCGCCATCACCGACATTGTGGCGCATGCAGGTCAGAGTTCGCTTGGCGGCCACGTCGCGTTCGACCTGACCAAAAATCCGGTCGGGATCGATGGCGACATCAAGGCCGATGCGGTTGACGCTCCGGCCGTCGCCGCGCTGCTGCTCGGGCTGCCGGCGACTGGATCGGACGCGGCGTGGTCGAATGCGGGGCTCGGCGGCGGCGTGTTTGCTCCGTTGTCGGGCGCGGTGACATTCAAGGTTGCGCGTGCCGCTCTCACGCCATCGCTGGCGGCGCAGGATTTGGCGGGCGTCGTGCATTTCACCCCATCGGCGATGGCGCTCGACGATATTGAGGCGCGCCTCGCCGGCGGCCGGCTCGATGGATCGCTGGCGTTCCAGCGCAACGCCGACGGTGTTACGCTTCACACCAGGCTCGGCCTGACCGATGTCGCGGCCGGCGCCATCGCGAGTGCGGGTCTGCAAGTCAGCGGCGGCGACCTGATAATGGCGCTGACCAGCGACGGCGCGGGCGCAACGCCGGCGGCGCTCGTCGGCTCATTGCACGGCAGCGGTACCGTGACGCTCAAGGCGGCGCAGTTTTCCGGTCTCGATCCGGCGGCGTTCGAGGCGGCGCGGCAAGCCGCCGGTCAAAACGGTCCGATCGACTTGAGCAAAGTGCAGGCGGCCGTGAAGGCCGTGCTGGCGCGCGGCCATTTGATTGTGCCGCAGGGCGAAGGGGCGCTCTCGATCGCTTCCGGTGTGATCACTCTCAAACGCATGACGCTGCAGGCGCAAAGCGGCGCCGAGCTTGCACTCGCCGATGCCATCGATCTCAACAGCGCCACGTCCAGCGCGCAGCTGACGTTGTCGCAACCACCGCCCGCGGCGGCGCTGATCGACATGCCGCCCGAGCTTTCGATCAGCGTCACGGGACCGCTGGCGGCGCCGCTGCGCACGCTCGATCTCTCGGTGCTCAACAGTTGGCTCAGTCTGAGCGCCGCCGAACTGCAGACGCGGCGGATCGATATGATCGAGGCCAACCGGCAGCAGGGACCGGACGCGCTCGCGCCGCCCGCGATTGCACCGGATGTGCACACGCTCTCGCCCGGGACCGTGCTGGAATCGGAACTGCCGCCGAAGCTGCGCGCCGCACCGGTTCCGGGCGCGCGCGGACTTGAGCGCCTGCGATTTCCGCCGGCGCCGCCGCCCGCGACGCCCACCGCGCCGGCGCCGAGCGCGCCAGGTTCGGGAGCCGCCGGCAGCGATGCCATGCGCGCCCTGCTGGCGCCGTTCGTGGCGCAGCCGAAGCCTTCGCCCAGGCCACGCGCCCGCAAGCCGGCCGCCGCGGTCGGCGCCGCGGAGACGCCGCCGCAGTCGGCGCCACCGTCATCGGGGGCGCCGCGTGCCGATTAAATCCGAACCGAAGCGGCTATTCGTGACGCAGGACCGAGGGCGTCGCCGAGGGCGCCAGCACCATCACGGCGTGCGCCTGCGTCGAGCCGCCGCGTTCAGCCGTGCCGCGTTCGGTGCCGCCGCGGCCTTCTCGCTGCGCTTGAAAGTGATCGAGCACGAACAACCGAATGGCGGACGACAGGTTGCCGCGCCGCCGCGTCGAATCGATTGTCGCCACCAGATCCGACAATGTGGTGTCGCGCGCCGCCGCGATATCCTTCAGTCCTTTCCAGAACGCATCCTCGAGACTGACGCTCGTTTTGTGCCCGGCGATCACGATCGAGCGTTTCACGACCGGAGAATTCATGGCGCGTCTTTCCTTTCGATCCGATGTTGCTCGATGGCCTTTTGGGCCTGTTCGCGTTGCGCCCGCGCCAATGCTTTCGCGGACTTTGGCTGGCCGTGAACGAGGCGGTTTTGCGCCGCGTCCTGCTCGGCCTGACGCCGTTTGGCCTGTTTGCGTGCGCTGCGCAGATTGACGACGGGACCCATGCTGACGCTCGCTGCTCAGTTCACGCCGCTACGCAACCGGGTACAGATGATGCAGAGAATGTGACCGTACCGCTTGTCCCGGCAATACACGCTTATTTGAACGAATCGCACGTATGCGCCCTGCTTTGCCAAACTAATTCCAGCGCCTTGAGGCACAAATCCGTAATACTACGTATAGATTCCGCGTTCAGTCTGAAGAGATGCAGGCTATTGCGGCCGATTGCGTCAGCCGAAACCTTACGTCAAGCGATCAATTACTCCAAGAATAGGCCGAAATATGCTCCGAGCGGTAACATGATACGACCTGCCGCCGCCGTGTTTCGACATATATACACCTTTCGGAACTGCATGCGCGATCGATCGGTGACGATCCGGCCGGCTGACGCTGCGGCAGACACCCGTCGGTATTTGTACACAGTAATGGTCAAGTGGCGGCTATGCGGCGCCCGCCTTGGGGTTCGTTTCTTTGGATGCGGCGAGGTGCCGGGTGCAATTGATCAGGCCCGCCCGGTGCGGCGCGTCTTCGTGCAATATGGTGACCCCGGTGTTGTCGAAACGCTCCGGAACGATGGCGCCGGCCGACACCTGTGAGTGCCGCTCGACGAGGGCGCGGCAGACCAGTCCATGGGTGATCACCACCAGCGTGCCGTCCGCGCCGCGGCGCCGGCTCACGATAAAGGCGAAGGCTTCGGCGACGCGCGCGTGGAATGCCGGCCAGTCTTCACCGTTGGGCGGCGCAAAATCCGGGCCGAACGGATCTTCGGCCAAGGCCGCATAGGCTGTGCCGCGCAAGTCGCCGAAGTTGCGTTCCTGCAGCAGCGCGCTTTCTTCGATGGCGATTCCGGAGCGCGCGGCGAGAGGGGCCGCAGTCATGCGTGCGCGCGCCAAGTCGCTGCAGAGGATGCGAACGAAGCCGCGAGCGGCCAAGCGTTGCGCCAGCTGTTCCGCCTGGCGCCGGCCGCGTTCGTTAAGCGGCACATCGGGGCGCTGCAGAACGCGCGCGGCGTTGCCGTCTGTCTCGCCGTGGCGGACGATCACGATCGTCATGCCACGGTGTTAGCAGCGTTTTTTGCCGCGAGCGAGTTCGAAACAGCGTCCGACGGGGTTTTTGTCCCCGCTTTCCTGTGCTCCGGAAGGGTTGCGGCGCGCACCCGCCACTAAGAATCCGGCCGCGTCATGCGGCGCGGCTGAACCAGGCGGTCGAAATCCCGGGCCGACACATAGCCAAGCTTGACGGCTTCCTCGCGAAGCGTGGTGCCGTTTTTGTGCGCGGTCTTGGCGATCTCCGCCGCCTTGTCATAGCCGATGCGCGGCGCGAGCGCCGTGACCAGCATCAGCGAGTTCTCCATCAGTTCCCGGATGCGCGGTTCGTTGGCGCGAATGCCGGCGACGCAATGATCGGTAAACGAGGTCGTCGCGTCAGCAAGTATCCGGATCGATTGCAGCGAAGCGTTCGCAATCACCGGCTTGAACACATTGAGTTCGAAATGGCCCTGGCTCGCCGCGGTGGTGATCGTGGTCTGATTGCCGAACACCTGGCAGCACACCATGGTCAGCGCTTCGGACTGGGTCGGGTTGACCTTGCCGGGCATGATCGAGGAGCCGGGCTCGTTCTCCGGCAGAATCAGTTCGCCCAAGCCGGAGCGGGGCCCCGAGCCCAGGAAGCGGATGTCGTTGGCGATCTTGAAAAGGTCGGCGGCCAGCGCGTCGAGCGCGCCGTGGGCGAACACGAGCGCGGCGTGCGAGGCCAGCGCTTCGAATTTGTTGGGCGCGCTGACGAACGGCAGGCCGGTCAGCGCCGCGACTTTCTTGGCGAACAGTTTGGCGAATTGCCGCTTGGAATTGAGCCCGGTGCCGACCGCGGTGCCGCCCTGCGCCAGCGGATAAAGCTCCTTGAGGCCGAGTTTTACGCGCGCGATACCCGAGGTCACCTGCGCGGCGTAACCGGAAAATTCTTGGCCGAGGGTCAGCGGCGTCGCGTCCTGAGTGTGGGTGCGGCCGATTTTGACGATCGACGCGAAATCCTTGGTCTTCGTCCGCAACGCGCCCTGCAGGTGCGTCAAAGCCGGAATGAGCCGGTGCACGATTTCCTGCGCCGCCGCGATGTGCATGGCTGTCGGGAAGGAGTCGTTCGACGACTGGCTCATGTTGACGTGATCATTGGGGTGGATCGGCGCCTTGGCGCCGCGCTGGCCGCCAACCATCTCGTTGGCGCGGTTGGCGATCACCTCGTTGACGTTCATGTTGGTCTGGGTGCCGGAGCCGGTCTGCCAGACCGAGAGCGGAAACTCGCCGTCGAGCTTGCCGTCGATGATCTCCTGCGCCGCCCGCACGATGGCTTTGGCGCGTCTGGCGTCGAGCGAGCCCAGCTCCAGATTGGTTTCCGCGGCGGCACGCTTGACCAGCGCCAGCGCGGCAATCAGCGGGTGCGGTATGCGCTCCTCACCGATGCGGAAATTCTGCCGCGAGCGCTCGGTCTGCGCGCCCCAGTAATGGTCTGCCGGCACTTCGATCGGGCCGAACGAATCGGTTTCAGTGCGGGTCTTCATGATCTGAAATCGTCTTTGCTCCGCTCGTCCCCACGCGAGTGGGAATCCAGGTGCCGGATTCTCGCTTTCGCGGGAATGAGTGGGAAGTAAGCAACACCCGATGCAGTCCTATTTCTTCCTGAACCTATCGAGGCTGACCACTTCGGCGCCAGCGCTGGGCGGCGCTTCCGGCTTGGCTTCTGGAGCCGGAACAGCGTCGGCCTTGGCCGGCTCGCCGGCTGCCTTTTGGGCGAGGACCGGCGACCCCGCCGTTTCGGTGCCGGCGTTACTCTCGGTAGTCGCCTCGGCATCGGTCGGTGCGAATTGCAAGCCGAATTGCACCGCCGGGTCGAAAAACGCAGTCACCGCCTCGAAAGGTATGGTCAGCTTTTCGGCAACGCCGCCGAAGGACAGGCCGACTTCGAACGCGTCCTCGCGCACCGCCAGATCCCAGAATTGGTGCTGCAGAACGATGGTCATGTTTTGCGGATATTGCGCACGCATCCGATCGGAAAGACGTACGCCGGGCGCCGCGGTCGCAAACGAAATCTTGAAATGATGCTCGCCGGGCAAGCCGTTCTTGGCGGCATCGGCCAAAACACCGCGCACCACGCCGAGCAAGGCGGCTTGGGCCAGGAGGTCGTAACGAATGTGATCTTCAGCCATGTGATCTTCAGCCATGTGATCTTCAGCCATGGCGGACGACGGAGGACGAACGACAATCCACGCCAGAATAGAGAGTCAACTCAATCCTGTCGTCTGTCATGCGTCATCTGTCCTCTGGAAAGTGGAGGCTTCTGTTGCCAGGTGCCTCCGAACCCCGCCTGACGGAGCTTAACCCGTCAGGACTTTAAGTCGGTCTTTCGAGCTGCTTACGCAGCCAGAGCAACCGGAGCATAGTTGTCGTTTGCAACTATGAATTGGCCCGATAACGCCGGAACCATCCCGGGCAAAAGCCCGCCCTTTACGCCCTCGTCGATCCTATTTCGACCCCGTATCGGAGGACATTGTCCTCCGGGAATTGGTGGAGTCGCCGGGTACCGCCCCCGGGTCCGAAAGGTTTATTACGACGGCCGTTTATCGCCATAGCCGGCTTGCGCCGACGCTCGAAATATAAGCGCAAATGGTTGGTAAAAAAAGGGCGGGTTTGCCGCGGTTTTGGACAGCGAACGTTTCTTCGCTTCCCGCGTTTACGGCCGTGAGCCATGCCCAGACGCACAAAACCCGCATTCGCCGCGCCATTGAGCGCTTGGGGCCGTATGCCTCATTGTGCCTTTTGGCCGTGCCGGCCGCCATTGTCGAGCCGCTCAAGCTCGTGGCTGTGGTGGTCGCCGGCAGCGGCCATTGGATGGCCGGTACGGTCACGATCCTATGCGCTTATGCGCTTAGCCTGCTGCTGATTGAGCGACTTTTCCTGGTCGTCAAGCCTAAGCTCCTGACCCTGCGCTGGTTCGCAGCGCTCTGGAATTGGTTCGTCACAGCGCGAGGGGCGGTGCTTGGCTGGCTCGGTTTTAATCGCTTGCGCCAGCGGTTGGCCAAGCAGCCGGCCGCTTTCAAATCGCAGGTCGCGCCGCGCTGAAGGACCCGCATTCCGGGATATCGCTGCGTCGCCCGCCGCGCTACCAGTGCGCGCATGAAGCTTATCTCAGGCGGACAATCCGGCGTCGACCGCGCCGTTCTCGATGGCGCCGTCGTGGGCGGTATCGCCTATGGCGGCTGGTGTCCGAAGGGCGGCTGGGCCGAGGATTTTCCGGAGCCGCCGGGGCTGCTGGCGAAATATCCCGATCTGCAGGAGACGCCGCTCGCCGATCCGGCGCAGCGCACCGAATGGAACGTGCGTGACGCGGATGCATGTCTAATCGTCGTCGACGCCCGTGGGCTCGATGTCTCCGCGGGGACCGCGCTGGCGCAGGACCTGGCGCACCGCAACCGCAGGCCGCTTTACGTGGCGAAGCTCGGGGACGTGGACGTCAAGCACGCCCGCCTTTGGCTGCGTGTGCAGCAGGCGCGCCATGGCAACGACCTGAAGCTTGCGATCGGCGGGCCGCGTGAGAGCGAAGCGCCCGGGATCTACGAGCGCGCGGCGGCGTTTATTCGAGCGCTTATGGAGGAGTGACTTCGTTTCCCGCGCACGACATGGTCCATCTGCGCAACGTCGTATAGCCGCCGCAACCGAGCGGCGATAAACCAAGACCATGAGCGCATCTTTGATTCCCGGTTCAGCGGAACCGCCGGCCTCGCCGCTCTCGGCCGCACCGCAACAGCCGCAGCCGACGCTCACCGAACTGTTCACGGCTTTCGCCAAGATTTCACTGTCCGGGTTCGGCGGTGTGCTGGCGTGGTCGCGCCGCATGATGGTCGAAGAGCGCAAGTGGCTCACGGCCGAGCAGTTCAACGAGACCTACGCGCTGTGCTCGTTTCTGCCCGGCGGCAACGTCCTCAACTTCTCTGTCGTTTTCGGTGCGCGCTTTGGCGGCGTACGGGGCGCCCTGGTGGCGGTCGCCGGATTGATGGGGCCGCCGCTCCTGTTGGTACTCGTCATCGCCAGCATCTATGCGCGCTATGGCGACCTGCCGCCGCTGCGTCGTGCTCTCACCGGCGTTGCGGCGGCGGCGGCCGGCCTCATGATCGCAACGGTGGCCAAGATGGCGCAGCCGTTATTTCGCAATCGCGCCGTGATCGGACCGCTTATCGCGCTCGCCACGTTCGTGACCATCGGCATCGTCCAATGGCCGTTGCCGTTGGCGCTGGCCGTCATTGTGCCGGTAAGCATCGCCGCCGCGATGGTGCGGCTATGAATTCCGGGAGCGGCCAGGGCAGTCTGCTCACGCTCGCCGGCTTCTTCGGCGTGCTGTCGCTGTTCGCAATCGGTGGCGGCAATTCCGCCGTACCGGAGATGCACCGTTTCGCCGTCGAGGTTCAGCATTGGCTGAGCGACCGGCAATTTGCCGACAGCTTCGCGCTGGCGCAGCTGACGCCGGGACCGAACCTCATCATCGTGACATTGATCGGCTATCATGTGGCCGGCATTCTCGGGGCGCTGGTCGCGACGCTGGCGATGTGCGGACCGCCCGCCGTGTTCGCTTTCTTCGTCGGCGGGGCGTCCGAACGGTTCAGAGGCAAGACTTGGCATACCGTGCTCAGCCGCGCGCTGGTGCCGGTGACGATCGGCCTGATCGCCGCGAGCGCGGCTGTGATCGTTGCGACGACGGGTTACAATTGGATGTCGCTCGTCATCACGGTCGGGACGGCACTGACGGCCTACTTTGTCCGCGTGCATCCTTTATGGATGTTCGTTGCCGCGGCCGTGATCGGGATGAGCGGACTACTTTGACTTTGGGATGAACGGTCTGCTTTGAATTCAAGGCAATCACGGTGTGGTGGTTCCGAAGCCGCGCCGTGCCATCATTGTGGCGGGGCTCTGTGTACGGAAGCGGCCCGCCCAGTAGCCGGGTTGGCTTGGCCTCACCAATCAACTCGGAAACCACGGAATGGTGTTACCAGGCGGCGGTCCTGGCCGGTGGAGCTGTGGCGGAGCTGTTTGTGGCACCACGCTCATCAGTGGCGGCGCTATTTGGAGCACGACTCTTATCGGATTTGGTATCAAGGTTGGTGGCGGTCTTTTCGAGAAAAAAGAATGCTCTTCCGGCGGTTGATTGACGCTGAGCTGAACTGTCTGCGGCAGAAAGCCGTTCTCCGTAAATGTCACCGCTTGGCTTTCGACAGGCAATGCAAGAGAGCAGGGTGTTTGACACGTCTGACCTTGCACGGTGTGCACCTCGGCGCCGGCTGGTTCCGACTGGAATTGCAGGGTCTGTGGTGACGGTGGCGACGGTGCTTGCTGCGACCGATCGAACATCAGTGCGGAGCATCCAGCGAGCGCGTAGCTTATCGTAACTGCGGCAGCAGTGGGGACGAATCCAATGCGCACCATGACCGCCTCCGTCCTCAAAAGGCCGGCTCGGCTGGCGCCAGCGCGACACCGCGCATTGGCCACGCAGCCGCATTTGTTCTGGTCCAAGTATGGTAAACGGTCGGTTAATGCCCGAGCATTAGCAGAACGACCCGTCTTGGTCCTACCACTGCCGCGGCCTAATTGGCGCCGGTGGTCAAACTGGCCCTGACCGCTTTGACCTGATCGGCCGCGACGGCGGTTGCGGCATTGCCCCAGGCATTACGAACGTAAGTCAGCACTGTCGCAACTTGGGCATCGTCGAGCCGCCAGCCGAAGCTCGCCATCGCCGGCGCGGTCGGCGCGCCCGCAGTGCCGACGCCCCGTGATCCTTCGAGCACGACGCGAATAAGCGTTGTCGGATCATCCGCCTGCACGGCAGGATTTCCGGCGAGTCGCGCGAACAGGCCCGCACTTCCGGTCCCCGCATCCGTGTGGCATCCGGCGCAATTGTCCTTGTAGATCGCCTGTCCGGCCGCCATCCGCCGGTCCGACGCCGCAACTGGTTGCGGTGCATTTTGCGGCCCGGCTGTCAGACTCTTGAGATAGACCGCGATCGCCCGCACGTCGCCGTCCGTCATGTGCGAGGAGGAATGCACGATCTCCTCGCTCATGTCGCCTGTTGAAATATTGTCGGAATTGGCACCGGTTTTGAGGAAGGCGACGATGTCCTCGACCGCCCAGCGACCAATGCCCTGCCGGCTGTCTGCCGTGATATTTGGCGCAAACCAGCCGGCGAGCTGCTCGCCTTGAAGATAGGCCGAATCCTTGTCGGCGCCCAAGATCGTCTTTGGTGTATGGCATGTACCGCAATGGCCGAGCGCGTCGACGAGATAGCGCCCGCGGTTCCACTCGGTGGATTTCGATGGATCCGGCCGGAGCCTTCCGGGCTTGAAGTTCCGCGCATTCCACACGCGCAGATCGGATCGGATGTCGAATGGAAACGGCAGCTGATTGGGTTGGATTTTGTCAGGTGCGGGTTCGATTGTCTGCAGATAGGCGCGAATGGCAAGCGCGTCTGCGCGCGACATCTTGGTGTAGGCCGGATAGGGCATCGCCGGGTAGAGCAGAACGCCGCCGCGGGCCCGGCCGTCGTGCAGCGCCGCGACGAATTCGTCGTCGGTCCAGTCGCCGATGCCGGCCTCGCGGTCAGGCGTGATGTTCGGGCCGATGAGTTTGCCGAACGGTGTCGCGAGCACTACGCCGCCCGCAAACGGTTTGCCTCCCGGTTTGGTGTGGCAGGCCGCACAATCGGCGGCGATCGCGAGATAACGCCCCCGTTCCACCGTTTCGAACGATTGCAGGTCAACCGCGCCGGCCCCACGAACCGTAAGCAACGCCACGAGCAGCGCGGCCGCCTGAACGGGACCCGCATAGGCGCGTGTCATGTCTGCACCAGCGGGCCGGGAGATTTCAGGTATTTGGTGATGATCGCATCCGCAGCCAAAAAGGCCAGCGCGCCCACGGTACCGGTCGGATTGTAGCCG
>Ga0208849_1001877_pt1 | contig 12937 bp, 16 predicted proteins | sample NGESurdeep072012_10_FD_184470 | JGI IMG/M metagenome (GOLD analysis project Ga0208849, IMG submission 184470) | Arctic peat soil microbial communities from Barrow, Alaska - NGEE Surface sample 53-3 deep-072012 (SPAdes) | ecosystem: Environmental > Terrestrial > Soil > Wetlands > Peat ...
GCATTTTCTTTCTGGCCGGCCAGCGAATCCGGCTGCATGCCTTCGTTGTCTTCGTCATCATCGCCGGCGGCGCCGGGCGGCGCGTTCTCCTTCGGGATGCGCCCTTTGAGCTGGTTCAGCAGGTCGTTCAACCGCTGGTGCTGGCCGGCGAGCGCGCCGGCCAGTTGCTGCATTTTTCGCAAACTGTCCACGAGCCTGGTGATGGCTTGCTCGACGATCTCGGCGTTTCTTGCCGCGTTCGTGTCGGCGGGATTCAGTTCCGCCGCGCTCTTGAAATCGTCCGCCGCGCGCTGCCATGCGGTCAGAGTTTTGCCGTAAATTTCCATCGCCAACTGCACGGCTTTTTCCGCGTCGCGCACATCATGTCGCGCCCCGTGGCCTTCGATATACGCGTAGATCATTTTGTTCAGGTTGTTTTCCGCGAGCGCGGACTCCGCATCGCGAATCGCCTGTCCGCCTGCCGCCAGCGCCTCGTTGCCCTGGGCCGTGACCTTTTGGGCGTCCGGCCCCTTTTGCAACAATTCCACGCCCTCGTCAAACCGCGCGTGGCCGAGATTGTAAAGCGCCGGCGGCTGCACGCGTTCGTCCTGCGCGGCCAGCGCGGACTCGAACATTTGTTCTGCGTCCGTAAATTTCCTGCCGGCGAGCAGCTTCGTTCCCGCATTGTAAAAATCCCGCGCCGTCACGGGCGCGACGACGTTCGTTTCGTCAACCGCCAGTGCGCGGCAGCCGATTGCCAGCGCCAGCAACAGCGCAAATTTTTTCAATGTCGTGAATAATTTCATGACGTGATCGTAAAATGTTTTCGCCGCGTGCCGGTGAGCGATTCGGCGACCAGCAGCGCCAGCAGCGCCGCGATGAACCAGTGATAACGGTCCACGCCGTTTTTCGCAGGCTGACGCGGGCCGCCGGCGCTGTCCAGCGTGTGAATCGCCGAGCGGACTTTCGTCAAACCTTCACCGAGTGCGCCGAGCGGATAATAACTGCCGCCCGTGGCCTCGGCGATTTCGCGCAGCGTTTTTTCATCGAGCCGGCTTTGAACGATCTGACCTTTCGCGTCGCGCACCAGTTCCATCTGTCCGGCCGGATTCCGGTATTGAATGTCCTTGCCGGCGGGCGTGCCGACGCCGATGGTGAACACCACCACGCCGTTGGTCGCGAGTTGTTTTGCGGTTACGATGCCAGTATTTCCGCCCCTCATTTTTTCATGCAAATCTTCTCCGTCCGTAACCAGCACAATAATTTTCCGTTTCGTGTTTTTGTCTAACGCACGATAAGCCTCGTCCAAAGCTCTCCCAATCTCCGTGCCCGGAATGGGAATCGTGTTTTCATCCATGGCCAGCAGGGTTTCTTCAAAAGCTCCGTAGTCAAACGTCAACGGGCATTGGATGAACGCGCTTCCGGCGAACGCAACCAGGCCGACGCGACCGTGGCTCTGCCGGCGCACAAAATCAAGGATGGAAAATTTCGCCCGCTCCAGCCGGCTCGGCGAAACGTCCGTGGCCAGCATGCTGCGCGAACAGTCCAGCACGAACACCATGTCCTCGCCCACCCAGGCCTTGGAAGCCCCGGTGCCGCCCCATTGCGGCCGCGCCAGCGCAAGGCCGGCAAACGCGAACGCCGCCAGCAGCAGCGTGTTCTTGAAACTCCGCCCCGCGGGACTGTGCGACGCCGTGAGTTCCTTGACGAAATGCGGCGACGCCATCCGCGCCAGTTGATCGCGCCGCGCGCGCGCGGCGTGCCGGTGCAGCAGCGCCAGCAAAACCGGCGCGACCGCCGCCAGCCACAGCCAGCGCGGTTCGGCAAAATGAAAGTCGGCAAAGGACATTTACGATGGATGATTGACGATTGACGATTGGGAACGCCCGTCTCCAACCCGGCACGTTTCGATTGGCCTGCCCAACGAGCCGGGCCGGAGACCGGCGCTCCACGTTGTTGAAATCGTAAATCGTAAATCGTAAATCATAAATTCCTCAAGGCACGCGGCGAAATCTCGTGTTCGCCAAAATTAGTTCCACCGCCAGTAGTCCGAGCGCGGCGAGCAGCGGCCAGTGAAACAACGGTTCATAGGTCGCGTAGTGCCGCAGCTTGACCTCGGATTTTTCGAGATGGTCAATCAGGTTGTAAATATTTTGCAGCTCGTGCTGGTTCGTCGCCCGATAAAAGTGTCCGCCGGACAACGACGCCATTTTTCCCAGCACGGAATAATTCGCCGGTTGCAGAAGGAGCGTGGGAATGATGTTGCCGTTTGCATCGAGTTTGAATTGTCCCGTCGCCGGATCAAAGGCGGGCAGGTTGCACGGCTGTTCGGCGCCAACGCCGATGGCGTAGATTTTCACGCCGAGCGCGGCGGCGAGCTGCGCGGCGGGCAGCGGATCAATTTTGCCCAGGTTGTTGTCACCGTCGGTCAGCAAAATCATGACGCGGCTTTTGCCGTTTGGCACGGCTTTGAGCCGTTTGGCCGCGACCGCGACCGCGTCGCCGATGGCCGTGCCCAGGTCCGTGATGATGCCGACATGTAGCCGCTGGATGTTTTCGATGAGCCAGTCGTGATTGAGCGTGAGCGGGCTGGCGAGATACGGCACGCCGGAAAACGCAATCAGGCCGATGCGGTCGTTCGGGCGTTCCTTGATGAAATCTTTCAGCACGCTGGACGCGATGGCGAAGCGCGACAGCCGTTCCGCCGGTTTGCCCATGTCAATTGCCTCCATGGACCACGACAAATCCAGCACGAGCATGATGTCAATGCCAGGCGTCTCGGTCTCGACGTGATAATTGGCCAGGCGCGGCCCGGCGAGTGCGACGATGCCAAAGGCCACAGTCAGCAGCCGGATAAAAAACAGAAATCTGCCTGCCGCCGCCCGCGCTTTTGCGCCTGCCGCCCGCGCGATGTCCGCGCTGGAAAAGGTCAGGGCCGACAGCTTGCCCGCCTGACCGCGCCAGAGCGCATAAACCGGCAGCAAACCCAGCAGCGCCAGCAGCCACGGATATTGAAATTCAAATTCGCCGGTCATTGCTGAGGAGGATTGGCAGCGGCGAGTTGATTGTGGCGTGCTTCCGAACGCGAAATCAGTTCGCGCGCACGGTCAACGGCATTCATTGGCGGCGCGATGATTTTGGGGGAGAATTTGTCTTGGTCGCAAACGCGCAGAAAAGTTGAAATCATTTGGGCGAGTTCTGCACCAATTTTTTCATCATTTGTAAGGGCAGCACAAAATTCTGCCGTCGTCATTTCAGTTGCGGGCAGTCTAAAGGTTGCGCTGAAATAACGCCGCAAGATTTGCGAGGCTTCGCTCAAAATTTTTCCGTTTTCGGGTTGCGATTGCAGTTTCGCCAGCGCCTCGCGCGCCACGATTTCCGGCGGCAAAATGACAGCGGGTTTTGGCTGATATATTTTCCAAAGAGCGAGAGATGCCAAAACGAGAAATGTTAAAAGTTCAATGATGATAAGTGTTTCATGCTGTTCCAAGAATGTCGGCGGGATTTCACTGTAGGCCGGAGCGAGCGCGGGAAGTGCATTTGTGTCGGCCGCTTTTGCGACGAACGCCAGCGACAAAAGTATGGCGGAAAGAATTTTCATCCGCGACGACGCCCCCGGCGGAGTTCAAAAAACCGTTGCAGCACCGGCGCAAACGGTTCGGTGGTCTTGAGCCGCAGCGTGTCCACGCCGGTGCGGATGAGCGCGCGGTCCAGTTCCGCCAGCCGGTCCGCATTGATGGCGGCAAAACGCCCGCGCACGGCGCTGCGGGTGGAATCCAGTTCCAGCATTTCGCCGGTCTCGGCGTCCTCAATCGTAAGCAGGCCGGCGTCGGGCAGCATGCTTTCGCGTGGATCGTGCAGATGCAGGCAGACAACGTCGTGCCGCGTATTGGTGAGGCCGAGTTCGGCGATTACGTCGCGCGTATTCAAGCCTCCCCTTCCGTCATGCTTATCCTCATCCTTCAAAACCGAAAAGCGAGGATGACGATGAGCAGGAGGATGAGAATGATTCCCCTCGCTGTGCAAAAAGTCCGTGAGCAGAAACACAATTGCGCGGCGGTGCAGAACGTGGTTCAGGAAGCCGAGCGCGCTCGCGATGTCCGTGCCGCGTCTGCGCGGCTGAAATGTCAGCATCTCGCGGACGATGCGCAAAATGTGCCGTCGCCCTTTGCGCGGCGGGACAAACAATTCCACTTCGTCGGTGAAGAGCAGCAGCGCGACCTTGTCGCCATTTTTCGCGGCGGACATGGCGAGCGTGGCGGCGATTTCAGCGGCGAACTCGCGCTTGGTGCGATTGGCCGAGCCAAAGCAGGACGACGCGGACACGTCCACGGCGAGGACGGCGGTGAGTTCGCGTTCCTCGCGGAAGCGTTTCACGAACGGGCGGCCGAGGCGATGCGTGACGTTCCAGTCAATGTCGCGCACGTCGTCGCCGGGGATGTATTCGCGCAACTCCTCGAAGTCCATGCCGCGCCCCTTGAAGCCGCTCAAATACGCGCCGCCCATCGTGTCGTTCACGAGCCGGTTCGTGCGGACTTCCACGCGGCGGACGGATTCAAGGAGTTCGGTGAGAGTCATTCAAAATAGTTGAAGAAAGCTGTTTTAAGTTGGCGAATTATTTGTTCTCCATTCTGAAAAGTGCGTCCAGCAGTTCTTTGGGAATTGGTTCAACCAATTTGACAACGTAATACTTCCCGTCCGACGGAAACGGTTGTTCAACTAAAATTTCTAAAGATTTTCCATTTTTTGGATCGATCATTTCTAAATTTGCCTCCACCCCATTATTTAGCCGCAATTTGATGAAATAACCTGATCCCCCTATCATATCATTACCCGCGTCTCTGAAAGTTTTGGTAAGGTATTGCAGAGTGTCTTGTTCTTTCAAAGACACAGAACGCGGTTCACCACTGTAATACCCATAAATCGTGGCAGATGTCAGATATGCTGACTTATCGTTTTTGAGTTCGGCGATTATATCCTTCGGAAAAATACGGAAATACAAATAAGCCGCCAAGCATGCTGCCAGCAGTAAAGTCGCAACCGCGACCACAATTAACTTTTCGGTTTTTCTCATGGCATCGGCACGGCGTTAAAAACTTTCTTGATGATCGCGTCCGTCGTCACCGCCTGCGACTCGGCTTCCTTTTGGAATAGAATTATCCGGTTTGTATTGGTTCCCTTTTTTTGATTTTCAACACCCCAGCAGTTCGAGGTTTTTGTGAAAACCTGGTCGTTGATCAGGACCAGCACCGGACGAAGCCCGGCTTCCCGGCCAGCTTTCAACACGGAGGTCTCCAACTTGACTTTGCCATTGCGCACTTCGCCCACCTCGAAAGCCACCCAGCCTCCCGGTTGCAAAACACGATGGACTTCAGTGAGAGCATTCATCATGCGAGTTTCCCAATCGTTTAAGTTTTTGATCTGCCAAACTGCGAGCTTTGACATGTCAATGCCGCAAAACCAGGCGCGCAACCAATTGTCCTGTTCATAGTTCACGACATCAAGAAATGGCGGCGAAGTGACTACAAGCGAAACCCAGTTAGAAGGAATTTCTGGAGTTTGATCGGCGCTCCTCGTCACGAGCAATGAATCTTCTGCGCTGACGGACAATTGATGCCGATGCTGCTCATTGAGGTCGGCCAACAATTGTCTGCTCTTGCGTAAAACCAATTCGGGGACGTGGCGGCGTTGTGGCGTCTGGCCAAGACGCTGGTTGATTTTGAGTTGTGATTCCACAGAGACGGCCTGATTCGGCGGCAGGGTGTAGACCGAGAAGAATCCTGCCGAATGACCGGTAAGCCGGTTGGTGCCGACCATCCAAATCCATTGGTCAACCTGATCCAGTTCGCCTTTGTCTCTTTTGCGCAGCAAATATTTTTTTAACGCACAAATTTCCCGGAGGGTTTCGGGATGAAAAAAGACCAATAACTCCCTGGGCAATTCATCCACGGCCTCGAAGTTAATTTTTTCCAGCCGGGCCTCAACATCTCCCAGACTCGGCGGATTCAATCGAGGAGTGACAAAAATTTGGCTGAGGGGATTGATGTCGCAACCGTATGGAGTTCGCCCGAGCAAAGCCGCTTCAATGAGAGTTGTGCCGCGTCCCATGAATGGATCGTAAACGACATCGCCTGGGCGCGTCAGCCGTTCAATGAAAAAACGAGGAAGCTGCGGTTTGAAACAAGCCCGATAAGAAACCTCATGCAAACTGGAGGCCTGCCGTTGTTTGGCCGTCCAAAACTCATTGATGAAAACTGGAACTTTGCCAAAGCCGTCCACCTGCAACGATTCTCTTATCGTCCGTTTTCCGAATGCGTCAAAACCATCAAGCTCTTCTTCCAAGGCGTGAATGTTGGGCAACTCAAACGCAGTTTGAGCTGAAGCTGGAAGCCAAAGTTCTTGAACGGCACTCATCACAAGGACTCTAGGAGTTTCAAAGCGACGGCGCGAGAAATCTTAGTGCCTGCGCCCAGCTTCCCATCGCGATACCAATTCTCAACAGCGGTCTTCGGCAAAATCCAAAACGGCACATTCGGGAAGGACTCAACGTCAGAAATGATATAGCCCTCGATTTCTTTGAGCTTTGCCAGAAATCCCGGCTCATCGAATGAGCGCCCCGACCCCACCATGTAACTGGGACAAAAATAGATTCCGCCTTTCGTAATGCTGCGAACTTCCCACTTCCGGCCTTCGGAGTCCAGCAGATCAAATCCTGCGCCCTCGCTTTGTGCCAGTTTTCCCTTTACGACTTCATAAGCCAGCCGCCGTTCCAAAAGGAAGCTGACTCGCCGGCCATCCGTAAAATATTCGCGCACATCGTCCGCCCCAATTTTTAGTGCGTTGGAAATCTCACTGATGTTCCAAGTCAACAATCCGTTCGGCTGGGCGCTCATGTCAAAATTTCTGAAGAGGTTCCTGCGTTTTATTTCCTTCACGGCACCGGCACCGCGTTGAACACTTTCTTGATGATCGCGTCCGTCGTCACCGCCTGCGCCTCGGCTTCGTAGGTCAGGATGATGCGGTGGCGCAGCACGTCGGGGCCGATGCCTTTCACGTCCTCGGGAATCACGTAGTCGCGGCCTTGCAACAGCGCCCACGCCTTGGCGGCAAGCGTCAGATAAATCGTCGCGCGTGGCGACGCGCCGAACTGGATGAAATGTTTCACGTCCAGTTTGAAATCCTGCGGCTTGCGCGTGGCGAAAACGATTTTCACAATGTAATCACGGATCTTGTCGTCCACGTGGATTTGGTCCACCAGCTTGCGCGTCGCCAGAATTTCATCGAGCGACACGACGGGTTTCACCGGCTGCTCCGGGCTGGTGAACGCCATGCGATCCAAAATTTTCCGCTCTTCCGCCTCGTTCGGATAATCGAGCAGCACCTTGAACATGAAACGATCCACCTGCGCCTCGGGCAGCGGATAAGTGCCTTCTTGGTCAATCGGATTTTCCGTGGCGAGCACGAGGAACGGCGACGGCAGTTTCATCGTTTCGCCGCCGAGCGTGACTTGCCGCTCCTGCATGGCTTCGAGCAGCGCGCTCTGGACTTTGGCCGGTGCGCGGTTGATTTCGTCAGCGAGAACGAAGTTGGCGAAGATCGGGCCGCGCGTGGCGTGGTATTTGCCGTCCTGCGGATTGTAAATGAGCGTGCCCACGATGTCCGCCGGCAGGAGGTCGGGTGTGAATTGGATGCGATTGAATTTCGCCTGCACCGCCGTGGCCAGCGTGCGGACGGACAAAGTTTTCGCGAGTCCGGGCACGCCTTCAAGCAGGACGTGACCATTGGCGAGCAGGCCGACGAGCAACCGCTCGACGAGCTGTTCCTGGCCGACGATGACGTGGCCGATTTCCTCCCGCAATTTCTGAATCCAGGCGGCCGTTTCCGCGACTTGATCTTTCAACAATGTGCTCATGCGGCATGAATTTAGGGTGCGATGCTGGCTGACTCAAGCACCGCGTTGCAAAATCCGGCGGAAAATCACCGCGACTCAAACTTGCACCGCAGTTTTATTGGCGCGCAAAACCAGCATTGCGCCGAGGAAGAACAAAATGGCGCTGTAACTGAACGCGGTTGAGGTGCCAAAGGCCGTCCACAGCACGCCGACCATGATGCTCGAAAGAAAGTCGCCCGCGCCGTTGACGGTGGCCAGCACGCCGAACGCCGTGCCGTGATGCTCCTCGCCGACCAGTTCGGCGCAGAACGAATCCTCCAGCGTCTCGGTGATGCCGACAAAAATTCCTGCAAGCGTGAAGACGAGGCCGAGCGACCACACGTTCATCGGCGCGACTACAATGAGCAAAGCCATCGCCGCCGCGAGCAGGTAGCCGGCGGCGAGGACAAAATGTTTTTTGAAATGGTCTGCCAGCCAGCCGGCTAGCGGCGCGAACGCGGCGTTGAAAACATTTCGCAGCAGATAAAATCCTACGGCGAAACTAGCAGCCTTTGCCGCACCGAATTCCGGCGTCAGTTTTTGCGTGGCCAGCAGAATCAACAACGTGGGTGCAAAATCGCCCGCGCCGAACAGGCCGACGGCCACGAGAAATTTTCGATACGGCGGCGGCAGCGAGCGCAACCGTTCGCTGAATGAAATGTGCGACACGCGCTTGCGCTCCTTTTCCTTGACCAGAAACGCGATGAGCGCGGCGGCGAGCAGTCCGGGAATCAGCGTGGCCAGAAAAACGTGACGGTAATTGTGCGCAAAAATTTCCAGCAACAGCAGCGCGGTCGCCGGGCCGGCGATGGCGCCGACGGTGTCCATCATTCGCTCGAAGCCGAACGCGCGGCCGTAAGTTTCCTTTTTCACGGCGGCGGCGAGCAGTGCCTTGCGCACAGGCGTCCGCACGCCGCGGCCGAGCCAGGCGAGCGAGCGCGAGAGCAAAATCTGCCAGGCCGTCGTCGCCAGGCCAAACGACGCCGTGCCGAGCGCGGTGACGAGATAGCCAATGACCGCAATGGGTTTGCGCCGTTGAAGTTTGTCCGTGTAAAAGCCGGACCCCATTTTGGCGAAACTGGAAAGTCCGTCCGCCACGCCTTCAATCACGCCGAGCCAGACCGCCGCCGCGCCGAGGCTGGCGAGGAACGCGGGCAAAACGGTCGTGGCGGTTTCGTGCGCCCAGTCGCTGAACAGCGAGGCCAGGCCAATGCCAAAAACGGTGCGGTTGAGCCAGCGGAATTTTCCCGGCGCGTCGGTTGGAGGAGAATCCGCCATGCGCGATGGTCACTTCAAAAAGCCGGCGACCGAATTGGCGATGTCCTGCAAGGAATTGATTTCCGCCGCCGAGTATTCGTGTTCGCGGACGGTGCCGATGCCGAACGTGCCGACAATTTCTCCGCCGGATCGGACCGGCACGCACAGCGCGCCGCCGACGGCGGTTTGTTTTGCATTGGGCCGCGCAACGCCGCTGGTGTCGGTCTGCAAATTGCAAATCGTCACCGGCCGGTTTTTGGCGACAGTTTCCCCGGCGATGCCTTTGCCGACGGGAATGGTTTTGACGATTTGCAGCATCGGTGGCGGCAATCCAATTTGTGCGGCGAGATGAAGCAGTTGTTTTTCCAAATCCAAAACGTGAATCGTCCCGGTCTCGGAATTAAATTTTACAAGCGTTTCGCGCAAAATTTTTTCCATGGCGGAATTGTCCATAAATTTTATCGGCGGCGCAGGCTCAAAATTCAAACGGAAATACCTTCAACATTCGCTGGCAAATTTGTCGGCGGCGTTCTTGACACACGATGCCGCGCCGCTCGCGCAGGCCGGATTTGAGCACGAAATGAACGGCGTCCACGCGGCAAAGCGTTTCCCGATCCAGCCCGTCGGCCCGATCCAGAAGAATTTCCGCCGCGTTCAATTCGCGTTGCACCGGGCCGCGCAAAGTCCGGCAGAGCAAAACATTGATTCGGTCAAATGCAGGGTGGGAAAGGCGGCTGGCATTGGAAAAAATGACGTAGGGATGCGTTCCCTCGGCGGGAAAATCGTAAGTCCAAATTTCCCACGGAGACATGATCAGTCGCTCGCCGCGCCGCAACGGTTTTCAAACGCAGCCCAGTCGTTGTCTTCGTAACACCGCGCGAATTGTTCATCAGGGAGCGCCGTGGCAAGTTTCAACCATGCCGGATCACCAGGCTGGATTTTCAGGTGTTGCGGCAGATTTTGCAGCAGTTGAACTTGATCTGCCACGTCCAGCTTCTCGATGGCTTCATTGATTTCTGCGACCGTGCTCATGCCCGGACTCTAGCACCGGTTGGTGCCGCCCGCAACCTCTTTGCCGGTCTCGAAATTAAATTTTACAGGCGTTTCGCGCAAAACTTTTTCCAAGGCAATTGTGTCCATAATTTGCTTTCGATCAAGGAGAGGAGCTTTTTGCAGCCTGTCTCCGTATTATGCGCCTTCATAAATTGCGGAGCTGTTGAGGCTGTCCCGTTACTGCATTAGTTCCCACAGTAAGAACATCGCTCTGCAATACGGCGTGAGCCGTCCACCCACGAGGCAAAGCGTTCAGAAGCTTCGTTGGTAACCATTTCCCAAAACCATCATTTCGCATTCGCTCTCTGGGACCCGGCCTCTCGCAATCAAAAAGGAATTGCCACGCACTTTCATCGGGAGGCAACCATACGCTAAAGCTTAACTCTTCTCCCGCCTTAAGGGCGGCATAGCGTGAATTGAAGTGCATAATAAACCAATCGGCCCACGTTCCTTCGCGTTGCACTCGACAAAGGTCCACCGGGACACCGCCGAAATCGTAGTAGAAAATAGAGTGAGTGCCCGTGTTCCGAAGCCGAACGTGAGCCACAAGTGCACTTGAATTTGTCTGCACTTGATTTGTGGTCTCAGGCGCAAAAGTTGTGAACCACAAATACGGCGTATGCGCGTCGCTCCACTGGTTAGTTCGCAAGGTCTCCGTATAAGTGATTACGTTGGTCGTTTCGTATCGGAGCACAGTCAGGGTTACACGGGGACTGAAGTTGTTGTTAGCATCCGCGCCACTAATTTTCCACGTCAACCCGCACCACAGCGCGCCAATGAACAACACAGCAAGGAAGACGAAGGCGATGACACGACTACGGCGCATAACATCTAGGTCGGCCAAATTGGTTTGTGGCCTATCTGTTTCATGATTCCGACTATATTTTGCATTCAAGCCTCCGTCCAACATTATTTTGGGCATTCATTTCCCGCGAGATTTCTGCCGGCAAAGACGGCAAATCATTCGCATCCTTCGGGCAAATTATTTTTCATCATCCCCGGCGCGGTAATGCAGCACTTTGACTTGTTCCAGCGTGACTAGGCCGCCGCCCATCATTTTTTCCAGCACCGGCAGGAATGAATTTATTTTTTCCGCGCCGTCCACGATTTCAATGACGAGCGGCAGGTCCATCGAGAGCCGCAGGATTTTCGCCGTGTGCAGATGGCTGGATTTGCCGAAGCCCATCGGTCCGCGCAGCACGGTTGCCCCGGCAAGCTGCGCCTCGCGCGCGGCGAGGACGATGGCTTCGTAAAGCGGCTTGTGCTGCCAGCGGTCGCTTTCGCCGATGAAAATGCGGAGCAGGACGGCGTCGTTTGGGATTTGCATATTTTAATTTCCTTTCATGGAATTGAGCATTGCGCCGAGCAGGAAGCCGAGCCAGACGGCGACGAGACACAGCGCGACGGACAGCAAGACATTGCCGCCGGCATAAAGCCATTCGCCATCGCGCAACAGGTTCAAGGTTTGCAGGCTGAAGGAGGAAAACGTCGTGAAACCGCCGCACACGCCGGTCATGAAAAATTGCGTGGCAAAAACGCGCGCCTGCGGATTCAGCCGCCCTTCCGAACTGGCGAGCGCGCCAAGAAAGCCGATGACGAAAGAGCCGGCGACGTTGACCGCGATGGTCCCGAACGGAAACGTCTCGCCAAATCTCTGCGAGACCAGTCCGCCGAGGCCAAACCGCGCCACGCTGCCAAGCGCGCCGCCGAGGGCAACCCAGAGATAGACAAAGTTCATAATGCGCTGCGAATGTTGGTTTATTCGTAGGAGTCATCAGCGCTGAAACAGTCAGGCGGTTTTCCCATGCGGGACGGCAAACTCCATTGCCAAAAAAATAAATAGGCCATTGAGGCCCGGCCCGCAATCAGAATCCGGGCTTCGTGGACGCATCTGCGATTTGATTTTACGGTTGTGGTGTCGTGACCGGCCGGCCAGAGATCATTCAAGCACCAGCAATGACACCGCCTGTCGCGGCAGCTTGAAATGGATTGTCGCATTGCCGTTTTCCACCTGGATTTTTTCCGGGTCGCCGAGCTTGGCGAGTTTGCCCGCCTTCTCAAGTTGCGTGTATTGTTTCGGCGTCGGTTGCATCGGCGAACCCATGCGTTTCCACGCTTCGTAGGAATTGCTGTGGTCGGCGTCAATGAGATATTGCGTCAGGGTCGCGGAACCGTTGGCGAACGGCAGTCCGTTGAGCGTCAGATCCACCGCCGCCGCCGGGCCGGGCACGTCGTCATCGTGGTAATGCCAGACGAGGACGGCGAGCTTGTTTTTGTCGAGGCTGGCGAGCGCGGAGACATCGGGATTTTCGCGCACGTTCCGGGCGCGGATGATGTCGGCAGTCAGGCCCGCGCTGCTTGTCACGGCGAGGCGCTGGCCGCTCATCTTGGCGAACATCCGAAACACATTCAGCACCGGCAGGTCAAGTCCCCCGCTCGCAAGCTGACGGAATCCGGCGAACAGCGGCTGATCTTCAAATTCAAACGCCCACGTCAGCGCGCCCTGCAAATTCACGCCGTGCTTTTCCGCGAGATCGAGCGCGCGGGGAAAACTCGCGGCGGTGTAGCTGGAATACATCGTGCCGTTGCGATAGCCGTCTTGCGGCCCGGTGCAGGCGGCGCAGCCTTCGGGATCGGATTCGCCGATGATGAGCGGCGTTTTTTTGTATTCAGGAAACGTGGCGACAACGGCGAAGGCGTCGTTCATGTTTCGCAATT
>Ga0208849_1001878_pt1 | contig 12933 bp, 11 predicted proteins | sample NGESurdeep072012_10_FD_184470 | JGI IMG/M metagenome (GOLD analysis project Ga0208849, IMG submission 184470) | Arctic peat soil microbial communities from Barrow, Alaska - NGEE Surface sample 53-3 deep-072012 (SPAdes) | ecosystem: Environmental > Terrestrial > Soil > Wetlands > Peat ...
ACATCGATCGCATCGATGCGTCCGAGCGGACCTGGACCGGTGATGCTCACGTTGGCCCAGTGTTTGCCGCCGTCTCGGGTGAGCTGCACCACCCCGTCGTCGGTGCCGACCCAGATGAGACCGGCTTCCAGCGTTGAAGGTGCGACCGAAAGAATCGTATCCGAGAACTCGGCGCCCGTTATATCCAACGTGATGATGCCGCCCGACACTTGCTGATGTTCTTTGAGATTCCGCGTGAGATCGGGGCTGATCGGCGTCCAATGAAAGCCACGGTCGGTGGTGCGCCACAGCACGTTGCCGCCGTAGTATGCGACGCGCGGATCCTGCGGCGAAAATGCGAGCGGCGACTCCCAATTGTAGCGGTATGGAAGCGGTGCGATCGCACGTGAGTTGGTGTCGTGTGCGTACGTCGAAATATCCCAACTCTGATGTGAGCGCATGTCGAACATCGAAAGCTCGCCGGCGTTGTTGCCGCCGCCGCTCGCGACCCAGATGAGATCGGAGTCTTGTGGATCCGGCCATACCCACGTGCCGTCGCCGCCGCCAACGTAGACCCAGTCGCGATCGATGATCGAATCGCTCCAAGCCCCGACGCTCGGCGCGCACCACGCACCGTTATCCTGTAAGCCGCCGCAAATCGCGTACGGCACCTGACGGCTGTAGCCGATGTGGTAGACTTGGCCGATCGCAATGTTGTTGCGCCACTCCCACGTCGCGCCGGCGTCTTGCGAAATCGCCACGCCGCCGTCGTTGGCGTTGATCACGCGCTCGCCGTCGGCAGCCCACCAGATGTCGTGGTGGTCGCCGTGGATCGCCTGATCGACGACCGTCCAGGTCTTCGCGCCGTCCTTGCTCTCGACCAGGTCGACGGAAACGTCGAACAGATGGTCCGGATTGGTGGGATCGACGTACGCATGCGTGTAGTAGAACGGACGCTGGTTGGCTTCGGTGTCCGACGACGCGAGTTGCCATGTCGCGCCGCCATCGCTAGAGCGCCAAATGATTCCGGCTTTCGACTGAATCACGGCATAGATGCGGAGCGGATTGCTGGGCGCGATGGCGACGCCCACGCGACCCATCGGCCCGTCGGGCAGTCCGTGGCCGGTAAGTTTGGTCCACGTGACACCGTTGTCGGTGGATTTGTAGAGGCCGTCGTCGGGCCCGCCGCTATCAAAGTTATAACTATTGCGCGAATACTGCCAGATGCCGGCATAGAGCGTATCAGGATTTTTCGGATCGATCGCTAGGTCGGAGCCGCCGCTGCGAGGGCCGACATACAGCGTTTTCGTCCAGGTCTTGCCGCCGTCGGCGGTGCGAAAGATTCCACGGTCGGGACTGTCCTTGAACGGATCGCCGAGCGCTGCGACGAGCACGACGTTGACGTTCTGCGGATCGACGATGATCCTCGCGATCTGCGATGTGCCCCGAAGATCCATGTGCTGCCACGTCTTGCCGCCGTCGACCGAGTGGTAGATGCCGTCGCCGAACGAGACGTCGTTACGCGGATTGGCCTCGCCGGTGCCCACCCAAACCTCGTTGCCGTTTCCGGGTGCGATGGCGATGTCGCCGATCGCCGCGACGTCCTGACCGTCGAACACCGATTGCCAGTGCGCGCCGCCGTCGATCGTTTTGTAGACACCGCCGCCGGCCGTCCCCACGTAGTAGAGAAATGGGTTGGAATCGATGCCGACGACGGCCGTCATGCGGCCGCCCGAAATGGCCGGACCTATGGAGCGCCACGCAAGCGAAGCATAAGGCAGCGGTGCCGGCGCCGCATCGGCCGGCGCGGCCGCGGCGAGGAAACCGCCGAGCGCCGCAATGGCCGAAAACGAAATGGCAAAAGTGATTGCGGCATTGATGATTCCACGATGGCGATACCGGGTCATGGACACGCTCCTAATAATATTGTGCGCTCGCTTTATGATTGCTTGCGGCGCGGGCGCAGCAATACCTTGTAAAGCCGCTGCGAGATGCATCGGCGCATGCGTGGCGACGAATGTTCATCGCAACGATTACGACGTGGATGCACGCCCATACTGGCCGCTTTCTTGCGCACCTCCGAGGCTCAGCGCAACGCGGCGAAGATCTGCAGCGGTCATCGTATTTGTAATAGGGTGAGCGAAGCTCACCCTATTGGTGGGCAAGCGATGCTTGCCCTAGTACGGTTGCCCTCCTACAGAACTGGTGGGGTGAATTCGAATTTGTCCACGATGAGTTCGGCTTCGCGCTGGTCGATCGGCGCCCGTGCACCCGCAAGCCAGATGTTGATGTGCACGACGGCATTTCCAGGCGGCGGCACGGCATCGCGCAAGATCGCGGATGCGTAACCGGCGAACGCCACCGATGCGGGCTCCCAGCGGATCGACCACGTCGAACGCTTCATGCCGCGCGGCACATTGAATCGCACGAGATGTCCGTGCGCCGCATACGGCTGAATGGCGAATTGAGCGTTCGCAGCGGCGGGGTCGCCCCAGCGTGAGAATTCAACGTCGATCTCGCGGTCGGCGAACGCTTCATCGTCGCTCCATGTGAACAATCCGACGACGATGTTGGGGTCGAGCGCTCCGATGTCCGTGTCGACGGCAAACGAGTAGGTGCCGTACCCGAGCGGCTGAGTGCACGCGATTTCCGCGGAATACCACGTCCCGCCGTCGTGACGCAGGCGCAGATGCAGGCGGCCGCGTTCGTCTACAAAGATGCTTCGCGTATCGGCCGAATATCGATTGGGCGCCGCCGGGTCGTCGACCACACCCGTGGTGACGGTCCATGAACGGCCGCTGAATGAAATGTCGCGTGCCGCCGCCGGCGAGAATACAGCAGCCGCCATCAAACCGGCGAGAAACATCGACCGCACCGCGCCACGAAGTTGGGACTTTCGACTTGGACGATTCCTCGCATTACGCGGCGATGCGCTCACAGCGCGCGCCGTTCGCGTTCGTCTGTCCATTTTCCGGCGCATGCGTGAAGGGCATCGTCTAGCGGCCGTAGCAGGCCAGACACCATGACGCCGCTCTCCCCAGAGCTTTCGCACGTGGTCGATACCATCTATCCGCCCGCGCGTCAGGCGCTCGCCTATCAGATCGCCTCGATCGGCCGGCCGCTCTATTTTGTCGACGCGTTCGTCGAACTCGCGCTGCTGTATTTCTTCTGGCGCTCGGGAACGGCGGCTCGATGGCGTACGTGGTTTGAGCGCAAGATCCGCTGGCCGTGGCTTGCAGCCGCCGCCTTCGCCGCCGTCGCGCTGTGCGCGCTCTCGATCGTGATGTCGCCGCTTTCGTGGTACGGCGGTTTCGTGTTGCTCCACCAGTACGGCTTGAGCAGCGCACCGTTTTCTGTCTGGCTCGGCGACTGGGCCAAAAGCGTCCTCTTGACCGCGGTTGTCGGCGCGCTTGTGTGCGCGGGATTTGTGCGACTCGTGGCACGCGCGTCGGGCCGCTGGCCGCTGTACGCCGCGCTGATCGCCGCGCCGCTCATTTTGTTCGGCAGCGCGATTTTCCCGGTGTTCGTCGCGCCGCTCTTCAATAATTATACGCCCCTGCCCGCGTCGTCGCTGACGCGGGCCATCCTCGACTTGGCGGCCCGCAACGGCATCGACGCCAAAGTCGTCTACGAATACGACATGAGCCGTCAGACGAACGAAGGCAACGCTTACGTCGCCGGCATCGGACCGGTCGAACGGATCGCTATCGGCGACACGCTGCTCAAAGCCCTAAAACCGGACGAGGTCTTGTACGTCGTGGCGCACGAGATGGGGCACTACAAACTCGGCCATCTTTGGCTGGGTTCATTTTACGCCTGGCTCGGCAGCATATTAGCGATCGCTCTCATCGCGCTCATCGTCCCTCGGGTCTTGGCGCGCTCGCCGGAACGCGCGCGGGATCTCGCCGATCCGGCGGGGCTGGCGATCGTTGCATTTACGGTGATGGCCGCCTCGCTCGTGTTAGCGCCGGTGACCAACGGCTTGTCGCGCGGGATCGAACACGCCGCGGATGTGTTCGCCGCCGACCAGACCGCGCTCGGCGGCGCAGGCGTTCGTGCGTTCGCCCGGCTCGGGTCGGAGGATCTCTCGAGCCTGCACCCGCCGGACCTCGCCGTGTGGTACTTCTACGACCATCCGCCCCTCGATTACCGGGTGGAATACGCCGCCGAGCACGCTCGTGGTGCAGGCGACCCTTGACATCGTTTCTAGAATAGTGCTAGGATTTTTCCACATCATAAAAGATGCGGTAGCGGCTTTTCGAATGGGCGTAGAAAATGCGCAAGTCGAATCAAGACGAGACGGGCGAAACCGTGCGGCGCGAGCGGACCGGCGTCCAATCGGTCGAACGAACGCTCGATATCCTCGAGGCGCTTGTTGAATTTGGCTCCGAAGTCGGATTGGTCGAGATAAGCCACGTCGTCACGTTGCCGTTGGCCACCGTGCATCGGCTGCTCGGCACGCTCATCAGTCGAGGGTACGTCAAGCAGAATCAGCAAAATCGCAAGTATGCGCTTGGCTTTCGCGCGCTTCAGATGGGCAACGACATGCGTCAGCGTTTCAGCCTGCGGCTGGAAGCGCGGCCGTTTCTCCAGAAGCTCATGCAGCGGAGCGGCGAGAGCGCGAATCTCGCCGTGCTCGACGACGGCGAGGTCGTCTACATCGACCAGGCCCAGTCTGCGCGCATCCTGCGCATGTTCACGCAGATAGGCAACCGGCTTCCGGCGCATTCTACCGGCAGCGGCAAAGCGTTGCTCGCCTTCTTGCCGCGCGAGGTGGTGGAAGGCATTTTGCGCCGCTACGGCATGGCTGCGCGCACGCCGAAAACGGTCACCGATCCGGATTCGCTGTTCCGCGATCTCGACCGCGTGCGGGACCTCGGCTACGCCCGCGACGACGAAGAGCACGAAGAGGGCGTGCGCTGCATCGCCGTGCCCGTGCGCGACGCGTCGGGCCAAGTCGTGGCCAGCCTGAGCGTTTCGGGTCCGGCCGCCCGGCTCAGCGACGACCGCGTCGACGACGTCATACCCGAATTGCTGGACAGTGGCCACAAACTCTCGAGCCGTCTCGGGTTCGCACCAGAACCAGCGCACGCGCGTTGACCATCGTCGTTCGCCGGGGGCATCCGGGCGACCACGCTTATATCGAGGCGCTCGGAGCCGACACCGCACAATCGGGCGTTTCCGCCGTCCGGCCGGTGAGCGGCGACATCGCAGCCTTAGCGTTTCGGCGCCTGCTGACTTTTTGCGAACAACGTCCGGAGACCGTGGTGTTCATCGCGGAGTCGGAATCGGTACCGGTCGGATTTCTTCTGTTGATCGTCGACATACCGGACGACGTCACGCAGATGAGGCAGGCGTTCGTCGCGTATATGGCGGTCGAGCCGATCGCGCGCAGGCGCGGCGCCGGCCGGCTCCTGCTTGCCGAGGCTGAGCGAGAGGCGCGCAAGCTCGGTCTGCCGCATTTGAGCCTTATGGTCACGGCAGGCAACGTGCCCGCGCGAGCGCTGTACGCTGCGATGGGATTTACAGAAGAGCGCGCCATCATGACGAAGGCATTGGGGACTTCCACCGGATGACCACGCGCGCGTCCGCGTTGGACATCTCGGAGCGGCCGCGCATCTGGCGCGTGGCGGGCGCGATCGCGCTTGCCGCCGTCGCACTGTTCGTCGTCTCGCGCATCCCGCTCACGGTCGAAGTGTTCATCGTGGCGACGCTCATGGCGTACGGCATCAATCCGGTCGTTCGCCGGCTGAGCAAACGCATGCCGCGGCTCGCGGCGGTCGCCATCGTCTATGCGGCGCTCGTGCTCATGGTGTTGTTCTTCGGTTTCATCATCGTGCCGGACACGATCGCGCAACTACAGTCGTTCTTCGCCAACAGCGGCGATGTGGTCGGCATCGTTCAAGGCTGGTCGAATTCGTCGCAGGCATGGATCGTCGCGCATTTCGGCGCCAAAGCGCTACCGGCGCAATTCCAGGATATCGAGAACAGCGCGCTTGCGCAGATTTCGGCCGGCGTCAACAATCTGGTTCTTGGAGCCGGCAATGCGCTGCTCGGCATCGCGAGCGATATCGTGGTGGGCATCACCGCGATCGTGCTTTCATACTACTTCTTGACGCGCGTCACGGAGATCCGCGCATCGTTCTACAGCTTGTTTCCCGAGAGCGGCAGACCAGCGGCAGAACGCGTCGCGCGCGAGATCTCGCGTGTAGTTGGCGGGTTCGTGTACGGGCAATTCGTGCTGTGCGTGTTCACGGGGCTCGCCGTCTGGCTCGTGCTCACGATCGCCGGCTCGCAGTACGCGCTCTTGCTGGGCGCGCTTACCGGCGTGCTCTACGCACTTCCATTTTTGGGCATTCTCGTCGCCCTTGGATTTGGCCTGATGTTAGGATCGCTCCAGGGATGGACCATGGTGCTGATCACGGTGGTCACCATCGCCGTCATCTCGAAGATATCCGACATCTTGCTCGTTCCCAAGGTCATGGCGGAGAGCGTCGGCGTATCGCCGATGGCGGTGATCTTCGCGATCTTCGCGGGCGGCGAATTGTTCGGCGTGTGGGGTCTCGTGCTCGCCATCCCGGCCGCTGCGCTGATCAAATTGGCATGGAATGTTTGGATCCATCCGTGGATCCGCGGCCGCCCCGCATTTCACGACGAGGTTGCGTAGCTGAACTTAGGCGAGCCGTACTAGGGCGAGCCGTACTAGGGCGAGCATCGCTCGCCCATTTTTTTTAACGCTCGTACTAGGGCAAGCATCGCTTGCCCTTTGGTTTTGGGTGAGCGTTGCTCACCCTCCTACATATTGTCGGGTGCCGAAACCCCAAGCAATCGCAGCGCCGATGCCAGCGCCGTTTTCGCGACGATGCACAGCGACAGCCGGGCGCTCGTGACGCGCGCGTCGTCGCCCAACACGATGCAATCGGTGTAGAACGCGTGGAAATCGGTCGCTAGATCGCGCGTGTATTCGGCGACACGGTGCGGCGCGCGCGCTTTGGCAGCGTCCACCACCGTGCGTTCGAAGTCGGCGATCCGGCGGATCAGCGCGATTTCGGCCGGGTGAGACAGCGCCGCGATGTCGTCGCCGCGGTGCGCGCGCTCGAGCGACGCCGCATGCTCGGGAGCAGACGCCTTGCGCAGGATCGACGCGATGCGCGCGTGACCGTATTGCACGTAGTACACCGGGTTCTTCGCCGACTGCTCCATCGCAAGCTCGAGGTCGAAGACGAGGTGCGATTCCGGCGCACGGTTGACGAAGAAAAAGCGCGCCGCATCCACGCCGACTTCATCCATGACGTCTGCCAGCGTGACGACGTTCCCCTCGCGTTTGCTCATCTTGACGATCTCGTCGCCGCGCTTCAACGTCACGTGCTGCGCGAGCAGCACCTCGAGCGAGCCTGGGTGTCCGAGGGCTGCCACTAGAGCCTTCAGACGCTCGATGTAGCCATGGTGATCGGGGCCGAGGATGTTCAGCAGATACTTGTTGCCGCGTTCGAGTTTGTCGCGGTGGTATGCCGCGTCGGCAGCGAGGTACGTCGGCCGGCCGTCGCTGCGGCGAAGCACGCGGTCTTTTTCATCGCCAAACTCGGTCGACTTGAGATAGAGCGCGCCGTCCTTTTCGTAGGCGTGGCCGCTGCTCTTGAGCTTGACGAGCACGTCGTCGATCTTGCCGGCATCGTGGAGAGAAGCTTCGGAGAACCACGTGTCGAAGTGCACGCCGAACCGCTCCATGTCGCGGCGCTGGCCGTCGACGATGACATCGCGCCCGAAAAGGCCCAGCGCGCGGCGGCGCTCGTTCGGCTCGGCATCGAGCCAGCGGTCGCCGTCGCGGTCGCGCAACAACTGCGCGACGTCGATGAGGTATACGCCTGGATAGCCGTCCTCGGGCAACGGCGTTTCCACGCCGTACAGCGCGGCATAACGAGCGAAAAGTGAATCGGCGAGCGTGTCGAGCTGGTTGCCGGCATCGTTGACGTATGTCTCCGATTTCGTCTGCGCGCCGGCGAAACGGAACATCGCCACCAACGTGGCGCCGAGCGAGCCCGACCGGCCCTGCACGACGAGAAGCGGACCGGTGGGATTGGCGGACGTGAATTCGACGAGCAGTGGGCTGTAGTCGGCAAGGGCATCCGACGTGCCATAGGCCTGACCGCGTTCGAGCGCGTCGGCGACCACCTGCGTCCAAAACGCCGGAGTCATGGACAGGTTGAGGAAGCCCGGCTTGGCCACATCTATTTTTGCGACATCGGGCAAGCCCGCCACGCCGCGCTCGGCGATGGCCGCGGCGACATCCATCGGATTCTTGCGCCACATCTTGCCGGCCGCAAGCGCGACGGCGGTGGCAAATTCGCCGTGCGACGGATCGCGCGTGGGACCAAGGCTGACTGCGGGCGAGGTCGCTGATTCCACGCCGAGCGAGACGGCAGCGGCGGCGATGCGCGAGCGCAGTTCGTCTTCTATGCTTGCGAGAACGGCGAGATGGCGGCTGAGCATCTGCGCGTAGTTGGCGCGCGGCGATGCCGGCCCCTCGCGGCTTCAGCGATGATATGGTTCGCCGCGATTGATCTTGACGGCACGATAGAGCTGTTCGAGCACCAGCAATCGCGCCATCTCGTGCAAAAACGTGAGCGGCGAGAGGGACCATACAAGATCGGCACGTGCCAATATCGCCGCACCGAGGCCGTCGGCGCCGCCGATGACGAGCGCGAGGTGGCGCGACCCGGAGCGCTCGACGGCTTGCAAGTGGCCCGCGAGTTGTTCCGACGAGAGCTCGGTGCCGCCGCGGTCGAGAGCCCACAGAGTAGCCTCTGCGGGAATCTGCTTGAGCAGCGCCGACGATTCTTCGCTTTGCGTGGCCGACCGGACGTCGATCGTGCGCACCGGCAGCAACGGCCCGAGCCGTTTGACGTACATGGCGCAACCCTCTCGCAAGTAGGATTCGCGCAAGCGATCGACAGCGATCAGCGTGACGTTCATGCTTTCGCGTCGTTCTTCGCCGCGCGGGTGCTCACCGCTGCGAAGGTGCCGCCACCACGGCGTTCCACGACACCGCGCAACTCGAGCATGGTGAGCTTTGCGGCCACGTCCGAAGCGGGCCGGCCGCTGCGAACGCTGAGTTCGTCGATGTCGAGTGCGGCGCCGGAGAGCAAGGCGAGAAGCGGATCGAGTTCGACCTGGTTATTGGTGCCGTCGTCCTGCCGCGTCGCGAAGCTGGGCGTCCAGCCGAGGATTTCGGCGACGTCGGCCATGCTCGTCGCTGCCGTGACACCGTCTTTGATGAGCGCGTTCGTGCCGGCGCTGGTGGGTCTGTCGACGTCGCCGGGGACGGCGAAGACGCGCCGGCCGTACTCGTCGGCGAGGCGTGCGGTGATGAGCGCGCCGCTGCGGTGCGCCGCTTCAGTGACCACCGTGGCGTCGGCGAGCGCGGCGACGATGCGATTGCGCATGGGGAAGTGGTGCGGCCGCGCGATCATTTCGGGCGGGAACTCGGAGATCATGGCGCCGCCGCTGGCGACGATCTCGTCGGCGAGCAGCGAGTGGTACGGCGGATATAGCGCGCTGAGACCCGATCCGATCACCGCGACAGTCTTGCCGCCGCTCTCGACCGCTGCGGAATGAGCGGCGGCATCGACGCCACGAGCAAGCCCCGAGACGACCGTCGCGCCGTATATCGCAGCATCGCGGGCGAATGTGGCCGCGACCGTTCGGCCGTAGCTCGTGGCCGCGCGGCTGCCGACAATGGCGACCGCGCGATGATTTGCGATGGCCGCGTCTCCGAGGCAATACAATACGATCGGCGCGTCGCACAGTTCAAGCAGGCGCGGCGGATAAAGCGGGTCCACCTTTGTCAGCACGCGCGCACCGCACTTGTCGGCCGCGCGGAGCGCATCGAGCGCCGCCGCGTCGTCGAGTGCCGCGAGTCGGGCGATGAGGTCTGAGGACATTGGTTCTGCGCCGCACGGCGCAAGCGGTCCGCCGGACCGTGCGTATTCGGCGATGGAACGCGCGTCGCCGAGCGAGGCGAACCACGATGTGAGTGGCCGTGGCGACCACACCGCTGCACCGGCGACGGCAAGCAGCCATCCGAGATCGAGATCGTCGGTCATGTCGAGGTTGTATCACGCGCGCTGACCCGCACGGCAATCGTTATTCGTGTTGTAGGGAAGCATCCCGTACTAGGGTGAGCAACGCTCACCCATTTGGGCAAGCGGGGCCGACCATAAAAGTCGGCCCCTACAAATCAGACGGGGCAAGCGATGCTTGCCCTAGTACGAGCTTTAGAAAAAGCGCGGGACAAGCGATGCTTGCCCTAGTACGACTGGCTAATACAATTACAAATGCGCGACGACTTCGTCGAGCGAGCGGACGCGCGGCGCGCGGTCGAACGTGGCGTGCCGATCGTGCCGGTCGAGCAGCACGGCGCGCAGGCCGGCCGCGAGCGCACCTTCCACATCGTGCTCGGGTGAATCGCCGACGTGGAGCGCGTCTCCCGGCTCACAACGCGCGCGTCCCAGTGCTTCACGGAATATGTCCGCGTGCGGTTTTTCATACCCTATCCGCGCCGAGTCGAGCACGAAATCGACCGATTCGCGCAAACCGACTCGCTCGAGCACGTCGTCGAGATCGCCGGTCCAATTCGACACGACGCCGATCATGAGCCCGCGGTCTCGGATCGCCGCCAGAAGCGGCCGCACTTCGTCGTAGACGCGCCAATCGAGCGCAGCGGTGAATGCGCGATAAACCGCTTCGGCGCGGTCGACATCGGCAGGCCGGGCTGCGCAATAACCAAGCAATTCGCGATGATAATCGATCCAAAAGCGATCGACCGCAACTTGAGAAAATGGTGTCGGCTTTACCTTTGCGGGCCGCGGACCGAGCAGCGTGTTCGCAGTTACTACCGCCCCGGCCAACTTCGCGCGGTCGATAACGACGTCCAAATTCCTGCAAGTTTGCAAGAACAACGTTTCTTGATCCGGCTCCATACAAAGGAGCGTGTAGCCAGCGTCGAAGAAGACAGCGCGAACGTCCCGTCGCTTCATACGGATGCCTTCGCAGCCGGGTGGGGCGGTCCTTCGATGACGGGCGTCAGGCATGTGCAAAGGAGCGTCTCAATGCCGGAAGCGTACTGCGTAAAATGCAAGGCAAAAAAAGAGATCCAAAATCCGACGCAGGTCACCATGAAAAACGGCCGGCCGGCCGTACAAGGCTCCTGCCCCGACTGCTCGACCAAATTGTTCAAGATCGGCGCTTCTTCGTAAGCGCACCAAGTCACCGCTCGCCGTGCTCGGCGGCGCGCTGATCCAATGCTCTGTCCGGTTTGCCGAGTCGGCGAGACGCGTGTCGTCGACAGCCGCGACGACGAGAGCGCCGTCCGCAGGCGCCGCGAATGCCTTGCCTGCCGGCAGCGATTCACCACCTACGAACGGATCGAAGCAGCCCGTCTCTTCATCGTAAAAAAAGACGGCCGGCGCGAACCATTCAGCCGCGACAAGGTGCTCGCCGGTCTACGCCGCGCATGCGAAAAGCGGCCCGTTTCTGAAGACACCATGCAGCAGATCGCCGAGAGCGTTTCGCGAGAGCTTCATGCGCGCGGCGACAATGAGTATCCGTCCACATTGATCGGCGAGCTGCTCATGGATGCGCTGAAAAAACTCGACAAGGTCGCTTACATCCGTTTCGCGTCGGTCTATCGTTCGTTTGAGGACTTGAGTTCGTTCCAAGCCGAGATCGCTGAATTGGCCGGCAGCGGCGAATGAGCAGCGCGCGCAGCGAGATCGAAATCCAGATCTGCATGACGCCCGACGGCGTAGGTATGCCGCTGCCGGCATACATGACCGATGACGCCGCCGGCTGCGATCTGTTCGCGGCTGTGCAAGATGACGTCGTGCTCGAGCCGGGCGACCGCGCGCTGGTACCAGCCGGTTTTTCGATCGCCCTGCCAATAGGTGTGGAGGCGCAAATTCGGCCGCGCAGCGGTCTCGCGTTGCGCCACGGCGTGACCTGCTTGAATGCACCCGGCACCATCGACGCAGATTATCGCGGACCCGTCGGCGTCATTTTGATCAATCATGGCCGCGAGTCATACACCGTCCGGCGCGGCGCTCGCATCGCACAATTGGTGATTGCGCGCGTCGAACGCGCCGCGTTTTATGCCGTCGACGAACTCGAGGCGACGCCGCGCGCCACGGGCGGATTCGGCTCGACAGGAGCGTAGAGCGGCATGCGCTGTCTCGTGGTCGGCGCGGGAGCGGTCGGGCAATATCTCGCCGCGCGTCTTCGCCTGGCGGGAGACGAAGTTGTTTTGCTTGCGCGCGCGAGTGCGCTCGAGGTGCTCAACGAGCGCGGCGTCACGCTGCGCGCCGGCGAACAGGAATGGCCAGTGGGAATTCGGGCCGCTGCCGATCCTTCAGACCCATTGCTCGCGGAGCCCTTCGAACTCGTCATCGTCGCGGTCAAAGCCTACGCCACCGATGAGGCCGCGCGCTCGATCGCGGCGATCGCCGCGTGTAAAGATTCGACGATCCTCACCGTGCAAAACGGCATTGGCAACGAAGACGCTCTTGCGGCGGTGTTAGGCTTGGATAGAATCGTCGCGGGCGCGTTGACCGTACCGGTGGAAAGATTGGACGAAGCCACGGTCGCCGCGCCCTTAACTGGCGGACTTTCGTTAGCGCCGGTCGGCGCAAACGCGAACAATTGGCTGCTCGCTGTTTTCGAACGAACGGGGCTCAGCGTGCGCGCCGCGAGCGATTGGCGCGCGCTGAAATGGTCGAAGCTGTTGATCAACCTTGTGGCAAACGCGGTCTGCGCCGTGTTGGACATGACGCCGCGGGAAGTTTATGCGAATCCAGTCGCGTTCTCAATCGAACGCCAGTGTCTTCGCGAAGCGGTCGCGGTGATGGATGCCGCCCACCTTTCGGCAGTACCGCTCGTGGGCTTTCCCGCGCCGCAATTCGC